>JAABUS010000131.1_pt1 | contig 177923 bp, 155 predicted proteins | sample 5560161 | NCBI WGS metagenome assembly JAABUS01 (sample SAMN10711885, study PRJNA513376) | rock metagenome | isolation source: Antarctica rocks | place: Antarctica: Victoria Land, Trio Nunatak nord | collected 2016-01-04 | reverse complement strand
TCTGGGGGCAGCAATGGCCATGAATGCGCATATCTATGGCAACAGTAATGGCCATGTATGCGCATATCTATGGGCCATGTATACGCGTATCTATGGCAGCAGCAATGGCCATGAATGCGCATATCTATAGGCCATGTATACGCATATCTATGGGCCATGAATGCGCATATCTATGGCAGCAGTATATGGCAGCAGTAATGGCCATGTAAATAAATAATCCTGAGAATCCTAAATAATCCTGAGCGAGCCTGAGCGGCCCTGAGAATCCTAAATAATCCTAAGCGAGCCTGAGCGGGCCTGAGAATTCTTAGCTGGCTCTAAGCTATTTTAGCGCTCGCGAACGGGCCTAAACGCTCCGAGCAAATTAGAGTCCCTGTACTTTTGTAGATAAAATCTATCTTATTATAAATTTAAAAACTAAAATATTTATTAATAATAATATTATTAAGTTAGAAAAGATCGTTCTCGATATTTATAATAATAAAGTATATATTAGAAACTATAGTATTACTATTTTTATTACGATTTATTAATAAAGATAATATATATACCGCCTAATCTACGCTCGTAAAGTATTTATTATTCTATTATATATTAAAACTAGGATTCTAGTTTATACTTTAGTAGATTTATTAAATCGGGACTTTATCTTTAAACCTATTATATAAATAAATTAAATATTTTATATTTACTTTATTAACTCTAAAATCGGATATATTTTTATTAAGAATAAAATCGACGTTATTATTTATATTCTACGAAGGCTTCGCTTAGGGATATTTTATAAAATTAATTATAAAAATAATTACTTCGTCGAGTCTTTAGAGTAGATTATTTTAATACTAGACTAAACCTCGCGGAAACCTTCCGCGAAATATATTAACCGAGGTTATAAAATATCTTTTTTAATAGTGAGTTCTATAATCTAAAAATCGACGAGTTAAATTAAGAAAATAATTATTTTTACTACTATAATAACTTTTAATCTATCTACTTTTATTAATAATATTATTCTTAATATAGATTTCGCTATATCGATAAGCCCGACTATAAAGAGCTCTAGAATAACTTCGGAGATTAAACTTTATAACGGCGTTATAGTTTTTAATAATTTTAAAGAGATATAAAATTTATTAAACCTAGTTAATAAATTCTCTAGTTTATAGATTAATAAGAGTTTTATAAAAGTTCTTTAAAAAAAAAGATTCCTCTCCGCGATAATTAGTAAACTAAATTTCCTAGTAAAAATTATATTAAAATCCACTCTCTCGGTATTAGTAATAAGGTAATTATCGATAAGATTTTTAATAAACTATAAAAATAGGGTCGTTTAAAATATATAATTTAATTAATACTATTTAGTTATCTAGTCTTTATAATATAGAGAAATCTATTAAATAATATACGAAAAAGTAGAGTAGTTATAGATAAATATAGATTTAATAATCTTATTGTCTCTAATATTTATCTAGTACCTCTATAATTTAATATTATTACTCGACTACTAGGATATATATATTTATCGGTACTCGATATATACTCCTTCTTCTACTAGTAACTAATATACTATAATTATAAATATATATTTATAATAGTAATTTATCGCGGCTAAAAGACCTTTAATATATTTATTATAAATTATATAAACTTAATTATATATATATAGTGTTAAATTAATAGGATTCTATACCCTATTAAAGTCTTCGCCTAGGTATATATCGACGATATAGTCGCCGGCTCGAAGTTTTTTATAAAGTATATCTTATATTTATAGAGACTTTTCTAACTCCTAGTTAATATTAATATTATTATAATATTAAAGAAAACGTTTTTAAATTATTTAAATATTAATCTCTTAGAATAAAGAGTAAACTTATTTAATATAACGATATTTAAAGATAAACTAAAAGTTATTAATACTTTTAAATATCCTAGTACTTTTAGAGACCTAGAATATTATTTTAACTTTATAAACTACCTCCGTAACTCGGTATATTATTATACGTAGTTAATAGGCCCGCTTTAAGATTTTTAAACGAGTTTATTTAAATAAATAATAATTAAGAATAATTTATATAAAGTTTATCTATCTCGCTACCGCCTATTATTATCGATTATTTAAAAGAATACGAGTTTCCGGAGCCTTTAATTAATACTATCGATAATATTAATCCTAGTTTACTTCGACCCTAATAGAATTCTATAGATCGACCTCGATATTTTTTAAGAATAGGGCTTTAGCGCCTAGGTATTCTATATAAAGAAAAATTATTATTTTAAAATTAATAAATAGCCGATATATATAGTTATCGAACTAATTATATTCTTTTTAAGGACTTTTATAGTTATTAAAAAGAACTATTAATCTACCGAGTTTAAAATAATAGGATTTATATAAACGATTAAGAAAGTTAGGTATTTAGTAGAGTCGTTAAAATATATCGTCGTTATATAAACTAATTACTCCGCTATATTTAATATAATAAAATAGTCTTTAATTATAATAATAACGTCTACTATAAAGATAAATATAAAATTGATTAAAGGTTTTTAATTTCTTCGCTAGTTCCGCCTCGACGTAAAGTATAAACCTAGTAAAAAGTATATTATATTAGATATTTTATTAAGGCTCGCTAACTCTAATTTATTTATATTATCTAAAAATTATTTAGAGTTAAATATACTCTACGGCTATATTTTATAAGGATTTAAAAATAATAATAAATTTTATATATATACCGTTATACTTATTAAAATAAATAATAACTTCCGTTCGCGTTAATTAAAGGGCTATTTAAAAAACCTATATTAAATAAAAATTATTTAGTTAGTAGATATTAATACTAGTAAATACTCTAGGTAAATGAAATTAATAGCCTCGGTCTCTATTACGAAAATAGAGACCCTAGCTACGTAAATATATTAAATAAACCTTATTACCGAGTCTAACCGAATTAATCCTAGCGCGGCCGCTACACTTTCTTTCGTTTATAATATCGTTATAGGCTTTAAGGACTTGATTTTTTATATTAATAAATTTACCGGTTTAAAATATCTTTATATTCCCTAGTTTCTTATAAAGAAAATCCTAGATATAATTTATAACACTAGTTACCTAGACTTTAATAAATATTTCGAGATTATATTTAAATCTTAATATATTTATAGGTTTATAAAGTAGTTTTATATTTATATTAAATACTACCCTAAATATCTAGTACTATAGACTCGTCGATATTATTTATATAGTATTATATAGCTTATTAAAAGCCTATTTATCCTATTTTATATATTTATACTCGATTAGATCCTAGTTATATTTATTACTACGGAAGGCTTCGATTATATTATAATTATTATATATAAATTTATTAAGCGGATTATTTATATCCTTAGGATATTTATTTAGAGAGTAGAAAATTAGATTATCGCTTTACTAAATCGCCTCGATATAGGGGAATAAAGTATATTTAAAATATTATTATTAAACCGAGACCCGAAATTCCTTTCCGATTTTTAAAAGGTTATTTTTAAATACCTCGAAATTAATCTACTATATTTAATAACCTATTATCTATAAATAAATAAAAGTAGCGAATATATAAATTAAACTACCGAGATAGCGTTACGATTATATATATATATATTATAGGATTTAAAGATATAACCTACGGTATTACCCTATATTTAAACTTTATTAAATAATTTACTATCCTCGATAACGTCGAAAACGTTAAATAAGGTCTTTTATAGTTCTATTTTAAATAAACTACTCGATTTATTAAATTTAAATATATTAATAATATTATAGTAAATTTATATCCGTATAGAAATAGCCGATATTATTAACTTCGTATAAATAAACTAGAAATACTACTATGACTATAACTATTAATTAATATACTTTAAGAAAAGTAAAAAGGTTTTATTATATTTTTATAAAAATTATTTAATTCTCTAAATTATTGTAGTTACGAAGGTATAAAAGCTCGGTTAATAATATATTAATTCTTTTAAAGTTTTAAATAAGGTTAGTAAATAAATATATTATTTAAAATTACCCGGTTACTAGAGAGTATACTCTATTTTTTCGATAGTATAACTAGAACCCTAGCTCTTTATATTTAATTTATTTAACCGCTTTATATTTAAATACCCCAATTTAGTCTATATCGAGAGAGATACCGATAAGTTTAAATTTTAAATTATAAGAGTTTTCTTAATAAGTAAATTATCCGCCGGGATAAAAGTCTCTTTATCGAATATTTTATTCACTAACGAGGTTACGGCCTTAAATTTAACTAATAATATAATATTAAATAATTTAATAATATTTAGGAATTTATCGATAAATATAAAAGTAAAATATTAGTTATTAAGTAAGAATCGATATTATTTATAATAACTCGCGGAAACTTTGAGTAGATCTCTACTATATTAATATTAATTATATTAATATCTATTATATTATTAAAGGAGAAGGCCCTATAGAAGTTTTCCGCGAAAGAGTTTTTTAGAATACTCGCCGTAGTTCTTCTAGAGTATAATTATAATTAAGGTATTAAGTATAAATCCTATTATAAAAATAATACTATAAATTAACCGAATAAATAGCCTTTATATTCATTTCTTTATCCTTACTATATTAATAAGAACGTTACTATATTCCTTTTATTCGGGGTATATTATTATAGTTATTTAATATACTAAATTATATAGAGTTAATACGTCTATTATTATAAATATATAGGCCTTGTACTAGATAATAGTAACTCTTTTACTATATATTAAATACTATATTATTATATTATAAATTACTTTATTAAAAAATTTATACTATTTATTAATATAATAATTATATTTATAATATAGATTTAATTTAATATTTACTTTTAATATAATAAATTTTAATTTATTTATATATTTTTATTATTTTTTATAATAATAATAAGTATTATTTCTTATTATTTATATAAATAATAGAGAGATTTAGAGATTTTATTTTCATAAATTTATAGAATATTACTATTTATAAATTAATTATTAATTTATAAAGTCGTTATCTCCGTAGACTCCGAGAGGCGGGGCTCTAAATAAATATTATTAAAGATAATTTTTATATTAAAGAAGTTATATACCTAGGATTAATTATTACTATTAAAGGAATTAAAATAAATTTAAAAAAAAATCGATATTATCTTAAATTAATTATAACTAGTTAATATTAAAGATATTTAAAGTTTTTTAGGATTCGTTAACTTCTATCGGCGCTTTATTTATAAATTTAGTAAATTTATTATATTATTTATAACTCTACTTAAAAAAGATATTACCTTCGGGTAGAGTATTTAATATTAAATAGTTTTTAATACTTTAAAAAAGACTTTTATCTCCGATATTATCTTAATTTATTTCGACCCCGATTATAAAATTATAGTAGAAATAGATACGTTTAATTATATATCTAGAGGAGTCCTATTTTAATATAATAATTAAAATAGTCTTCGTTCTATAATTTATTTTTTAAAGAAGTATAACTTTATAGAGTATAATTATAAGATTTATAATAAAGAGTTTATAGTAATTATCTATATATTCGAAGAATAATATCTTAAACTAAAGGGATTTACTCTTTTAATTAAAGTAATATTCGATTATAAAGTTCTTAAATATTTTATTTTATCTAAAGTATTATCTCGCCGTTAAATAAAATAGAGCGAGTTCTTATTTTATTTTAATTATGAGATTATTTACCGGCCTAGTAAAGAAGGCGGTAAATTTAGTATATTAATACGTTAATTAAAAGACCTCTTTAAAGAGGTAGATAAATTAGACTCTAGATATTAATATTAATACTAAACTATATTAAAAAGAAAAGATTTATTCTTAAAAATCCTTAAAGACTATATTTATAATATATCGCTAAATATAACGACCCTAGTTTTAGTCCTAGTTATTTTAATTATATTAATAATAAATTAAAAGATTCTCGTCTAGGTTTTCTAGTTATATTTTATATTAATTTATACGACCCCGATTAACCTCGATATAAATATTAATCCGGAATTATAGACCCTACTTATATTTTATAAACTCGAACTAGATAAAGATTAATTTATTAATTTAAATAAAGATTTATATAATACCCCGATTTATTAATTATAGAATATAATTAATTAAACCGATTAATTCGCCCCTAAAGTCCTAGAAATACTATATTCGAGAATATATTATTATAGCGAAATTCCCCTCGCTAAATATAAAAATAAGAATAAAGTTCTCTATTTTTAAAAAAAGAGATATATTCCGAATTTTAATAAACTACGCCTTCGTCTAATTTAATTAGTTTATAATAATATCGCGGGTAATTACTTAAATTATATTAAATATTACGAATTAATTAGTCGGGCCTATTAAGAACCTAATGTTTATACTATTATCTAGCGATTTATTAAGAATTATTATATATACCGAAGAATTAAACCTTCTCGTTAATATATTTAAAAATAACTACGTTTATTATCATCTTTATAACGACGTTAGAAAAATATCTCGATAGATTATATAGGTCCTTTACTACTTTATATCTTTATAAATATTATTTATCGGTATATCCTAGTTTTCGTAGACTATTTAACTAAGATATAGTATTTAATATTAATTATATTAATAGAAGTAAATAAAGCCTACGACGCTTTTTATTAAAATATATAAAAACTTTATAAATTACTAAATATCTTTATTTCGGATAAAGGATCTTAATTTATATTAAAGTTCTAAAAGGCTTTATATAAATATTTTAAAATTAATTAATATATATTAATAAAGTATTATTTTTAGATAAATAATTAAATCGAGTAATTTAATATTATAATAAAATACTATCTCCGTATATATATTAATTATATATAGGATAATTGAATAAAATAGCTCCCTAAGACGGAGTTTTTTAATAATAATATTAATTTTTTAATAACTCTAGCCTCGCCATTTTTAACTAATTATAATTAATATTTATATATTAATTTCGAGTTTATTAAATCTTTACTCTAAGATTTTATCGTTAAATTTATATTTATTTAGTCGTTATTAATAAATTCGCGATATAAATAGAAATTTTAATTAATTACCTCCGCGATAAATATAATACCTAAGGCCGCTAGCGTAGAGCTAGTAATTTAGTTATAGTATAAAAAATATAAAGTAGTTACGGGGTTTATTATTAAATAGTTTTTAAATCTTAAATTTAATAATAGAATTAATCTCTAAAGATTCTAATAATACGGGGGAATATTAACTCGATATAAAATTATTAAAAATTAAAACCCCGCGATATTAAAGCTAGAACCCTATATCGATAAATAATAATATTATAGAGGTAGCGGAGTATAAATATATATAATATACTAGCGTCTTTAGCGGGACGTAGGCGTATATAATATATTATTACTTTATAATTATTTTCTTCTTTAGGCCCTAGTCTCTAGGTATTTAAATATTTTAATTAAAAAATATTTATTAAAAAATCTTTAAACCCCTTAAAGGAAATAAGAGAAAAGATTTATTTAATATAACGACGTTATTATATAGTAATTTAAATATAAAGTTATATACCTAATCCTTTAATACCTATAATACTAGTCACGGAATAATATTTAGTTAATTAATCGAAATTTATTAAAAAATCTTTAAATCCCTTAAAGGAAATAAGGGAAAAGAGTTTTTTAATTTATATTATCGGTCCTATAATACTAATATATAGTATTAGTTACGGAGCGACACGAGCTATTCCTATAATACTACGATATAATATTAATAACGGAAGAGTAATATTATTAACTATCTCTATTATATAGTAGTTACGCTTCGGATTAACGTAGGGTGGGGTAGGGATCGAGGTATAATCCCTACCCTAGTTTAGTGTAGAGATCTATTAGCGTGGGGCCTAAAATAAAATAAAGTAGAGTAGGGATTTATTAAGAGATCCCTACTACGCTAAAACGGATTTCTAATAATTATTATAATAACCGTCTTAGTGATAGAGTTATAGAATAAAAGTAGAAGAATATTCTATTCTTCGACAGTAATAGAAGTTATTAAAAGATGAAATAATATGAAAGTTATATCTACCGCTTATTCCCTTCCTTATTATACCCTACTCCTATTAGGTATTACGATATTAAGTACTAGAAATATTAATATTAATTTATATTCTTTTATAGAATAAATTTATAGCCCCTAATTATCTACGTTAATTAAATATTTTTATTTTAGATAGTTATACGCTTAACGTAGATTACGTAGAGGTTAGTATCTTATATTATTAATATAAATAGTGAAAGATTAAGATAGAATTTACTCTTAAATAATATTATTAATATCGCTTTAACTACTTCTTATATAGTTATAATTATAAATGATTACTAGTGTATACTTAACGACTCCGATATGGCCGAGAATATTATTTTACGTATAAGCCGTTGGAAAGAGAGTTTAGGAATAAGTAATTCGGTAGTTTTTTAATAGTGTTTAATTTCGCGTAGAGCGACGGCTAAATTATTTAGATTAATTTTAATTATTATAATAATTATTAGAATTTAATTTATTACCCTTTTTTTATACTTTATATTTACGCGTTTATTTAGTTATATTACGTAGAGTTAAGGTATTAGGAATAATCTTCCTCGCTCTAGTCGTTAATAGTTTTCTAGGGGCCTTTCCCCTTATAGCGTTTCTAACTTTAAATATAAATCTAGTTCTACCTTTATTAATACGCGCTATATTTAATTATTTAAGAAACGGTATTTTAATTAGTTAAGAAGCGGTATTTATAATAACCTAAAACGACGAAGAAATTAATAACGATAGTGAAACTAGTAATAATAGTAATAGTTACGAGGTTAAAGTTACTAGTATCGATAATTATTATTTTATAAACGATAGAATTCACCTAAATTATATAAGAGTATAATTATTATTATCCGATTTATTTATTCTATTTAGGATATTTATTTATTCTACTTTAATAAACTTAGAATATTACGAACTAGGTATAATTTAATCTAGCGTAAAGAATAAGATACTCGGGTATTTTACTAATTATTATTATAGATTAATTATAATAATCTTTCTAATAGTCGTATAATTAAATAAGACTTTTAATAGGTTTTAGGGTCTACGTTAAATACGGGAGCGAGTACTCTTTTAAATATAACGTCTTATTTCCCGTAGTTAAATTCTTAATATTAACGAAGTCTTCGGCGATCTTCCCTCTACTTTTATCGTTTAATTTATAACTAATAATTATTTCGTAAAGTATATCTTAGTCTTCTCTAATATTTATTATTTAATAATTAAAGTACGTTATTCTCGCCGCTAGTCTATATTAACTTTATATATATTAAGAAGTTAGAATTCTTACTATACCGAAACGAATTAATCCTTTCGTAGATTAACCGCGTAGTAAATTTATTCGGTAATAAATTATTAGAAAAATATTTATAATTCCCGTTTCCTAGTTAAAAAAGACCCCGAGATTAAAGCCGAGTAGATATTATATAATTTAACGAATTTCTTATATAATATGGAAATTATTATTAGATAGTATAGATTTAATATTAATAATAATAATAATATCGATAGTTTAATTATTACGCCTCGTTAGTTATAAGGACGGCCGAAGGGACCTTAAGGACCTAGAAAGTAACTAAGAGAGTACTCGATTAATATATCGATAATAAAGGTAAGGGCTCGTTTTACCTAAACTTTATTATTCGAAAAGTAATATATAAACTATTAAAGAAATGATATAACTACGGTATTAATAGTATAAAAGAAACTCCGTACTATTAAAGAGTTCTAAGAAGTATTAAAGGCCTACTAGGTTACTACTTTAATTTAAATAAAGTAGGAGATTCTTCTAAAGAGATATAATCTAGGTTATTTATTATTCTAATAATTATTATAATAACTATTTTCCGATTAGAACTACTTAAGTTAATAGTACTATATATTTTATAAAGAAAACTGGCATAACCTTACGAGGTTAAGATATATTAATTTAAGATAATAATAATATCGTATAAAAGAATCTAAGTAAGTTAGAGGTATATTAAAGTAATATTTAAATTCTAATTATTAAGAGATTATATTAATAATAGTCTATTCTAGACCTAGCCTAGACCGTATTTTAATAAATTATAAATAAGGAGACCGAAGGGCTATTATTAACTATCGATTAATATATATTAATCTAAGAAGCCTAGAAAAGGGTGGATATAATAATATATATTATTAAAATTAACGAATTCCGCTTTAAGCGGGCTATATAGTGTAAACCTATTTAAAGTCTATTTCGTAAAATTAATTATCTTAAGCGTTACGACTTAAGGACGTATAGGTATATTATTTTCGCCTAGTATAATTACCTTAATTAAAATATAATATAGATTTCTAATAATTATTCTAATAATTAGGTTAGCTAACTATTATTAGGGTTTACCAATTTTATAAATAAAGCCGCACTAGTATTTTACGAAAGAAGAGATTATTATATAACGGAATATAACTTCTTACTTTTAGGTAGAGAAAAAGAATAAGTAAACTTCTTTATTAAAACTTATTTAGTAGTAGGAGGGGTATAATCTATCTTATTATAACTAGATCCTAGATAAAGACTTTAGAAACGCTAAAGAGGCGTTTATTTTAATTTTTAAAAAGTTTAATATAAAGTTACCTCCTAATTAGAAGCGTATCACACCGTCGTTAATATATTTATATATATTCGACGAGGAGTTATCGAACTTCCTAGCGCCTAATTTCTAGCTTCTTAATATAATTATATACTTCGATATTAACTAATCTCCCTTCGTAATTATTAGAATAATTATTATAAATATATTTACTATTAGATATAAATGAATTAAAATATATTTTTATATCTAAAATCGCGTAGAAACTTAAAATCCTTCGGAAGTATTATTATATATTTATAATAATAAACTACTAGTTAAAGAACTAGATAATATTAATAATAGTTTATAAAATAATATATTATAACTTTATATTTAAACTCTAATATTAAATAAACTTCTACCGCCTCCTAAAGAGTAGTTATTATAATGGATTAAATACGTCTAGAAAACCCGATATTTATATAAAGCTCTTTAACTACTCGATAAAAAATAAATTTCGGAAGTAAAAGTTCGGTCGATTTCTAGTACTTTTTAATTTACCTTAAAGTTATTACTATTTTTTATTAATTAGAGGCTTCGATTTATTATTAATTAAAAAATAACTTACTACTACGTTTAAATTTACGATATTTAGGATTTTTTAAAATTAGGTCTTAGGTGCTAGGTACTTTCCTAGGCGCCTTCTAGGCCTTTATTCTTTGAGGTATCCTCGTTCTTTTCGATAATAAACCTTCTAAAAAATAATAATATACGTAGGATTATTAAGTAATATAGGGAAAGAGTAGAGAATAATAATAATAATAAATATGATATTTTAATAGATAATCTCGCCGTTTAAATATATAATCGTCCGAGTTAAAATTAAACCTAGAGTATTTTAATAAATAATCTCGCCGCTCGCCGCTCGGATATATAATCGTCCGAGTTAAATTTAACCCTAGATTTAAATTATAAATAGGTTTTATTAAAGGCGTAGTTTAATTAGGTTATATTACGTTAGGTAGACCTTTAGTACACTTTAAATTTTAAAATATAAACCTTTTCGATATTCGTTACGAGATTAACTCTATTTACTAATACGTTTTAATATTAATATTCTCCTACGATTATCCTACCGCTTATTCTTAAGAATATATCGATTCGATATCGGTAAAGGGTAAAGTATAAATATATAAATATATAAAAATATTAGATCTTAATTCTAATAATCTTTCTAATAATTAATTATTTATTATATAATACTAGTTAAACTCTTTATTATTTTCTTTAGAACCTATATTAAACTAACTAGATAAAGATCGCTTAAATAATATCTTCGATAATGAATCTTCTTATAATATTAGAAGCTCTATAAGTTATTACCCTAAATAACCTCTTAATATTATAATAAAAGGAAAGCGATATAAATATTATATCTTCTTTAACACTAAGAAGAATATATTCTTAAATTAATAAAAATAAACTATATGATATAAGTATCCCGATAATAAGAAATAGTATAAGAAGATTAATTTTAGTGAGATATAATCCTAAAAGTCTATAATATAAACGTCTTTCGAAGAAGGAGTAATCGTAGGCTCCGGAAAACTATCGATAATTTATCTACGATATAACGATATATTAACTTATCCTTATATAAATTAAGGTACTAGGTTAAGGAGAGACTATATAAAGAAGAAAAGTTATAAAAACTCGGCGAGTATACGTAGTATAATATAATTAATATTTAGAGAAATTATCTCTGCGTAGGTAAAAGTCTAGATTATTATAATAATTATTAGAATTCTTTAGTTAATTCGAATATAGCGCCGTTAAATTAAAAGTATTAAAGTTACGATTAATAGTCTTATACCTTAATAATTAGACTTTAAAGAGGCTTTCCTATAAATAGTTATTATAATAAGAATATTATATAACTCTCTTAATAACGTCCTAGTTTAGCGTCCGTTCCTTTATTTAAACTCTACTATTATATTACCGAGTCCTTTAATAATTAAAAATAAATTTTTATAATAATTCGAGAAGATTAAAGAGAAGCTATTTAATACTTTACCCGACGATAGATTAAAGGTATCTCTTACTTTAGATAGATAATTACCCTACGATATATCTTTATATATAATTATTATTACCTACTTTATTAACGCCGAGTAGAAATATTATAAAGTTATTATTAATTTTAAGTATATTAAAGGGAAATATACTAGTAAAAGACTAATAGACGTTTTAACTAAGGTCGTCCGTAAATACGGGATCGAGTATCGGATCTACGTTATTATAAGCGATAATACTAGTAATATATAAATAATATTCGATAGTACTATTCTTATATTTATATAGAGAAATAAAAAGGTTAAACGGATATCTATTAAATAGTCGTCTAAGTATATACCGTACCTTATATATATAATTTAATTTATTATTAAGGTATTATTAAATGCGATTTACTTTTCGCCTACGAACGAATAATTTTAAAGGGGTTAGGATAAATAATAAAACTCTCGCGATTTCTAAACTAGCGCGTAAAAGAGTTTACCGTTAATACTAACTAAGGTACGAGAATTTTAATAATCTTTATAATAATCTAACCCTATTAGATACGGAAAACTATGGTATTTATTAATACGAGTGGCTAGCGCAGAACCTAGTTCCGAGATATTTAATAAAAGAGACTCGATATTATAGGGAAAAGTATATCGAATAAAATTAATAAATTTATTAAACCAAGGTTAATAAAGTTTATTCAGGATATTAAAACGCGATAGGATTCGATATACTATATAATAGTCCGCGTATTTAAACTACGTTATAATATTAAAAGTTACTTTATATAAGCTAAGATTTCTTACTTTAAATTAAGAATAAAAGAATAAAGTTATATTATTTACCTAATTAATATTATAAAGGAGTTCGCGAAAATAACGAGCGTTATCGGTATAACGAAGACTATTATTAGCCACCGTATTTTTATAATTTATAATAAACTCTTTAATTATCTAGAAAAGGTTATAGAGTAACTTCGTTTAAAACGAGTATTATAAAAGTCTAAAATAAAGATTATATTATATTAAACGACCGAAAATTAAATTAGTACTACGCTAAGATTAAAGGCGGTCTAGGGTATTTCTATAATAAAACGGCCTTATTAAACCTTATAAAAGACGGGAAAATATTCGAGACCTCGGAGTAGGAGGCTAATATTAAGTAACCGTTATAATTATTAATTTATTAATCCGCTCTCGAGGTAGAGTATAAGGAATATTAAATAAATATATTAACTTCGAGTAAACTATTTAATTTCGTACGAAGTTATAAATACGATCTAAATAATAGGCTTACCTAAATACTAGACGTAAATTCTAGTAATAAAGAAGAAGAAGATAACGAGTTTTAGAGGTATAGGAATATTAGTAAATTCTAATAATCTTTCTAATAATCAATTCCGTTAATCTCTTTAGTACCGTTCTCTAATTAATCTATAAAATAGAATATTCTAATACTATAAAAATAACTTACCCCTCGGTTTCTAATTCTTAGTATAATTACTCGTAATATATTAACCGTACCGATTATAAGTATTAACGTAGAGCGTTTATTCTCTATCGCTACGAGGTTATATAGTATTTAGAAACTATAGGTACTAGTAACTTTCCAAGTTATAATCATTTTATATAAATACGATAGAAGAATAAAAGAAGACCGATCTTAAGATATCCTATTTTATTTATTTAATAATTAAATTAATAATCTTTCCTAGGAAGATATAAAATAAGAAGAAATCGTTTATAAAGAGGACTTAAAGGAAAAACGATAATATAACGATAAATAAAAAGTGTTTAATAACGATAACGAAGACGAGCCTACCTATATAAATTTTAATTAAAATTATAATTATAATAATTATATTAATAATTAATCTCTAGCCGTTAGAAATATAGAAGAAATATTCGTATTAATAATATAGCTTTATAATCGATACTTAAAACCTAGCTCGGAAAAGAAGTAATCGTATAAGGATCGGTTCGGAGGTTAATAAATATAGTAGAGATAATAGGGGATTTAAGCCTAATTTACCTAATTATTCGGCTAGAGTAAAAGAGAGTATTTATAATAATTAACGACCTACGGGCCTAGCTTCTTAGTTAGGATTAAAGAAGAATATTTATAGAATTTAGATAAATAAAAATACTATTATCTAATATATATTAAAGTCTTTTTACTATAAATTATCTTTTAAAATCCTACTATATCGAGTATATTCCTAAAGTTAACTAATTATATATTTATTATTAGGGATCCCTCGGTAAATCTCTACCCTACCCTACCTTAACTTGGGGTAGGGATCGAACCGCGATCTCTACTCTACGCCCTACTTTATTTTACTCTACCCTAGTATTCCCTCTAGAGATCCCCACGCTAATCCGAAGTATAATAGTAGTATTAATAATAAATAAATAATATATTTATAAAGCTATCCTTATAGTATTAATATATAATAATAATAATTAATTAAATAATATTTCTTTCGTCTCTATAGTATTATTATATATAATAATAACGGAGCGAAATAGTATATACTTTTATTATACTATAAAAATACTAGTAGTAAAATATTATATATAATTAGTATAGTTCTAATATTATACCCGGAGATTAGTAATAATATAACTACTATAGTAATAATTATATTTATTAATAAAAACGAGGTAGTGGAGCGGAAGCGCGTATCGACGTATTATAATAATAAAATATTTAGCGCGACGGTTTATTATTAAAATAAACTCGCTTATTTATTTATTTTCTCTTTTCGTAACTTCTTTAGTTTTTCTCGTATATTATTACTCTAGCTCTATAATAGTATTCTAGTATTATAACTAATATATAAATAATACCCTCGTTATATATAATTTTCTTCTAACTTTATAAATAACTCCTACTCGCCGATAGTATTAGTTTATTTATATTAATATAATTTAATTATAAATATACTAGTAAATATAACTAGTCCGTTATTAGCGCGACTATATAATATTAATTATAATAATAGTTTACTACGCTTTATAACTCCTTTACCGAGTCTATTTCTATTAATTTAATAATAATTATATTCGAGGTATATCCCCTCTTTATATACTCTATTATATTAATTACTATAGAATCGACCGTTATATAAAGGTAAATTATAATCGTAAACTCTAAAGCGATATATATTAATAATAATAAATCTTTAAATCTTTCCGAAGGAAAGTAAAGAGATTTATATATTAATATATTTATATCGGTAATAAGACTCTTAAAGAAAATCGTAAATACAAATAAATAAATTATTTAATAGCGTAAAGAATATAGTAAAATAATAATAACTAATAAGTAAACTCCTACTATAATCGCTAATTTATTGAATTAATTAACGGCGGCGAACTAGTATATTAAGGAATTAAAAGCGATAAATAAAATTCTCGAAAAAAAGACTAAAAGTTTCTATTAATATAAACGGGACTTTAAGGATTATATTAAAGATATTATATCTTCTTCTAAAAATTCTAATAAAAACTAAATATTTTATATAATATAATAGTAATATTAAATTCTTTTTTTCTTAAATCGGCGTTAACTAAACTTACCTAGATATATTATTAAATAATATATTTTAAATATATTACGAAATAGGGTTTAGGATTTTATTAAATATATTAAAAGAGTATACGACCCCGCTAAGACGGAAGATCGCCCCAAATTAATACTATATCTATAATAATTACCCTCTTTTTAAGAAGGAATCGCACGCCCCCGTGCGTAGGCCCGACGTACGAGTATAAATTCAAGTATATACCCCCCGGTTACGCGTATACCGTAAATTAATTACGACTATAGTAGTAGAGCTAGGAAAGATATAGGGGGTTTATTAAATCCTCTACCGAAATCCTAAATATCCTATAATTAACTTATCTAGGTTATCCGACTATATACGTAAAGATTCGAACCTACCGTTACTATTAATTATTATGAAATAGGGTTTAGGATCTTGTTAAATATACTAAAAGAGTATATAACCCCGTTAAGACGGAAGATCGCCCTAAATCAATACTATATCTATAATAAAATATCTATATAAACTATATTTAAAGTAAAAGTATTCTTATAAATATAATATCTTATCGCTATTATATATAAATAGTTTTAATAATAAATCGAATTTATTTATATTTTAAAACTATATAATAAAGTTGTAAATATAGAGGAGAATATCCGTTATATAAATATTAATATAAAAGTAGTAATATTTACTTTTAATATCGGCTCCGTTTACTCCGCTTTATTACTTTATATAACTAGGTAACCTCTTTAATTATATTTATATATTTATATTTACTACCCGCCTATTTAAAGATTTTAATTAGTTTATTAATACTAGTAAACTCTTCGTCTAGTAGTTATTAATTATATTTTTCGCCCTAATTAATTTATTTAACTTTGTATTAAATATTTTCTTTATTCTTAATTTTATCGATTACCTCTTCTACTTTTTATAACTAATTATTATTAATAAATTCGGGGATTTATATAAAATATTCCGCTATATTAATATACTCGCGAAGATAATATAATTTAAATAACGATATATAAAAGGTATTATAAATTCTATATATAGAAAATAGTAATAAGTAGTAAAATTATACTTTTATTTTATTAATAATCCTAAAGGGCCCTATAAACTTATAGGATAGTTTTTTATTTAGGCGCTTTTACTTTAAATTCTTTATTATTAATATAATAAAATTACTAATTTTATAATTTTATAGTTTATATATTTTATTATACTATTTAATTTAGTATTCGGTAGTATTTTATAAATATTTTATAACTTTATTCTTTAGAGTTTATAATTATCGTATTTTATTATTTTAGTTAATACTCTTTTTTCCCTAGAGTCGTCCTCGACCTCCTAGCGGATTTTAGGATAATAATTATATATATAGAAAAACGATATCGTTCCGACGACGGTACTTTAACTATTATTTATTAAGAATTCTATTATAAGTAGTAATTTATCTAGCTTAATTGATTAATTTATTATTAATAAATATATATAAATAATACTTTAGTATTTAATTTTAGCGCTTTATTTATTTATTTATTTAAGAGTAAAAAGTAGTATTTAGGCGTCGTTTAATTTTCGAATAAAAATATATAATCGACTAGAAAGTACTCGTAAAAATAGAGCCTCTATCGCTAATAATACTATTAAGTATATTATAGCGGTAAATAATTTTAGAATAAAATACTTCCGCTAGTTAAATAGTATCGATTTTAATAATTATAGATATATATTTAATTATTTTAGTAAATCGATTTATAACGATAAAGATAACGTTATAAATAGTATTTTTATATTTACTAGGCGGTAAACTAGTTATAAAATCTATAGAAATTTCCTTCTATAATTAAATAATAATAGGAAGCGAATTTAATTCGTTATATAAACGATATCGCGGCGCCTTCGTCTATTAATATATATCGTAAATTTTAATATAGTTTATAATTTACTTTAAGTTACCCTTTTAGAAAAAAATTCGGGTAAATAGTTTATACGACTTTATAGCGCTAAAATAGTTTATTAAAGAATTATTATAATATTTTTTTATAAACTCTTCTCTTAGAGTTTTATTCTTTAATATATAAAAATAACTATTATATTTTAATAGTCCCTCGGAGTTTATAACCTATACTTTATTCTTTATATAACGGCGTTCCTTTAATATATTCGCTCTAGTTCGAAAAAAGTTTATTTAATTATTATAAATTTATAATTCCCGAATTAATATTTAATTAGGCCTTTTAAAATTAATTATATATAATTTTAGGTACTATTATAATATTTCGCTTTAGAATTATTATTTTTGACTTTATAATCTAAAAAGTAGAGATTATAATTTTTTTTATTTTTTTATTTTTTTCCGATAATTAACCGTTAATCTAAAGAGTAAATTTATTCTAAAGTATTAATAATAGTTTAGTATTTAACGACGATACTCCCTTATAATTAAGATACCGCGACGGTATATTAATAAGATTTAATTTTCTAACCCGATAGAAGATTTTAAAATTATAGGTAATTAATTTAAATATTTAATAAACCTACCTAGAGTTTAACTCCTTCTATTTTATAAAATCTTTTAAATTATTATAATTAATCTAGATCTTAATATAATAGGGGCTACCTTCTAGGTAGTATTATTATTATTTTATTATTACTATAATAACGAGTAATTTTTAATTATAAATTTTATAGTTTTATTTTAGAGAATTTAATTTCTACGATTAAAATATTATAAAGCGCTAATAATTATTTTTATTTTATTATAATAATATAGAGTTAAAGTTAAAGTTAGAAGTATCTATCTTTATATATAATTATTTAATTAAATCGTAATAGCGTAGAAAAGATATATTTACGAATATATTTTATAAAATCTAAAACGTTTCTATAGTATTATTTATTTATATTAACGGATTTACTTTTTTACCTACTTTATTACCCTTAAATAAACTAGTAAATAATATAGTTATACTAGAATAATTATAAATAAACCGTTTATAGAAGTTAACGAAACCTAAAAAGATTTATATCTTTTAATATATTTTTAATTAAGGTTATTTCTTAATAATTTTAATACGTTCCGGGTTTATAACTACTTTATTAATAAATATAATAAAATCTAAAAACTCGATTGTTTCGGTATTAAATTAATACTTCTTAAGGTTAATAAATAACTAGAACTAATATAATTATTTAAATATTTATTTAATATACCGTTAATACTCCGCCGGATTAATATTATAAATTAGGATATTATCTAGATATACTATATATATTATATTTATTAAATTTATAAATATATAGTTAATATAAGTTTAAAATATCGCCGGTATATTAACGAGTTTAAAAGGTATAATTAAATATTCGAAGTAATTATAGCGAGTTTAGAAAATAATTTTTTATTTATCGCCTTCTTTAATCTAGATCCTATAATAAATATCCTTAAGGTCTAATTTTATAAAGATTTTTAAACTATATAAATAGTCTAGTATCTCGGTAACTAAAAGTAGCGGGTATTGATTTTTAATAATTATTGTATTTAAGCCCTAGTAATTTACGTAAAGATATAATTTATTATCCTTAACTTTTAAGTATAAAAAGAATAAATACTCTAATTAAAGAAATTAAATAATAAATCTAGTCTTTATAAAGTAAGAATTCTAAATAATACCGAAACTCCGAAAATTTAATTTAAAATAAGTTATAAAGAGGCCTATAGGGCGGTTCTTTATTAATTTTTATTTTAATAATATAATCCCCTTATTTAAAAATAGATAGGGTATTCGTTTTTTTATTAAAAAAAATATTATAAAACTTTATAAGTTCCCTAGGAATCTTTAAATTAAGAAGTTCTTTTTATTTACTTTATACTACTATAATATATACGACCGCGAATATATTCGGTTTATTTTTAAAACTATTAGTAAATTTAGCCGGTTCCTTAATTTATAAATTACTAGAATTAATTTTAAAGCGCTATTAATCCGCCTTAGAATTAATTAATATTTTTAATTAATATAATTTAAATATACCTAGAATAACGTCTAAATTTTTAAAATTTATAGTATAGAATAAAATACTATATTTATACTCTTAACTCTAACTATCGACTATTTAATAATTTAATTAATATATATTATAATAATATATACTTTACCCGCTAATTATTTTAGCTAGTAATAAAGTAATATTATAAGATTTTAAATTATTTTTAATAACGAACCGCTATAAGATTAAATTAATCTACGCTTTAGAATTAATTAAAGTAATAAATTATTTAATTTTATCTTAAAGAGTAATCTAACTTTTAAAAAGAATAAAAGAGTATATCTTTATTAATTATTTTTCTTACTTTTTTTCCGAGGCGTAAATTAGGCTTAATCGTTTTTTATTAATATTATACCGACGTATATAACTAACTTATCTAGGTCGGGATATTTAGATTTAATATAGTTTTCTATTCTATAATATTAATAAATAATCTTATTATAAAAAGAATTAATAGTATTAATTTTATATTTATTACTCTTCTCTTTTAAATATATTTATTTAATATTATCGCCGGTATTAAATTTAGTAATTCGATTTATTATAAATTTTCCTTTATTAAGGTTCTTTAAATAAAAACCCGAATTAGAATTAAAACTACCTATTAATTATATATACTTTAGAATCTTTTTTTATATAATAATTTAAATAAGAATCTCTTCCCTTTAAATAAATATACTATTAATATTAAGGATTTTATTTTCAAATTTAGGTTTAAATTTAGTTAAAAAGAAATTTACTTTATACTTCTCCGAAAATAAAAATAGTTAGGTCTCTATCTTTTTAAAATAAACTTTAAATAATAATATTTTTTAATTAAATTATTGTTTAGTTTCCTCTTACTTTTTATAAATTAAGAGATAACGATTAATTAAATCCGTTATTAAATTAAAAAGAAACTTCTTAAAAAAGTTAAATATAATATTAATTAAATTATATAAATTATAGTATTTATATTATTACGTTAAAAGAGTTACCTTCTAACGAGTCTATATAATATATAATTTTTAAATAATTAATAGTGAAATATTTAGGACTAATTAAAAATTTAATATTTATATCGCGGAATTAATATAAATATTTACCTTGGTTTATATCTTTATAAGAATATATTTTATTAAAATATAGTATTTTCGCCCTAATAAAAATATCTCTATTAAATATAGTCGAATTTATTATTATTCTACTAGTAAATATAATAATTAAAAGACCTTTATTATAAATAATAGATTCTACTAGCGCTCCGCTAGCGGATATAAAAATAATAGAATTATATAGTTTTTAATTTTAAATTTATAATACCCTTAACTTTTATTATTATTTAAGGCGACGATTTTCTTCTTTAATAATTTTAAACTATATATTTAAAATCTTTTCGAAGGTAATAATATCTTTAAATTTATTATTATCTTTATAATAAAGATCGTTAGAGGGGGGTTAATTAATATTATCGTTATTAAATTTTTCTAAACGTCCCGAGGTTAAACCCGATATTTATTAAAATATAGTTACTTTAATAGTAAAAATATAGTAGTATAAAAGATATTGATTATCTATAGAGGATTTGGCCTTAATATACTAGAATCTAGCCAAGGCGCTAGTCCTAATATAGAAGTATCGAGGTTTAATTTAATAATACTATACTAGAGTCTACCCCGTAATAAAACGCTTATTTAAAAAGAAAGACGTTAACGCCCTCGTTAATATATAGATATAGAGTATCGTAAATAATAACGTAAATAGTATCTATATATAGAAATAATAAAGTAAATAAATATATATAATATATCCCTAGCTCTTAAATAGTCGGTATAGAGTAACCGTAGGAGTATCGTAGAGCCTTAAAATTTAATATAGAGCCTTAATAATTTCGCTTAGTATATAGATACTAATTCTAGCGATAATAAAGTAAGGCGATATAAAGATATAAAAGTAACATAGGCGAATAATATTAATAATTATAATATTAATAAAATAGAGGCGTATACGTTTAATATTATAAAAATATTAATAGAGAGGTATTAAATAGTCGACTTTTTTATATATAAAAGTGAGGTCTTAGCGCGGTTTTTAAATAGCTAGCGATTTTTAAAAGTAGTCGTTTATTATATTTTCGAGAGTGAAACTATTTTAACGCGGTATTAATCTAGATTCGGTTAACTTTTAAACTTAGTCTTTAACTATAATTTAATAAGTATTATACTCTAGATTATTAACGTCGTTACCTTCGTCTTCTTCTAGTACGCCGTTATAGGTAGTATATTAATATAATATAATAATATAAACGGTATTCTAATATAGCGTAGCGTAGTAATTATTAAATAACTTTTTATCGAATAGTTTATTATTAAACGATTTATTAAATCTATTCTTAAAGAGTTTATAAGGTTTATTATCGAGTAATTTTTAATTATCTTACTAGTAGGGTTATTATTAAGGTTACTACTATTATTAAAATTAAAAATAAAGTAGTTTTTGAAGTAGTATAGAGCCGCGAGAGGTAAAATCCTCTTAAATTAATATCTTACTATCTACGTCTTTAAGAAATTAATTTAGCGTTATTATTACTTTTAGCTTAAGAATATCCCGATATATATTTATATAAAATATATTCTAAATAATTAATAATTAGTTTTATATAGAGGTAATATTTATAAATTTAACGAGATATAATATATTCTGAATAAATACGCGAGGATAAATACCCTTCCGAATATCCTAGGGCGTGTATATAAGGGTAGCGATCTTAGTTATAATTATTAAAATTCTAATTTTGAAACGATCGATAAAAGTAATATATTATTATTATAAATCGGATATAGTATTATATAAGAGCTTCTTTTCAAGCTCTAATAACTCGATTAAATACTATATTAAAATTAAACCACGAAGGTACGCGGGAATAAAATTCTTAATAATAATATAAATATTAGGCTTTATATTTACTATATCTTTAAATTTATTTATAAAAACGTATATATTTTAGTAGTATATATACTTACCGGTATTTAGAATTAGAGCGTTATTTCTAAACTTATATTAAGGGTTAAAGAAACTAATATCTTTAACTTTTAACTTTTAATTTATTATTTTTATTATTAATATTAAAGCTAGGTTAAGGCTTAGGTATTTCTTATATTTTTTATATTAACGACCGAGGTAGAAGTGAAATAAGTCGCTATTAAAACTATTATTTAATCTAGTTAAAATAGTCTATAAACTACGTATCGTTCTTCTATATAAATTACTCTATTATATTAAATAGGCTAGTTATTTAAACGTCGGAAAAGTCGGGGTTTTCTAGTATTAAGGCGCTCTTCTAAGAGCGAGTATTTAATATATTAACGGTTTAGTATTATCGGATCTAGCTAGCTATAAGAGGTAGTATTAAAAATCGAAATACTATATTTTAATTTCTATTAATAAATAAGTAGAATAAGGTAAAGTAACTAGCGAAATAAATATTAATAGTACCGAAATACTAGGCGGATAAGAGTTTTAATAAATGACGTATTAAGTAACTACGTGTAATAAGGTATATTAAGGGGTTAATTTCTTCTAGAGTAGAATTTCTAGAAAGGGGTTTTTTCTATAATTTAATAAACGACTATAATACTAGTTCGGGGCCCTAGTAAAAGATTCGAATAACTCGTCGATAAGGAAGGGCCTAAATAAATAATATATTTAATACTATATATAAATAATTCTCGCGGTAGAGGTACTAAGTTAGTATTAGGGCCTTAGGGGAAAATTAAAAAACTAGTATATAAACGGAAGCGTCTTAATAGATAAAGTAATCGATATATACCGTTATTACTATTTATTAAGATATAGTTACTTTAGTAGTAAGAATATAGTAATATAAAAGATATTAATTATTTATAGAGGATTTGGTCTTAATATACTAGAATCTAGCTAAAGCGCTAGTCTTAATATAGAAGTATTAAAGTTTAGTTTAGTAATACTATACTAGAGTCTACCCCGTAATAATATTATAATAATAATAGGCTTTTTCTTTAAAAAGATTAAAAGAGATTAAAATTATAATATTTAAGGCCGCTAATATAGAGCTAGTAATTTAATTATAATATAAAAAATATAAAGTAATTACGAGGTTTATTACTAAATAATTCTTAAATTTTAAATTTAATAATAGAATTAATCTCTAAAGATTCTAATAATACGGGGGAATATTAACTCGATATAAAATTATTAAAAATTAAAACCTCGCGATACTAAAACTAGAACCCTATATCGATAAATAATAATATTATAAAGGTAGCGGAGTATAGATATATATAATATATTAGCGCCTTGTCACGAGGTAGACTTTAGTATAAATATTATTAAATTAAACCTCGGTACTTTCTTAATAGGACTAGTGTTTTAACTAGATTCTAGTATATTAAAGCTAAATCCTTTATAGATAATTAATATCTTTTATTAAATTAATAAAACTATATATTCTATATATATATTTTAATAAATAGTAGTAATGGTTTACACCGATTACTTTATTTATTAAAATATTTTCGTTTATTTTATTTAATTAGTAACCTAATAATTCTATTTACCTTAATACGAGAAAATGTTTATTTACTTTAGACTAGTACTTATACGGTCCCTCTTTATCCGATAGATTTTAGAAACGACTCTTTTAGTAGGCCTATCGTTATTATTACTATATTAAATAATATTAGTTATAATACTCGCTCTTAGAAATAGCCCGGTAGTAAGAGTTTAAATACCGAGTAATAGGAGTTAATACCGCTTTAGGAAAATATACCTCCTCCGTTTCGTATATTTAATCTAGGCCTTATATTAGGCTTTACCGCCGAATAGGCTACGTTATTATAAATAATAATAACTACTACTATTAACTAAACTATAAAGTAAATATTAACCGATTTTACTAGTTAATAGTAATACTAGTTAAAAGAGTATATTTTAAACGATGACGTCGAGTTTTTAATCTCTTATAACTTATTATTAAAATTAATAAATTAAAGATTAAAGACGTTAATTTCTTTAATTTTTAATACGAGCCTAGAAACGACGCCCTAGTACTAAATACCGGTAAGTACGTTTACTACTAAAATATCTACGTTTTTATAAATAGACTTAAAGATATAGTAGATATAAAGTCTAATATTTATATTATTATTAAGAACCTCCTTCCCGCGTACCTTCGTGGTTTAGTTTTACTATAGTACTTAGTCGAGTTAATAAAGTTTAAAAAGAAACTCCTACGTAATACCGCCTCCGATTTATAGTAGTAGTATACTACCCTTATTAACCGATTTAAAATCAGAATTTTAATAGTTATAACTAAGATCGCTACCCTTATATATACGCCCTAGGATATTCGGAAGGGTATATATCCTCGTGTATTTATTCAAAATATACTCTACCTCGTTAAGTTTATAAATATTACTTTAATACACTCCTAGCTTTTGACCGTTTAAAATATATTCTATATAAATATATATTGGGATATCTTTAAATCAAAAGTAATAATAACCTTAAATTAATTCCTAGAAGATATCGATAGTAAGTTATTAATTTAAGAGGATTTTATAATACGTAGTTCTATACTACTTTAAAAACTACCTCACTTTTAACTTCGATAATAATAGTAGTCTTAACGGTAAATCTACTAATAAGATAATCCAAAGTTATTTAATAATAAATTATTTAATAATTATAAATATTATAAATTAAATAACTAAAATAACTAGTTAGCCGTTTATACTACCTAACTAAAGAGATATAAAGATAGCGACGAATAAAAGAAGATTATTAATATTAACTACCCCCTATACTTCGCCAGTAGTTAACACGACTAGCGTAACGACGTTAATAATCTAGAGTATAATACTTATTAGGTTATAGTTAAAGACTAAATTTAAAAACTAGTCGAATCTAGACTAGTACCGCGCTAAAATAGTTTTAACTTCGAAAATACCGGTAAACGACTACTTTCAAAAATCGCTAGTTATTCAAAAACTGCGCCAAGACCTCACTTTTATATACGAAGAAACCGACTATTTAGTACCTCCTTATTAATACTTTTATAACGCTAAACGTTTACTCCCCTATTTTATTAATATTATAGTTATTATTATTAATTATTTATATTATATTTATACCTCCTTATCGCCTCACCTCGCCGTCGCGATTTTAATTTACGGCTCTACGCCAAGTTTTAAAACTCTATAATACTCCCGCGGTTACCCCGTACCGACTATTTAAAAGCTAGGGATATACTAGTATATTTATTTACTCTATTAATTTTCTATATAAAGACGCTATTTACGTTATTATTTACGATACCCTATATCTATATATTAACGAGGGCGTTAACGTCTTTCTTTAAAAAGGGCGATCTATTACAGGGTAGACTCTAGTATAAATATTATTAAACTAAACCTCGGTACTTCCTTAATAGGACTAGCGCCTTGGCTAGATTTTAATATATTAGGGTCAAATTCTTTATAGATAATTAATATCTTTTATTAAATTAATAAAATTATATATTTTATATATACACCTTGACACGCCCTTAACGGGACGTAGGTATATATAATATACTACTACTTTATAATAAAATATTTATTATTTAAATTATTTTTAAATCCTCGGTTAATTAACGAAGGCGCCTATATCCGATATATTTAATTAATAATTCAATATAGTTAAATATTAAGAATCTAAATATTATATATTTTTTAATTAAACTCGACGATTATAATATCGGCCTCTTCTAAGTTTTTAAAGTTTTCGATAATCCTTTTATAATTTAGTTAGATTTTCTATATTTTATAAAAATTTACCCCGTTTTCTATATTAATTTATTATAATTAATAATTAATAACTCTTTATTTAAATAAATCTAACTTATCCGAGAATTTATAATTACCGAAAATAATTAATATAAATAGTATATTAACGGTATTTTAAATTCTAAATATAATCGCCGTTATAGTCTACTTTTATTAAAGTACTACGTTAATTAAGAAAATTATATCGTTATATAAAAACTCTTCTAGTATTTTACCCGTTATTAATAATTTATTAATAAATATTATATCTCGAATCCTAGCGCCGCTAGCCTCTACGAATTACTATATATTATTTAGAGGTATTAAAATAAAGAAACTTTACTCTTATTATTTTAATTTAATTTTTAAAAATTTAATTCTCGATTATACCCTCGTTTATTTCCTTATCCGTTATTATCGTTATAATTAAATATTCCGTATTAATTTTAATTAATACTTCGTATAATTATATTAATAAATAATATACTTTATTTTATCTCGTTATTTATTTTATAGGAGCTCGATTTTAGAGAGAGGGTTATTATTATAATATAATTTTATTTAATTTAATTTAATTTAATTTATTTTAAATTTAATTTAAATATAAACTAGTTCCTTATTTCTATTTTAATATAATCGAGATAAGAAATAAATAAATACTCCGTGCGTTACTTTTTATTTAAATAATAATTAACTTTATTTTAATTTTCGTTCTTTATCTTTTATTTTAACCTACTTTTATATTATAATTAAATTATAGTTTAATGAACCTAGTTTATAATTTAATAAATATCTAGATACTAATCCCGTCTCTTGATACTTTTATATTATAGTTAAGTTATTATTTAATAAATATCTAGATATTAATCCCGTCCCTTAATATCTATATATAACTAAAATTATAAATTTACTATATTCATATTCTGAATATAGACCCCTATATTCATATTTAATTCACATTCGAATATGTATTCTGAATATATTCGAATATGAATTTTTTTTTGGTTACGCTGGTTAGCTTCGACGCAGATGAAGCGCTTAGATTATAAGTAGTGGCGAAGACCTCAGTTGGACAAGGCTCGAGTCCAGCGGCCTACAGCTCGCTAGGCCTATCTGCTGCGCTGCCTTGTCATCAAACCAGAAGCCATGCGAAGAGTGAGAGCTATTTTCAGAGAGGGGAGGGCCGGAGGATCAAGCTACCGTAATCGTCGCTGGGTGTGTGGCTCACACCTTGCTTCTGTGAAGGCTCGAAGCCCAGATTGGATCGCGAAGAGTCGGTTGAGGTCACCTAGCGCAGGTTCTGGGGGAGGGACCAGACAGAAAGATTGAGAAACAGCGATCTTCACCTCCTAAGCGACAGCAGGCAGATTTCGCGGAGTCTTCGGATTCCAGTCAGCTTGACCGATGGGGGAGTCGCGTTTTACTGGACTACTAAGCAGCGTGTGTAAAGCTTCTACTCGTAGCCGTAGCATTGATATCATTGTGGCGAGTTTCATATTGGCTTTTACGTTGCGTCTCCGTATCGGATCCCTACTAGGTAGTGAGCCTGGAAGCTCGAGTACCTGTTTCTTTATCCTCATCCTTTCATATTTCAGTTTTCCTAGTTTGCTCCTCATTTCCTCTGCTCTTCATTTTGATATCACTTTCTTTCTCTACTCCGAACAGCCTTAGCAATCATTGATGCACAAATGACAAATGAGATCTGTTTCGCAAAATCAGTCAGAAACATCTTTACGCGTACACAGTAAGACGATTCAATTAGAAGGGGCTTTAGAAGGTGGTATGGTTTAACACGCTTTAGAAGCAGCTCACATCAGGTCCATCTTGCTCGCTGATTAATTGTCGCAAGTCCCTCTGGTGATAAGACACGTGAAGATATCTATTAAGCCCGCTGCTTCCTTCCGTAGTTTACACGAGGATGAAGTCGACCCAATCATTTCGTGCCTCGTGTGAAGCGAAAGCGCTCTGAACTAAGCCATCCTCTAGGCTTAGATTTCCCATCCCTTCTTCAGCGCCCGAGCACACAAGCGAGCATATCGGCCCATCAGACGCTGCATTTTTCATAGTGGGCTGGTTGCCTTCAGAAGGCCTCAGTATATAAAAGTCATCCCCCCCAAGCATAACGCAATACCAATCGCCCTCCTTATACCACCCCTTGTTGATGCCGAAAGCCCGACATAGCTCGTTCTTTCTATCCGACCTATCGTTCCATGACCGGTGAGCTCTACAGGCGGAAAGTTCGAAGCCGTCAGACCAATTCCCTGCGTGAACAGGCTTCATGCAGAACGAGAGCCCCCACGGTACATTGGGAGAGGCTGGGTGAACACATTTGGACATAATGCCCACAACAAAACCTCGCAGCTGCAATCTAAGACCAACAGACCTAGGCCCCATTACCGGGGTCATGTACCTCGTAGCAATGCGTGTATCGACAAGATCAAAGACCTCGTCGGACGACTTCTCAGGGTCCTCATGATTGACGAAGTCTGGCACCCAGGACGCCATGTGTGGACTGAGTACGTCTCTTCTATATTTCAACCCAGCAGTGCGTAAAAAAGCTAGGCTTTTGTCGACTTCGATGCAGACTCTAGTGACCGCTATGAAGACTTCCGACGGCTGCAGATGGTAGTCGGGCTTCAGGGTTGGATACAAACCTTCGGGTAGCAGGCCAAGTAAAGCGAAAATCCGATCCTTAGGATCTGTAGCCTTGCGGTACCACGTAAAGATCAAAAGCGGTGACAAATGAAGCTCTGAATTTCGGAACGCTTTCGTTATAGTATTAACGTGATAAAGGTGGGCAATATTCATATTATTGGAACTTCTACCGACGTTGTAGGAGTTGAAGAATTGTTGGAAGTCGGTCCAAGGCATGCTGAATGGTCCGTACAAAAGAAGCGCGGAGCGCGACACTACGATTTCCTGTAAAGTCCATACTCTTTGGAACCATGGTCTTCCAAGTATTCCTCGGTCAACATTTTCCAGGTTTTCCTCTGAGACCTCGAGCGCTGATAGCAAGTTTTGAACAGGCTGTGCACGGCGGATCAAATACTCGAAGAAGTGCGAGGTTGTAGCCACGTCCGCGTTGTACACCAACTTGTATGGTAGGCTTCCAAGCCTACCAGCAATGCCGCACAAGCGGGCAGTTGTGCTCGGAACTATCTGCTGGAAATCTCTTGCATATCTCTGCAATAAGTTCCACGAGGGCGTGACATCATCGTCCTCGTCGCCAATCCAAATCAGGACTCTTTCTGCACTTCTGTAGATGTGACGCATGATGGCGACCTGGGCTCCAAGCTCTGCCTTATTGCATTGATCAATGCATAAAGCATCGATCCAAAGCTTGCGAGGTTCCTGCCCCGACATTGCTCGTAGTTGAAGCAATGCCGCGAATAAGTTCTCCTTGACTCGTATTTGATGATTGTTGCAAATGACAAAATTCTCAAATTTTTTTCTGCGGTACTCAACGTTGTCCTTTTGTTCCAGGCATAGGGGTATTTTCTCTTCCCAGACGTAAGATAGCGCCTCGTAACGCAAGTTTGGATCAAGCTTTACCACCTCCAAGCCGCATATCAAAGGGTCTTCGCGCCTGCCGGGCAGAAGAGTAAGCACGCGGCAAAATTCGGGCCCAAGGAGTGGTTGGTAAAGGCTCTGTTCCATTTTGTTCGATGGTGAAGATATAGAAAGTCAGTTTTCGTTCACGAAAAAAGAGAATGCTGTAAAAATGGAATATGGAGAGCGTGAAGAGAGTGTAGAAGCACTACTTCCTGCAGAGTACAAGGTGGAAAGATTGTAGGTTTACGCTACCTATCTGAGGTTAGCGCGTGCATCATGAAGCGGCGAGACTTGTTTTTCTCTAAGCACGTGACGTGATCAGATTAATCTGAACGATCCGAGTAGTCGAGAAAAAGCAGCGTGGCCAAGACAGTGCCCCGGCTAGCCGGAAACCCACAATCTTTCCTGGTACCACAGTATGCATATCTCGCGACTCGCGGAAAGGACGTGGCCAATCAAGCTGTGAGGCCCCGCTTTCGAAAAATTGGGCGTGTGGTAAATAACGCTGGAAAGCTCCAGGGTGACCAACGGATAGGGTTGAGTTTAGGCAGCAGCGTTAGAACGTATCCGAACTAACAATGATTGGCCGAATACTAAGAGGCCAAAACAGGTTTTCAACGGATAATTATTCTTTATTTCTATAAGAGGATTAACCTTAACGATATTAAATATAAAAACTAGAATAAATAAAATCTTAACCCCTAGTTATACTACGAAGATATACGATATATATTTATAATTCTAGGACTTTATAAAATAGAAGTCGGTTTATTATTTTATAAAATATTATAATATATTATTTATAACTATAATTAAATATATAATATAATGAACTAGTACTCTTTTATCGAAGTAAATATTGTAAATTTTTATTTATAATTATCGCCGGTTCTTTAAAAGAAATTAATAATTAATTTAATTTAAATTACCGGTAGAAATTTAAACCCTATATAACTAATATAGTAACGGATCTTTATATTATTAAAAGTATTAAATAAAAACTTAAATCTCTTATTTTAAAATATTAAATTATATTAATTAAAGAAAGAGAAATTAATATTTTATTCTCCTAATTTAGTATTATTAATAATATCGAGTTATTTAGGATTTTTTCTATTAATTATTATAAATTTATTTATATTTATATTATAAATAGTAGTATTATTAACTAACTTCGATTATTCGAGTATAGTTCTAAATATATAAAACTATTTAATATTAATATCTTATTATATTCTTTAATAGTCTTTAATCTAGGAGTAAATATTATAACTCTAATAATTAAATAAAATACTAAAAATTCGTAGTAAATATATAGAGCGATAACGAGTCTTTACCCGAAGATAATGATATTAGAAAATACTAATATACGAATTAAGAAACTATTATTTAAAGAGTAGACTTTATTTTAGAAATCTCTAGAGAACTCTTAAAGAAACGAATAATAGAAGAGGGATTTAAAAATATTATTACAAGTAAATTTATCTTCTTTATAAATTTATAATTAACGGATTTAAAATAAAAATAAATTAAGTATTTTTAACTCGTCGCTATACTAGAAAGTATATATACATTGATTATTATTCTTTAGACCCGGTTTTTAGGCTAGAATATATAAGAAGTTCAGGTATTTCTAGCCCTAGTAAGGAATGAATTAAATTAATAAAGATCCACTACTATTAGCCTCTGTATATCGTGTCTCTATGCTTGCATCCCGGCTTGACTGCTGATACTCTCGGTGCTCTAGGTACGTTCTATACGGACAGAAGCCGAGGACCACCACCCTGTGAGACCTGTAACCTGACACACTCGTTGATTGCTCTCCCAAGTGCGCAGCGCTTAATTCGTTGCCAGATTAAGGGATCGGTAGGATCTCCTTCTTGCTGTGGGCGCGAAGCGATCCTCATCTCATCTAATCAGCCAACTTCTTCTAACGTAAACTTTGAAGTTTCGAAAGAGCCATATTCTCTTCTTCTCTTACGATCCCACATATAATGGCCAACTGTCTATTCAACAAGCTCCCCTCGGAGCTGGTCTGCGAGATATTCGTAAGCCTATCCGATATTGGCGATGTTGTCCATCTCGCCAGGAGTTCGGGGATCTTCAATGAGGTCTGGAGGAACAATGGACGCTCTATATGCTCTACGGTCATGCCACGCAGTATCTTGTGCTTTCAAGACACCAGATCTTTATTGGAGGCGCAAGAGGATGATGAGGAAGTTTGAGCCTACGAGATTTATTGCGAGAGCAGCTCTGAAGCTGCAATCGTGACCGCACGACGTCTTCGTAAGAATGCTTCAACTGTCGCTCTAGCATGTGATACCTTCGAGGCACGATTGCATCCTCGTTTCTCCAGTGAGCTTCCTATAACCCCATCATGATATCGTACCACTCGAAGCTGATGACCATGCTAGGAAGAATCAATGCGCGGCGCTTATCGCCGGCTGAGCGAGATGGTAATACAAGTCCTACCCATCCATTACTGCTAGTCAAGACTGACAACTACACCATAGCAATCACTATCCGTAGTATGTCTATGCCTGAGCGTGTTCGCTTTACCCATGCCTACTACGGCCTCTGGAAACTCTCATTCAGCCCAGTCTCCACGCTTCGCGATACCTTTGCCGCCATCACTTTCAAGGAAATTCTCTATCTCTTCGAAATTGGTTACCAATGGGCCCAGACAATTATGAGCAGCGAGATAGCTGCGCAACTCGGCTTTCCTCACGAGAAATGGCAGCCGTTATTCGTGAGGCTGTATCCAATCTTCATTGAGAAGCGAGAGCGGGTTCTGTCTCGATACGTCACATGGCCTGACATGAATGATGCCCCCCAAGACCTCTTTTCAGTCTTCGACCAATTCCAGCAAGAGGAAATCTTTCAAATTCCCGACATGGTCTAATCATTGGGTATTGTCTACATCAAGACAGCTTCGAGCGAAACTTCATATTTCAAACACTTATAGAATAATTGTGCCTTGGTTAGAGAAATCGCGCAATCTCTTATGGGGCCTGCAAAGACTGTCACATGACATATTAGCCAATGGAATGATCTGACGCCACCATTGCTAGCCTTTTGATGCAATCATCAGAGCACTCTGACACAGTTGAATTTTCACTAAAGCATTTTCATTTCATCATAACAAAGCTAGTCACAAACGTGCCTAATTTTTGTATCTATAGTATCTCTTCGGCCTCCCTCTGTACACACATATCAAAACAACATGCAGCATGTCAGTTCAGTAACAACATCAAACCCAAAGTCCCAAAAATTAAAAGAAGATGCACTTCAACACCCCTCTTCTGCCCGCCCTCAAAAGTAAGCAAACCAGCCGTTCCATTCGCCAAACCCGTAGGTATCGCGAACCGTCCACTCCCCACATCGAGCGTCTTGCCCCCTGACTCGGGACTAACGACACTTCCCGCAATAGTGGCGCCCGGGTCCCCCAGCGTCAAGGTAACGCCGTCAACTACTGCAAAAGAAGATTCTTCTTGCACGCTATAGCCGTCTATATCATCAATGGATGGGACTGGTAATTGAGATGCAGAGAGCGCGAGCGTGCTTGATTCCACGATCAACGTACCAGAAGGCTGAAGGCTGAGGACAGTGCCGTCCACAGTGATGGCCGCACCGCCAGCCCTAATAGTACTGCCGGCTACGGAGAAGGCTGACGGATTCGGGGTGATTGTCTGGCCCGCGATGACGAAGAGACCATTGGTGGGCGACGCAGCCGTTGGTGTCGGAATACTGAAAGTGCTGCTCCCTATAATCAAAGCTCCCGAAGGACCTAGGCTGATAACAGTGCCGTCTGTAGTGGCAGCTGGACCAACTACTGAGATAGTGATACCAGCTATGGAAAGGGCTGAAGGATTCGGCGTGATCGTTTGGCCCGCGATTACCAATGCGTTGTTGGCGGCAAGAATAGACTTTGGAGTGGGAATGGCGAACGAGCTACTTCCGAGGACTAAGCGTCCGGATGGTCCTAGGCTGATGATAGTGCCGCCGATTGTCTGTGCAAAGCCACTGGGAGAAATGGTCGCATCGTTGACTGTGAAGGCTGTTGGGTTGGCCGTGAAGGTTTGAGAACCTATGGTGAAGATAGGTTGAGGGGCCAGTGCTGTGGTGGATGATCCGATAACTAGGACTCCGGAGCGGCCTAGAGATATTGGAGTGTTGGATAGGGTGAGTGGACGGCCGCCTGGCGAAAGGCTAGAGCCGTCGATGACCATTCCCGAGGGATTTGGTACTAGGGTGTGGCCTGCTATTGTCAAGGCATTCAGAGCAGGAGGCAACTTACCGACTTGATTGCTAGAACTATCGCTAGCGACATCATCGTGGTTGTTCGGATGAGGAATGAGTGTTAAGACACTACCCAAAACTGTCATAGCCGGCCCACCGGCCGAATATGGGAGTTGTCGACCGGCTGAGGTGAGGCCTGACTGGTTGCCTTTTGAATCGGAGCTGGATTTAGAGAACCACCCTCAGATGCATCGGGGTGAGCGGACGAAAGTACAACGGGATCTGGCAGGGGATCTCCTGCTTCAATAGCAGTTGGTGCTGGGTCGGGAGGCGAAGGTGAGTTTGTACCTACCTCTGGATCGCTTTCGTTGGTAGGAGGTGGCACAGGACCAGCAACTAGAGATGTTGGTGGTGACTGGTCGTCCAAACTTGGCTTTGGCGACGGTCCCTTACTGCCTCCTCCCCAATTTCCCGTCTCGACTGGAGGCGCCTCAGGACCAGTATTCGGAGTTGCTGGCTTAGCTGAGACGGCGAAGGCGGTTGCCTGCACTTCTGGCGCCGTTGTTGGGTCGGCATGGGCCATTGCAGGCATAGATGCGATTGATGTGGCGGCCGCCATTCTCGGCTCAGGTGTCAGCACTTGTGGTGGGTCGAAGATAACAAAACTTTTTATATGCCACCAATCTGTGTTGATACCGGTACATAGAGATGCCCATGTCGGATCGAGAGAAAAAGCCTGACTGGGTGGAATGATGAGCGGAAGGAATGGTGGCCCAATAGTCGTGATTACGGTACCGTCAGGGGCCGTACTTCTGCCTAAGCCCCAGGTTGGACAGGCCAAATCCTTGACGTCGAGTGGCTCGATTGTGCCGTATATTTCTAAATCTATCGGATCCTTTATCACCCAAGTCGCTCCGGGTCCATACTGCGATGTATAGCTGTGAAACCTTGCTTGCCATGTCGAGAGCTCACCGGGTGCGAGAGTAATGATTGGATCTGTCAAAACGGGCCCAACGCTTGTACACATATCGCTTACAGCTGCTGTGCCAAGCACTTGAAGATAGAGCGATGGAGATGTACTGATTATAGTATGAGAGCAGCGAAACGTCAAGCATCTGAGTTATGGCACTCACAAAGTGTTCCGCTAACAACAGCAATGCTTCCATCCCCAACAAGGGACTGCATTCGTTTAGCCAGGCTTGCAGCCGAGGAAGTGGATGTCTGATTAGTTGTCTGATTATAATGACAATCGACAACTGTTCTGTCCGGAAAATAATAGAGTCTGAGCTCCGATATATCGAGGCTGCAATTTCCACAGCACGTATCGATGTAACCAACAGAAAAGTGCTGCACAAACCCAGCTGGTATTTGAGAAGGACAAATTGAACCGGGATCCAGAGAAATCACTGTGTTACTACTCCCACAACTAGTAAATGTATATTGCGATTTACTGTAGGCCTGGGCGTAAGATCTAGACTCAGGACTTTGACCAAAATTTCTCTGCCAATCCCAGGCCCAATTAAGGAAGATAATCTCGTCGTCGGAATGGGGATCATAAGGACCTGAAAAAGCAGAGTGAAGATACGCTGACTGCGCCGTAAGGTAGGAGGAGCATGGCAGTACAGTAGCCGTAGTCGCGGTGGTGAGATTAATTGCCACCGTTATAGAACCAGTCTGGCATAGCGGTCCGTATATGTCGCACTCTTGTGATTGGCCATAAGGTATAATATAGGAAAACTCTGTTGCTGTAGACGAAGAGCTGTTGGGAAAAGACTGCGTTGAATTTTGCGACGTCAAAATTGGAACAGAAGACTGGTTGACTTGATGACATAGTCAGCGAGCGTGCACTGCCATTTCAAGCTTAAAATCATGGTAGCCTTTTCTCGATTGATGATAACGGCAGAATACGTACAAGCCTCGGCATGAGCAGAGAGAACAAGGAGTGACAGGATTCTCAACACATATACAAGAGCCATCATGATACGAATAAGACCAAAATCTATGGGAGGTGGCGAAAGAGCAAGCACTAATGAAAGGCAATGCGGACCCGGCAGGAATTCACCATACTATATATAATGGTTCAGCCATACTGCGGTCAGCCTGGCCTCGTATTTTTTCATAGCAAGGCTGAGGCAGTGAGAATCCTCCACTTTGAGATGGTTGGTGATGTACGTTAGCCTTGCATTGGAAATAGTGAGACCCGCACCCCAAGAATGCAGCGGAAGAAGAAAGCCGGATGCCAAACACACTCTGGAGCGCTCAAGAGGTACGACAAGCTAGCGGCGCTTGCATGATGGCTCCATTCGAATATATGCTGTGTATACCTAGATTTTAGCTGCCAAAGTGACTGGCAGTCTTTGGCTTTGATACAATCAACTCTGTTGCAAGATTTCCTCATCAAACAAGGAGTTCTGTTCCACTCCGGGACCTCCAGTCCTGTGCTATAGTGGGTACTTGGGATCATAGCCCCCTCAATTTGATTCATTCGAAAGTAAGGCAACGGCGCGTGCATTTTACATATGCACAACGATATAGTGCATATTGAGGTGTGCACAGATTACAACAATAGATTCATGCCTCCGAGTCTGGTTGGTCTCGGAGATGCGATGTCCAATAAAATACTTTAGAACAATCCTGGGTGCGCCAAATGCGAAGACTCTTAAGGTAGTTGAGGCAGAGGGGGTCCAATAACGAGCATCTAGCGAGGGAAGAAGCTCAATAACCAAAAACCTCGAATTGTAGCCTGTAGAAGGGGTCACCCCTGAACCCGAAAGAGCACCCTAGAGCCCGTTGCTTATGCGCCAAGACTGGTCCCCAGAAGATTTCGGCTAGGTACTCCGAAGACGGGTTCTAGGGTGCTCTTTCGGGGGTCTCCGGGCTTCAGCCCTACCATTGGACGGTTCAGCGGTTTGGACGGTTCAGGGGTGACAAGTAGAGCTACTCCAATAATTAGATTGGCAAGAGGATTTTAGAAGCAATTCCTTTCTATGACTTCGTCCTAGGCTTGTTTCTACTGCGGCAAGACTAAGATACCTTACCGTAAGGAAACAATGCCAAGTCGGCGAAGTTGCCATACCTCGAAGGACCTCAGTCTTCTTGGCAGTCTCGGCAGTCACTGTGATGTTTACCATAGCCAAATGTTCCCTATCCTAGTTTTAAATATCATGTTTTAGAGCTGTACCTTGCACCGCAGACTGTCAACACTTGAATACACCGTTCGCCAATATCCGGGATTCCCTGTGCGAAATGGAGTGTAAGCACGTTGAAGCAGCTGGTAACATCTGCCCGTATCTTTTGCAAGGCTAGCTCTCACAAAGTCTTCTAGAGCTTCGCCATCCTACTCAAGCACAGTCAGTGTATCGGGAGGACTGTACTCAGTGCTTTGATAGCATAGTATGACTTTGCCCGCCCAACCTAAGGAAGTGCGTATCTAATTCACCTAGGATGATCCTACTGGACTTAATGTCTGCCTATACTGCTTCAATGGAGGTTGCACAGGAGAGCGGAACCATGCTCTACTACACAGCAATTCATCAAAGCATCCTCTGGTCTTGAATATACGGAGGACTCGGAAAAAAGTGAAGGTGGGTGGTCCTGAGATTGTTGTTTGATGAACACATCGGTCTGAAAGTGGACACTGATGCTGCTATTGTACAGCGTGATGAACCGCCACAGAAAATGACGAAGCTCGCCATAGCTGCAGAGACGGAAGAGGACCGTTACGACACCCAGTTACGAGTCCAATGCTACGAGTGCGGCGTGGAAGAGGTGGACCGATCGAGTGGCAAGCTACCCGCAGTCATCGACGGTGTACTCAAGGCGAACACATTTGCGAGGCAGGCCGAGGTACAGGCATGGGAGCAAGAGATGACGCCTTGCGAGCATACCCTGTGCTTAGAGCAGGAAGCAGCCCGACGAATCGAATCTCAGGGTGCGTGGAGGCCACCTATCATGGAGGTCGCATGCTGACAGGGTCCTAGAGTTGGGGCACTGCTCAATGTGCGACCTGAAAGAGAATCTATGGCTGTGCCTGCAATGTGGAAATCTGGGCTGCGGTCGTGCTCAGTTCGGAGGTTCTGGGGGCAATAGCCATGGGCTCGAGCACACCGAACTTACATCCCACGCCGTGGCGGTCAAGCTGGGATCTATCACGCCAGAAGGAACGGCGGACATCTACTGCTACGCTTGCAACGAGGAGCGAACCGATCCAGAGCTCGGTAAGCATCTTGCACACTGGGGGATTAACATCGCCGAGCGTGAGAAGACCGAGAAGAGCCTTACAGAATTGCAGCTGGAGCAGAATCTGAGGTGGGATTTCTCGATGGTCACCGAGGATGGAAAAGAACTACAACCACTCTTTGGTGAAGGTTTCACAGGTCTTAAGAACCTAGGCAATAGCTGCTACTTGGCGAGCATACTTCAGTGTCTCTTCTCGATCCCAACATTCCAGCATCGTTACTACCACCCTAAAGACCCTCCACCGGTCTCGCAAGCTCCTGCAGAAGATCTCGAGACCCAGCTGAGCAAATTGGCAGACGGGCTGCTATCAGGTCGTTATTCGCACCCAGATACGGATGTCATTGCCTCGGAGTATTCACCAGAGATCCCTGACCAGAAAGGTCTTGCGCCGGCCATGCTGAAGCATCTGATTGGCCGAGGCCACGAAGAATTTTCGACGATGCGTCAACAGGACGCCTTCGAGCTCCTACTCCATCTCCTCAAGCTCATTACTCGCTCATCACATACCTCGCCTCTCTTAGATCCCGTGGAATCTTTTCGTTTTGTAATGGAGGAACGTCTTCAATGCCTGTCATGCAAGAAAGTTCGCTATCGAACAGACGAACAGGACAACATCTCGATGCCAGTCCCTGTGAAGCGAAAACCTTCAGCTGCTACTGAAACGGAATGTGGCGAAAAGCCGAAGGATGAATTCGAGTCGGTCACACTCAAAGAATGTTTGGACACTTTCACTGGAACCGAGGTAGTCGAGCTCACTTGCCCATCGTGCGGCAGTAAGGACGGCTTCTTGAAGCGCTCGCTCTTCAAGACGTTTCCCACCACGCTTGCTGTCAACGCTCGCCGCTTCGCGCATGTCAATTGGGTACCTACGAAGCTGGACGTGCCTGTCGTCATAGGCGATCAGCCTTTCGATCTAGATGGTTATAAGTCATCTGGACTACAAGACAACGAAGAGCTTCTACCTGAGGGTGGTACTACCTCTGGCGCACCAGCGTTCACTCCGAACGAGATCGCGCTAAGCCAGCTGGAAGCCATGGGCTTTCCACGCGTGAGATGCGAGAAAGCCTTGCATGCGACTGGTAATACCGATTCCGAGACAGCCATGAACTGGCTATTCGCACATGTGGAAGATCCCGATATTGACGCTCCTCTCAACCTGGGAGGTGCATCAGATAGTGGCGGTGCCGCTGCGGGTGTGGATCCTGAGAGAGTCGAGATGATGGCAGCAATGGGTATTGGTACCCCTCAGGCTCGGAAGGCGCTCAAGGAGACAGGTGGGGACATTGAGCGGGCGATTGAATGGGTGTTCAGCCATCCAGACGAGCAAGGTGATTTTGGCGAAGACGATGCTCCAATGGATAACCCCGCTGCTGAAGGCGAGAAGGCAATGGTAGGCAATGCGGAGCTGCCTGCGACATTCCGCCTCCAAAGTATTGTCTGCCACAAAGGGGCAAGCATCCACGCTGGGCAAGTCTGGCCAACATCCATGTATGAGCATCGTCGCTAATCGCCACTTTCTAGTCATTATGTGGCGTTCATCCGCAAATATATTGGCGCCGAAGGCGGTATGGAATCCTGGGTCTTGTTCAACGATGAAAAGGTTGTCAAAGCAGAGGGAGATGTGGATGAGATGAAGAAGTTTGCTTATGTCTACTTCTTTGAAAGAGTATGAGGCTGGAACTCAGACGAGTCAATGAGTGATGCTTACGGATTCGAGAAGATGATGACGAAAAGTTGCTTGCCAGAATTGCATTGCATGGAGGAAGATGCTAGCATAGACAGATGTTGCCTTAGCATGCAGATATAGAAGAAGTAGAATAGCAAAAGACAGCCATGACTACTTTACCTAGCGTGCCTTCCTTTGCTTCCGCCATTGTTCTTCCTCTGGCTTGCACCAAGTCTTGCGGAAATTCCTCAAGGTGGCAACAGGTGCCTGATCAGTGCGCGTCAGCTCCGCCTGGATCAAGTAGCACTTCCCGTCAATTGAGTTGCACAACCAGGAAGATTTCGTTGCTTGCGTGGCTGAGTCGTCCTTAAAATCAGGCAGCGGAGTTCTTCTTCTAGGTCGACCTCGCCGCCGGACTTTCCGCCTGCAAGAAATACCTCCCCGCCCCCACTATCGTCACCTGCAGTAACCGAATACTTCAATCATGAACGTTATCAAGCTACAGAGGTAATTGAACCTCATGCAACGCACCGAAATCCTTGAGATCCATCGGTCATCTTCCACAATGTCCGAGGCGCAATCGCTGACATCTTGCTTGAACAAACAGAAAGTATCCGCAATTCCAACAGCAAGACATATTCGGCCTACAGGATGCTTTCAGGAAGCTGGATGTGGACGACAGGGGCTATATCGATGAGGCTACGGTGATAAAAGCCACACAGACATCGGAACGACAGCCATACGATGTGGTCAGGTCAGCGCTGAAGCAGGTGGAGCTGGATAGCTCGAGGAGGGTAGAGTTGGACGACTATGTTGATGTATGTCTCATCAAGCAAGCACGAAGACACGTGAGAGAATGGCACAGTACTCGAGGACTGAGCTAACTACCACTCTCACTCTAGCTCATCTCCAAAGTTCGTGGAGCCTCGGCCCCAGCTTCCCAACCCGCCTCGACAGGTCGCGTCCGAGGCATGAGCAATGCAGCGGAGGGTAAAGCAACAGCGCCGTCGTCCGGACATCGATCACAAGGAAGCGTAGGCGGCAGAATACAAGTGCAAGGCTCATCCGCAAATGTCACACATACCATCAACGAAGATGAGCGAACAGAGTTCACAAGACACATAAATGCTGTGCTGGCTGGTGACCCGGATATTGGCCACCGACTACCCTTCCCCACGGATACCTTCGAGATGTTTGATGACTGCAAGGACGGACTGGTATTGGCTAAGCTCATCAACGACAGTGTGCCGGATACGATTGATGAACGTGTGCTCAATCGGCCTGGGAAAAAGCTCAAGAAACTGAACGCTTTCCACATGACCGAGAATAACAACATTGTTATAAACTCAGCAAAGGGCATCGGATGTTCGGTGGTCAATATTGGCAGTGGGGATCTTGTTGAAGTCCGAGAGCATCTCATTTTAGGTCTGATATGGCAAGTCATTCGAAGAGGCTTGCTCGGCAAGATTGATATCAAGTTACATCCCGAGCTCTACCGTTTACTGGAGGACGATGAGACGTTGGAGCAGTTTTTGAGGTTGCCACCTGAGCAGATATTGCTAAGATGGTTCAATTACCACTTGAAGAATGCAAAGTGGGACAAGAGGTATGGTCATTGAGATTGGCTTGTGTGAGCATACTGACCGCTGTTTAGAGTGAACAACTTCTCGACCGACGTCAAGGAAGGCGACAACTACACCGTACTTCTCAATCAATTGGCCCCAGACATCTGCAGTCGCAGTCCGCTTCAAACCCGTGACCTCCATCAACGCGCCGAAGAAGTCCTCCAAAACGCAGACAGACTCGACTGCCGCAAGTTTCTTTCACCTACTTCCCTCGTAGCTGGGAATCCTAAACTCAACCTTGCCTTTGTAGCCAATCTTTTCAACACCCACCCTGGCCTGGACCCTATCACTGAGGAAGAGAAATTGGTAGTCGAGGACTTTGACGCGGAAGGCGAGCGCGAAGCTCGTGTATTTACCCTCTGGCTTAATTCCCTAGATGTCCAACCGGCTGTGAATTCGCTCTTCGATGACCTCCGCGACGGCAGCATTCTCCTCCAGGCCTATGACAAAGTCATCCCAGGCAGCGTAAATTGGCGTCACGTAAATAAGCCCCGAGAGGGCGGCGAGATCATGCGTTTCAAAGCCGTTGAGAATACCAATTATGCCATTGAACTCGGCAAGCAAATGCACTTCTCCCTCGTCGGCGTCCAGGGCGCGGACATCACAGACGGCCAGCGCACCCTCACCCTCGGGCTAGTATGGCAACTCATGCGCCGCGACATTTCGGAAACCCTCTCAGCACTCGCCCAACGCCTCGGCAAACGCGAAATCAGCGACTCCGAGATGGTTAAATGGGCCAACGAGCAATCCAAGAAAGGCGGTCGCAACAGCAGTATCCGCAGCTTCAAGGACCAAGGGATTGGCAGCGGTGTGTACTTGCTCGATGTGCTGAACGGCATGAAGAGCAGCTATGTGGACTATGACCTTGTGACGAGTGGAAAGAATGATGAAGAGGCGTACATGAATGCGAAGTTGGCGATTAGTATTGCTAGGAAGATGGGGGCGACGATTTGGTTGGTGCCGGAGGATATTTGTCAGGTTAGGAGTAGGCTGGTTACTACTTTTATTGGTGAGTGCTCATCCTTTTTGTGGTATCAGGGGATAGTGAGGCTAATCGAAGTACAGGCTCCCTTATGGCTACTTATGAGAAGATGTAGGTTGAGCTAGACCAGCCTCGGTAATGATTGTACTTTAGTTTCCAAAGATGCAAAAGAATGCAAAACAAATAGCAAGGAAGTATTTGATTCACGAGGGATGAATCATTCCCTGCCTACCCCTGACCAGCGCGATCCAAGGCGTTCATGTGTTTTTCCTGCAGACACCACGACTTTCTGGCTTGTCATATTCTCTGACTTCAGAATAGCACTACTCCACAAAATCTATCTCTTGGTCTTCCCATTGCCTCCACTCTTGCCATCCTCGCTACCACAATCAGCCTTCTCATTATCAGTCGACGTCCTTCCCATGCCAATCCCCGCTAGAGCGGCATCCAGCCCGATCTCTTTATTGATATCTCCCATGCGTTGAGAGTCCCAAGGGTCAAGGGAGTCGGTACATGTCCATACAAATAATCACTGGGAAAAGCCTGGTACTCAAGACTCACAGCAACCCACTCCCAAAAAGCACATCCACCTCCTCAAGCGTCAAGCTCTTTGTCTCGCGCAGCACCACCCCCACAAACACCGCGCCTCCGAATGTCAGAATGCCGAAGAATTTGGTTGTGCTGTAGGTGGTTTTTTGCAGCATGATTGGGGTGGTTTGCCCGATGATGACATTGGACTTCTAGTTTGAGGAGGCGCCGAGAGCGATGTCGTAGGCGCGGTTGGAGAGGGGCTAGACTTTGGAGATTATTACCCAGCTGCAGGGACCCCAGCCTGGAAGAAGTTGCGGTCAGATGATGCTCTTTTTGGACTGGACTGGATGACAAGAAGGGCGTTGAAGTAAGTGCACTCGGATTTACAGCCTTCGTCAAGAGACAGAGAGTTGAGGGGTTTTACTAAATGTAGCCGAAATTGACGACGAAAAGCCAGACGAAGTCACAGCGGCCCAACCGGCTGCTTTGTGTGTGGCGCATTGGTAATGGTTGGTGCCGAAGAGGATGGCGATTATTGTGTGGCAGATTCCCGTGCCGATGGCGCCGATGAGCAGGATGGGTTTGCGGCCGGGTTTGTCGATGTAGAGGACCTGATGCACGATTAGCAGATTTCGTTGCATGCGGATTTAGCTCGACGTTCGGAAGGTATAGTGACCAGGAACATTGCCACTCCTACCACCCCCGTAGCTAGGAGACTTGTGGTATTTTTGCTGGAAGTGCCAAGTGCGGCGGAGATTGAAGGTGGGCAGTAGAGTACTGCGTTTATGCCGGTGAATTGCTGGAAGAACATTGTCACGTGGCTACGAAGACTCGACGAAACGTAGCCTTGGTGGTGGTAAAGAGAGACCCGATGGCCAAAAATTGCAGCTTGAAGGTGTTCCAGGAAGTCAGCTCAATGGGATGAGGCCATTTGATAGCGGTGCTGCGTTTCTCGAACAAAGGCACGGCTTGATCTCCAGAAACTCGAGCTCAATCAATTCGTGGTCCGGATGCAAGTTGCGCAGACTTGACAAGACATGGCGCGCTTCGGCTCTTCGACCATGGTGGATCAACCATCTCGGACTGAAGGGCATGAAAAGCAACCCTACTCCAAGAGCCACTCCGGGAATGAGCTGAAGACAGATGGGTAAAAGCCAGGCGGCATCGGACTGTGTCGAGCCTGTACCCTCAATATTGTTGGCACCTTAGTTGATCCAGAACGAGACCATGATCCCAGCTGTAATGGATAATTGCTGAAGAGCGACCAAGCTGCCTCGGACCTCTGGAGGTGCGACTTCCGCATTGTAGTTGGGTACGTTGACAGACATTGCACCAACCACCAAACCGGTGATGAAGCGGGCTCCCAGGCTGCAAGAAGCTCCTCCTACAACGCCGAGACATTGGGTGATGACTCCAATCACAAACAGGACCACGTTGGCTTAGATTGCACGCTTGCGAGAGAGCATCTCCGCAAGGAAACCTGCATAGGGACATCCAAACCATGCCCCGAGCTCGAAGATGGATGTGAGCCATCCCTTCTTCGTTGGATCTACGACCCAGGGCCCCATGTGTTTTCCGACAGAGGTCATGATGAGGATGCCCGAGAAGACGCCTTGGTTGTCTTCGTAGACGAAGCCTCCAACGCACGCAAAGCAAGAAGTCAGCCTTGGAGTAGCCTGAGGAAGACCTGGTGGAAGATCTGGTGCCGGCTAACCCGTAAACATGTAATCATTGAAGAAAGCTTGAGGGTCGAAATCCAACTCAGTACCTGCGAGAAAATCGTACTGTAGCTCTGCCCAAGGTCCATTGTGTTTACCCGGCGCAGGCCCAGACTGTGCTAATTCGCCACTAGCGGTACTACAGCCATTGATGGTGTCAGTACAAAACCCCTTCGCGAATATAGGCCTGACGGTAGGAAACTTCGGCCCAAATTGCATTCAAACTCCAGTGCGGTGTATAAGGCAGCGGAGTAATAAGGCTCAAAGGAGAGCACGACATGCTCAGAAAAAGGACAAAACATAGAAAACGAGCCGGGACAGAGTAGCAGCAGGTTGAACAGCTTTCTACAGACAAGAGTGTCTAAAAGACAATGTATGACGCCATGTTAAGGCAATTTGCAAAGGAGATCTGTCGGTGCAAAATCCAAAGACAAAAGCGGGATGCGTTGAGATGTAGTGATGGCCAGGATAGGTTCCGCCAGCCTTTCACACCTTTTGGAGCGCGTTTGCTGAGCCCCCTGGCTCTCGTAGATCATGAAGCCGGATAGAAGTGCTTATTGACTCGCTGACAATGCTCAGATGCACGTCTCCCAGCCCCTTTTCTCTTTAGTCAAGAACGGCATCAACCTAGCCGGATCCAGCATAGAATTGAGCCTGGTCCTTGATAGCTTGCCGTAAGAATTGGTAATTAGCTTTCGCAACAAGTGAGAGATACGCGTATGTAGATTCAGTGGCGGCCTGAGACCCATTCCGCAAGGCCAGACAACGCAGGTCTTGGGAGTCTTGGTCAAAGCAAAACATCATCGACGGTGACGTCTGATTGAGAATCGGGAATGCGGTTTGGAGAAATATCATATTTTCGTGAGACAGGGTCGGTAGCGTTCTCATGGGCTGGCGGTCTACCCTAGACCATATCCCGGCTATATGCGCATGCGGTATGGAAGAAGGCCTGATTCAAATATACTGTGGCCAGGAGGGGGCCATTATCAATGAGCTCTACAAAGGTAAGCATGTCAGTAATAGATTTGACGGCATTTCGATATAGGTCCCGATTGATCTTCTGCAGCTCGGAACTTGTAACCAGATGTTTTGCCGGCGCGGCCTCTCGCCAGCCAAGCTCTCTTGCGTAAGAAAGGCAGTTATTAGGTGATACTGGAGGTGCAGGAGGAGATGCGGAGCCGCTTGCCGTGCTATTTGATTGATATCTCGGAATTAGCAACCTCATTACTAGACGATAATTGCGCCACGGAACATATTTGGACAGTACATTGTGGATAAGAACCCCCAAGATCGCTCCCAAACCATGTCTTGCAGCCCCAGCCATGGTCTTCGATAGGTCGCTAGAACTTCGAAAGGGCGTACCTTTTACCGCAGCTTGATAGCAATTTGCGCCGAAGCCTACCTCCTTTGGGACGAGTTTATAAGCTTCCAGAACCGAGAATTTTAGTTCTTCGACACATTCCACCCTCTGTCTGTTACTTGAGTTTTCGTGCAACGTATGTGGCGGGAGCTAGTATTGAGGAGATCGAGGCACTGTGCGTAGATGAGGAACATACGTGACTGTGTAGATACACTTCTGGTAGAGATGATCTGAGGTGGCCACCTGGTCCAGCTCGAATCGTTGCAAGATCTGCATATTTTGGGGGTCTGATATTGATCCCGTGAAGTTTGAGACCTGGTACTTTACCAGTCCCGTTACAATGAGCGGTGTCAAGGGAGAACACTGCCCAGAAGAGCAGAAACTCACACAATTCCTGATACTCCTTGAGACTAATGGTGTCGGATACATGTGAAGCTTGAGAGCTTGCCTGTATGATTTCTGCCTCTAATTGAGGCTGCTCCAAGTCAAGGCGATTCTGTCGACGGTGCAATCCCAACTCGATCGCCTTGCGCAAAGCCATGCCCGTGAACGTCCATAGCCCTAGTAATACTTTAGTCAGAATACTAAGCTACCAGACAGTGGTTGAACACATACCTGCCTCATCATTGTCACCATAATCAGCCCAAGCAAGCATCAGCAAACCCCAACGACATTGCTTTTGGGGAAAACAGTATGTAAAGATCTCCGACCAACAAAAGTTGGAGAATGATGCCGAAAGCACGCAGACAAGGAACACCGAAGCTTTTCCTTGCTCAATGAGCGACTCCAATTGTTTCCGATTCAAGAAAAAGAAATAAGTATCGGCGTAGTATACATAAACGTTATCAGCAAGCTAGGTAGAAGCTCCTTAGCAGGCAAGTCTGTGGTTGCATCAAAAAGTGGTAGCAACCCATCATCCCTCGGGTGTGAAGGTGTCGAACTTGCAGGGCTATTGTTATCCACACCGCAGTCCTGCCTGGTTTTCAACGAGATCTTCTTATGCCCGGAGCTATGGCGGATGGTCCTAAGTGGCGGTGGTAATGGACGGTGCTATACGGCAGCCGGCTGGCCGATGAATCTGAGCGTATCCCAACCGAAATTCTACCGTTGGCCGCACATACATTCTTCATCAAAGTTCAAGCCAATGATCAGTCTCGGCACATTCCAGGACTCTGACGCCTACCACTCTGCCGAGGCGTGCGAGCTCAGATCTAAACCACAGTTTCTGCTTGACCTCCACATCTCCAAGGCTCGAGGCAATAGTCAAAGGCCATATTGCTAGACCAGCCACATATGGCTTGATATCCTCGTTCGTGTTCAGCGTGATCAAATTTGAGTTAGGGCTGTCTGAGACCTTGAATCTTTGAAGACAGGAGGGCACACTAGATGCTAGGTCATCGGCCATAAATTTCATGTGAGAGAGACATTCCGAACGCTGCTCATGAGGGAAGTCGTCGGAATGCGGGCGACTTAGTTTGAGAATACTCAAGCGTGTACTATTGATAAACATTCTCATGGCGTAGTACTGGTTCCAAACCGCTGCGTATGCAGGACTTGAGTAGCTGTAGACTATTGGGGAATAGAAATCTCTCATGGGCCAAATATAAGGGTTTGACAGAGTGTGTCGCTGGTAACGCCAAGAGATTGGGAAGTGGGCTGTCCAGTCTTGCAACGCCCTGTCAATGTCTCGTGCCTCTTGATTGAGCTCCTCAGCTGTTGAAGCACCCTGGTCATAGGATGTACGCTGGGGGCCAGTCTTCTCCTTGAGAAGCGTAGACAATCTCTGACGGACATTGGCAATTCGTACAACGATGCAGTCATACTCAAGCTCTAAACCATGCTCGCCGAAGTAGCTACCTTCCCGCATCCACTCCGGCAACGCGAGGTTTCTTAGTAGAGCGGATCTGATCATCCCACGTCTGGTATGCTTCATTATACCCGTCGCAGGCTGACTGTGACTGAGGTGGTCTTTCCAAGTTTTCAGTACTGCCAACGCCCCATCATGATGCGAGAAGCTCTGCAACGTCGTCGTAAATGGAGTCTTTAGATTGACATGATTAGGACGGTGTACTGCGTCCTCATACCGACTCATAAAGAATATCGCAAGCAAGCAAGTGTCAACATTTCCTTCATCTAAAGCGAGGATTGTCACTTGCGCAATCTGTAGAAGCCGGTGATATGTCATAGAAGCTTCGATAGCTGCCTGTGGGTGATGATGCGTTCGTGAATATACCGCTAGTCCCATAGAAGATACAGCAAGATCGAGCATTGGACACTCCGCTTCAGACACCCATATGGGCAGAAAATAATCAGAAACACCCTTTGAAATATTCGGGGCGTCTTTCAAGGTCTTCAAATGAAAGTGCAGGTAGTACGCAATTGCTTGTGTTTTCAGATCGACAAGTGGACGCTGCAGAATGGCGTCTAGGTTGCTGGTGAGCTCTACTATCGGATTTGAGCGAGGCCCTCTAGGACGCTTTTTTTGACCGCTTGCGTAGGAGTTTTCACTGTGGACTACGGAGCACGCTTGTCCGTCTCTCATCCCATAGCAGTTCCGCTGCGACTTTATGCACCTCTGACATACTGGCTGGGCCTCGTCGCACTGTAACGACGGGTCAGCTAGCTTCGTGTAAATGCGGCGAGTCGCTTGCCTTGATCCGTCGGATCTTGCATGTCTGGCATCCTGCACTTGGAAACGGCATGACCCTTCACACACTCTGATTCGAATGTCGCCAGGATCAGTTCAACAAAGGTCTAAAAACGGTCGCTTCGTAAATGCCTAAGAACAGATACGTGTGGGTACGGAAATACCCTAAGTCCGTCTTAACCCCTTGTTTGATCGTGAGTTTCTGGCCTAGCTCCCTCATAATTAATCAATGCCTATACACATACATATCTCTGGCACTTCTGGGCTATAGTCCAGTGTCGATCCCTCGAGGGTTGCTCCCAAGAGGGATTAGATCCTTTAGACTTGCCAATCCAATTGACGATCATGCATGCATAGTGTAAAGTCCGCCGCTCGATGGCTTATCGCCGCATGTCACTCACCAGCGTGGTGCGATATTGTCTATAACTCCACGGGTTCCTTCACGAGTTTCTTCAGCTGGGTACTTCAACCGATTCAACCAGAGTATTCTGCTAAGAATTAATTTCTCAGCATTTTGAATATGTCTTCAACAATCGTCCTCATTACTGGTAAGAATATCCGATGTGAACTCAACATGAATTGTCTGCTGATATGAACGCCATAGGGGCCAATTCTGGGGTGGGCTTTGCGACAGCAAAGGTGATAGCCTGCGCATCGGAGGACTTCCAGGTCATCATGGCCAGCCGGTCTCTCGAAAAAGCAAAAAGTGCAATGTCAGAGATCGAGGCAGCTGGTACAAAAGGCCTCCTGTCGACTGTGCAGCTAGATGTCACCGACGAGAGATCGATCGAACAAGCCGTGGCACTCGTCAAACAGAAATTTGGACGACTAGACGTCCTCGTGAACAACGCCGCCATTGGAAGCAGAGATCCAGACATCAAGACTCGCTTGCAACTATGCATGGACACCAACGTTATTGGACCAGCAGTGGTTTCTGCGGCTTTCAGACCATTATTGCTCAAGTCTCAAAAGCCATACTCTATCTACGTCAGCAGTGGTGTGGGATCAATGGCCAGGTCTTCTGATCCGACTTCGATGACCTACCGCAGCCTGTCGAACGGAGAAGCTTATCGAGCAAGCAAGGCGGCCCTCAACATGATTGCGTTACAGGAGTCGATTGAATTCAGTTCGACAGCCCTGAAGGTATTCGCCGTATGCCCAGGATTTGTACGATCAAACCTTCGTGGTCAGAGCGAAGAAGCTAGGAGTGGATGGGGCAAAGCTGGAGATCCCCAAATTTCTGGAGAGATAATTTTGAGCGTTATACAAGGGGAGCGAGATGCAGATGCTGGTCAATTTGTTCATGGAGATGGTGTCTATCCCTGGTGAGGGGTGATACTGCGATGTTTTTGAGCGTGCGGTGGGTCTAGGTGGTGGTCAGGGCGAAAGGCGAAATTAGAGGAACTCGGAGTCTTGGACAATGATAATCGATCTGCAACTCAGGAACGAAAGTTCAACCTCAGATGAGGCACATAGAAGAGAGTTGGCCGCAGGTCATATGCCTTAGAGGTAGTCACCAAATTTATGCTTCGCACAATAGAGTACAGGATTTGCATACGGGGCACAGAGTAGTATATTTTGGTTGTCCTGGTAACATTTAGCGTATGCAAAACTCATGATAATTCTTGGCAATGTCGATCCATGCAACACACACTTGATGTAAAACTTGAAACAGTACTTATAATTCGTAATTAGATAATCTATAGTTTAAAGATAAAGGTAGTTAATACGATTATAACGGCGTCTAAAACTTAAGAATTATATAAGGAGTAATCGTATTATAGTAGGTAATCGTAGTAGTATTTAACTAAATTAAACTTAATAGTAACTACCCGAGTATCGCGCCTAGCCGAGTAATGTATAAATACTATTTATTTCCTACTTTTATTACTAGCTAATTAACGCTTATATTAAATATTTTAGAATATTTTATATATTTTATTTCTTTTATCTTATCGGATCTAGGCGTTTTATTTAATATTTTAAAACTTTTTCCTAACTATAGTATCGATTTTTATTAATTATTTTTAAATTTATTTAATAACCCGTATAGTCTTTATTCGATTATTTAATTTCTTTTATATATTTATATACTTTATACTCTTTATAATAACCTAGTCTCTTTTCTAATAAATTATATTATATTAATAAAGTAGTAAACCCGTATTCTATCGAAAAAGATAAAAAAAGTATTTAATTTATTTAGTTTATATACTAGCCCTAGAGATCGATTTAATATCGGAGTTACTAAATATATATTTAATACCTCGATTTATTTTAAATAATTTTAAATAAATTAAAATAAACTAGTTTAAATAGTACCGATTTATAATTAGATATATATAATTATAAATAAATTATATAGTCTATAATAACGCGCTAGCTTAGAGAGTTATTATATATATATATAATTTTCGTAAATTAACGTAATTTAAAATTTAAATTAAATTAATATAATTATAGTACTCTATATAATCTTAGCGAGCTACCCGGCGTTAGTAGAAAATTACGGATTTAAAATCTTAAATCCGAAATTACTATTTTTAGATTTTTTTTTTAAATAATTTTTTTTTTTTTTAAAAATAATATTCTCTTTTTATTATTTTTCCGCTTAAAGTAATAAAAAGAGTATTTAATACCTCGACTTTCTCGTATAATCTCCCGCTTTACCGATATAGGTTATAATTTATATATAGTTTTAATAATTTATATTCTATTATTATCCTTAAACTCTAGGGTTAATTAATATAATTATTATATTATAATAATACTACTCTTTATAGATTAAAGAATTAATATAAATAAATGTTTAATAAAACTATATTTTTTAATACTTTTCTCTAGTATATAATTATATTTAATTATATTTTTAACGGTATATAGAGTACGCTAAATAAAAGATAATTTATTAATTTTTAATATTACTAATTAAATAACTTTTCGTTAATATTCTAATAATATATTAAATATATAGTAAAGATTATATAGAATAAAACTACTTACCTACTAGGTTAATATAATAATTATATTTTTAAATATATTTATCCGAACTTTTTAAAATAGAGTTAGAAAATCCGCTTTAAATAAACTAAATTTTATTTAATATATATATATATTGAGAGCTTTTTAATAATAATATTTAAAAAATTAAAAATAATTAACGTCGAGTAACTAGTTAAAATAAATAGAATAAACCGATAACTAGAATAATCGAATACTATACTCTATAGTATAATAGAAGAATTCCTATATTAAATAAAATTCGAATCTATTTATAATAAAAATTCTTTATTTACTCTTTTAAATTTTACGGCTTTATTTTTTAAAATAATATAATTATATAAATTTTAGAGTATTATTTAAATAGTTAAAGTTATTAACCGCGAGTTTAATAATCTTTAATAACTCGTTATTAATTTATTTATATTATAATACCTAAGGCCGCTAGCGTAGAGCTAGCGGTTTAGTAATAATATAAAAGACGTAAAATAATTACGAGGTTTATTATTAAGTAGTTTTTAAATTCTAAATCTAATAATAAAATTAATCTCTAAAGATTCTAATAAAATAGGGGAATATTAACTCGATATAAAATTACTAAAAGTTAAAACCCCGCGATATTAAGGCTAGAACCCTATATCGATAAATAATAATATTATAAAGATAGCGGAGCGTAGGTATATATAACGTACTAGCGCCTTTAGCGGGGCGTAGGCGTATATAATATATTTTTATTTTATAATTATTTCCCCCTTTAGGCCCTAGTCCCTAGATATTTAAATATTTTAATTAAGAGATATTTATTAAAAAATCTTTAAACCCCTTAAGAGAAATAAGAGAAAAGAATTATTTAATACGACGGTATTATTATATAGTAACCTAAATATAAGGTTATATACTTAATCCTTTAATATTTATAATACTAGTTACGGAATAATATTTAAATAAATTACGAAATTTATTAAAAAATCTTTAAACCCCCTAAGGGAAATAAGGGAAAAAAGTCTTCTAGTTTATATTATCGGTCCTATAGCGCTAATATATAGTACTAGTCGCGGAGCGACACGAAACTATTTCCTACGATATTATTATATAGTATTAATAATAGAAGAGTAATATTACTAAACTATCTCTATTATATTATAGTATTAATAGTAAATAAATAATATATTTATAAAGCTGTCTCTATAGCGCTAATATATAGTAATAATAATTAATTAAATAATGTTTCTTTCGTCTCTATAGTATTATTATATATAATAATAACGGAGCGAAATAGTATATACTATCGTTCCTATAGCGCTTATAGTACTCGTAGTAAATATAGTATATTAGATTATTCCTATAGTATTTATAGTACTAGTAACGGAATAGTAGTAACTACCCTTATTATATACTCTTATTATATTATAAAAGATACTAGTAGTAAAGTACTATATATAAACGATATAACCCTAATATTATACCGAGAGATTAGTAATAATATAATTATTATAGTAACGGTTATATTTATTAATAAAAGCGAGGTAGCGGAGCGGAGGCGCGTATCGACGTATTATAATAATAAAGTATTTAGCGCGACGGTTTATTATTAAAATAAACTCGCTCGTTTATTTACTTTCTCTTTTCGTAACTCCTTTAGTTTTTCTTATATATTATTACTCTAGCTTTATAATAGTATTCTAGTATTATAATTAATATATAAATAATATTCTCGTTATATATAGTTTTTTTCTAACTTTATAAATGGCTTCTATTTACCGATAGTATTAATTTATTTATATTAATTATTTTAGTTATAAATATACTAGTAAATATAACTAGTCCGCTATTAGCGCGACTACGTAATATTAATTATAATAGTAATTTATTATACTTTATAACTCCTTTATCGGGTCTACTTCTATTAATTTAATAATAATTATATTCGAGGTACGTCCCCTCTTTATATACTCTATTATATTAATTACTACGGAATTAACTATTATATAAAGATAAATTATAACCGTAAACTTTAAAACGATATATATTAATAATAATAAATCCTTAAATCTTTCCGAAGGAAGGTAAAGAGATTTATATATTAATATATTTATATCGGTAATAAGACTCTTAAAGAAGAATATAAATATAAATTAATAAATAAAGAAATTACTTAATAGTGTAAAGTATATAATAAAATAATAATAACTAGTAGGTAAACCCCTACTATAATCGTTAATTTATAAAATTAATTAACGGCGGCGAATTAATATATTAAGGAATTAAAGGCGATAAATAAGATTTCTAAAAAAGAAATCGAAAGTTTCTATTAATATAAACGGGACCTAGAGAGCCCCGAGGAAGATAATATCCTTAAAGATTATATTAAAGAGATTATATCTTCTTCTAATAATTCCGATAATAACTAAATCTTCTATACGATATAATAATAATAGTGAATTCTTTTTTTCTTAAATCGGCGCTAGTTAAACTCACCTAGATATATTATTTAATAATATATTTTAGATATTTATATAGATTATATCTAAAGTAAAACTATTTTTATAAATATAATATCTTATCGCTATTGTATATAAATAATTTAATAATAAATTAAATTTAGTTATACTTTAAAACTATATAATAAAGTTATAAATATAAAGGAGAACGTCCGTTATATGAATATTAATATAAAAGTAGTAATATTTATTTTTAATATCGGCTCCGTTTACTCCGTTTTATTATTTTATATAATTAAGTAACCTCTTTAATTATATTTATATATTTATATTTACTACCCGCTTATTTAAAGATTTTAATTAGTTTATTAATATTAATAAACTCTTTATCTAATAATTATTAATTATATTCTTCGCCTTAACTAGTTTATTTAACTTTATATTAAATATTTTCTTTATTTTTAATTTTATCGATTACCTCTTCTACCTCTTATAATTTATTATTATTAATAAATTCGGGGGCTTATATAAAAGATTCCGCCGTATTAATATAATCGCGAAGATAATATAATTTAAATAACGATATATAAAAGATATTATAAATTTTATATATAGAAAGTAGTAGTAGGCGGTAAATTTATACTTTTATTTTATTAATAATCTTAAAGGGCCCTATAAACTTATAGGATAATTTCTTATTTAGGCGCTTTTACTTTAAATTCTTCGTTATTAATATAATTAAATCGTTAACCTTATAACTTTATAGTTTATACGTTTTATTATATTATTTAATTTAATACTCGATAGCGCTTTAAAGGCGCTCCGTAACTTTATTCCTTAAAATTTATAATTATTATATTTTATTATTTATAATTAATACTCTTCTTTCCCTAAAGTCGTCCTCGACCTCTTAACGGATTTTAGGATAATAATTATATATATAAAAAAACGATATCGTTCCGACGACGGTACTTTAATTATTATTTATTAAGAATTCTATTATAGGTAGTAATCTAACCTAATTAATTAATTTATTATTAATAAATATACGTAAATAATACTTTAGTACTTAATTTTAATACTTTATTTATTTATTTATTTAGGGGTAAAAGGTAGTATTTAAATATTATTTAATTTTCGAATAAAAATATATAATTAATTAAAAGGCGCTCGTAAAAATAAAGCCTCTATCACTAATAATATTATTAAGTATATTATAGCGGTAAATAATTTCGGAATAAAATACTTCCGCTAGTTAAACGGTATTGATTTTAATAATTATAGATATATACCTAACTATTTTAATAAATCGATTTATAACGATAAAAATAATATTATAAACGGTACCTCTATATTTATTAAATAGTAAATTAATTATAAAATTTATAAAAATCTCCTTCTAAGGTTAAGTAGTAATAGGAAGCGAATTTAATTCGTTATATAAATAATATCGCGGCGCCTTCGTCCGTTAATATATATCGTAAATTTTAGTATAATTTATAATTTATTTTAAGTTACCCTCCTAGAAAAAATTTTAGGTAAATAATTTATACGATTTTATAATACTAAAATAATCTATTAAAGAATTATTATAATATTTTTTTATAAACTCTTTTTTTAGAGTTTTATTCTTTAATATATAAAAGTAATTATTATATTTTAATAGTCCCTCGGAGTCTATAATTTATACTTTATTCTTTATATAACGGCGGTCCTTTAGCGCGTTCGCTTTAGTTCGAAAAGAGTTTATTTAACTATTATAGATTTATAATTCCCGAATTAACGTTTTAATAGGTCTTTTAAAATTATTATATATAATTTTAAATATTATTATAATATCCCGCTTTAAAATTACTATTCTTAACTTTATAATTTAAAAAGTAGGGGTTATAGTTACTTTTATTTCTTTATCTCTTTCCGATAATTAACCGCTAGTTTAAAGAGTAAGTTTATTCTAAAGTATTAATAATAATTTAATATTTAACGGTGATACTCCTTTATAATTAAGATATTATAATAGTATATCGATAGGATTTAATTTTCTAGCCCGATAGAAGATTTAAAAGTTATAAATAATTAATTTAAATACTTAACGGGCCTATTTAAAGTTTAATTTCTTCTATTTTATAAAACTCTTTAAATTATTATAATTAATCTAGATTTTAATATAATAGGGGTTATTTTCTAGGTAGTATTACTATTATTTTATTACTATTATAATAATAAGTAATTTTTAATTATAAGTTTTATAGTTTTATTCTAGGGGATTTAATTTCCGTAACTAGAATATTATAGAACACTAATAATTATTCTTATTTTACTACGATAATATAGAGTTAAAATTAAAGTTAGAAGTATTTATCTCTATATTTAATTATTTAGTTAGATCGTAATAGCGTAGAAAAGACGCGTTTACCAATATATCTCGTAAGATTTAAAACGCTTCCGTAGCGCCGTCTATTTATTTTAACGGATTTATTTTTTTACCTACTTTACTACCTTTAAATAAACTAGTAAATAGTATAGTTATATTAAAATAATTATAAATAAATCGTTTATAAAAGTTAGCGAAGTCTAAAAAGATTTATATCTCTTAATATATTTTTAGTTATAGTTATTTCTTAATAGTTTTAATATATTCCGGGTTTATAACTATTTTATTAATAAATATAATAAAATTTAAAAACTCGATTATTTCGGTATTAAATTAATTTTTCTTAAGGTTAATAAATAACTAGAACTAATATAATCGTTTAAATATTTATTTAATATACCGTTACTACTCCGCCGGATTAATATTATAAATTAAGATATTATCTAGATATACTATATATATTATATTTATTAAATTTATAAATATATAGTTAATATAAATTTAAAACGTCGCCGGTATATTAGCGAGTCTAAAAGGTATAATTAAATATTCGAAATAATTATAATAAATTCGGAAAATAATTTTTTATTTATCGCCTTCTTTAATCCGGATCTTATAATAAATATCCTTAAAATCTAACTTCGTAAAGATTTTAAAACCGTATAAACGGTCTAATATCTCGGTGATTAAAGGTAATAAATATTAATTTTTAATTATTATTATATTTAAACCCCGGTAATTTATATAAAGATATAATTTATTATTTTTTTTAAATATAAAAAGAATAAATACTTTAGTTAAAGAGGTTAAATAACGGATCTAGTCTTTATAGAATAAAAATTCTAAATAACGCCGTAGCTCCGATAGTTTAATTTAAAATAAATTATAAAGAGGTTTATAAAATAGTTCTTTATTAATTTTTATTTAAAAACGTAATCCCCTTATTTAAAAATAAATAGAGTATTTATTTTTTCGTTAAAAAAAATATTATAAAACTTTATAAATTCCCTAGGAATCTTTAAGTTAAGAAGTTCTTCTTATTCGCTTTACACTATTATAATATATACGACCGCGAATATATTCGGTTTATTTTTAAAACTATTAGTGAATTTAACCGGTTCCTGAATTTATAAATTATTAGAATTAATTTTAAACCGCTATTAGTCCGCCTTAAGATTAATTAATATTTTTAATTAACGTAATCTAGGTATATCTAGAATAACGTCTAAATCTTTAAAGTTTATAGTATAAAATAAAGTACTATATTTACGCCCTTAACTCTAACTATCGACTATTTAATAGTTTAATTAATATATATTATAATAATATATACTTTGCCCGCTAATTCCTTTAATTAATAGTAAGGTAATATTATAAAATTCTAAATTATTTTTAATAACGAACTATTATAAAATTAAATTAATTTATATTTTAGAGTTAATTAAGGTAATAAATTATTTTATTTTATTTTAAAGAGTAATCTAATTCTTAGAAAGAATTAAAGGGTATATTTTTATTAATCGTTTTTCTTACCCTTCTTCCGAGGCGTAAATTAAATTAAATTATTTTTTATTAATACCGCGCCGACGTTTATAACTAGTTTATTTATATCGGGATATTTAAGTTTAATATAACTTTCTACTTTATAATAATAATAAATAATCTTATTATACGAAGAATTAATAGTATTAATTTTACGTTTATTACTCTTTTTCTTTAAATACATTTATTTAATATTATCGCCGGCGTTAGGTTTAATAATTAGGTTTATTATAAATTTTCCTTTATTAAGATTCTTTAATTAGGAACCCGAATTAAAATTAAAACTATTTATTAATTATATATACTTTAGATTCTTTTCTTATATAATAATTTAAATAAGAATTTGTTCTCTTTAAATAAATATACTACTAGTATTAAAGATCTTATTTTTAAATTTAGGTTTAAATTTAGTTAAAAAGAAATTTACTCTATACTCCTCCGAAAATAGAGATAACTAGGCCTTTATTTCTTTAAAATAAACCTTAAATAACGATACTTTTTAATAAAATTATTATTTAACTTCCTCCTACTTCTTATAAATAAAGAGATAATAATTAATTAAATTCGTTATTAAATTAAAAAATACCTTCTTAAAAAAGTTAAATATAATACTAGTTAAATTATATAAATCGTAGTATTTATACTACTACGTTAAAGGGTTACTCTTTAGCGAGTTTATATAGTATATAATTCTTAAATAATCGGTAGTAAAATACTTAAAACTAATTAAAAATTTAATATTTACGTCGCGGAATTAATATAAATATTTATTTTCGCTCGTACTCTTATAAGAACGTATTTTATTAAGGCGTAGTATTTTCGCCCTAATAAAGATATCCTTATTAAATATAATTAAACTTATTATTATTCTATTAGTAGGTATAATAATTAAGGGATCTTTATTATAAATAATAAATTCTATTAATACTCTACTAGCGGGCGTAGAAATAATAAAATTATATAGTTTTTAATTTTAAATTTATAATACCCTTAACTTTTATTATTATTTAAAGCGACGGTTTTCTTCTTTAATAACTTTAAATTATATATCTAAAGTCTTTTCGGGGGTAGTAATACCTTCGAATTTATTATTATTTTTATAACGGGGGTCGTCGGAGGGAGTTTAATCGATATTATTATTATTAAATTCTTTTAGACGTCTCGAGGTTAAACCCGATATTATAATAATAATAAATCTTTTTTTTAAAAAGATTTAAAAGATTAGAATTATAATACCTAAAGCCGCTAGCGTAGAGCTAGTAGTTTAGTAATAATATAAAAAATATAAAATAATTACGGGGTTTATTATTAAATAGTTCTTAAATCCTAGATTTAATAATAGAATTAATCTCTAAAGATTTTAATAAAACGGGGGAATATTAACTCGATATAAAATTATTAAGAGTTAGAACCCCGCGATATTAAAACTAGAACCCTATATCGATAAATAATAATATTATAAAGATAGCGGAGTATAAATATATATAACGTACTAGCGCCTTTAACGGGGCGTAGGCGTATATAATATACTACTACTTTATATATATAGAATTAATTTTCTATTTAAAATAATAAATAGTATTATAGAAATTCTATCGTTATTAATATACTCGGCGGTAATATGATCCCTATTATTAAGGTCGTGAATATATAGTTATTTCGTTATATATATAGAGATAATTTAATAACTCTTTCTAACTTTAATCCTAAAGTTTATTTCGTTTATATTTTATATATTTATTATAGGGTAGACTCTAGTATAAATATTATAAAAATAAACCTCGGTACTTCTATAATAGGACTAGTATCTTAACTAGATTCTAATATATTAAGGCCAAATCCTTTATAGATAATAAATATCTTTTATATTATTAATATTTTACTATTAAAGTAACTATATTTTAATAATTAATAATAACGATATATATCGAATATCTTTTACCTCTATTAAAATACTTTCGTTTATATATTAATTTTTTTAGTTTTTCTTTAAGGCCTTAATACTAGCTTAATACCTCTACCGCGAGAATACTTTATATATAGTATTGAATTTTCTCTTCTTTTAGACCCTTCTTTATCGACGAGTTATCGAACTCTTTATTAGGCCCTCGAATTAATATTATAGTCGTTTACTAAACTACCTAACCTACTATTAAAGTAACTAGTTTTATATATCGACGATAAATATACTTAGCCTACCGCTAAAGTAACTAGTTCTATATATCGACGATAAATATATTTAACTTTCAAAGTATTTAGTTACTATATAATAATATTACTTTATTTTATTTATTTATTAATAAATATTAAAATATAATATTTCGATCTCTAGTACTATTTATTTAATTATTTATTTATTTATAATATATCCTCTAGAATAACCGATAAAAGTATAAATATATAGTAAATTATTTATAAAATATTATAGAAGTTAAATTAAAAGAACGCGGATAAAAGAGTTATTTAATAAATAGTATTTTTTTATAAATATTACTTTAAAGTCTTCCCCTCGAATACTTAACTCTATAAATATTTATAATAATATTATATTAAACCTATTAAGCCCGTTAACTAGTTATCGCTTTTATTAATTATATTTATTATCGACTCGCCTTTAGTCGTTATTTGTATATATAATAGTATTAATTAATTAAAGTTTAGAAATTAGTTAGATTTGGACTAGCCCCGCGCTAAAATAGTTTCAATTTTCAAATATACCGGTAAACGACTACTTTCAAAATTCGCTAATTATTTAAAAACTACGTTAAGACCTTACTTTTATATATAAAGAAACTAATTATTTAAGACTCTAGTTTTTTAATATTAATACTTCTATAATATTAAACGCTTACTCCCCTATTTTATTAATATTATAGTTATACCGCTAGTTATTTACGTTATCTCTATACCTCCCTGTCGCCTCACCTCGTCGTCGCGATTTCAATATTTAGTTTTGCGGCTCTGCGCTAAGTTTTAAAACTCTACGATACTCCCGCGGTTACCCCGTACCGACTATTTAAGAGCTAGGGATATACTAGTATATTGATTTACTCTATTGATTTTCTATATATAGACGCTACTTACGTTATTATTTATATTAATATATTAACGAGAGCGTTAACGTTTTTCTTTTTAAATAAATATTCTATTATACTAGAGTAGACTCTAGTATAAATATTATAAAACTAAACGTCGGTACTTCTATAATAGGACTAGCGCCTTGGCTAGATTCTAGTATATTAGGGCCAAATCCTCTATAGATAATAAATATCTTTTATACTACTAATATTTTATTATTAAAGTAATTATTTATATTTTAATAATATTTTTATTTATTACCCCGAGTTTAAAATATATATATTAAAAGTACCTAAAGTATCTTAATATATCTTTCGATTTATAGATATTCTTTTTATCTATTAAAAAAGATATTTATTTATATTTATATAATTTAGAGTATTTTTTATAAAAATAAAATTTATATACTTCTAGAGTACCTCTAGCCTTATTAATATATCGAATAAATTATATAATTTAATAAACTCGATAATAGTAAATTCCTATACCGGGGCGAGTATTATATTATTAGGTATAAATATTTTCTTAAAGTAATTTATTTAAACCCGCCGCTATAAATATTTAAAGAGAATATCGAAATCGTATATAATTTAAATAATAGAAATATTAGGATTTTCGTTAATAAAGATTATAGTATTATTTATTCTTAATTTAATAATTAAATAAAATTAATTTATTATAGAAGGGGTAGTGATTTTCGTAAATTAAAGAGTAATATTTTAAAGATTTACGTCACTCGGCTAGGCGCGATACTCGGGTGGCTACTACTAAGCTTGGTTTAGTTAGGTACTACGATTAAAAGAAATCCATACTCCTAGGAATAAAATATCGTTAGAATCTCGTAAATACCTAAATTAACGGAAACTACTCGTATTAAAAGATAATATATAAATAATCTATTAAGTTTAGTATCACGATTCGAAGAATACTATAACACATCAAATAAGTAGAATATTCGTTAAGATAATCGGATTTAAATCTTTGGATCAGGTCGTGCAGGTGTGTGTTGCATGGATCGACATTGCCAAGAATTATCATGAGTTTTGCATACGCTAAATGGCGGGATTCCGGACGATCATCTCCACGCTCAAGCTTTATGAAAGAACTGACTGGTCTGGTATTTACTCTCATATGGAGAAACACGACTTTAGCCTTACATCATCACATCTTTTAGTCTGCAACACCTTATCCCATAACAGCCTCGTTAGAGACTCTGCGGGAGGTGAAATAAGGAAAACCGATCACCGCCAGAAGGCGAGTAAACAGCAGATTATCCCACTCGCTTGTCATCTGAAGATGCAATACATTCGAGTGGAAGACAGTCATCAATCCAACCCAGCTTCAAGTGCGGTCGGTTGCTTGTCTCGCTAATGACGGTTCTTGAGCTCAGATTGATGACTCCACGCTGAGTTGACTCCAGCATTTGGTCATCACTGAGAGCGGCTTTACTTGGACCACGACTCTCGACCCGATCTTTGCGCAGCTTCTTGCCCTCACCCAGAAGTTCCGTATGGAGCTGAGACATCTGGGCATGGCAATGAAATAAAAGCCGTGCTAGTCACTATGACGTAGCCCCTTTTGCCAGGGGCTTCAGCGCATCAACTTAACCTATCTTGTCAAGCCGACCCACCCGAACTTTCTACCAACGCAATGGCACGGTCTAAAGCTTCCGCCCAGGCTAAGTCTTCAGGTACGAAGCGCGAGCGCGAAGAGGATGATGTTGGATATGCCGATGGTGATAAGATCGAAGACCAGCAACCTGCAGTGAAACAAGCCAAGACCGAGGATTCTACAACGGGACAAGCCTCACGAGGATCTCGTAGCAAGGGTAACAAGCAGAGCGTCGACAAGGCCAAACTCGATTCCATCATGGACGCCTATGGTGTACTTCCCTTACAGGATACTGAGCTCGGGGGGCCCACTCAGGCTACACCGGAAACCATCCTCGCACTCGTCTACCTGGCGATGCTCACGTCCGCGCGTATCAACCATGAGCTGGCGTATAAGAGCTTACAGTGCCTGATCGAGGCCGGCTACCACGACCTAAATACCCTTCAAAAGAGCACTTGGAAAGAGCGAACCGAAGTCTTGACAAAGGGAGGCTACACGAAATATCGAGAGAAAACGGCTACGGCGTTGGGAGAGCTAGCTGAATTTGTGCGACAGAAACATGGTCTGTTAGTAGAGCAACACAGACAGCTGGAAAATAGGCTGGAGATCTGTTTTCGGACTTTCCTCCGATGATGATCAGGACTGACATTCCATTCTGATCTAGACGGTGACCTCAACAATCTCCTTAAAAGTGCCAATTCCTCGCCTAAGAAAGTCCGCACCCTCATACAAGAAATCAAAGGCATTGGCAAAGTAGGCAGTGACATCTTCTTCGACACAGCGCAAGGCATCTGGCCAGCGTTGGCTCCATTCGTCGATCCCACGAGCATGGCTACGGCTCAGACTTGTGGTCTCGGTAGCGATTTGGGTGCCATGTGGGAAGCAGTGGGCAAAGATCCCATTGAGATGTGCAAGCTTAGTTCGGCACTTACGATGATACGGCTGGAGAAGAAGGAGAAGGATTTCCAGTGAGATACTGCACAAGGTTTGGGTGGAGATGAAGCGCCTGCGATGTGATTAGCAAGTGGCGCGCATGGGACAATGTACGTGTTAAATAGACTCTAATCTGCTCGAGCTGAAATGACCAGGACTGTTGGGCTACGTACCATACACATTTGATTTTGAACAAGGTTACGAGTAGTGGAAACATCGAAGCCAATGTTGATAAGGTACCAGAAATGTCAGGACAAAAGAAGCTAGCTTAACTCATAACATCACCACTTTTGCCCTGAATAACAAACGACCTTTCGCATAATGATGGCCTGTGTTATTTGATATTCATCTTTTCGCACTGTCTTCATCCCTCATCGCTGTCTTTGGTCTCCTCGTTACGTGCAAATCTGAAGTTCTCGATCACTTGAAAAGTGCAGTTTCGGAGGCTCCTCCGGTCTACAAAATGACGTCTCGTCTCAGCCAATCAGCTTCGAGGCTTTACAAACTAACTACATCACCACTAACAACAGCTTCGTTTAGAGGTACCCACCCCACCCTCACAGCTTTGCACAACACTCCGATAAGTCGTATACGTACCGCTCAATACTCAAAACTCACCGACATACTACCAGTCGACGCCATGGAAGCTATCAAGCAAACTGTCGCCCAGAACATGGGCATTGGGGGCTCCCACCAGCTTGTGCCCGAAGACCAGCAGTTCGACTTGAACGAGACGCCTGATCTTAAGGGCAAGGTTGCCGTTATCACTGGAGGGTCTGAAGGGATTGGCTATGGCGCGAGCCACACCCTACTCTCTCACGGCATCGAGAAGCTCTTCATCCTCTCGCTCTCACACGAAGTCGTTGCAGGCTCGCTCAAGGCTATTGCAGATGAGATGGGAGAGGACACCGCGAAGAAAGTCACCTGGCTGCAGTGTGACCTCTCAGATTGGAGGCAAACGAAGAACACGGCCGACAAGATCGCCTCAGAGACTGATCGGATTGATATCCTGATCAACAATGCCGCGAGGGGTATCATGACGTACCAGCTAACCGATTACAACGTCGACCGTCACGTATGCTCCTCTCACCACCTCAAAATCCTGCCCAAGAGACACTGACAAAGATCTGCAGATGGCAATAAACCACATGGCCCACGTAATCCTCACCTCCCACCTCCTCCCCATCCTCAAGAAAACCGCCTCCAGTGACAATACCGTCCGCATCTGCAACATGGCCTCCAACGCCCATCAAGCCACCCCCTCCGACACCAAATTCGCCTCTCTAGAAGAGCTAAACCGTGACCTCGGTCCCAACGGCCAATACGGCCGCTCCAAACTAGCCGCCATCCTCTACTCCCGCTACCTCAACAAGCATCTAACCTCCAAGCACCCCAACATTTTGGCAAACGCTATGCACCCCGGCTTCGTCGACACGAAGATGAGCGCACAGGATATACATGAGCCGTATCCGTTGGGCGGGTATGCGATGTCAGTTGGTATGGCGCCATTGAAGAAGAATATCATGCAAGGATGTGTGAGCACTGTATTTGCGGCTACGAAGACGGAGAAGAGTGGGCAGTATATTTGTCCGCCTGCTGTGCGGGAGAGTGGCTCTGCGATGGCGCAGGATGAAGAGTTGGGAGAGCAGTTGATGAAGTTGACCAGGGACTTGGTTAAGGAGAAGACGTATGAGGATTCGGCGGCGAAGGGGTGTCCGTTTACTGATTACTGAAGGCTGGATGTGATGGGAGTGTGGCAAGTGAGTGACTAGGAGTTGGTAAGGTTAGCATAGAATAGCATACAAAAGCAGAGCATAGCGAGCAACGACATTCCGGTTTCGCTTTGCCCGCGTGCGACAGTTGAACGCTTTGGCCATGATTCTCGTCAACCATGTCTTCGGGCTCGGTAAGCCTGATTTCTGCGTAGCATCCCCTTTAACGGACAATCTCCAAAGAAAGATCGTCACGACCACGTGACCCTCTATACGCGCTTCACTTCGCAGCGCGTCACTTTAAACTTCCGACCTCACCAACAGCAGAGCTCGACCACCCACCCATCCAACACCACCCTCAGCCCGCCCCAAATCCTCCAAGCAGCCACCCACCCCTTCCCCCCTCCAAACCCCATCCACTACCTCCCCTCCCCCGACAACAATGGCAGGCAAAAAGCGCCCCTCCTCCGCCGTCGCCTCAGACTACGAATCAGACGGTGGTTTCGTGGAAGACGCGCCCAAGAGCAAAAAAGCCAAGACCACAAAGACTGCGAAAAAGGGTACGAAGAGCAGTGAAGCCGCTGCGGAGTATGTTGCTGGTGGAGGACAGGTGGGGAAGGATGGGGATGTGTATTGGGAGGTATGTAGGTTTACATCATCAGTCCAACGGCCTTTAGTGGTTGCGAGGAGATTTATATCGTCGTGCCTGGGAGGGGAGGGGAGAGTGAGGGAGGGGGTGAATGGCTGATGTTGTTGGCGTGTATAGTTGTCGGGTAAGCGACGGATAGGTATTTCGGAGTTTAAGGGCAAGCGGATGATGAATATTCGGGAGTACTACGAGAAGGATGGGGAGATGCTGCCGGGGAAGAAGGTAAGAGCTCTTGCTTGAAGATGATTGGTCATTGAGTGAACCCAGCTACATACACCCATTCCCTATGCCGCTTCCACAATGTTTGGGTAAGTCAATCCTCATGCTAATCTCCACTCCATCTGCAGGGCATCTCCCTTCCCATGGACCAATTCAATACCATCATCAATCTTCTACCACATATCGAGACGGCTCTCGTCAGCAAAGGGGAGAGCATAGAACGACCTGACTATAGCGGAGCCGGGGCAAGTGCTGCTGTCGACGCAGACGAAGAAATGGAAGAGCGAGAGGCGGAAGCAAAGAAGAACTTCGAGCAGACGAGCGACGAAGGGGAGTGATGGGCGAAATTTCTGTGGATCTCTTACCCAGATAGGTAGATGGCTTCCAAGGTATCTGTCGCTTCCTCTTGCATTATGAAATTGGCGGGCCTTATGCATAAGCGCATTGGGAATTAGCGTTTCGCTTTCTTCAGCATGAGACCTCGGGACTGGCAGCTAGAGTGATACTTGCCATGGAGGAACGGCGTGACGAAGAATAATATTCTGAAGTTGCCGCTCACAACTCCGTGAAAGCTCGAAGGTGCTCCTTATGCTTGCTCGAGTCCGAATGTCTCAGGATCATCAAGCAGGAGCTTCCTCAACTTGAGCTTCGGGCGCTGGACTCTTTGTCTGCGGCGGCCCACCTGTCTTCGGAGGCGGAGGCGGTGCATTCTTCGTAGTAGGCGCGAAGTTCTCCTCCTTGCTCTTTGTTTCTCCTTCCTTGAAGTACTCATCAAACGCGGAGTTGGGTGACACAAGCTTTCGCGGCTTCCTGCCAGCTTTTGGAGGTCCAGCCGGAATAGAGAAAGTTGGGGGAGGTGGTGGAGGAGAGGCTAATGTTGCAGGGACAAGCAAGTCGCTTGATTGCTGATTCGAGCTTGTCTGATACAACGGGGCTCCTGCGGGGTATGACTGCGCTTGCAAAGACAACGACCTGTTCTCCTCATTACTGAAGCGTGCGGTTTCAAATAGTGTCTCCCCCGGGCCAGCTGGTGGTTCTGTCAGGGGCGCTGGTAGCCGATGTAGAGCCCCGAACCCTAGTACGCAACCTAGAGCTCCAGTACCCCCCCAACTTCGAGAAGGTGTGATGGTGACGAGACGTGTGACGCCATATTCGTGGTTGTAGACATACAGTCGGAGGGTGCGGGACAGGTAGTCTTCCACCAGCTCGCCCAAGCCTGCTTCGCCATGCACGTTGCCTTCTGGAGTCCCGACTATGTAGTCACTGTAGGGCAGGAGGCCTGCTGCGTCGGCTGGGGAGTCGGGGATGACGTCGAGAATGTGCCAGACGTCTTCGGTGGAGGAGAGAGGTGTCCATTGAAGTGTGAGGCCAAGGGTGGGGGACGGCGTGGGTACTGGGATGTGAAGCGTTCGTACACGTTGTCCCTTGGAGATGTCAGACAGAATCGCTGCGATTTCGGAGAGCGTGCATGGCTACCTTAGCACTCCAAAGGGTCAAGGCCACGTTCGTGCCAGCGCAGTTGCGGATTTCTGTCGCAAAAAGGTTTGGATCTGAGTCATCCTGTTCTGCGTGAGCAAATCGGCAGCAAAGCTTGGAATACATCCAGGCGTACCACTTGGCGGCCATTGATCCCAATAACGAAGTCATACCAGGGCTCAATGGGTATCTCGAGATTCTTGTTTCGTAAGACTTGGAAGCCAAAAGCCCCGTGTCCTTCTCTGGAGCTTTGGGAAGGGCCGTCGGAGTCGAGGCGAGATATGAATCGGTTGAGAGCTCCAAACATCTTTGCGTTTTCGCTACGAACAAGAGACAAAACAACTTAAGACGAGTGAGACGAATCCGTACCTGATAGGGCTGGGTAGTGCTGGTCGAATTCGGTCTAGCGTATAGTCGTTGATTGGTTGAATATCAACTGTTCCAAAGTACCGCACACAAACATCTCCCCCTTCTTCCATCCCTGCCCAGTCAATACTCCGATGGTTTGACCAAATTACATCCCGAAGTAGTGGAGTGGCGGAGACAAGCACGATGAAAGCGAGGTCACTCGTTCGTTGTATTCGCGGGAATACTTGTTCCTTCACGAAAGGCCTGACTCCTAGACAATGGCTTCAAACCACTTTTCCGGAGTCAGGCCGTTCTCCAAGTTGCATAAAAGACACCCAAAGATTCGCATCCTCGACCTCTCTTGGTATTGAACATGCGAATGCAGGGGTTTTCCAAGATTTACGGACTGCTTACAAGTCTGAAGAGCTCAACATTCTTCAATCCCTGCAGGCAAGATACCCAGATTGGACAGTGACAATGACGCCTGCTTCCACTGGTCTTCTAGAGTTCGCGAACGCAGGCCATGCTGTGGCGAAACTTGACATTGAAAGCCAGAAGCTGGTGTCTAGGCTAAAATATGAGCCCGCAAAGAAGCCTGAGGACCAGGATGAGGATGAACCCGACGCAGTCATGAAATCGGCCGGCTTCCGTGAAGCGGTTAATTTTGGAAGGTACGACTATCACTGGAATAACAAGTCCTTTATCGTTTATCTCCTTTGCGAAAATTGGGGCGAAAATGCTCCCACACACCACCTCGATAAGAACGTATATTTCATCCTGACTAGGCGAGACGGAGACGAGATCACCAAGGGAAGATCATCAGCAGTCAAAGACTTGATCTCTGCTGCATCTTCTCATACTAACGCGGTACATGAAGAAGACGTCTTAGTGTTTGATGACGATCAGTGGAAAAAGAACACCAGACTATGGAAAAGCGTCCAGCAAATCGGCTGGGATGACGTGATTCTGGATCCAACCCTTAAAAAAGCCCTCCTCCAAGACGTCGAGGGTTTCTTCGAACAAGAACATGACTACAAGCAATTCGGCGTAGCATGGAAGCGAGGAATAATTCTCCACGGACTTCCCGGGAACGGCAAGACAATGACCGTTAAAGCTCTCATGCACGGCCTCTCATCCCGTCCAAAACCAATCCCTACGCTCTACGTGAAGTCCGCAGAAGGCGATTACGGCGAAATCTACGCCATCCGCAAGATCTTCAAGAAAGCGCGGAATATGTCCCCTTGCCTGCTGGTATTTGAAGATCTCGACAGCATCATCACCGAGAAATCCCGGAGCTTTTTCTTGAACGAGGTTGACGGGTTAGAAAGTAACGACGGCATCATGATGATTGGCAGTACCAACTATCTCGAAAAACTGGATGCGGGTATCACAAAGCGACCGAGTCGATTTGACAGAAAGTATCATTTCGATCTCCCAGGGGTGGCGGAGAGGACTCAGTACTGCGAGTATTGGCGCTCCAAAATGGCTGAAAACCAAGCCGTGGACTTTCCAGCCAGGATGTGCTCCGCCATCGCAGAGATTACGGATGGCTTCAGCTTCGCTTACCTGCAGGAAGCTTTCATCTCGAGTCTATTGGTGCTTGTGAACTCCCAGCGCGAGGGCGTCAGCGATGAATGCTCCCAGAAACCCGTCTCTGAAATTCTCGAATCAGTCGTCCTGTGGCGCGTCATGAACAAGCAAGTCGAGATGCTACGCAACGAGATCAAAGGGAGTCGCAAGAGCGCTGAGGATGCGATGAAATACAACGGGCCGCGGCCGGCTGCTAAAGCTGGATTTGCATGAGATTCGCGTGAGAGAAGGGATGGCGCTGGTTTGTAAGATACGAGTGTTGGAACACTCAACTCAATACCCCTGTACGATTACTTTAGACACTTCACTCAAAATTTAATTTTTGATGGTCCTCAGAGTCGTTCGAAATATAAGACAACGCTGCAAGAGATGTGCAAACTTCCTTGCGCGAACATAGCAAGCGTACTGCGCGAAAAGAAGTATGACACAAGGCGAGAAAGCCCGATTTGCTGGACTTGAAATAAATGTATATTTTTCAGGCTCAAAACGCCTTCTTGATAATGCTAGCGCTCTATAAGCTATCGCGATGCAATGAGGATTCCCAGAGCATTCCTTCTTTGTATTGTACATACCCCACGCTCGGATCATTGACTTGTCGATATAACGCCAATAAAACCCATCGATACAGAATCTCTGCAGGCATCATCATCACTGTGTCACAGCCCTGACCCCCTGCAATATCAACGCAAAAACGAGACCCCTTGCTATTTCCGGTATCTGCAAGCAATCGAAAACTCTTCCTAGGGCCTCTCCACTGGCTGCTGCCCCCATGACGCTGGTCAATGCTTGTGGCATGCCCTTCTCCACGAGCAGCTTCCTGGCTTTGACCCTCATACGCTCTTTTGCTTCGTCGCTTGGTGGCAGCGGCCAAGCTTTGACTTCGTCTTCCGTAGGTAGTGAGTTTTCTCGTAACTTGGTCAGGTGAGTAGCTATGCCAGTGTCGGAGGTATTTGCGTCAATCAGGGTGCTTTGGAGCAAGACACGTATTGCTTCGAGGTTCGGATTGCCCGGGCGCAGGAGGAATGACTTGGCGGCGTTGAGTAGCGTGAGACGAAGAGTCCAGGCAGAGGAGAGAGTGTATAGTTCGTTAATGATGGCAAAGAAGAGCTCCACTGCTACGCTTGTTTCTTGGGAGGTTAACGGGGTAGGAGCATTTCGTCTTGTCGGCTTTGGTGATGTCGCCGTTTCCGCTTCTGTAGCAGGGAACGAAGAAGTGCTGGTGCGAGATGGTAACGGATTGGTGGTTGGAGCAGTGCTTGTTGGGGTACGGAGGGTGCTACTGTCGTCATTAGATAACGAATTTCTTGGTGAAGTCTTGGCGACGTTGTAATCGTCGTCTATTTCGCTTGGTGGAGGAGGAAGATGAAGTTCTTGCTCCGTATTCCGCGGCGGTAGTACAGGAGTCGAGTCTTCAAGCATAATGCTAGACGGCTTGTGTTCTCTTGGGATGCTCCCGTTAGTCTCGACGCCATTCTGGACTCGTTCCTCGTGCTGGACCTGACTTTGGCGTCGAGGCAAAGGAGGCTTGTTGTTCTCTCTTGGCAAGTTCACCGATTGACGTGGACTCTCATTCGAATCTCGCGCCGTAGCGAAGCTTGGCCTCGGAGAGTTATTGCTGTCTATCCGTGGTCTGTTGGACGTAGATGCTATAGCTGAACGCGATGGTGCTGGGTAAGTTGAACTCTGTTTCTTTTGTCCAATAGAGCCGACACCTCCTAATACTCCAGTAACACCGCCTAGCAGAGCTTTTCCTCCAGTAGCGGCACCTTTAGGAGTACTCGCCAATACGTCGAGCATGCCTTTTCCCATCGTTTCAAAAGCAGCAGGACTCGGAAATCCGAAACCGCCTTTATTACCACTGGGAAACTGGCCACCAAGATGTTGGTCCTTCTCAAGGAAGCGCTTCATGCCTTCACTCTCTGCTAGACGCTGGAACGAACAGGCGTCCCGAAGATAATCTTCTAATTCGACCCGGAGTGCAGCCTTCGTCTTGTCTTTCCACAGGGGCAGCGTTGGGTGTCTTTCTGCGAACGCAGCTACTCCAGAGATAACAGAGATACGGCGTAAGACTTCGTGAAGCGTCTCGAAGTCTGAGTATTTGCGGGCTATCATCCACCCCGGATATTGTGAAGTGACCGGCTCAATTTGCAAAAGATACTCCACTGTTGGCTTCGACCGTATGGTGCCTTTCTCTCCTGGCTGAGAATCATCAAATATAGAGACGCTTGCATTGAATAATGTCAGAGGCGGCACTGTGTTTGACTGAGATTGTGAGGCTTGGAGAATTTTTGACTTTTGGGAAGAGATGATCTGATCGAAGGTCGTAAAGCTTGGACTAGCCTCCAAAACCTTTGACTCTGCCTCGGGTGCAGGTCCGTTTTCTGTGGCAAGTGCTCGAGAGGAGCCATCAACAGCCGGTGAGATTTTGTCTTGTGAAGATTTTGGCGTTGCTGCTGGCGGGGTTGAGCCATTTACAACCGCAGAAAGGTCATCTCGGGAGGAAGTAGGCGTATTCCCTGTTGTGGAGTTGTCTTCGGAAGAGGACAAATTTGTTGGTGACTGCCCTTTCCTGGCCTCTTCGTTCGCTATCAATTCGCTCAATCGTTTTGCTTCTTGCAGAGCTTCTTCCATGGCATCTTCGGCTCTGCTAACAGTTCGTTTGTGCTCAGTCTTCGCTTGCGACCCGGCTGCCGATGGACTCGAGACACCATTCTGACCGCCAGCTGCACTGTTACCGGCCTGACCTTTATCTTTCACATGCCCATTGGCCGTGGCCCCACCGACGCCCGCGTCTATCGCATCCAAAATCTCGGTGGTTCCCTCTTCGAGCGAGTAGATGATCCACTCGTTGATGAATTCTGCCCGTGAGCAGCTCGTGACGGTCATCTCCAGAATGACACCTGCTAGTATTTCTCGCAGAAATAGCCGGACTGGCTCACAAGCATAGGCTTTCGGCTCCAGGAAGTTGTACAATATGTCTTCGGCAACGGCTTTGAGTTTCTTGTTCTGCTGCTCCACGTCCAGCACATTTGAAAGGCTACTGCTGGGATTGGCTTCTAAGAATGTATGCACGGCATCCGAAGCATCACTCGATGCTTCCGAAGCCTTGAGTGCACTTGATAGCTCGCTCAAGAACACAATGACGATCGATGACGAATTTGTGAGAAAGTCGAGGAAAGTGTCTGCAGGTCGCTTGCGCGAGAGGTGCGACGATACAGAAAGTAGGAATCCGGTCAATATTTGTTGGCAAGCAAATGGGAACGAGCCTTCGAGTGGGAGAACTGGCGAGTACCACCACCTTTCACCATTAGCCTTATATCTCTGTAATAAGCCACGCATCCCATCTTACTTCACGTAGTCGCGGATCACAGCGGCCGTCAAGCCTTCCAATGCTGCGCCTGTCTCAGGTTGGAAGCCCTTAAAAGTAAGCTCATGGTGAAGCTCTGGCTCCGTCCTATCCATGCCTTTTTCATCTTTCGAAGATTCCCGCCAGTCGAGCACTCTTGCCACAACGTCCAGCCCTTTCTCCCTTCTCTTTCTAGCTTCTTTTGCGCTGGCCTCTGCATCTGCATTGCCTTGGCCATTCCCCTCCCATGTAGCATGAAGTACCACACCTCCGACAATACCAATGATCACAAGCCCCACTCTTCCCAATATCAGCCATGTTGTAGCTCCAAGCGCAACGAGGCACGCCCCCAATGTTTCATTGCTTGCGTTCGAGAGGAAATCAAGGACTCGGCTGGTCAGATCGCGAGCTCTGGCAGATACATCGGCGGCCTGGGTCGCCAATTTCTCATCATCTGACTTCGTGTAGTTCTCCTGCGGTACTTTCATGGGGTCTAGAACGTTGTTCTCGTGGGGATGCTCGAGATCGTGAATCTCGTCACTGAAGCCATTGGTAGCCATATCCGCCGCAGTATCATGATGCTAAATGGCAGTAGCTTGGTAATGATAGCCTCGACGCCCAAGTCCGAAGAAGCTGTGATGTTGAACAATGAAGAAAGAGCGCCCCTCGGCCGCAGCTCTTCATCGTTCGCTGACAGCGACGCGCGCAGCTATTCCGCTCTCCAGGATAAATATTTGTACGAGATTGGTTTCTCACATTCTCACCTCGCTATTGAAGTACGATCATGGCAGGATGCGTGGCATGCTCGAAGGCCTTGACTTTAGACATCGAGCCTGAGGAGGAAGAAGCTGGGTCAAGTGCAAGCAATGGCTCCTACGTGGACGATGATGTGCAATTGCAATGTGGGTGTCATTTTCATTGGTCTGTTAGCTCAATCCAAAGTTTTCTCGAGCTCAAAGCTAATGGCTACTCAATTGCGCAGGCGATGTTTACTAGATGCCTACACCATGACTGAATGCCCCAATTGTGGAACCAATCTGATATCAACTACAAAGCTTGGCGAATAACAGTTGCTGTGTACTCTTAAGAATGAAGGCGGGCTCCAAGAGAACTTGGACATACTTCCTATCCTTACTGAAGAGAGCTATCTGAAAGCATATCCTGAAGAACGCAAGCCCAGGGCTTTCCTGGAGTTCTGCGGCGAGGGAGACATAGAAGCGATTGTTGACCTTCTCGATGATCAGGCTGACAACAACGACGATGAAGATGAAGAGATGACTACTGCTCCAAGGGTAGGGCCCAATATGGACGTGCTGAGATACCAAGACCAAATCGGCTCAATGGGTACAGGATTACATGTTGCCATCCAAAAGTCAAGGGCTGAGGTGGCATGGCTCCTGCTATTCCTCGCCTCGACTCTAGAGATGAGTCAATTTCCACAGGGAGTTCTTGAAGCTGCCAAAGACTTTGGGCTTTCAAGAGAAGATCAGAGTGGCAAGGCGGACATTCGTACACTGAGGGATGCAGAAGGGTGCACAGCAGTACATCTAGCTATCAGAGTTGGAGGGATGTGGAAGGAACGGCTTCAATCTGGGCGATTGAAAGCACCAGCAGATTGACTAGATATCAAAAGGTACGAATGTAATCATACTGTGATAAGATCGAGGATTTGTTACCCATATTGACTGTCTCCATTCAAATTGCCTGCCAGTCATTGCTTTTGCTAGGACAGGCATCTAAAGCGAGAATAGAAGTTGCTCTTCGCAATCCGAGTGAAGTCCAAACGTAATTGAAGTCATACGTAAGACGCAAAGAAGAATGCGATCCCCTGATTGGCTAGAGTCCTCATTGCTTCACATACTTCGTGTGTGAGCCCACAGAGACAACATAACTCCCACCATCCCTCCCAATGGTGCTAATCTCAACATTCGTAAAAGCCAGCGTTCCCCCAACTTTGGCTGCTGTAGCCGTGATCTGGAGAATGTCACCCTCCTTGGCAGTGGATACGAATGATGTGTGCATATCCGTCGAGGAACCCGTTCTCTCAAGGCCTGTCGCAGCGATGGCTAGTCCCCCAGCCCAGTCTACCAGGCACGCAGATACTGTACCATGCAAGGTACCTTTGCTATTGAGGTGTACTGGCTTGATCTCCAGTGAAGCGTCGACTGAGCCTGAACTGGAAGCAGCGACGATTTGCACGTCAGAAAGGAGGAATTTGTAGATTGGGCTGTTATGCTTCATCCTCTCCCATACTCTTCGTACATGCAGGAGCTCCTCAGACGGCTCTGGCTCTTGAGACTCGGCCATTTTGAGTGACTGTAATTTATTGTCCTGACGAAGAAACGTTGCTGTTGCAAGAAGTACTCGTAGTTGCTCGGGGCTTGAACTTGCCAATTTGTCTAACGTTAGCTTCTTGGCGGTGGATCCTAGGAATTTTCCGATGCTGTCGAGGACTTGCGTGCATTACCGTAAAGATTCAAAGTCGAGGAGTCCATTATCTTTAAAAGTCGACGTTGTTGCCCATATAGATTTGGAGTGATTATGGTTGAAGACGAAGAAGAGTCTATGTCTTGGTCCGGTCCGCAAGATATTTTTGGTCTTTATCAAGGATCTCTAATCCGGACCGGACTACTATACCTATCTAAGCTCAATAATCTTATGGGTCTAACTTCAAGTATCTAAGGTTCCGGAAGGGCTCGAAAAAGCTTCCTATAAAATGGATTTTGACAATCATGCAGGCGAGAGTTTTCCGGACACTAGACATTTGAAGTTAGATCCATAAAATTTGCTGAGCTTGTACAGGGATAGCGGTCCGGTCCGGAGTAGAGATCCTCAATATAGACCAGACTTATCCTTTGGACCGGACCAAGATATGTTAGTAGGACGCTTATGGCTAAGGATCGATTCACATCAATCTACCACAACGATGCACACGAAAACACCCACTGCAGGACAGGCCTATTCTCCAGCTCAAATACAAAAACTTCTCCTGCCATAAATCTAGCATATCCCACCCCTCAGTCTTCCCAATCCCCCTCCCCTTCCAAACTTCTCAACATCCTCTCCCTCTCCTCCACCCTCTCCAATTTCCTGTCCAATCTCCCCCTCCTCCTCCGTAACTCTTGCCAAGCCCCTACCAGTTCCGGCCAACGACATTCGGACCAAGGCCGCCCGCAATTCTCTCTTGGCAACCTATCAACCAGACTGTGTACCCGGCTTCGTGCAGGGTTGTCTGCTGATACCCTCCTACAGTCTAGTGGTAAGTGTTGGTCGTTGATTGATTGCAGCCTTCTTATTTGTGTCGGTGTTGGTGGGGGGGTTAAGGAAATTGTTTTCGACTCCTCTTGCTCCTCTGTATCATCTTCCCCGCGCTCTTCCACTTCTTCCCCCTCATCCTCATCCTCGTCCTCTTCCTCAACTTCTTCAAAGCGCTCACCAAACGCCGGCAACGCCGGCGGGATGCGAGCTCCTTGATCATCTGAATCGAAGTGGTGGACAGTTGAGTGAGTGCTGGGCTCAGAAACCGCATTCCTCCTCCTTCGGCTTCTACGGGCACGAGCTGTGGTAGGCGCATCAAAACGGGTTGTTTCTCGGGCTGGTCGAGGGTGGCCGTGTCTTGAGCCCCTGCGGCGGGTTGGTCTCTCGAAATATGATCGTGGCTTGTTGCAGCACATGCCGCAGGTGCAGCGCCTGTCGTGGAGACCTGATCTTACTCCTGCTCGGAAGGGGAGAGGACGGTGCCAGTAATGATCGAGTTCAGGTGGACTAGTAGTACACCGTCGCTCATCCCAGGACCTATGGCCTGCGTGCGCATAGTCGTTTACGTCGTCACCGACTTCGTCAAAATCCCTGTGGGAGTCGACATCTTCGCTCGCGTAGCCGCTGCCGTCGTACATTTCGTGATACGACTGGTGGAGGTAAGAGTGGGCGCCGTGATGCCAGAGCGGTGGCATGCCGTAGGCGCCTGGATATGCGAATGGGGGGAGTGGATCCATAGCAGAAAGAAATAATGATATAGAGGCAAGGACCGAGGGAAAAGTGATTATTTAAACAGAAGAAACACAATAAAAGTAATCAGTCCCGATACGCGTGATCAAGGCAACAGGCACGCCGTCAACGAGAACGAGCAAGCAGAACCCGCCCCGTGCTAATGACAAACCGACAGATCCAGCGAATGAGCAGAACGCAGAGCTCAGGCTTATGACTAGATCAAACGTATCAATAGCGCTCAAGCAATTCGAAATGATTTCCATTCCATTGAACTACCCAAAGTTGCTTCCCATGGGTATCGGCAATGAGTAGAACACTATCACACGCGCGCAACATATCAATCCTCTCATAACAAATGCTTGCCATGGGTATCCGCAATAAGCAGAACACCATCAAATGCATGCGACATATCAATCCTCTCATACAAAATCAAACCTCTCCTCGCCTCTCTTCACAATTCTCAACCCAATACTACCTGTTCGTAGCTGTAATGTAATCACGCTTCCCATATCCTCTCTCAACTGCCTCTCGACCTTATCCCTCGCCTTGCCCCAGACCGCTCTCTTCGCTGTCTCATCCATCTTGTTCACTTCGGTATCCGTGGAGAGTTTGTCTACGGATAGTTCTACGCTGTATTGCGAGAAGATGAGTGCGATCACAGCCAAGATTTCGACTTGCGCGAATCTTCGGCCGATGCAAGAGCGGTAGCCTTCGCTGAACGGGATGTAAGCACCCTTCGGTGGCTTGTAGAGCGCAGCAGAAGTGTCTGCGGCTGTGTTGACACCTAAATTGGAAGCATCGGTGTCGCCGTCTTGATCTGGCATGATGGTGGAAGCCTTAGCGTTTGGGTCTAGTAACCAGCGCTCCGGCTTGAACTCCTCAAGGTCGTTATCGGTGTTTGAAAGTGGATGCAGAGGATTCTTCGGGTCTTTGGGAGGACCAGTCGGCCAGTGATGTGGATTTCGGTGCACTGCTGGCGTGATAAGAGAGATGTAGGTGCCTTCAGGCACAGTACATCTCTTTCCATCTACATTAAGCGGTTGAGGGCTGTTCGGTGCTGTGGATTTCGGTACTCCGACGACAGGTGCGAAGAGACGAAGCTCCTCGTTCATGACAGCGCCGGCCATTCCCCCGAAAAGCTTCGGTATGTCTCGATCGTAGTCCCACTGGCTGTTGTTGCGGCCCTGAAATATCTCATCGAGATCGGCTTGTAGGCGTCGCTGAGACGCTATGTTTAATGCTAGTAGGACGAGGGCGAAGTGAATTGAATTGGCGGTCGTTTCGTGGCCTGCAAGTATGAAGACGAAGGCGTTTCCAAGGATCTCTTCGTCTGTCAGTGACTGCGCTGGGGCTTTGTCTCCTTTTTCGGCATTTTCTTTGGTGATACCTGCTCCTTTCAACATAGCGACCATCAGATCATTTTGATCGCCTTCTTCTCCTGCTAGAGTGGCAGCCTTCTTCGATTGAAACATCTCGTCCATGTATTTGCCCCATTCGATGTAGGATGTGTACGTGTCTTTTGTTGCCTTGAACGGTAAATTTTCTGGGACGATCAGCAAACATAGAAAGAAGACAAGAAGGATCATACTTACTCAATAGAAACCGCGGGGTAATGAGGAGTGTGAGAACGTTATGCAGGAGCGAGCCGAGAGCATCGGTGTAGCTCATTTCATGACCCTCTGGGATAGCAGCGCTAGATGTGGCGTCTTTACCCCCGGCGTGCTCGTTTCCTTGTGTCTTCTCTTGCCCTGGCCACTGCAGATGAACGCCGAAGCCAGCCCTGCTAATGACATGGAGGCTTAATCTCATAGAATCATCCGCGATTGTGTAGATGGTAGAGCCTCCACTCAGCCAGCTATCCACCATGGCCCTAGTCTGACCCAAAGTCTCATTCCATACCAGGTGATTATTCTTCTCTGTAAAGGGCGGGCTGACAATCTTTCGATGATGCCTCCATAGCTGTCCCTCGGATGTCACCACATTGTTTCCATAGATCTTCAACGACTCATAGACCTCCAACGCTTTGGGGAAATCATTCCTCCTACTTGTGATTTGACTGACGACGTCTGGATCTGCCGTATAAAGCACATTGCGCTCTGGGGAGACAGTGATGAATGTATCTGATCCAACCCTCTTGAAAGGCTCATATCGACGGCTCCAGCCCCATTCAAGCGTTAGCTCAAACCATGGATCGATCCATTTTTGGGGGAGGCTGCGCATAATAGGTATCACGATGATGCATGACAGCTGGTAGAGTCGATTGACGAGGTAAAAAGGCACGATGGTATAGGTAATTCCAGACGCTTTTGCGGCAGCAAGGTTTCGTGCAAATTGGCGGCCAATCTTGAGGGCATAGAGCACCACAAGGGAGAGCAAGGCTAGGGCAATAGTTGACGCCATACTGATGTAGGTAGTGAATGGTGGGAGCTGGGCCTTGAGGTTAGTCCAGTAACAACAGTGTGGCCGCTCTGTGTGGTTGACAGTATCGTACAGGACGAGCCTGTTTCGACAAAGTTTTTGCGTGGTGCTCCTAATGATACTTTAGTATTTCGAACGAAGTAGGCCAAGTCTCCATAGAACAGAAGGGCAGCTAGTATAGGCAGCTGCGTCCGTCGCTGTGATGATATGAAGCCTAAGAGACGCTGGAGTCCTCTTTCAGAACAACGAAAGTAAAGCAGAGCCCAATCATCACTCCTCGACGCTGGTCATCGAGGCGCCCACCCTGCCAATCAATAGGACTGAGTTTCACGAAATTGGCTGGACCGAGATTTAACCGAGGTGCAGATCACCGTACTCGTGTTTTGTGGATGTCACTACAGCCTCCAACATCCTCCAACCAACCCATACTAATTGTACAATGAATCTTTGAGAATACAGGTTATGTAAGAGCACGATGTCGCCATTGATTATTCGATATTGTTAGAAGAGTTCACCCGCCAGATCTGATGGTTTTCCAATCAGCTCATAGTAGTGGGGCTCTGAATCTTTTGACCCACCAATAACGATATCATGATCATGATCAACAGCGATATCGTCCTTGTACGTAACCTGTCTTCTCGAAGATTTACTGTACAATTACTATCATTCAAATCTTTGGTTGGTAGGGTTTGAAGCCAAAAAGCCAAAGATCTTTTGGTGATTTGATTTTGTTCGCCGCAGCAGAGTCATCAGGATTTCAAAGGCTTCTAGTATCTAATCACGACTTTGCTTGATCTTTGGGGACAAGTTTTCATTTCTTCTGGTGTGGTGCAAACTTGGAGCTCTGTGGCCGTTCAAACCACCACTTAATTCGAAAGCTTGCCTAGCGGTTCAAGCCAGGAGGAACCCCTTGAGTAGCATGAACAACAATGTAGACAAGTAATCTACTCATATATGGTAGGCAGCTTGTATAGGAGATCGAAAGACCTACCATTCCGACTCGGAGCAATCACAGGTAGCAAGGTGCTCTATCCCTTAGATCAGATCTTGTTCTCCAAGAACCGCGACAATGCCCCGTATCTTGACTGCTACATCCTGCATCGGTCCCAGCCGGTTTCCTCATGCACCCTCATTTAGACCTCGTTTCTTTGGCGTCAGCGACAGAGCTGGTCACACCTGGCTCCTTCAAATCAAGATTGCGATTTTTGTACGAGCTTTTTTTCGGTTTACGACCTCGATTTGGGAGCGTGGAGAAACTTGTAGAATGGACCTATTGGATATTGCTTGTAAGGTAACTTAATGAAGTAGGACAGGTTCCTTTGAGGTAGTGTAACGATGTTTTTCACTGATTCCTATGATTATGCAATATTGGTAGTCAGAATCGGCGGCATCGGTCTGACATGTACTCCAACTCAAACCAAGAACAATAGGACTGACTACTCGCTGGGATCTGGATTCCGCTCCGGACAGTAGATGCTCGAAGTTAGATCCAGAATGAGATTTGTGCTTAGATAGGTATAGCGGTCCGGTCCAGACTAGATATCTTAATAGAAACCAGATATACATTATATGGACCGGACATAGTAATTGTGGCTCCTGTCTTTTTGCCTTCCAGCTCTCTGGATAGTTTCTTGTTCCCAATTTCTCATGAAAATGGACTGCATATATAAGCTGCGACAGTAAAAGAACAGCAGTCCGAAGTAAGAGCCTGGGGACAATACCAAAACAGGCAATGGGCTGTCTTGAGCAGCAGACACACCACCAGTCAGAATGGTCTTGAAGCATATCAGGCCAGATCAACTAGAAATGCGGCCTGCACCAAGAATTCAATAAAGAAGATTGATGGAGGGCCTGGAAGAGGAGAGGACCGAGGGACGATATGAGATGCAAATATAGCCGAGATTTAACCGAAAACGAGACGCTGATTTGGCTCTCTCTTGTACAGAGACCTCTGGTTGAAGAAACTCCACATCATCTGAGTACAGCAGCGTTTGAAGAACAAGAACTGTCGCAGGGCTGATGAGGACAGCTCGAGAGCACCAGCCTTGATCGACACGGGTGGACGCTACCAAAGTAAGCACCCAAGGCGTCCAAGATGAAAATTATTTCGTCGCAGGAAAATTCAACGACAATTCATGCAATCACCCTGGCTGTTCGGTGAGATGATCTCGTCACCATAGCACGGTACTGTCATTACGAGCTGATCCATTGACCTTCGCTCCCTCGCTCGGGCTTTCTTTGTGGCGGTTTGAAGTTCGCTTGAGGATTGATTGACCTCAGCAGCTACGGGATGTTGAAACAGTTACATGTGGCGTAGGTCATCCTAATGCAATTCAATCTCAGCTCTTCACACCCAAATATGGCAAGCCTTTCTTACAGTAGTCAAGCGTCGCTGTTTATTTGCTGCCTTATCGTATAATTTGCATTAATCATGTTCTTGGTTTGTATCATGTTGTTCTGGCCTACGATCCTCAGGCGAGAGTCGGACTCGCCACCTCATTCCCGATTACCATCTCACTTCCTATGGACCACGCAATCCTTCCTCCAGTTTCAACTATACCGCCCGTCACTGGGGCCAAAATGCCTGTCCTACCGAAATGCCCGAAGCGCCCCAGCAATATAATGCATCCAGACGTTTCCTGATTTTGGAGTTCCGTTCTGGCAAAATTAATGCTGTACTATCGCTGGCCGACTGTCTTGCTGTCTTTTAGCGATTTAACAAGTACGGCGACTCTTGAGCTATGATCTCGGAGTCATGACAGTCCCTACATATTTGATTTGTTTACCATAAGATGCGCATTCATTGTGCGCAAGTCGTTCTTTTCTTGTCTTTTACGCTCAACGTCAACGCTACGCCTGGTAAGCGAACTCCAATCCTTTCCAAATCTACAGAATATCTCGCGCCTGTCGAGCAAGCCTATTTCGAAGGCATCATGTTGGAATTTGCTGCGATTTGTTCGCAATAAGCCCCAGAAGCGCGGAAGCCTGCCTAGAAATGGACAAGCCGTGGCCGTCATGATTCCAACTACCAGCCTTGCTGATGTAATTGGATAGTATCTCTGTCTTCCGAATACTCCTCAAGTCTGTCCTCGACAATATCAAATTCAAGCTTCTCAGCAACATCATCAGTACGACCTTTGAACTCCGTTCTCTCATCGCAGATAGCATTCGGGACGGATGCCTTGTCTTCTAATGTCCCCGCATCTTCGGCAGCCACCTCCTCGTCAACGCTGGTTTCGTCGAACACACTCGGCTGGTCGTCCATCGTACCTCCCTCGACCATACCGGCGGGGCTGCCAAATAGAATAAGAGATGTCGTTGAGCAAAGGAGTACGACAGGAACGGACACTGCCATTTCGAGCTTAGCGCCAACAGCGGCTCTCTCCAGCGCGCTTTCAAATTCGACAAGGTCGAATTCAGCCTCTTCGTCTTCGGCAGCTGCTCCTTTCTCCGCGTTCGCTTCCTCCTCCAATACACTCGACTTGCCACCCATCCTCCCCACTTCTTCGGCAGTGGCAGGGCTTCCAAATAGAATCAAAGAAGTGGTTGGGCCATCGGATTCGATACCCAGCGACACTGCCCTTTCGGGTCTAGTACCAACACATTCAGGAATTCCCAGCGCGGCAGCGCCAGTTCCAGCCTTTCCAAACTCTACTGTTTCAAACTCGGTACTTTCAGGCTCAGCAGTACTCTCATATTCAGCTCTCCCGGCTTCGATATTTCCAACTTTGACGCCACAAGGTCTGGGATTAGAGAATGCGAAATTGTTCAATTCTGGAATACTCAATCCATCGAACTCGACAACATCAAATTCTGTCTTTCCAACCTTGACGCCACAAGGTCAAGGAATATCAAATGACAAGTTATTGAGCTCGGAGATTCTAAGTCCATCGAATTCAGCCTTTCTGAACGCGGGTTTAAAGGCAGTACAGTTGGGCACAGCAGGTACAGCAGGACCGAACCCAACACTCCCTCTCGGACAGCAGATTACTGCATATCCTACCGCAACTAACGGGAGCGGAACTACTGCGAACGCTACTACGGCCGCATATGACTGCAAGGACTGGTTGGGAAACGCTCTACCATGTTCATGCGAGGGCGCTGTGGCCAAAAGTGTTACCCCAACCCCAACGACGTATACAAAGACCCTCATCGGGACCGATGGCGCACAGATCATTAATGTGATTACAGCCACTTTAGGTCCAGCAGCTATTGCGCCTGTGGGTGATTGTGGTCTGGGCTGTTTCATTGGGGCAGATCATGTCGAGATCATCTACTGGCCAGTCAAAACAGCAGCACCATATGGGACCAATCTGTCTATTACTGCTGCTAGTCCCACAACACCCTACACTCTAGTCTCTGACGGGTTCACATTGTAAGTTGACTGGTGACTTTCTCGTTTGGCCCTACTGACCAAAAATTAGTACGTCACCATCTGTCTATGTGGCCTACCGTGGCCTACAAGCAAGCGCTGCCTACCTGCCCTTCGGACGGAACCTAGGCGGTGGCACTCATGATGTTACAGTCGGATATCCACCGAATGCGCTCTCAACATCGCACTGCAACATTCAGTACATATCAGCATCCGCTCAGGTGTGGGCTCCTGTCAATTACACTGACTTAGAATTTCCTCTACCAAACAGCCTGGTCACTGACTGTCCTCGCGCCTCTGACGCGCCAAACGTCGGTGGAGCGACTTACAACGGCGCCGATACCAATGAGATGGCAAACCCCTTCTTTTCTGTTCCTGGCAATCTCACGTGGGTTGATCCGGCATGGAGCACTTGCATTCCCGTCAGTTACGGGATCATTGATCCTCCTAGAAAGCTAGACAAGACATCAGCGATGGTAGCTCCAACTCCTGTCGCAGCTCTGGCTTCGCCGTTGGCAGAGGCGGCCCCGGCTTCTACGGTTGCGCCTCCGCTTCCTCCTGCCACTCCCACACCAGTCGTTGATCCAGGGACACCCGTCACGAACCCTGCCGTGGTGAATGATCCAACAGTCAGCACAGCCGTTGCTTCGAACCCTGTAGAAATTGCTCCAGCTGTAGCTCAAAATCAAGGCGCCAACAACCCAGCTGCCGTCACACCGGGAAGTAGCCCAAACACGACGCCTGTGGACCCGAACGCTGAGTCGCCAGCTCAGTTGTCTGCTATACATGCGGCTCTCGCTCCGGCGCCAGCTGCAATTCCAGCGGCTGTCCAACCCGCCGCCCAGCCAGCCGAGTCTGTGGTGGTACAGAACGATGGCCAGGTGAATGCGAAGACGGCTGCCGCCAGTCAGCCCGCTGCTGTTCAGCCTGCCGCTGCTCAGCCTGCCGCCGTCCAACCTGCTGCTCAGGCAAATGATGTGGTGCAGGAACAGACTGACGGCCAAGTCACTAACGCTGGACCCACCAATGTCGCAGCTCCCGCAAATGCTGTGAAACAGGTCAACAACCCTCCAGCTGTGAATGATGCTCCCGCACAAGGACCTGACACCGCCAAGACACCAAGCAATAACGAAAGCGGTGCCGGTACAGGGGAGCAAGTTCAGGCAGCGGCCAACCCAGTGGTTGTGGCTACTCCGCCCCCTGTCGTCATCGCCGGAAACACTGCCACACCAGCAGCTAATGGCGGCGTCGTATTAGCCAGCTCGACCTATACGCCGGGCAGCAAAGCCACAGTAGCTGGGAAAGTATACTCTGTTGGCTCCAGCGTGATCCAAGACGAAAAGTCGCAGACGTATTTCATACAGCCAACACCTACGCCAGTACTCGTAGCTGGCAACACTATCGCAAATGCTGCGGGAGGCGGTGTTGTGATAGCTAGCTCAACGTACACACCTGGCGCCCAAGGTCAGGTCGCTGGTACTAGCTTCTCTGTTGGCTCTGATAATATCGCTGTTGCTGGCTCTACTCATGCCCTACCTGCTTCGCCATCACAGACACCAGTCCTGGTCGGTGGCCAGTCAGTAGCTAGAGCATCTAATGGCGGCGTCGTCGTTGGAATCTCCACGATCGCACTTGGCGCGCAAGCCACAGTCTCGAACCACGTTATATCAGCAGGTCCATCCAACGCCGTCGTTGACGGAAATAGCTATGCCCTTCCACCGAGTGCAGGTGCAGTCCTCCAGCAAGCTCCAGCCCAACCACATCCCGTGGTTCTACAAACCACCCCTGTAGTCGTGGGTGGCCAATCCATCGTCAAAGCCGCGAACGGCGGTGTAGTCATTGGAGAGTCCACTATCGCGCCTGGCGCTCAAGCTACAGTCCAAGGTCATGTCGTCTCTGCAGGTCCATCCAACGTCGTTGTAGACGGTATTAGTAGCTACACGCTACCTACGGGTGCCGGTGCTATCGTGCAGCAGGCTCCTGCTCAGCAACAAGCTGCTGTTCAGCAGCAAGCTCCTCTTTTAGTCGGTGGACAAACCATCGCTAGGGCATCAAGTGGAGGTGTAATTGTTGGGAGTTCTACGCTTGCCCCTGGGGCTCAGGCGACGATACAGGGTCACGTCGTCTCAGCAGGTCCAGCAAATGCAGCTGGCTCAGCCCATGTCGTTGTTGACGGCATTACCCAATCTCTTGCAGCTAACGCTGGCGCAGTACTTCAAACACCTGCACCACAGCAAGCTCCAGTGCTCGTCGGAGGTCAATCAATCGCTCGAGCATCCAACGGTGGTGTAATCGTCGGAAGCTCCACGCTTCCACCAGGAGCTTCCACCACTATTGCAGGGCATATCATCTCAGCCGGCCCAGGCTCATCAAATAACGTCATCATAGACGGCAGCACCCAAACGCTCGCAACAACAGCCGGCGCCATTCTGCAGACTCCGGCCCCTCAGCAACAGCAGAGCCCAGTCTTGATCGGAAGCCAATCCATCACCCGAGCACCCAACGGTGGAATCATGATCGGTAGCACCGCCCTCCCTCCAGGATCCCAGGCCATCATAGCAGGCCACATCATCTCAGCTGCTCCGAATAATGACAACGTTGTTATAGATGGCAGTACGCAAAAGCTCCCCACCAGCTCTGGCGCAATCCTGCAGACTCCCTCACCACAGCAGGCCCCTGTGCTCATCGGAGCCCAGTCCATCGCAAGAGCCTCAAATGGCGCTATACTGATTGGCACATCGACCTTGGCACCCGGCTCCCAAATCACAACTGCAGGGCACGTTATATCAGCCGCGCGAAATAACAATAACATTGTCGTCGACGGCACCACAAACGCGCTCCCTACCAGCGCTGGCGCAGTCTTCCAAATGCCTGCACCTACCCAAGCTCCAGTACTCGTTGGTGGCGAAAGTGTAACGCGCGCCTCAGACGGCGGTCTCATTATCGGCGCCTCCACCCTCCCACCAGGCACTCAAGCAACAGTAGCAGGCCACCTGATCTCAGCCAACCAAAACAGTGACAACGTAATCCTAGATGGCACGAACTATGCTCTCCCCACCACCCCCGGGGCAATACTGCAGACAGTCGCATCTTCATCACCCACCGCAACGCCCATACCAACCCCCGAACCTATCGTAACGCTCGCGAACGGCGCCCTCATCAGCGCCGGTGGCGCCGCAGCCACAATCTCCGGCCTACTCGCCTCCGTCCTCCTAGACGACAGCGGCATCGTAATCGGCTCAACAACCTATCCCATGCCCTCTCCCTCACGCACAGCACCCCCTAGCTCAATCTTCACAGTCGGCGGCCAGACCTTCACCGCCAAGCCTACGGGGTTCGTCATAGCGCCGGGTGAGAGTGTCATGCCTGGTGGGCCAGCAATAACGCTTGGCGGGACGGTGGTGAGTTTGGATGAGAGTGGGGATTTGCGGATTGGAAGCTCGACGGTGCCGCTTGTTGCGGGTACGGGTCCAACGATTGATGGGGGATATGTGGCTGGGGTGGCGTTTCCGAGTGCTAGCGGTTCAATGCCCACAGAGCCGCATGCTGGAGGTAGTTCTAGGATGGTTGGCGAGGTTTGTTTGTTGAAGGTGGTTGCGGCGGTGTGGGTTGTCGCTAGGGCGATGGGTTTTGGGTTGTGAGGCTTGATTGAAAGTGTTCGAAGCTTTGCCTGAGAGCGGTGGCATTGAAGATGATACGAAATGAAGAAGTGGCAGCAGGACTTGCCTCATAATGGCACATGAAGACAGCCACCATAGCATAAAAAGAAAGAGCTGGACTTTTAAAACACTGGAATGGTTTGAATATAGTATCAACCTAATAATCAGATCTGTACATAGCTTTACCATTCACTACATTATTTTCGATATGTTAACTATTCCCACAATAAGCTGTATAACTTTGGAGATGACCTTCGCTGCGTCGCTGAGCTCTTCAGCTGTAGTCAGCTTCACCTGCGAACCCTGAAACCCGCGACTCTCACCGCCTTGCCCCGAGATAGGACCCTTACTCAAAGCCGTCAGTCGCTAGGTCCTTCCCGTATCTAGAGGAGGTAGTAACTGAGTGATGAAGACGGGGTTGGAGGACCATGAATGGTATCATGTAAGGAAAATAGATCGGAAGGAAGTTGGATCAAACCCCCGTCTAAAGAGGCATTGGGGGAAAAGAATTAAATGGGAAGAAAGACTTTAACAGAAGGCTATGAAAGCAACCCAACCAAGAGCCGTGAGGGCTGAGATATCTGGATGGAAGAGGACGATGACCTTTCAATGGAATTGCCTTAGGTTCATTATGCTACGAAGCCATGCCTCAATTAAATGAGCGTTGGGCAGCCATGAGGCTTGCAGTGCGTTTGATTCTTCTTGGCCTTTGTATATGCGTTGTTGTAAATGGTACCTTGGATAGATGAAACAACCCCTAGCTCATACGCATGCTCGGCCAATTTCCAATCCAATCCGCATGTAGCCCATATTGCTGTCCCTTCTCATTTCTACAGAGTACTTCTTGCAATTCACAACAAGATCATCACGCCCACCAACACAACAAAACCCCCCAACACAACCTCCCCATTCCTCCCCGGGTCCCAACCCACAGCATCACCAGTATAAGCGCCCGTAGCAGTAGCCGATTTAGCAGATTCCGCAGGCGTATCAGGCGTCGACGAAGCCACCATATATATCGTTCCATCCGAGGTGAAGAGCGACGGTGAAGGTCCTGCAGAGTAGGTCGTTGGTGTAACAGACGTCATTGCTGTTGTAGATTCTGCTGCAGCGCTAGGGGTTGCCGATACAACGGAGATGGTGGCGGTAGAAGTAGAAGATGCTGCAAAGCCATTAGGCGAAGAAGAGCTGGAGAATGTCGGTGTGTTAGTCAGGGTAGTGATGATCCCTCCTATAGGCGCAGAATGGGGAGATATAGCTCCAGCCGGGGCATCTGGATTCGTTGCTGCTGCAGCGCTTGCATACGCCACGAGTGACTGGTTCGTTGCCATGTTCCTAGCTTTGTTAGTACAGAACCCCGAGATGTCTTGATCGATAGCGGACGACTACCTGTTTATCACAGCGACCATTCCTCCCTGGCACGCCGAATCCTGGGAACCATACATCCATTTCGGCTGCGTATCGCCGATCGTGATTTCGAACTTTTGGGGCGCGGCGAGTTTGGCCGTGGTTGAGGAGATGAAGCCTGAATAGAAGCCTCCGGGAAGGGGTACACAAGGTGGAGAGAAGGCGGATTGGACGACCGAGTTGTTCTGATTGCCGTAACCATAGGTATTAGCATTTGCCTTTGAGCGAGTGGGAGGGAGGGTTAATATTTTGATGGTAAGGAGGACGAACGTTGTAGAACTCGAACAGGATCCTATCCCCAACGACGGCATTGAACTCGTATGGCCATATTGACAGAGCGTTGTAGCCGACGCTGACGGTGTATGTTAAGGCGGCCGCAGCCTGCGTGGACAGACTTTCAACAAGGCCAGCGAGGGCGATTTTAGTAGAGAGGTGCATGCTGGCTGTTGCTACTATAGGAGTCACCTATTAGGGTACATGCGAGATAACGACGTCTGAGACGATTGACTGGGATAGTAGACGACTGGATATGATAAAAGGGGAGAAGACATAGGAGTTGGACTCAGAGTCGGGTGAAGAGCTGTGAAGGGAGGTCAACAGGCTCGAGGCAAGTATGGTCACAAGCATGGCCTTGTCTTACTCGACCCGGCTGAGAATGACCAAGCGGCGACGGTGATGCAGACACAATATCGAGACCTAGGAGCGGAGCCGCGCGCCATGTGCCACGCCTGTTGCGAACCTATGAAGTAGCTATGGCGACCAACTGGGCCTTACCACGTCAGCTGCTTGTACACGAGGCAGTGTGACAGAGAAGGCGGCGAGCGGTCGCCACTCTAGAAAGACCGACAACGGAAATGCGAGGCCTTTTAACGACGCGGTTCCACGATTGGTCGTCGTTAGATGGTTATGACGCGAATACCGCCGAAAGAGCAAACAGAACAATTGAGATCGTCGTTTGGTCTGCGACTAGACAGCGTGGCAACTCACAAAATCCAGCCAACGTTGCACGTAGGTAAAAAATGGACCTATCTCGGCGTGCATTGAATCGGAGATTGGGGCATTCAATCATTCAAAACAATCTCCACGGTGTGAATCCTATGGCACACATCGAGCATAGCCACCGAAGGTCGCTTGCTCTTGTGTCACCCGGGAACAATCGGTAACGAATAGAGGAATCTGCCTTAGTGAAGTACTGGGAACCGAGATGAGTCTATCGGGGCTGCCCGAGAAAGAAAATCCCATCCATCTATTCACATTGTTTCGGGTATACCTACTTTCTTCGCTCTAACGCCGTGCGCATTGATCAATTCATTGGTCGGTCGCTCATCGCTTGATGACTCGCTGCCTAGAAAGGAGCTGCGATATCATGAAGTGACTAACATCCTCATCGGCCCAGTATGACAGATGACTGGCAATGCTGGCCCACAAGGATATGTCGAGTAGGCCCCTGGGAATTGGCTGTTATCAGCAAAGAAGGCTAAACTTTGGACACAATTGACATACTCTTGTACGCTAAAGTCCACTCTGCCATTGCTGTTCAGCGCCCTTACCTTAGCCTCCTCACGCCTCAGACGCTTGGACCTATCTTCGGCTTCCATCCACGCAGCACTTTCGCCTAGGTCGCGAGACTCGTCACTTTGGTGGCTCTTCCTTCGCTTTTCGAACGCAGCGTACAACGTCTCCAGCTCGGAGTCGATAAGCGTCGGAGGATGTTCTGTATTCTGCTCTTGCTCCGAGGTCGCGCCAGCGGCAGAGACATTTGGCCCAACTCCAGCAGATGGAGTAGGCTTATGCTGGATCTGAGGAGCGTTCATTGGCGTAGTGGATGACAGCCCACCCTCGCCTGTCAAGCCGAGACTACGGTTCAACAAGCTACTGGCCATCCCGGATGTAAAGTTTGACCATAAGCCAGAGACACTCTGGCCCATGCGAGCGCCAATATTGGTGAGGCCTTGACCTTGCACGCCAAATATGCCCCTTTTGGTGTATGGCAAAGGCTGAGCTTTCATTGACGCCATGACTCGTGAGATCAAGGGCTCGATTCTATACGCGATTGGGTCTGCAGGATGAAAGATGTTGTACAGTTGCTGACATTTCGGACTTGATACGGTTATTGATAGAATGTCACCATCTCTAGCCCCGACGGCATCACTAGATTGAGTGGAGGGAGCACCTAGGAAAGGGTCATCCATCGCATCGGGATTCAGTGGACTTGGGAGAGACATGCCACTCATCGACCGACGAGCGGCAATTCGACGGCCTTTCAGCATCTGGTAGAGGCCAAGCGGCGAGCCTAAGCAGAAGAAGTCTTCCACATCAAACTTCAGGCCTAGATCTGGAAGCTGTTGAGGTTGACTCGAATTTCCACGCTGGCTGAATTGCTTATGCCTATATGACCCAGTTGGCGTTGGCGTGGGGTCCTTTTGCCGACAAAGGATGTCGAACAGGATCGCCGAACCCAGAGAATGACCAATCATACTCACTTTACCAGAGAATGTCGGATTTCTTTGCATGAACAAATCGTAGACCCGGTTAGATTCGCGTTGAACGATACCGGCTATGTGCTCTCGATAAGCGCTTTGGTACAAAAGGATGTCCAGCGCAAGGTCGGTGATGAGGTTGCGAATGGCGGGGACACCTTCCACAGTAATGTTTTCCAAGCTGGGGTACTCGTCGTCATCTCCATAGGTGTCAGCATCTGTAAGGTCCTGCTCCTTGCGGTTCTCCTTGAAGCTCTGCTTTGGGAAATCTAACAAGTGTCGCCAGACGACAGGGAGCACTTGTATTCGACAGTTCTTCGGCAAATTTTCCACTTCAAGGCTCAATGCTTGAAGATCCGGAGAATTTTGATAGACGCTCTTGAGGGTCTTGCGGAGCACATTGACATCGTGAATGAAATTGATAGCTTCGAGGCGTAGCCCCAAGCGTTGGCCGATACCATGAGTGACTAGAATTAAATGTTCAATCTCACGAGCCTGCTCTTGGCCGTCCTCATCTTTGTAGTCGTCTTTGATCTCGTCTTCGTCGGCTTGGCGCCTCTCCTCTTCCTGTTTTGCAGGATCTTCGGAGAATGAAGACAGTTGCCTTTCCAGGGCTAATAGTCGCGGCTCTTGCTGAGTAGTAGATTCGCCTTCGCTGTTCTCGGGGTCCTTGAGAGCGTCGCCCTCTAATTTTGGCGGCACAGACCGCCGTTTTGACTTGTCCGCAGTAATCTCTGCTTTCTTAGTCTCAGGGTCACTGTCCTTCCTGACATCCTTGGCTTTGTTTGCTTCCGAGAAGCCCCTTACCACCTTGGTCCCCGCAAGATGACCCCCGGCAGCGAAACGTTGATAGATCGTACTACTCATCCGAGACAAAAGATCGTCGGTGAGTAGCCAAGCAACTGTAGCATCTTGATAAGTCACGACATTGTTCATGTAGGAACCGAACAAGCGTTGCGTCTGAAGTTCGAACTTCGAAGGAATCGAGGCCTCTTCTTTAGCCTTCTCTGCAGCCTTCGACGAATCACCAGCATTCATGGACACCGGTCTTGACTTAGGCTGCGGCGATGCTTGCTGAGGCTTGTTCCGCCAAGGTTTGACCTTCAGGTACCCTTCTTCCAATTGAATTGCAAGATTCTCGTCACAAGGTCGGAGCGAAGAGCCTTCTTGATAGTACCAGCTTCCACGACGTACATCGTATATTGGTCCAAGCCAGTAGGTCGGCGCCAACTCTCGAGTCTCAATGTCGACATCGAAGAGGAAGTCCTCGTTGACCGGAACCTTAATCGAGCCGCCCTTTTCGGGCTCTGCTGCCTCGTTGATACTGGTGTTCCCTTTCGATCCTTCCTTCTTCTGATGGGCTGGGCTCCCGATATCTGCTTCATCCAGACTCTGCCCCGTGGCAGCAGGATCTAAATGGAGGCCCATATCCCCAATATCCCCACCTGATGAACTGCGCTGAGCATCATCGTGCTCTTCTTCCACTAGCTTTTGAAAAGCTGTTTCAATAGAACGAGAGTCCCTTGCTGAGAAGGCAGCGTATTTCTTGGGCGGCAGAAGGGGCTTTGGCTTTTGGCCAGACGGCTCAATGGCGATAGGCTTTCTTTTGGGAGCCTATAGTAGCGGTCAGAAAGATCCAAAAAAGGGAATAAGTTTCCAAAAATTACATCCACGGCGTAGAACCATCTCGTACTGGGCTTTGGACAGTCACTGGGGTAGTCTTTCAGACGGAGTCGATGGCGATGACTTATACTGTGATCAGCTCCTTTCTGATTGCTCAGCTTGGCGGTATCCACGTCCTGCTCTTGGCCATCTGTGGGCTTTGGTGTGGTGCTGCGAGATGCCCATGGGGAGATGGAGTCAAGGAAGCTCGCTCCTGGTACTGTTGCTGCCATTCTCTCTGCCATTCTCTCCCGGTAATAAGACCGGAGGATGTTGAAGCGTGCCAATGCGAAGGAGTTGGTACCAACGTAGGAATCGGGTCTACTCGGTGGTCTGATGATACGCTAAAGTAAGGAGAGGAATAGAGCAAAGCAGGAGCAATGTGACCTCTTAGCTCGGTCAACACGCGCCAAGCAAACCCGCCGGAGTTTCCTCCGCACGCCTCTTTCCTCCACCCTCAACCCCTTGGACCCTACAGTAAGGTAACTTGCTTACCGAGGTTCTACAGTTGCTAAAGCATATCGTTACCTTAGATTGCCTGTCATGCATTGGGCCCTGCGCCAGCTTCAATATGGCGCCCTTGACGGCTTTCTTGCGTTGCACTTATTCTATGGGTTGGTTTCTGCGGCCTCTACTGCATGCACTGCCCACGTAGTGCCTCGATTTGCACGCAAGTCTTCACAGGGTGAACGTCATGAGGAAATACATATCAGGTTTTTCACTGGGCAATGAGTCTTTGTCTCTGCTTCATTACTCATTGTAGCAGTGTATCCTTCGCTTCGTCACTGGCAATACCTTGGATTTTCCGTTCCACAATCCTCTCCTAATGTCTAACCTTATCCTTGCGTTTGGATCTTCAAGCTCTCTCTTCTTGAGCACTGGTGAAAGGTGATCATAGTGAGTGAAAAACTTATGCTTGAACGCGATAGATACTTAAAACATATATCTCCTGCAGCACACCAGAGGGAACATCTTCAGGAAATGAAGCTCTGTCTCCCACCAAGGCGGGGGAGTTCCAAACGACAAAGCCCTACTGTGTGGGTTTTTCACGAAGCCTGGGTTGGTATGCTGCATACGAGTCCCAAGATAGGACCCGAATGATGCAAATGAGAAAAGGAAAAGTCACCTGTCCAAGATTTGGAAATAAGAAGAGCCACTGTGCCTCTACATCCGTCGCATATAAATGACGGATGGGTTGCAGAATGCGTGATTTGCGCGACGGGGCGACGGCTGCAAGTATGATCTCGAAGGGCAGTATAATGGCTTAGAGGAGCATTTTACAACAGGTAGCAGTACTAGGAACGTGGAGGTAAGCCCATCTACATCCAATATCATTCACCCAGCGATTGCGCACTTTCAGCGCCCAAAACCTTTGGTACTCTCCAGGCAGGCTGACGATGGATCATTCCCTTAGTTCTTGTCTCTCAGCGCCTTCGAGCCTGGCAATTTCTTTGTCTTGTTCCATAACGGTGGCCAATATCTGAATGCTCGCACGCAAGCCCGAACGGATCCCCAGTTGAAGGCGTTCGCCGCCGATATTATCCGCCAGTCTCCCAACAAGTATCAAAGGTCCCTGAGCTCCCGGTGGACCGATCAAGGCAGTGGCAGCATCTCGACTGCTGTCTTTTCACCCTCGAATACAAACAGCGAACGAGATTATGGCGCGTCACGGAATGCAGCAGCTAGTGCTCAGACCTTGGAGAGGCTAGCTGTCTTAGAAGAAGCGGTAGCAGTAAAGCTGACCCCTCCACTGTCACCAGACGAGGCTCATACAAAGACAACAAGTCCGAGCCTTGAGCAAGATCATGGCATGCTCCCATGGCCAAACACAGCGCCCCCTAGCTACACTGATCTCGTGCTAAACACTGTTGAGAGCCAGCCTATCGGTACCATGATTGGACAAATGAGCACTAATCCTCCAACAGAAAGCCATGACATCAATGTCTCAAAGACTGTGGTAGGGGTGATGGGCGTCCTCGTTGGAGCTGCAGTGTGCAGCGCGATGTGACTGCTTCCTGCTAAGAGGCCAAGGGACGTTTTGAGGCGCCAACTGAGAATCCTATCGGTTTTCGCGACGAAGACCCTTGAGTCGAACCGAGAAGACCACACGCAACCAGAGCAAGAGACCGATAGGGCATGCTCTTGGCAAGAACCAGCGACTAGCTTTGAACTACCACTAATGGGCCCAGGCATGCCTCCGCAAATTGCCGTCATAACATGCGGCTAGGAGTTCGAACACACGACAACTTTCCGAATATGGACTTATTTTCCCGACCTTTGACGCCTTCGACGATGATGACGATAGCTGTTTGGTAATGAAAAGGTATCATTTATATTCCTGCTCTGGTGCTACATGAGTGTAAGGAGTCCATTCTGGCCGCATTTTTCTAGTCATTGATAGATATTGCTTGGACTGCGCCTCTGTCGTTCTGTTGTGCGAGTACCAAACATAATAATCCACATTCAACAATGTCGTCTCTAGCCCTTCCATTGATTGACCTGGGGCCGCTTTGTGACTCTGATTCTTTACCAGAAACACTCGCAGCACTCGCGGAATCACTTAGCACTGCTTTCTCTACCACTGGTTTTGCCTATTTGGTCAATGCCCCAATCTCCTTCAGTCATGATGAGATTTTCGCGCTTGCAAAAGACTTCTTCACTCTGAAAGAAAAGGAGAAGCTGTCTGTGGCGAAAAGAACTTTCAACCCTGACAACGACAATACATATCGGGGCTTCTTCCCTGCTCAAGCCGGCAGTGACAATCTAAAAGAAGGCTTCGAGATCGGGCCAAAACAGTCTCTGCCGCAGATCTACGACCCAAGAGCGAAGTTCAACTTGACAGAAGCGAATGCATGGCCCGAGAGTTTTCAGTCCAGAGATCGCGTCGAGAAGCTGTATGATGAAATGCAATCGCTGTCTGCCAAATTATTATCGCTGCTTGCTGTTGCACTCGGTAAAGATGCCTCGTACTTTGATTCGTATCTTAGAAACAGCATGTCCACCCTCCGACTACTGCATTATCCAGCCATAAATTCACCTTCACCACAGCAGGAGTTGTGCTGTACGCCACATACTGATTCTGGCATTCTGACGCTTCTGCATCAAGACAAGGTACGTGTTTTTGGAAGAACAGATGCATAGTCCATGTCCTTCATCAATACTCGAATTCTGAGTCACTAGTCTTGTCCCGCAACCCTTTTCCCGGATCATCCATGAACATGTTCCACGATTCCATCAAAAATCTTCGAGATACCACTGACCGTTAAATGAATAACAGACGGGTGGTTTGGAAGTCCTATCCCCCAACGGCGAATGGACTCCCGCGCCATACGTGCCCAACAGCATAGTCGTAAACATCGGCGACCTAATGAGCCTCGTTTCAGACCACAAATTTAAAGCCACATACCACCGCGTGCGCAGCTCCCCAGGCAAACCTCGGTATTCGGTGCCGTTCTTCTTCGAGCCAGGTGCGGGGTGTCTGGTGAAGAGTGTGAACGATTCGGAGGATACAGGGGTGTTGTATGGGAAGCATGTGCTAGAGAAAATGAGCGGATGGGTCGAATTCCAGGATGTGCCTTTGAAGGGGGAAGGAGTCATGATTAGGGAGACGGTGGAGGAGGTTGGTGTTTTGGCGGGATAAGGGAGTGATGGGTTGGGTATGACACAGCTATGACTACACGAGTTCGAGGGGCAGCTTTCCAGTCTCCCCTGAAAGAAATTACTGTTCTCTCGACCGTCTCTCTTGATTACTTGTTCGTCTGTTACCCAATCCCCTCACTGTGGCTAATGGGCTTTTCAACGACATTCTGATCTAAGCTAATATCTATCATATCATTCCTGGGCCAGAGCCATCCTATTACCGAGGAGTTCCCCCGTCTGGATAAACAGCTCATAATTCCTTCACCTAGTTGAGCAATCAGCTCGGAAGCTTGCTGTCTTTTCAAGTCGTGAGATCCAACATTCTTCTCCAATTCAAGCCTCAATGTCTTTGACACAATAAAAGTATTGCAAATCTGAAGTGCCATACACAAGCCCAAAATGAAGCCCCTTTTGTTCATAATCCTGTTTTGGACTGCTGCTAGCAAAACATCGTCCTGCCCTATGCAAAGCGGCTTCATAACTTCAGCGTCGCCAACCCAATCCTCTGAACCCAGTAAGACCCGTCGAAAATCAGAAAGTCTGCAGCCGGAGCTTCAATGCCCGATATCCACACCACCTAGCAGTGACAAGCGATTATATGTGGCCAAATGTGACAAAAAGGAGGGTGATTTTAAGCGAAATATCAATAGTAGCCCTGGTAAGTCTTTCCTCCGTATAATGGCGGTAAGCTAAACACCTTGTCACTCTACTGACTCCCACACTTGCATAGAACAATCCTCAGTCGAAGACAGCGCCAGAATCAACGCCCCAATCCCACCACCCGCCCCAACGGTCTCGGGCGTGGTGCCCGCGTGCGCGAAATGGTATACGATTCCTGCATCCGCTGATATCACGTGCGATGATGTGAGAGCCAAGGGGGATATTGGGATGTCGCTGTTTCAGGCGCTGAATCCGAATGTTTCGAGTGAGTGTGACAATTTGAGGCCGGGGTATGCTTATTGTATTGCTGGTGAGTGAGACTGTCTGAGGATGGGTAGGAGAGGGAAGCTGATGAGGATTGTAGGAGGGTCGTGGGCACACATCAACAGTAAGCTGTCTATGGCGGATGCCCCGTCGACCGGGACAGCGGCAGTGGAGAGTACCGGTCCACCCAGCTCGGCTTCTGCCTCAGCTTCCGCTTCGACGACCGATATATCCCCATCGTCCCTCTCAAGGAGCGAGAACATGATATCCAGCATACATTCTGCGTCAAAATCCAAGTCAAGTTCCACGTCAACAGCTGATGCTACTTACCTATCTCACACAAGCAACACTCTACGCACTTCATCTTCACCCTCCGCTTCTACACCAACCTCTCCATCGACGACTCCGACCCGCTCGCCCTCAATACCAATCAACGAGCCCAAGGCTCTGCGCAACGGCAAGCCCAATCCCGTAATAGCAGCTGTACGACCCATCAGAATTCCCAACACCACAGCCCCAAAGGATCCGGACGCGACATCCGTATCAGCAGCTATCAACCAGCAGGCACCGAACGCCATATATTCAAAGACAAGGCAGAAATCAACAGACGCCGCCAGCTCGGAGTTTACGTCGTCCATTCTTGCATACTTCCAGACAGGCAGCACGAATGCAGCACCAACCTCATCGATGGTCGATGCGGTTGTATCCCCATCTACAAAGCCAGCAGAGACGACGGCGCAGAATGGCCTGCTTTTGCCTTCGGAGGTTTTGCCGGTTCTAGATAGTAAGATACCCAACTCAGATTGGAAAGGGACCAGCGGGAGTGGTACAACAGTAAGGACTTCGAGGAGGGACTTTGGTGGCGAGACAAATGCCTAGGATGTTTGATGAGCAACTTGAGTGGTAAAAGACGTGGAATATTGGTCTCTGCTGAAGATGATGGCTGTTTGCTCAATTCGATTTGATAACAGTCCTTGGATTTCACAGATTGTGATTTGGGAATGCTGTGTTTGAGTAAGTGGATTGATAGCCAAGCGCGATATAAGTATTCACGTGGATAGATGATCAAAGCAACCCAAAAAGTAAACAAATAATGGGATTGATAAATAAACTTTGAGAAAACAAACAAACAACGACTGAGATTATTAAACGTGGAGGTCATCTTGGTTTCATACTCACTAATTCAGCTCGGTCGTCAATAGCAAATCTCACAAACTCCCTTTCAAGTCCCTTGCCACGCTCCTCCACCAATCCTCACCATTCCCCCTCCAATCCAACCCAAAACAATGCTCCGCTTCCCCCACCGGGGCTCATCCCATCGCGACCGCGAAATCCGTCTCGAAGAAAAAGTAGACTCGCTGCAAATAAAGCTGGCGGAAGCAAGAGAGTGCCATTACGCAATGCAGCAGAAAAATCAGCAGAGGAAGGAAGAAATGCAGGTTATGGTGCGGGAGCTGCAGGAGGCGAGGCGGGAGGCTCATGACTGTAAGCGGCGGATGAGGGAGGTGCAGGTGGATGCTTTTGGGGGACATGATGGGAGGAGGAGAAGGGAGAGGAGGGGGGAGTGGGAGAAATATAGATGAGGGTGGTCGGGTTGACGAGGATGGGGTACAGAGTGGTCTCTGGAGCTGTTGTCTCCTCAAAAGCGAAAATGACATGAAAAGCAGCCGAACGGCCTGGATGCTGAATTCACTTGCATTCATCTACCACTAAGCTAGCAAAAGCTAGCCGCATGTCCTCGTAAAAATGCAAGCATCCCTATCATCATCTTTTCGTAATGAATGTCCACTTAAGCTTCAGCAGTCTCCGTCTCGAAAGCATCGGGGAAGACCCCAACATTCCTCTCAATAGGTCCTTTGTTCCTCAAGAACTGCACATAGGCACCATCAATCCTGACCTTGCCTTCTTGACGCTTCTCCTGATACTCGTCACGGCGGAGAGGAGTGAAGCCCCAGTTCTTGGAGACGATGATCTTTTGGCGGCCGGGGAACTTGTATTGGGAGCGACGGAGAGCTTCGATGGCGGTGGCGCGGTCTGTAGAACGAATGTGTCAGCGAAGCTTTTCACCTATGGAGGTGAGGCAGGTAGACGTACGGTTGTCACGAGTTCTCACTGAGAGCAAAATCTGGCCAATGTTCACACGAGCAACGGTTCCGTTGGGCTTACCCCAGGCACCACGCATTCCAGTTTGCAGTCTATCGGCACCGGCACATGACAACATCTTATTGATGCGGACGACGTGGTAGGGGTGGGCGCGGACACGGAGATGGAAACCCTCTTTGCCGGCGACTTTGACTAGGTATCTGCAAAGTTATGTTAGTTATGGGTAAGAAAGTGAGATGACACGTATAGCCGTACTTGTTGGCGCAAATGCGAGCGGCTTCGAGTGCCTCTGAGGACAGCTGCTCGTACTCGTTGGAGACCATATGGACACAGAGGGGGAATTCGTCAACGTTTGCACGCTTGCGGCCAAGGTCGAAGATACGGATCTTAGGGTCGGGCACACCACGGTTGAAGCGGGATTTGGGGTATGGCTGTAGGAGGACGAAGTGTTAGCAAGGTGCTTCATGATCCCCGAGCAAGCTGCTTGCTCAAGCACGGCGCAACAGAACTTTGGGATTTGTGGGCGCATCGTCTAGGAAGACGTACCTTGTTCTTGCAGTAGCGGTAACATCTCGCGGGGCGACGTGCCATTTCCGTGTGTTGTATCAGGGTATTGCACTTCTTGCGAACGTTGTTGAAAGAGATAAGGTAGTAGTTGTAAATTTTATGGATCTTAAGTCATTGTTCGCTTCGGTGTGATTTACAAGCATTTTGCCACTAAGAAGGCTAGCATCTCTACACTTTAGCTGCGTCCGGGCAGTATTACTAGCCGAACTCGCTAATTCGGTGCCTGAGCAGCCACTCACCCTTGCTGTGTTACTATGAATCTTGAAATCGTTCTATGATTCTACAGAGAAGGACGCTCAAGCTGACCGTGTTTCATGTGTGAGTCTTGGGAATTTCCTGTATCAGCTTTCATCCTGCCCAACGCTTTAGATAGATTACTGCATGGATAGTAATGAGTGTAATGATTGCATTGTCGTGTTTGATTGTGTTTCTATCTTGCAAGTGCTACCATCAAACCTATGCCGTAGCACCAGTCAAGATGTCTGAATCACCAGCATCCAACACGGCCATGGTGGAGCATCTATACAGCTTTCCGCACGCAGTACCAAGCTCGATCTGTAGGGAAGAGTCAGTATAATCGTGTACCCTCCAAAGTCCAGTATAGGACCTCTTCGCTGGGTAGGTCCTGTAGACAGAAGTCTTGTCGTTGGACCGGGAGTATGTGTGGAGTGTTGGGGGTATAGAAGGAGGGCGTCTTACGTTGTTGCCCGCGAAGTGGTGGACGTCTAGTGGAAGACGTATCAGTACAGCTCCATAGGTAATGATTCAAGGCGTTTGCTTACTAGTCTTGGACAGCATCGAGTAGTACTCGAGCTCGCTCTTTCGCAGCGGTGGAGTGTTGCCAGCTATGATGACAAGCTTGGCCTTTCCAGATCGCAGAGTCTTCAATGTTGACTTGTAGCCCAAGGTGACTTTTCCAGACTTCCTAAACGAGCGGAAGGTCAGCCATTGATCCTGGGGGCTGGATCTACTGAGACGAACATGACAAGTGCCAAACGCGAATTGATGCTGTCCGCCGTCTTCTTGCTCTTCTTTGCGGGTGCCATCGTTGCGCTGTCTCGCTTATGCTGTATGAGACTTTTTGGTTGACTGCGCTCCGGTCTTTCGGATGCTGATTGTTTGGAAGTTGGATTTCGACTTTCTCAAAATAAGTCTGTCACGTCTGTGGGCTAAACTTAGCGTAGGCCAAGCCGGACCGGGTCCCTGATCGCCGGCTCAGCCCTGCAGGTGGCCTGCGACCTACTGGTCATGCAACTGTTTTCGTGGAAAGGTTCATATATCATCGTCTCTCCATTACTCGAATACTATATTCTCTGAATTGGCATTATATTCTTGCTACCGAATTTCTCAATTGAATCCCAAGCGCAAGATTCTCGTCGATATTACGGAATACTCCCGGAAAGACCGACCAACCAAAGGCGACGTTGCTTACATTTGGCTCTCCTGTTGCAAAAAGGACTCAGTTTCTCACTTTTCAATCGCCGAAGGTAATAAGGCTGTTACGCGAGATTTGTTGTGGCTACCAATTCCAAGGACCAGCCCCAAGGCCACAATTGTTTGGTTATCTCTCGCATGCGTTGGCCATCGACCCAACAGGAACAACAATAGCAAGCGACAACATCTAATGTTTAATCATGTCCGGCCTCAACAGGAAGCCTCCAAATGCACCTAGCTCGAAGTCACCAGCTACTCTCACGTCTAGGAGTCCGCCCCCCAAATCCTCACCTACCATGAACGGCGTTGGCAGATCACCTTCCTTACGAGGTGGCACAGGCTTACAAAGACCTGGAAGAGGGGGTCGGCCGTCTCCACAAACTAGCTTTCTCAGCACCAATATGACTGCCTCCGATGATGCTGATGATGAAGAAGCTGCAAGGGCAGAGCACAATTCGTTAATGGAGGAGCTGAGGAGTCGGGTCCAAAAGGCGGAGACTGCGTCCGAGGAATATCAACGACAGCTGAACCTACTTCAGGCACGGTTAGATGAAAGTCAGCATGAGCATGGACAGCTTGAAGATCGATTACACCAAAGTAATGGGAGGATAGAAGAGCTTGAAAGCGATCAGGCGCAAGCGAAGCGCCAGAAGAGGGACATGGAGGATCTTTGGGAGACCGAGCGTACGGCCATAATGCAGGATAGTGCAGAGTTGGAAGCAAGAGAAGAAGGCTTAGTAGCTGCAAACCAAAGGCTGAAAGAGACATTGGCGCAGCGGGAAATGCGAAACAGTTTAGATGGAGACAAAGCCCTGTCTAGGACGTCTTCAGGAGGGCTTGAAACTGGCCAATTCGCTCCTCAATCGTCACTGCAGCGCAGTAACTCAAAGGACCACGCTAGATTGATGCAAAAAGACCGGGTTATTGAGTCATTGCGCCTGGAGCTAGCTGAAGCACAGATCAAGATCATGGAGATGGATAGTATGGGCGGAGGTCAGATACATGAGCTTGAGAAGAAGCTGCTTGAAGTCCAGATTACGAATGCGCGCCTGATGGAAGACAACGAGAGCTTCCAGCTTCTCCTAAGTGAGAAGACCCTCAACGGTGATTTCAGCAAATCAGAAGCCATGCAGCCATCATCCGGATTGGGCTCGTTGGCCGAAGAGTTGGGCTCGGAAGAATTGGAGTCTGCCGATGGCAAAAGTGACGATTCCCGCCGACATGAGGCTGAGGTTAAATCACTAAAAGACCAAAATAAGGCTTTGGCCCTGTATATCGAAAACATCATTGGCCGACTACTTCAACACAAGGAGTTCGAAAACATCCTTGACAAGACACCAGACCTAATTTCAGGCGCACCGAGACGCCCATCGACCCCAAATACAGACAAGGAGCTCCCTCCGCCTCCACCGCCTAAAGATGAAGCGCAGCCAAGCGGTTTCCTACAAAGAGCGCGTTCTGTTGTCGCCGGTCCTGCTCGGCGCCCAAGGCCAACGAGCCAGATGATACAGCCCACCGCACCCCCACCAAACGCATCGAACGGGGATCCGACAACAGCGCCCAGCATACCTCTAAGCCGTTCTCAACCCGTCTCCACCCGTGGGGGCGGGCACAAGCGCTCTCAATCCGAAATGCCCAACGCCGCACCCATAGTAAACCAAATGTACCGCGGTCCACCCTCCACAGGTTCAGGCGGACCTCTAATGAGCCCTGGCATCTCTCCCGGCGTCACTACCGTAACACGTACCTCATTCTTCGCACCATCAGCAACCGGAGCCAGCCTCACCGCTACACCGAGTGCTCCATCTGGTAACAGAAACTCCGCTTCTCACGAACGGAACCCAGGGAGTAGCTCGAACAGCACTTTTAGTGACCATAGCGGTGGCATCGATAGCCCACCCAGGACTAGTGCGGGTGCTACTAATTACACTGGTGCGGTGATGACGCAAAATAGACTTCGGCCGTTGCGTTTGGTGCAGGAGAATCCGGTAAAGGAAGAGGATCCGGCTGCTGTGGCTGCGAGGAAGAAAGCAAATAGAGGTAGTTGGATGCCCGCGTGGATGAACACGCAGCGGCTAGGGAGCAATGAGAATGCGCCGTCCTAGAGTGGTTGTGCGCGGGACTTTTGGATACGTGGGGCTGGGAGGGACTTCTACAATGGGGTAGGGTGGTGGGAAACACTTCCGTGTGCTTTTCTTTGTATATCTGTTATAGATTCAGCGTCAGTCGTTATACCCAGGAGTAGTCTCTCAATAGACGATGTTTTTTGTCTGGCATGGAATGCTTTCATGGATGTTCGTCATTGCATATTCCATGACGGTCGTATCTCTGCATTACTATTGATAGCCTTCGCTCCTCAAACCGCCCCCTCAACCTTCCAAACTTTCACAGCAGCATCTCCACCCGCACTCAATATCTTATCCTTCTCAATCCAACTCACACCATTGACACCCTCCTTATGCGCAGCATTGACCGAAATCCTCTGTCCAGGTTTCGCAATACTCCACACAAAGATATTAGTATCCAGACCGCCACTGACTGCCTTTTCTCCTTTCTCATCCCAGTCAATACTCGTCACTCTCCCCGTATGACTGCTCCAGCGTTCCGTGACGGGCGTGGGGTTGTTGGGTTCGTAGACGATGATTTTGCCGGAGGCGAAACCTACCGCGAGATAATTGTTTGATGAGGGGGAGAAAGCGAGAGCCGTGACCTGGGATGGGTGTGGAATGGATTTGTGGGGGTTGAGATCTAAGTCGTACATATGCTGTGCGGAGTCGTCGCCACCAACTGCGATATGAGTTGCACCGGCTGCGATTACAATGGGAGCGTAGGAGGTCGAGATGCGTTTGATGACTGAATTGGCTTTCTGGGAGAGGATTGAGATGTCTTTATGAGTGGCGATTATCGTGGAAAAGGCATCTCTACTGCAGCACACCCCCCGAGGTTGGCCGTCTGTTTTTGTAGAGGACCCGGTGAAGGTTTTGGCTGCTATGTCGATCGAGCGAAGAGTGTCGTCCCAGCCTACACTGTAGATGCGGCCGGGGCACGTTGCGAGACCAGAGACGAAGTTTTTGTGGGCGTCGCCGTCGATGGTTTCTCCAGTGCCAGTAGAGATGTCCCAGGAGCAGATACGGCCGTCGCTGCTACCAGTGAAGAAGGTTGGGTCGGAGCTCTTTTCTCCCGCAGAGATGACAGTTGTGATATTCTTCTGATGTCCTTGAACCACCTTATGGGGTCTCAAGTTTCCTTCTGAGAGATAGTTGAGGTCGCCAGCTAGATTGAGACTTATAATTAGCCCATCAGACCTGCCTGCAGGCCACACGACTCCAACTTGATGATCCGGTACGCTGACTGCGCCTTCGTCACCCAATTGCCAGCTTTGTACGGCTTTCCCAGCTTCCACATCCCATATTTTCACTGTCTGGTCTGCACTGGACGTAACGAAGCGTTTCGAGTCTTTGGCCCAAGACACTCCAAATATGCTTCCCTTGTGTTCATCACCCCCGATCTCTACTTTCGCTTCACCAGTCTTCCCATCGTAAAGCCATATTTTTCTATCAGCGCCCACACTCAGAAGGCTGCTGCCATCCGGACTGAAAGCCACCCCGTAGATATATCTCTGGTGCTTTCTCAGACTCGTGTTGAATTTGTAAGGCGCTCCATGGAAGAAAGCGAGGCTTGTGTCATCGCTCCCCGTAGCCGCTCTGAACGGTCTCTGCTGCCGTATGCTGACGCTGTTGATGGGAGAACTATGGCCACTAATCTCTCCCACTGTATTACCGCTGTCCGCCGTTATGCAGTGCCCGAACTTCTCCTTGCCATCTCCTACAGCTATGATGCGTTGAGATTCTCCGTCCCATGCTATATCGTTGATGCGGCCGCTGAAGATAGAGTATTCACCCTTTGTACTCCCTTCTCCAACGCAGTCCCAGACACGGACGGTACCGCTCACATCGCCGCTGGCGACGTAGAAGCCTGAGGGCGAAAAGCGGGCAACTGTTGTGGTGTTCGTGTGCGCTGTATATTGGGTTGCATGGCTTGGATTGTCTATGGACCGCAGGAAGATGGATTTATTGGACTATGAGGAAAGGCGGAGGATATTAGCTAGTCGGCACGAGAAATTGGAGCTTGGTCTCGGCGTCGACTCACTGCGTATGCAAGTCGCTCGCCTTTGGGATCTGAGGAGAGCTGGGTTGGCTGACCACGAGTAGTCGACGGCGCAGGAGCCCAGATGGCCTCTGTTCTATATTAGCAGCTCAAATAGATTTTATAGAGTATCTCTTGCTTTACCAGGTTTGATTGACATCTTAGATAATCATTACAGCATTTTATTTGTTGGTGGTTGTTGTTTAGGCATTCGGCTGGAGTTTGATGTACTACCCCTATTCCAATAATGATAAAACGTTTTTCAATTTTTTAGAATTTTGCGACACCCCACCAAAATCCGAAATCCAAAAATCATAATTTAGACTACCACACCATGACCACCAGTCGTGAAGTTATGAAAACTTCAGAAGTTATTGTTAAGGTATAGCTCTAATATAACCTCAGTTCTAAAAATATTAAAAATAGTAAATATTGAGATACATAGCGTTATGGCTGATTTTTCGTTGATTTCGTACGAAGCCTTGGCGTAGGTCGGCTTAAAATCTGTGGATAATAGAGCTATACCTTAACAATAACTTCTGAAGTTTTCATAACTTCACGACTGGTGGTCATGGTGTGGTAGTCTAGATTATGATTTTTGGATTTCGGATTTGGTGGGGTGTCGCAAAATTCTAAAAAATTGAAAACGTTTTATCATTATTGGAATAGGGGTATCATTATGGAAGGAAAGTACATTCCCTCACTTGAACGAAATGGGTTTCTATGGCGAAGCCGATTGCTGTGCATTATTTTGATATAGAAAACGATCGCAAAGATCTCGTATCGATACGGGTCGTTGGCTACACTGTAGGTTATCCCCATTGGCCTGCGAGTCTGATGTCGAGACTTGCTCAACCATCTACTATGCAATGCTGCTATGAGCTCTGGCAGTCCGGACAGCACTGTGTACAATTTTTCTATCTTGCTGCATCCTTCCAAAGTAGCCTCGCCACTTATTTCAAAACTCAGGCTGCCATCTCCCACGTCCCGTAGGCACTATTTCTAAAAGACCTAGTGGATTATCCCGTAGAATTCCTTCTTAGATAAAGGTCTTCGCATCATCCACCATGCCGCCGCCTCTCATTCTGTAAATCTGCCTCCTTCTCCAGCACCTCAGGATGTCTATGTACGCTCGGTATCAAGCCCATACCAACAGCTCTCCGTATCGCCTTCGCGATCTTCCTCTGATTAACAGCTCGCAGCCCGGTATCTTTCCTATGTTTTATCCGTCCCATAGGCGTCATATATTCCGACATCATTGAGAAGTTCTACACAGCACTCGGTCAGTCCCTATCCCAACCAATGCATGCCCACACCACTTTAAACCGGTGACAAACAATGACACACCTTGTATTCATTCAAAGGATTTATCCCCAACACATCAAAAGCATCCTTCTCCCTCGGCCTCCTCTTCCTCCACTTCTCCATCTCCACGCTACTCAAATCGTGAGGCGCATACACATCACCAGACTGCCACTTCCGATGAATCTGCCTCTCCAGATCCTTTGCTCTGCCCATCTTCTCGACGTCTTTTAGTTGTGCGCGCATTCTGTCGTATCGCTCGACTTTGTTGTATTGGCTGCGCTGGTTGCCGGTATCGACAAGGGATTGAGCGAATAGAGCGGCGGAGGCGCGTTTTTTCTGGCCTTGAGAGGGGTCGTAGTAGGAGGGTGGTGCTGGTGATGTCAGTCGTAGAAGGGAGTTTCACTGCTGCTTGAGGCGTACATTGTGCTTGAGGAGCTGCAGGATAGAGGCGCGGAAGCTGGGTAGAAAATGCACGACAAGTAAACCTCGCCATCACAAGTCTAGGTACAAGCTTCGCGAGCTTATTTGGAGCCATTGCTGTTGCTCTGATCGTGTATCAAGAGCTCGTCGATATAGATAGTTTTATCTCGCTAAGCGCGAACGCGCTTATTTTATGCCGGAAATTTGTGCAGAAAACTATTCACCACGCTCCAACCAATACCTTCTCATTAAGAATTCGCGACCATGGGTACTAGTTCCTGCACTCCTATGGGCCTACGTAGACTGCTAACAGTTCCTCCAAGTCCGTAAACTCAAGCACCACGAGCAAAAGCTCCTTCGAAAAGTCGATTTCACCACCTACAAATCCGATGACAATCATCATGCATCAGCCGTATGCCGACGATACGTAATCCAGAATCCCAATGACTACGCGAAATACAACCGCATCTGTGGGTCACTGCGCCAGCTCGCCCATACTCTGACCTCTCTTGAGCCCAATGATCCAGTGCGCATAAAGCATGAGAAGCTCATGTTGGAGAAGCTCTACGACATGGGTATACTGTCCTCGACCACCAAATTGTCAGAAGTGGAGCGCAAAGTCGGCGTGTCAAGGCTTGCGAGGCGGCGGCTAGGGGTGGTGATGACGAGGTTGGGAATGGCGGATACAGTGACCGCGGCACTCAAATTCATAGAGCAAGGGCATGTCAGGGTGGGACCCGAGCTCGTGACTGATGGGGCGTTTCTGGTTACGCGCAATATGGAGGACTTTGTGACGTGGGTGGACAGTAGCAAGGTCAAGAGGAACATCTTGAAGTATCGGGAGAAGCTGGATGACTTTGACCTATTGTGATCTTGGGAGAGTGAAGTAGAAAGCGGAACGCGGCCGGGAAATTGGGACTATTGTCCCCTCAAGATTGTTCGGTGTAGAATTTCTACTGTTTCTTCAAATACGTCTCGATCACCAACGCTTACTATACCGGTAACAACCCCAATATCGCGACAATGATAGAATTCATCCCTTTGGAGCGCCTACTGTCTAGCCCTGGACTAGACCCTACCGTGTCAGTATCATCTCTTCTTGAGCACGTAAAGATCAATGCTGACTCTTGTAACAGTCCAAAAGTAGCGCACGGCGTTCAATATACCGCATTAAAGCCCGAATTCCCACTCTGCAAGATTCCCACTGGCAACCACTATTTGGCGGGCACCCTCAAAGTGGACAACACCAAGGACTCCACCATCGGCTCGATCGACGCATTTGTCAAGTTCGAAGTCCAGGACAAGGTGTTTTGGGTCGGATTTACTCCGTCATGCGTCTTTGCGTACCCATTTCGAGGGGTACATGCCTATGAAGTAGTCCTCAAGGGTCCCATCTTAAGCAGCATTGATACAGCTCACAAGGTAGCTGAAGCTACTGGAAGAGTTATGGGGAAACTTATTGGAGTGTTGAATGGTATTGCGTACATCCAAATGAAGCGATGGTGTGTATATTGCCACGGTATCTTACCCTTGCTTAGACCTATTACTGACTCAAGAAAAGGTTCGTTGAGACCACTGAGTTTAGAATTGGCCAGTACAGGGAGATCTCGGAGGCGGCGTTGCGGGCGGCTGAGCAGGTTTGCATGGGAAAGAAGTAGACGATGAGCTGTAATTACGGTAGCACGAGCGCAACAATACAATACAACAACGTTACCAGAGCAGACTGCTTGCTATTGCCTGCTCAACTTGAGCTGATTGTGTGCAAATTCTCCAAGCAACGAATGGTATTTCCGCGCAGAAAATGGCCATTCAAACGGGTGGCAAGATAAAATACCTTTCAATGCCGAAACCTTCGCAGAAAAAAGACCGTAGCCGAGTAAGGCTCCAGGATTTCAAAATGGCAAAAGACTCCCTTACCAACAGGCCCAGTCGTGCAAGGTCTTACAGTTGGGGGTGCAGAAAATCCGGCTCTCTTATGGGTTCAACCGAAGTTGTGAGCCAGATTTTACTTGAAGTAGTGTCGTCTTACGGTAATTTTTACTTTAACCCTTTCGGGACCCTCGAGGGGCAACCGGGACCGCCTAGGGCAAGTGTAACCCCTTACCACTTGCGCCTTTGGACCTAATTAAGGGGAGAGTCTTATTCGAGAATATGTAGCTTGGAACACCAGAATCTTGAGCAAGGGAATTGTAATCATTCTTGATACATGCATAGACATTTCAATAGGGTCGTGTGCTTCTGCAGCGATGGCCAGGTTGCTCGTGGTTTCTCAGAGTCTTGCGACAAGGAGGCCAAGGAAAGAAGGCGTTGCTACAGCAAAAGATTTCTTTGGAAGCCCGGGCATGGTAAGTCTCAGCAAAACGTAGAAGATACTCAATTTGGGGAAGCAGGAGTCTCCTTGTGATCATGTAGACCTCCACCTCTTGCCTATGTTGAGCCACATAGCCGAAGTATCGCCTCAGTAAGACCAAAATGTGAGCACTTTGGTATTCGAACCCACGGCGAGAGGGCGCCAAGCTGTGGCTTCCCAGTAGCTAGGGTTACGATGGTACCAGGTATGAAGCCAAAGCTTGAAAGATTTCAATTGTAGGTTCGAGCTTGCAACCTGCCAAGTCATCTGGATCAGTGGTCACCCGTCAACACTTTTTCCGCGAAGCTGCTAAACAGGCAGTAAGTAGCTCTTGCCCAACTTGGAGCCAAATCGTACATACAAAAAAGCCAAACATCGTAGTCGCACCACATTTCGAGAGGAATCACACCTGTGGTGACATAAAATTTTGCCCACGTACTCGACAAATGGCAAATATTCGGGATTCGAACCCAAGGCAGAGGGTTGCCGGGGTGCGAATCTCCGTATCGAAAAATACAACGATACAGGCTGTCAAAAATTGCAAAAACTCACACATACCTGAAGGAATGTAGGGAGGAAAACCGCGAAAGCAATTTTATTAACTAGGGTGAATTTTTCGAATGTATGAAATGCTGATTGAGATACCAATTCTCTTACCAGGTTTGTTCCGATACATGAAATGGCGCTAGTAGTAATGTGGTTCCGAATGGAGATTTTATCTGCACGATCGTACTTTGACCATGACTGCGCCACAAACAAAGGAAGTACAACATAATCCAATATGTGAATCAACATCCTGCGAAAGGTCGCAATGTATCATCAGCACATAATCCCCGCACCTGAGAGACGGTCGGCATTCCAGGTAGCAGTTGTGTTGGTGAGCCAACTTTTTCGTCCTCCTCCACCCTCGCACCCACGCATCGCACGATCAATAGCTGATACATGCCAACACAACCAGGATATATAGAACACAGTGGGCTATCTAAGCAATTAATGCGCATCGAGCATGAGCATTTCGTATCAAAAGGTCGTGAATCACACAGCAGCGCACTGAAGGTCTACAATGGGACAGCAAAAACCATGCTCTTACACTGTCTCCAATTCGATCCATCTCATGGCTGTCAAATGCTTTCTCTCTATACTTGCGCGAGCCGTTCCTCGCCGTCTTGATTGGTGGGCTTGTCTAATGACGAACCTGTCCTGGGCCTGCTGATATCCGTGCTCATCGGCAGCTTCGTGCGGAATCTCAGAAGCCCTCAGATCGGACGCAGATGCTTGATTAAAGGATCAGCCGATGACAGGCCGCATGGCGTTACTTTCAAGGTCTTTCGAAGTAGAGAAAGACTTCCATTCTCTCCCTGCAGGAAGAGTGTAGGCAGGGCAAACGTTCAACTTTCTGACTGGACGAAGTTCTTAGAGGCCCTAAGGACTTTCGACACGCTATAGAGTGACGCAGGCAAAGTCTTGCGATCATCTAGACAAGGGATTTGAGGAGATGTCGTTGAAGTCTGCCTTACGACTATTCTTAGCACCCTCTCGCTAATCCCCGTTGGGAGGATTTTGCGTCACCACCTCACTCCACCCTTCACTCAGACCTGCATCTACATGACGCTCTCTATATGCGATTGGCGTTGCAAGGAGCGGTAGTGAAGATGGGTAAGCGGGGTAGGTGAGTGACGCTGAGGAAGCTCAGGGTTTACAAATGAATCTCTATTGCGAGCCCACGGACTCTGCGGACTTTTGATGTACCCGCGATTGCACTTATCGTGATTGATGAACCTGCTACACAAGGAATGATGTGCTACAGATACTAATAAGCTAGCCGTGCTCACTATCAATGCACCATCCCCTCACATATCCTTTCCAGAACAACTAGAACCACCAGAACCAATGTCTCCTCCTCTCCAAAACCTCATCAACATGCCGCCCATCCGGGTCATGAACACCTCACTCATATTCTCAGCCTACAGCCTCCTCCTCTCGATCTACATCTTCACCTCACCTCTCTCCGCCGCCCGCTTGTTCGGCCTTGACGCTGGACCTGTCAATATCCCCTTCATACACATCTTTGCTGGGCGCAATTTCGCCCTTGCGCTAGCGACTATGGCATTCTACATCATGGGTATGCCACAACAGATGGGAATGGTGTTCGCATGTTGTTGCGTGGCTGGGAGCGTGGATACTGTTGTGGTGGGCCGGGTAGGAAAACCCGGGAAAGGATTGGGGCATGGGGTTGGCTGCGTGGTGATGGGGTGTGTGGCTTGGGCATTAATGAGTGGAGGGTCATAAAAAGCAAGCAATTCGGAGGTTTGAGAATTCCTAGACCTTCAGGCTTTGGGTATGGAGTTTATGGCTAGGGTATTAATGCGATGGAAAACATTAAAGGCGAGGAATGCATAGAACGAGACATGGAAACATGAGGTCTCCACGTTTGAATCTATTCTCTTTCACAAACGCTCAACTAACGACACCTTGCACCTTCGCAACAACCCCCTCCCCAACCTCAACCCCCTCATAAATAACGCTCAACCTCATCCCGCCAAACCGGCGCTGCGTCACCATGATATTTACATAAAGATACAATATAACTTTCGCCACCGCCTCCCACATCAGTCTCCCACCCCTCAAGCTAATCGTGCAATCACCCGAAACGCTCTTAGCTTCAATTACAACTCCAACATCCTGCTGTCCATGCTGTGGCACCTCCGCCAGGGCATCCAGGCACGCGGTGAAGATGGCGCCGCTACTGATGCGCGTACCGTCGTATTCGTATGAAATTACCATTTTAGGATCTGTGGGATCTGTGAAGGAGCCTCGACTTCTGGGGTCGGCGGCAAGACTGCTATTGTTGGTTGCGGCGGCTAGTTCTGGAAAGGTATCCGAAGCATTTACGGTTTTGTTGACCACTAAATCATCACCTCTTCGGGCCTTCCTTCGAACGAAAATACTAGCAGTACGGATCCCATCCACCGCCACGGCCACATCAAGTGTATAAAACTGATTCCCTTGCGCTGTTGCTGTACCAGCGGTATACAATGCCACGACCAGATACTTGATTTGTGTCCGGAGACTCACTGAGAGGGAGATCTCGACGCTTTGGTTGGGGAGATCTACTCGGATTGGGTGGAGGAGATCTTCGGTCCAGCTGTGGGTGGAGAAGATGTACATCATGGCGATGAATTCGCAGAGGATTCCGATTGGGCTTAGGGGTTTGGTGGTGTCGAAGGTGAGGGTGGTTTCGAGGTCGGGGATATTTGGAGGGCGAGTGAGGGGGTAGCTGGAGGGTTAAAATTCAGTGGTGCTGGGGTTGTGGGATGGGGGAGTCACCTGGGTGGGAGGAGGTTGTTGGATAGAGTGGCATTGTTGTTCTTGAGCTGAGTTGGGGGTGGGACTGATAGACTAGATATTGGGACGATGCAATTGGCGGAGAGCCCTAGCAATACCTGAGTATGTTTCATTCTGGGAACTCCCCGCTAAAACTTCTGGAACAATGATTTGTAGTTGCAAGATTTGTTGCGTTGGTGGGTAAGCAACCATAAGCGCTTGTCGCTACGATGGCTCAAGGACAGCGGGAGAGCGCGCAAACATTGACGAAAGAGCCGGTTGAAAAGGGATGAAAATGCTACAAAGCGCTTGAGAATTGCTATCGTGTCGGGTTGAGGACAGTCGTAGTTGCCAATATTCGGCAACATACCCTCGGTCCCATCTCCATACCGACGCCAGATAACGACAAGGCCAGCTATTGTAAATGGTCTTTGAGACGTGTCCGGCAATTGTGCACCCGATACACAACAGAGTCAGCACTGTTGGAGAACGGTTCATGGATAACAACCCGAGCTGCACTCTCAGGAACATACTCGAAGCCCCAGAAAGGGATCAAATTGAAAGGGGGAATCCCAAAAGGTTATGCCTGATAGTATAGGACGAGTTATAAGACGAGGTATAGGAGACTCGCTTCGATGTCGATGGCGCTGATAAGGTCGATTGAACAATTACAGATTCGTAGGGCAGAAATCTGTTCGTCCGAGGGCTTTCGGTAGCCACGCTCATCAGACGCGAATGAGAATCCTTGACAGACCATCGCATTAGCGTCCAAAGGCGAGTCGATCCGCGTGAGGGACATGATGGGATTGAATAAGACCAGACTTTGCTGCAGAGGCTTGCTTCAAACGATAAGTGTGTAGACTTCGGACAGCTCGCGATGAGGCTGATTCAAGTACGATGAAGAATAGAGCTCTGCTGAATGTACTAAGACTGATTTTCAGAGCATGCAGGAGAACTTAACATCAGCATCCGCACTAGTATTGTTGCAAATCAAGTTTGCGCACCCAGCAGTGGACTGACAACTAGTGAGAGTAAAAGATAAAAGAGCAAGGACAACGAATGCAAACTTTTAGTGACGTAAACCCTGGCTGGCTCATTCCCTAAGAAGAAGCCGCATCGATATTAGCCACTCCCAACGTAAAGAGAACACTTGTGTACCTGAAACTAGCACCACCATTATACTCAATCCAACATAAATCACATATACAACAACAGAGTGGCAGTTAACAGAAAGCAAAATATATGAAAAGGCAAGGACATGGCGAACAGCTTCCATCACTTCAACCCTGGCAGGCACTCTCTTCTGCAGTGAGACCATCCCGATGCGCTTCGGATTTACGTTGGTGCTCTTGTCTCCGACTGCAGTTGCATTTGCGTTTGCGCTTATGATCTGGTTTGGGTTCGCATTCGCGTTTGGGTTTGCATCCAGCCACGGTTGCAGTGACTGGGGTACGACACCTTTCAATCATGCATCCATCAATTCTTTCCGTAAATCTTCCGAGCCGGGATCGCCTATCCATGAGAGCAATATGTTTTCCAAGGCTCCCGACTAGACCGACGCCTTGTTTCCATATCGTAGGAAACGTTATTCTCGAACGCCGCTTTGCTGATCATCTTCCGCCATGATACAACGCAGGCGCAATGGCGTTCGGCTTCTCCATAGTAGTGTAATTGTGAAATTCCTCCCTTGCTGGACAGCTGAAGCCCGCATATAACAACTTCGCATGATTATCGACGATCGCTTGGCGGAAACTAGGTAGGAAGGGTGGGCTGGAGCACTGGCAGAAAAAGAGTTCACGAACACTTTATGCTCGCCTCTAGCATGCTTGAAGCCAACCAAGTCCCCCAAAGTGGGGGCGATATCGTCATGGTCGACGTAGACACCTGGCTTTTGAGATGAGGAGTTGCACGTGGAGCATGTCTGACGCGGCGCCATAGTTTGCTCCGCGAACGTATCTCTCGAATGGGATCCATTTCATCAGCTGTGCTTCTGGGGCCGGCTCCAGCTTATTGGGGTCACCATTACTTGGTACTGTGGCGTCCATCCATCTTTTCTGAGAACAACATAAGATAGAATTTTGCACAGTCGCATTGGCTTCGACCTTCTGTTTGATGGCTTCGAAATACGTAATGAATTCGCGTTGGACTCGGTCGAGGCAAGGGAAAGTTTTGAGCCGCGCAGTGAGTTGGCCCGTGCTGGATAGGGAGGACCAACAAGACCGCTGTCGTAAACATCGAAAAGGGGTTGAGGCAAATAGACGAAAGTCGTCACCGCTCCTTTCGTGATACTCAAATAATTTGCCTTGAACATCCCGAAAGAAACGCTTTGATCTTCATCGAGAAAACATCAATCCACAAAGGTGCAGTGTAGGCAGGGTTTTGATTTCTGTTGATGCATCTTTTTATGCCAGCTGGTCAAAGCTGGCGAGACTCGGTCCAAGCCAGATGTGATTGACATCCTTGGGGATATTCGAGCTTACTTCACAATTAGAGCTGGCCATTCTGACTGATGTTGAATATAATTTGTCAAATTGATTGACGCCTGTGGCTGTGTCTCTGCTTCACTGAAGGATGATACGACTTACCAAAGATCGTAGTGTGTTTTTCTAAGTTGCGAGGAGAAGACTTTGAATGACACGAAGAGATTTTCCTAACAATCAGATGCTGCTAAAGTATTTTTACAATTGTGAAGAGACAACGCACTTGCAGAAAGACGATCAAGATGTCAGTCGAAAGATGGACTTTTAGATGTCTATGGATCAGTACTTATAGAAGTCTTGACGGACACCAATTTCTATTCAAAATTTGGTACAGCATCACTAGATTAGCTGAGCGTATAAATCTGGAGATGAATAGGCTGGAATGAACATATTCGTAATGGCGCTACTGCGGCTGGCTGATGAGGAGAGGTGCTGAGCTGTTCCAGGAGGTCACGAAGTGACGGAGATGGCCATATCGTAATTCTCATCTCGTATTGAAGTTGTGGCGCCGTATTTCGCACTCCTCCACGAGTCGTCTTGTGACATGGAGCACTGGCGTCACTATGGCAGGCATGCTAAATGTAAATCTGGGCAATGAGAACAATCAATGCTAGAGAGCCTGGAACGGCGAAACCTTTGTTCGAGGAATAGCTCGAAAGTGCTGCATTATCGCGTGGGCCTTCCGGTCTGGGAATCCCGCTGAGGTACCTCATGCACCGTCTAGAGTTACAGACCAATCGCCAATATAACATTGTTTTCGAAATCCATAAGCGACTATAGCACTCCTCTTACGAAAGGACTGCTGCCATCATGGGAGAGGTCATAATTTCACAGCCATAGCCATCGCTCTGTGTGATGTAAACGTAAGCGAGCTCGTGGTGTTAGCGCGTCTGTCAGATAAGGAGCTAGCGCTGCTTTTGTTTACTCCGACGCGTGATGATCGACGGTGACAACGCAACATCTATCCTGACTCTCATTCAACCACGCTAACGTCGCAAACGCAGCTGCACACCAAGAGTCAGTCATCGCACTACATTTGTGTGCTACATCATCAAAAGTACAGAGCATTTGAGACCCACTCCTCTGGGTGCCTAGCGACCTGTTGGCACAAACGTGTGGAATTGCCACTGCTGGAAAGCCTTTTGCAGGATTACATCATTGATCGCAATCAGGACAGTGCAGGACTACATCAGTGATCGCAATCAGGGGTGGATGGGGTGATAGGCTGGGAAGACTCGCGAAGAGTGTCGCATTCCTTTCGGACATTCCAGCGGACTACAACAAGTTTCACCCCAAAGAAGCCTTGTGGAGGACTATTTGTTGTGGCAGCAAAGCACTTTCAATCTGACTCTCTGGACGCATCAGCTGCAGGCACCGAAGTCCCTCAATCAGTACTAAATCTCACCACGAAACACCCTCACAAAGATAAACGTTCGAAGACTCGACTCAGCGGCGCTAGTCGCTGTTTCATACCTCCAGAAACCCACCTGACAACCCTCATGGTTGGCTCATATTCTCCACATGGAGATGCCGGCGGGACTCTGCATTTTCCATCGCCAACGCACATCCATCATGTTGACCCGGCATCAGCATTCAGACAGCTTCGGCGATCGCTCTCTAGATCTCCCTCCAAGGGTCCTACTTTTCGCCTCGTGACTTCGAAATCAACATCGCCTTCGCCTAGCTCTCCACTTTCCCCATCTCGTGAGCAACCACCAAATCGATCAATCTCAGCCAGTATACTTTCACCAACACATGTCTCCACTTCCTCTCCACTCGCCATTCCACATGCGCAGAGTGCACGAAAGATCAGACCTGCGACCCGAAAGCTGAGCCCGATGCGCAATGCATCGCGCTCCAACAGCACTCAGAGAAGTCCCAAAAAGAGAACGCTGAGCGAATCCAAGAATCATGGAAATGCTACACCGCGATCCTCTGCAGGGTCCAGCGATGATCAAGAAAATCGACGAAGTGAGAGCCCTTTGGGTGATCCTATGCCAGACGTTATATTCAAGGCAAATGCACCATTAGCGGACAGCAGTCCACTCCCACCGCCTCGTGCTACTGCGAAGTTTGAGAAGGGCACCAGCTGGGGAACAAAGTCGAGTCCTTTGAAGAGAAGTGACGGAATCATGAATTTGGATCAAGCGAACCTGGGTAGTCCATCCAGAAAGAGGAGGAGTCTACATGCAGGCGTGTTCGGTGCAGACTTCAACATCTTTGATCTTGAAGCCTTTGACGGACATGTTGATGCACCTATGACGGACACGAGTTCGGCTATGGATGCATCGTCTTCGCCCGACCACTTGTCAGGGCTACCTAAGCGCACATCATCATTACGTAGAACAACACTGCAGCAACGACACGACAAGCCGCTATTTGCGAGGTCAAAGCCAAACACCGACCTCGCCCTTGACTTCTCCACTCCCGGTCAAGCGCCCCAGAGGAATCGATGTCGAATGTCGCTCGATAGTGCGTTACCTTCCATGCCCCGCGACAGCCCGTTTTCTTCGAAAGGCAGCCTTCCAAACGCGTCTGCGCATCCTATGTCGCAGCATGGCGCAAAGCAAAGTGCTTTAAACAATGGTCAGCAGCCGCAGCGGCATCCCCTTTCTCGGACAATCAGTCAGTCAACCTCAAATTCCAGTATGGCCGAAGATTCACCCACGCACATTCCGGTACGGCTTGTTGAACCAAGGAGAAATTTTGTTGATTTCTCCAAATCACTGCCCGTGGGTGCTGCGCGACCTGGCCCTCATGACCGAGAGTCATCTAGTCAGGACTCTTCAGGCACGTCTTTCGCTACTCCCGAAAACTACAAATTGGTAAAACCTTTTGCTCCGGCTTTCATGTCGACAGGGCTCATTTCCAAACGCCACAAGAACATGGACGAAGCACAAACGGGGTTTAGTTCGAGCGTGAACCAGATGCCGGATACACCGTGCAAACGCCACAGCCTCGTAGAGATTTCATCTCCAAAGGTACCAATGGAAGATACTTTCGCCAAAGCTCATCATGCCAGGCACTCGTTCGGCACACCATCAACGCCTTTCAATCCCCACGCCAGTCGTCCTGCACCAGGGACGTTCGGCAAAGGTGTCAGTAGATTTGGAAGCAGCTTCGGCAATGGCGGCATTCCGCGGCGAGGGAGTTTCTTGAGTGCTGATGGCGAAGACGATTTGCAGTCACCACCCAAGCAAGGCGATAGCCAATCCAGCACCGAGTTCAACATCCCTCCAACGCCAACAAAGCAAGCGAACGCGGCAGGTAGCGTGAAGCGGACACCGTCAGGAGGAAGCGCGACGCGTAATGGATTTGCTAGCCCGGGTTTTGTTGCCTCGGTTGGCGCGAAGACTCCTTGTTACCAGAAGGAGCAGAATTGTAAGTTGATTCCATTTGGGACACCATCGGGAAGTGCAGATGGAGACAGTGACGGGTTGATGGAGGATTCTCCATTGGCCGCCATAGGATTCAGAAGCCTTTCTACGATACCCCGTTCTTTCACTCAAGCCCGTTTGTTGCGCAACTCGAAGTCTCCGACACCGCTCGGCAAGTCTTCGTTTTCAGCGCCAGCATTCCTTTCAAGAAGATCAAAAGCTAAACCAAGTCCTCTATCTCCAGCAAGCCCTCTCAATGACCGCTTCCGACACTTGTCTCCTCACACGCCGAAAGAGAGCATCATCCCCCCTGATCCAAGTGGTCTCTCTATATCTGCTCATGCAGACGAGTATCAGCGTCCAAGGACCGCCGTTACCAGTAGTGCTTCCATATATCCCCCAGCAACGCCGACTGCTCATAGAGACTCATTTGCGTCGTTCAACAAGTCAATATCCAGCATGACTCCCTCTCATGCACCAGTTGCAGTCGAGGTTGACCCTGTCTTGACATCCAAGTTTGACAAAGTCGAGTTGATTGGCACTGGAGAGTTCTCCCAGGTCTACCGAGTCTCACAAAAGCAGCAGCTCAAGAAGGCTCGCAGCTACTTTTCTATTCCTCTGGGCAAGTCTTCCCCGGCTCAGACGCCGCTGCCAGATCGTGTCTGGGCAGTCAAGAGGTCCCGACACACGTACATTGGCCCGAAGGATCGACAACGCAAGCTTCAGGAAGTCAATGCTTTGAAAGCGCTAGGGCATTCGGATCATACAACCCAGCTCTTTGACAGCTGGGAAGACAAGAACCGCCTTTACATCCAAACAGAGTATTGCGAAGAGGGCAGCCTGGATCTATTTCTTGACCAAGTAGGGCGCAAGGCGCGGCTAGATGATTTTAGGATTTGGAAAATCATGCTCGAACTTTCCCTGGTAAGTTTCTCATGACTTTATTTGTCATTCGGAGATGCTTACAAACTATGCAGGGTCTTAAGCACATTCATGACTCCGGCTTCATCCACCTGGACCTCAAACCTGCTAACGTCTTGATCACCTTCGAAGGATGTCTGAAGATCGCTGATTTCGGCATGGCGACTCGTTGGCCAGCTCAGCCAGGCATAGATGGGGAAGGCGACCGAGAGTACATTGGCCCCGAGATCCTCATGGGGCAGTTCGACAAGCCTGGGGACGTGTTTGCTCTTGGACTTATCATGCTTGAGATTGCGGCGAATGTCATGCTTCCTGACAACGGAGCTTCGTGGCAACGACTCAGAAGTGGCGACATGAGCGACGTTCCAAGCCTCACCTGGAGTTCGGATAGCAGCAACAGCAACGTTTTCCGAGATTCGTCTGGAAAGCCCCTCTCCCAGGAAGAGTCGGTCGAAGAGTTCTATGGATCAGACTCTGGAGGCGAGTACGAGTTTGGTTCCCCAAAACCTTTCGGCCGAAAAGGCAGGCAGCACAAGAAGAAGGCCTCCTTCCAGCTTTATCGATCTGGAGAGCTAGCTCAGCCCCCTGCTTTCATGACCGATCCCAACGACCCAGAGGCACTCGATAATCTTGTACGCTGGATGATCTCGCCTCGAGCGGCCGACCGACCTATTGTTCCTCAGATTTCCGCCACCCTCGGAGTCCAGTGGGCGGAGAAGAGGAGACGTGCTGGAGCTACGATTTTCGAAGGCAATTGGGGACCGGCGGATGAGGTCCTTGCGGACGATGCGGAGATGATTGATGTATAGCTTCATGCTTTCGAGACATTTGAAGCATCTAAGTTACGATTTGACGTCTACCCTAATCTCTGGATGATATCAGGGCAAGCGTGGCGATTTGGCGTTTAGGGAAGGATAGACAGAGGAGCTTACCTGGATGGAAAGGGGCGAAGGATCAGCAGGCATAGCTTTCGCATTTGCACACCGCAGGACTCTTTGACAACGATGTTACGATTTCACACCATTATTCCCCAGCTCGAGCGCCTGCATGGACGGACGGCGCAGTATCTGGCTAGTCTTCGACCATCCACTTCTTGCATAGCTACAACATTTGTACGACTTCGACGCAACATGTTACAGAATACACTTCTCACCAAAAGCTGTCTACCAGACATACAGACACATCTCACTGCCGCCGGGATCCTAGAGCGGTGGCTACTAGTGCAGCACCATTTTTTTCTGAATGCTTTTCAACACCCTCTTTTACGACATTACGAAATTCAGAAGCTCAATGCTGCCCTTGGACGATAGCTTTACATATCAGCACGCTTGGCAGGATACTGGCTTTCATAGCTAAGGAGCTTTAGGTGCTATTATAACATAGATAGATGAATCAAATAAATTAATCGAAACCTTTCGTTATCCGTGCCATAAGTGCCAAGAAAATTATCACCACCGCCTATATAGCCTTAATGGGAATCCTTGAGAATCTTCAACCCTGCTATACTGCGTCTACTTGTAAGAAAGCCCGAGCATCTTTCAATAACCAAAATCGTGTACCGCTGCAATCATATTCCAATCGTCCCTCCGATTCCGCTCAATTAACGGCGTCGAGTCCGGCTGCTGCTCGTCATGCGCAGAATGTACATAGCAAATAGCCCACCCTTTAATGCCGGAAATAGCTGCAATATTGTTAGAAACACCGTCCTTTATAATCTTCTTTAGACACATTTGGACATGAACCGGTATCTTATTATCTGAAGCGGGGAGCCATGCGATTCCAAGGTCTTGCTGCAGAAAGTTGAACTTCGATAAGTTCTTCAGCCGCGGGTACGGAGGACCTCTGAGAAGTAGATTACATGTGCCAGCGATTTGGATCCATTGCTCTGGATGGAAATATTAAAGAGAAGATATTGATCTATGCACGTCTAGGATAGAGCTCAAGCTAAAATCCACTCTTCCCTTGTCGAAACCCACTCTTTGATTTGGAAGTGTTACTTGATACTCTCTAGACGACTAAGACCGTAGAGCTTGCACTATACTATATGGCAGAGTACCTTTCGCACCAGCCACAGCCGGTCTCGATACCTGTGGGTAAAGCCAAGCTTGGGAAGACCATATTAGAAAAGCAGCGACCCAGGCATATCCAATGCAGCGAGTTACGAACGTGCGAGACAGGCGCCTCACTATGGCTCTTCCCGCTACCCCGAATAAGCCTGCTATAACAGGCCTGCACCCCGTCTTCGATCATGACTTCGATTGTTTGGGTGAAGAAGGACTGGAGGACACCACAGCCGCGCACGGGCATCCCACTGGAAATACCGGCGATTTTGTGCAGGATGCCTGAAAGGGCGAAGGGGAGGAATATCTTCAGGTAGCGCACTGGGAGTGATCCTTCGGGGAGGCGGAGGATGTTTGTGTGATGAGGAATGATGGTTTTGTGAATACTCGCATGGAGAATTGGTGCCAGAATTGCCTAGAGGGGTAAGATGTTAGCCGTAGCCGTACTAAGAAATTTGTTTGTTCAAACAGGAAAAAGGAGGTTACCCCAAGAACTTCCTCATGGTGTATGCCTCTGCCACTGAGCTGAATACCGGGGGCCAATCTCGCACTTCCGACAGGGCTAAGGCGACTGCAATTGCACTTGCTACTGCATAGCCACCTTGTGTTTATGCAATACAGTGGAAGGTAGAAGCCTGCGGTGCAAACGACTCGCAATCTCAGTTGACCAGAGGTGATGCAGCCAAATCTTCTGAACACTGGGACAAGAGCAACGTCGAATAAGCCGGCATTGTTCTTCGGCGGCGGGCGTGCGCCCAAGAGATCCAATTTCGAGTAGCAGACAGCAGCGATGAATGTCCTTCGAAAGACAGAGAGCCAGCGGGGTAGGCCGGATGTTCTGTCGAGAATGCCGGCGCATTTATGGATTCGTACTCTGAATTTAGATGTCGGAAGGCCCACATGCTGCTCCAGCCGAAGCGTAGTCGTTCCCAGAAGGTGGCTCTCCAGGTGGTCGGTTGTTTTGGCACTGCGGCATTGTCATCTAGAGATGCTTGAGGCGTTGCGGAGACTACCTCATTCGATGCTGTGGATCTGCAGTCGCAACGTAGATTGGCTAAGTCCTTTGCGCTTCGACTGCAAGACACGGGGCGTGACAAAGGCAATCTGTGGAAAATTGGCAATTCGTAGATTAATGAATGAGATGATGCCTCGTTTCGGAGTCACAAAATGCCACTAAATGCTCTCAATTTAGGCTGCTGACATCCAACCTATATCTTTGTAGGACTCGCGCTTGCGCCGCTTCCATGGACGACCGAGTGGGATCTCGATAAAGCGTGGGTCTTAACCACCATTCAACAGCCTGTGAATTTGCGTGTATACAAAGGTCCCTACGTCTGCTAGCTTCCCTTGCAGCAAGACAAAAAAAACGTGGAATATCACCATAGCGAGAAATCTCTTGAATCAGATCACTGAGCAGCAACGTTGGTTATTATTTGCCATTTCCGTAACAGACGATGCTTATTACTGGATGTTCTAGAGGTTGTCTGTAATACGAAACACTAATTTATAAGTAGCATAATGCGCAATAGGTTTAAGAAACTGCCGTAGCGCGCAAAGAATCGCCGCCACGCGCTAGAGACTTGAAGGTCTTTCCACCAATTACTTTAGAGAGCTTCATCTTGGGTGTAAGAGTAGAGAGCAACTCGTCGTTGTTTCCTTGTACATATGTTTCGATCGATACATCCGCATTCCTCCAATGCTTTACTTGGTTTGCTCTGTCGCGGTGTGAGTCAAAGTTCCCTGCAAGGATTGTGGTCGTTGCTAATCATGTCTGCAGGTCTGTAGAAACACGGGGGCTCTCAATTGAATAGTCATGCGGTCCTTACTGACGCGGAGAGTCTTCTACCAGATAGTATATAGTGCCATTCATACCGAGTCGCGATGCGTCTTATCGTCTGCGTCGAATTGCGTCCGAGTGCGCCCTCTTGGCCCGCTTCCTACCACAACCAAAAGATCCCTCTTTGGCTTCTCTCGCAAGCCCAAACGACAGCCTAAACCAGTCAACTATGAGCCGGGTTTCGAGTCTATGCTAGAGCTGAGCAACAAGCTGCGCAAAGGGGAGAGGACGCCACCACCCAAAGAGCTGGCTCAAGCTTTCGTCGACCTCTTCAAGTCAAAGCAGGATCAGTCGTTGCCCCTAGAAGACATACAAGCCGAACATGCGCTCACTACATTTGAACACTTGCAGAAGACGTATGATATCGAGGGTTTTGGATTGACGAGCGAGGAATTAAGAATGGCTTTGAAGATGCTGAGGATGCCGTCTACGAAGGCGCAATACAAGATGCACAACAAGCTGGCAAGGGTACTGTTCGAGGAGCTGAAGAAGCGGAGGGAGACAACCGTAGATGGTGAGGAGCCGAGGAAGCCCCTGGAGAAAGACATTATGCCATTTGTACAAGTCATGTCACAATGTGGTGATGCACTCTACGCCCGGGATATTGTGGAAGAGAATTGGGATCTCTGTCTGAAAGACTTGCGTGTTTCGCCATGGTCTATGGTACTTAGAGGCCTCATACGGGAAGGGAAAAGTGAGGAATTGCAGAAGACCATCGATATAATGCAAAGTCATAATGTCCCATTTGATCCCAAGGTACATCAAATAATCACTGTCTACTACGCTACAATCCAAGGCGACATGAAGATGACGAAGAGGTGGTATGAACATCCTATAGCATTTGGTTCATTATCAAACAAGGTCACAGATGATAGTACGGTCACGTTCGGTAAATTACCTACTGCACATACCGATACGGCCGTGCTCAAGCTATGTATAAAGAAAAACGAGCTTGATTGGGGAGATGCCATTTTCAAGTCCCTGCTCGAGAAGAACCCGGAAGATAGATGGTCTTGGAATACCATCTTTCAATGGGCAGCCGCGAAAGGCCGAAGTGTTGACGAGATTGAGAGGATGATGCAGGTCATGGTCAGGAGGACTGGGGAGAGAGGGAATACGTTACACCCAGATATTGACATAATCAACGGCCTGGTAGAGCTTGCCAATTCGCGAAATGATCCCTACACCGCAGAAAGATATGTAGCCTTGGGCCATAAACTTGGGTTCCAACCCAACGCACGGACACATCTCCTGCAACTCGATTACCGAATCAAGGTCGGCGACCTAGGCGGTGCAAGGACTGCGTATGCTCGACTTCAAGGCGAGGAAGTACCCAATAACGAAGATCTACCACGCGTCAACAGGCTCATCGTTGCTCTTTGCGCAGAGAAGCGCCAAGATTACGATGCTATCATGGGTCTTGTCGAATCTCTAAGTGAAAGAAGTGCCCGCTTCGAACCGGAAACGGTCGCTGCATTGTCTCTCATTCATCTCCAACGCACTGAACTGGATGACTTGGTCGACCTCTTGAACACTCATGCCTTCCACTACGGGCTCGAACAGCGTGCTGCGATCAGCAACGTCCTCCTTACCCACTGCCTAGATCCTGCAACTCCCACCTCGCGCGCCTGGGACACATACAACATCCTCCGCCAGATATTCACCGAGACCGACATCCCTACCCGTACTATTCTCATGCACAATTTCTTCTCCCGCGACCGCTCTGATATGGCCACCCATGTTTTCGGCCACATGCGTCAACAGCAAATCAAGTCCCTCCGCCCCAGCGCCTCTACGTACGCCCAGTGTCTCACCGGCATTGCACGTGCCATGGATGCAGAATCTCTTGCAACAGTGCACAACATGATGAAGCTCGACAGCGAAGTCGAGCCCAATACGCAGCTATACAATGCGCTTATGCTTGCGTATAGTAGCTGCGGTGAATGGAGCCACGCGCTAGCATTTTGGGAGGATATCGTGCATTCACGGGAAGGGCCGAGCTATGCTAGCATTCAAATTGCACTGAGGAGCTGTGAGAGGGCTCCATTTGGGGAAAGGGTGGCGAGAGATATCTGGAGCAGGTTGAAAAGATTCGAAATTGAAGTCACGAGAGAGATATATGCAGCTTATGTGGGGGCTTTTGCGGGTCAAAACATGTTCAACGAGTGTGTCAGGCTGATCGATGAAGCGGAGAAGGAGATTGGGTATAAACCTGATGCATTGATGTGAGTTTCCGATGAAACTCTACTTCCGAGCGAATGCTAAATTTCTATAGCTTAGGCACCTTCTATAACACCACGCGCAATTCTAGTAAGAAATCAAAGGTCAAGGAATGGGCCTGGGAACATTATCCTCAGGCCTACGAGGATCTGCTCAAACTCGGCACGTCTCGTATTGTGAAGTACGACGAGGACGGCAAAGAACAGGAGTTTGATCAACCAGAGGCCTTCTTCAACATTGGACCTATTGGTCGAGATGTCGAACCTTGAATATGCAATTCTTGATGCAAAAGCGGATGGAATCTAAGCCAAACATCCATCCATACCTTACCATACATATGCGATGTACTAAGACCTATAGCAAGTGATCAACCGGCAGTACGTGTACGCGACTATGTGAATCCTCTTGAACTATTATAACCTTCATTAGATTTTTCTACCGACTTCACAACAATGTCGCGAAGAAATTTCTGACACGAGCCCCCAACCTTGATCCCACACAAATTCTGTCTCATAGTAACTTCTGAGCTTATATCGTTGTGGCAGCTTCCTACCTCTATGGCGCTTAGACTTGACCATCCGCATTCCATACAGTGGCAATTCTGGCGCGACAGCAATGACATCGCTGGACATACCAGCCACCATCTTGGCCTCACATCGATAACCACACAGATACCAGGTCCATAAATCGTAGCGAGCGGTTCCAAAATCTTCTGACAGATTTCCATGCAATTTTGCAAATAATTGTGCCAGATAAATTGCTTATTAAACGAAATGGACAATTTCCTCAAAGAATGATCATCTCCACGGAAAGCAACAGCAAAAGCGGCAATCCTTTTACGATGCTTCAGGTAAGACTCTTGGGCTCTGGTCCAGAGACCGTAAGGCATTCGGACGTCGATTTCGCACTTCCTGATTAGCTTCAAATACCCTAGGGACACTACTCCAAGAATGTCTTCGATCCGGTAGGTACTCCACCCCTTGCCCTCACCTAGAGCATGATCGCACCTTGAGGGCGAAGGCGAAAGTGTTTTTGCCGTAGAACACCGCTGCTGCATAATCGTGGATTTGCTTACTGATACGCAGCAGAGAAATTTCGAGTCCTCTGGTGCCGGGGTCAGATTCCGAACAGTCAATATTACAGGGATCTTGGCCTAGTAACGTGCGATTTTCTGCGAGTGCGTTGCGGCGTATGGAGTCGGCGGATGTGTCGGCGTGGAGGTCAAATATTGGGTAGACCCCGGGGATGTTGCCGCACGGTTTTAGTACGCTGATGTGGTTTATGATGGCTGAGACGGTAGATTGAGATGCGGATTTCTGCTGGGAGCTCGAGGAAGGAGATGCTGTGGTGAGCGCGGCCTTTGGGGCCGTGGACTTATGAAGTTAGTTGGGCCGGGAATGGGAGATACAATGGTAGAGTATCTCCTTGATTAGACGGTATACACCTGGGGTCAACATAACTGTAGCTATTATAATTGCTCTTCTCACTGATGTTTGGGAGCTTGTAGGAATGGAGTGGCGATTGAGGCCTACCAAAACCCTTTCCCATCTCTCGGCCTCTCACAACTTCTTACCTCATTGAATACATCTTGAAGCATCCTGTTTCCTTCAAACACCAGAACTTAAATAGGGTAAAGATCGCGCGTTGAAAAACCCATACTGTCGCGTTTGTCGAGTGATTTTCTTGGAAATCGCAGCCTTGCCCAGGTATTGGCTTTCTTGTGGAAACCTACTCCAGTTGGCCGAAATCCTTTTCCTCGGCACACACTGATCCTCCACCACGCCTCAACTAAGCCGTCTCTGTTCAGATGAAGTCTCGCACACCAAGAAGTGGGCCCTGAGCTACATATCGTTTGAGGAAGACCAAGCGTCTGAATGCACGAGCACACCATGGCATCTCATTTTCCGATCTTCCCCTCCGAGATCCGGCACATGATCTATCCCGACTGCCTTACTGGACGCCATAACACCATTAAACCAGCCGGTAAAGCATTCCAAGATACCATCAGCGCTATCGACGCAGCCAACGCAACAGCTGAGTGGTACAAATTCAAAGAAAATCATGTGTTAAAGGTTGTCACAAAGCCCTACGCAGACAGAATATAGCCATCTCATTACTTCGAGTCAACAAGCAGATCCACCACGAAGCCGCAACATTCCTGTACAGCAACAACACCTTCCACTTCCACCTCGAAACGAAGAAGCTGCAGCAACACGCCATGAAGGTCAGCATACCATACATCCACGACGACTTCTCCTACGCGCTGGTGGAAAAACTGACAGCAATAGCCCCTCGATCCCTTCGACTGATTCCGAATATCGATATCGTAATCCGCCTACCTTATTATTGTCCTGGCATCAAAAGCTGGAAATTCGTACTTAAGCCACAAGGCCCGCATCAAAAGCTTCGCATCCGCGTTTACTGGGAATAGCCATTGGCTCCGAAGCGTGACTGTCAGATCATGCTAACTATCTGGTGGCCGCGACGAAGGAGGTCGTATGCGAAAGACGTGTATCCGGCGCTGACAAAATGGGTTGGAGCCCCTCGCTATCATTCATAATGTTTCAAGAAGTGTGACCATCAGGGGTGTCACACTTAACTGGCAAGTTACACGGTCAATAGCTATGGAAAGTAAGACATAAATCGTAAAATTAATAAATAGTAGGAGGATGTCGCATTTATGTAATAAGCGTGAAAAGCTCAATATCTTCAATTCTGATTGGGATGGGAACTTACTTGACGACCGGAACGAGGCATATGGGACTGAAGTTCTCGAGCAGAGATGCCGTGAAGCTTGCTTGAAATGGTATGAATGCATCGATGAAAATTGAATTGGCTTCGCACATCACTGACAGTGTTTAGGTGGATTATTGGGACGGCGTTCCCGTTTGTCGCTAACGGCAGTATAATATTAATTATAGCGTCAACGGATATAGTAGCGCCTTTCTGGCAGGAACGGGTAGTAATATCGAAGAATGAGCACTACCCGTCGCTTTCATTCAGCAAATTACCAATTGATGTGATTTATGGCTGTGGCCAGTATACATCATATGACTGCAGATCCGAGAAAGCGATCATTGGAGGGAGGGCCCATTTCGAACCTGAGGTTAGGCAATAAACAAGTTTAGAGATCTGAACCGCAAATTGACACAATTGACTTTTCATCGTATCTCAAAACCGAGAAAATTTACATCGCAACGAATCAATTTGCAATCCTAACCACCGTTGCCGAGACCGCAAAGTTTTCGTATCAACATCGGGTGCCCTCACCTCATCCTCCTATCCTGACTGCAACCCCTACAGCTCATCGTGCTCACTTCCATCATCACCATCCGTATCAACCACAGCCGTCTTGACCGCCTCCGCAGCATCACTAGCCGCACTCTTCACCGTCTCCGTCGCCGCCTTAGCGGCCTCACCCATACCCTCAGCCATAGGCATCTGCTCATCATGGCTAGTCTCGTTCTGGCCCTCATAAGCATCGTACTTGTATTTGCCATTTTCCTTGACGAACTCGGCTAGGTCTTCCATCGTTCGCGAGCCCGAGTACGTGATGGGGTCTTCTTTACCGCCGGCGGGGAAGAGCTTGATGGTTGGGAATCCTTGGATCTCGTCTGGGACGTCGTTGGCCGTGGCGTCAACTTTGGCGATGGTTACTTTTGAGGAAGAGGGGTACATGGCGGCTAATTCTTCGTATTTGGGGGCCAACCTGAAGATGGATCATTAGCATTCAGAGTCCCTGAGAGATAAGGTGCAATGTATTTCTTACGCTTTGCAGTGACCGCACCATGGGGCATAGAACTCGAGGAGAACATCATGGTCATTGTCCATAACAATGTCCTTGTAATTGTTGGCTACAACAACTTGCACTGGGCCTTCCTGCTTCTCGGGAATAGGCTCGGACTTGATGCTTGGGTCAACCTTGCCGTCAACGAAGTTCTGGACGAATTCGCTGATGTCATCGTGGGTGATCTTCATGTCCTGGTCGAAAGGAAACTTCTGGTTCTTGACGGTCTCCTGAATGGCAAACGCGGGCCACTTGTCGACTTCGAGGTTCAGATTACCAGCGTGTGCGCCGAATGATTTGGCGTCAATGGTCGCGAAGCTGATGGCTCCTTTGTGCTTTTGCGCGAGGGGCTTAAGCTCCTCGGCCAATTCAGCGCGTTCTTCTGGGGTTTCGGCGAAGATGTATGCGAGTGGAATACCAGCCTTGAAATCCTGTCAGCGAAATACAATCTGTATGATAGAAGTGTAACATACTGCCATGTAGCCAGCATATGTCTCTGGGCCGACCTCGCCAACCAATGGGATGGCAGAAGTCTTGGCAAATTTGGAGATGGCCTCCTTATCGAACTTGTCCTCATACGTGTCCTTACCCTCGTCAAAAGATTTGTAGAGAACAATGGCTGGCTGCTTGATACCCTCGGCCTTGGCCAAAACGGCGTCATTGGTGGCGCCAAACAGGTATTCGTCCCTCATAGTCTCAGCGACTTCGCTGAATGTAGTATTCGACGACTTGTCATCCTTATCGAAGTATGCGACCACCACGACTTTATCCGCGGTCTTAAATTCTTCTATCGATTCAGATGTGAGTACTGAGACGGCGGGAAGAGATTGCTTGGTCATATATGAGATGATACTGTGGGGACACATTAGCGACAGCCCATTAGTAGTTCACGTAAAGATCTTACGCTGGCGCTTTTCGCTGCCCTGAGTATGGCTGGACATTATCTGGGCCTCGGAAGACCTTGATGGTTGGGTATCCCTCCACACCATAGTCTTTACAAAGGTCGGCTTCTTCTGTGCAGTCGACCTTGACCAGGGGAATCTCCTTCTCCTTTAGCGTTGTGGCAGCTTCCTCGTATTCTGGGGCAAGCGCTTTGCAGTGGCCGCACCAAGGTGCAAAGAATTCTGCTAGGACAATATCGTGGCTCTTGACGAAGTCTGTAAAGGTGTCTTTTTTGAGGTCGTGGACGTCGGATGCTGATGCCAGGGCAGCAGCTCCCACTAGTCCGAGGGCTGCTTTTCTGAAGTTCCTCATGGTTATACGCAATCGCAAACGACAGTAGTGGGGCAGTCTGTGAGTTTCAGTATGATCTTGCTCTTCCAGTGAAAAGAGGGAAGAAAATAGCGAGCAATAAAGAGGTTATTGTCTTGTAGTACGGAGTACTGGCCGTTCAATCTAGATTTGTAAGTTCAATTCAAGGACACGGTTTACAAAAGTGTCTCTAAATTGGACCCTGAGCACGTGACCTCCTATCAGCTATAAATCCGCCTTTAACAATATAAATAGAGCCACTGCTGAGGATTGTCACACCAATACGCAGCTGTTTCAATTAGGTACGACTGCCCACAACGGGAAATATTTGGAAAACGGGGCCATTTGCTGTTGATATATGTCGGAGTGCTGGTCACAAATGATTCGTGCGGCTGCCGCTGCAGCCTACAAAACAGCAAACGAGCGAGGCGACGCAGTACATTTGAAAGCTTGCTGAAGAACCCATCCAGCTCAAGGCAACCATGAAACACATCCGGTGGTATAAGATACAACTCAGCAAGTTCTGGGAAATGCTTGCGATAGACTTTCCCAGCTTCCCCAGACTGCCTAGGCCTGCTCCTCGTGGTCGGACGAACAATGGAACACGTCCTATCATGATGACCATGATCAGAAATCAGGCCATGGAATCCGGCTACTTCTTCCCCAAGGTCTCGAACCGATACATTCAATTGCTGCGTCAAATAGCAGTATGGCTGGGCTACCTATTGCTGATCGTTGCTCTATTCGTCATATTTCCCATATTCTGCTTCCTCGTAGCATTAATCAGTTGTCCATTCATGATGATACGTGGATACAAAGATGAGCTTCTACGAATGTGTTTTAATGCTGCAGAAGTACCGTCAATATTTTTGGGCAGCTATCGACATTCCTTCGTGAAACGCGAAAGAGAATGGGACTACGAGATGGGAAAGCCCATTCCCCTACCTCGAGAGCGGAAGCGTCGTCTGAGTCAGATACGGTCCAAGATAGGCTTCCAATCATCTTCGTCATTTCTGGCCAAGCTCCCCGTTGAGATTCGACTACAGATCTACGAATATGCCATCGTTCAGGACAGCAACCATGTGCATCTTGCGGTACATTGGACGAGAAGACCCGGAGAGCGAGGGACGTATAGTCGTATCCATGGCCATCCTTGCAATCAGCCTCTGACTGAAATCCCAGTCAGCGACTGTAATTGCAACCATTCTGTTAGTGCAGGTGTCCAGCGACCCCACAACCAGTTCATCATACCAGAAAATCATGGCCGTGGACGTTTAGCGCTGCCTAGAACATGTACACAGGTGTACAGAGAGACCATTGATTTATTGTACAGTGAGTAGACTTCGCACATCTGTCATTACTGAGTACTTACCCCACGCCAAGGCCTGCAAACATTCTATTTCAACTCCATGGGCCAACCACCCTGCTTCCTCTACAGCGTCCTCCCCGACCGCCTCGCTCAGATCCGACACATTCAACTATGCCATGATCAAAACAAAACGATGCCCCCATGCGAGAGTAGAACACCAGCCGAGAAACGAAAACACCGTCTCCAAGAATGCGCCTTCTGCAACACCAGCCTCTGGCTCGACCTGATCAAAAAGCGCATGACAGGCTTGCGAATTGTAGAGTTATTCATGTACTCGGACTTCTACCATACGAGGCTGCCGACGCTTGGTGACTCGTGGATAGCACGGCTGTTTAGTTTGCAGGTTGACAAGAATGGTTTGAGAGATCTAAGGATTCACGTCTTTCCGAGAGAGGATCCGGCCTTACGTGTGCAGTACGCTCACAATCGTGAGATAGCTTCGAAGCTTGACAAGTCGTTGCAAGAAAGGATTAGGAGCGGCGTTGAGAAGTATCGACAAGAAAGCAACAAGGCGAGGGCGTTATGAGATACCACGATCTTGCGGCAGCTTTACAAGGCTAAGCACAATTCTCAAACAAAGCATATGACAAAGCTAGCATCCTCGTTCCTAGTCATCACTTGTCATTCAGTCTTGCATTGATACCCACCATCCACCCCATCAAGCAGTCTCCTGCGCCTCCGCCCTCTGCGCCACACTCCCCTTCCTCCAACTCTCCCTCTCGTCCCTTCCCTTGACCGCCCTGCTCTCCTCCCCAAACCTCCCCCACCCACCCCCACCAGGCGTACAAACCACAATCCTCTCCCCCTTCTCCATGCTAGCCGTATTCTTCCCTCCCAAATTAATCCACCGATCCTCCCACTCCTCCTTATCCTCTCCTCGTCCTCCCTTCTGCACATGTCTTACCCAATAATTAATCCCACACGCCGCGTCCTCACCTCCTTCAAGTCCATACGGATGGAAAACACGGCGCTCGCTGAGGATGGATACTTGTACGGGTATGCGGAACTCGATATCCCTGACGACGCCCTCGCCGCCTCGGTGCTGGCCTTTGCCCGCGCTTCCTTCTCTTAGGCTGAATTCGCGCAGGATGACGGGATAGCGCCGCTCGAAGACTTCGGCGTCAGTGATGCGTGTGTTCGTCATGTGCGTATGTACACCACTTGTGCCGTCCCAGGTCGGCCCTGCACCAGATCCGCCAGCGATAGTCTCGTAATAGCCAAAGCCCTTCGTCGCCTCGCCCCCATCCTTCGCATTTCCTCCAAATCCGAATGTCAGATTGTTACAATCACCTTGAGAAGCAGCACAAGCCTGGAAGCAGCGCAGTATCACATCCGTAACGCGCTGCGAAGTAAGCACGTTGCCGCCCACTACAGCCGCTTTGTCGGAGGGCGACAGGAAGGATTTGGGTGGGATCTTTACATGGATGGGTTTAAGGCAGCCTTGATTGAGTGGGATGTCATCGGCGATTAGAGAGCGTAGACAGTAGATTATTGCGGAATAAGTGACGGCTTGCGGGGCATTGGTGTTGCCATAGACTTCGGGACCAGTGCCGGCGAAGTCGAAGACTGCTTCGCCCTTCTCTGCATCGATTGTGATCTTGAGCTTAATAGGGCTGCCGTCATCCATGTAGTCTGTAGCGCTTAGGTCTTTGCCTTCGAAGCGCTTGTTTACCTCCTTCAGCAGGTTTCGCACGCTGAGTTCGGCGTTATCTTGGATATTGCGCATGTAAAATTGGACGACTGGTTCTCCATAGCCGGCGATGAGAGTGCTGATAAGGTTGATACCTTTTTGATTTGCAGCAATCTGCGCTTTGAGATCGTTAAGATTGTCAGAGAGGCAGCGCGTGCCGCTGCAGTCGGAATATTGGGCTGGCTCGTCGTAGAGCATTTCAATAACGCGCTTTTCGTTGAAGTGGCCTTCTGAGACTAATTTCTCAGATTTGATGGCTGCGCCTTCTTGGTATAGTTCGCGTGAGTGCGGGGGCATTGAGCCAGGGAGGATACCGCCAATGTCTGCGTGATGGGCGCGGGAGGCGACATAGAAGATTATATCTGAGCCGCTGAAGGCTGGGGTTACGACAGTGATGTCTGGGAGATGGGTTCCTCCGAATTCTGGGTGGTTTGAGACGATGACATCGCCGGGCTTCAGCTTGCCTTTCCATATCTCTGCTTGAGTGGTGACGCAAGTGGACATGCTTCCAAGGTGGACTGGTAGATGTGGTGCGTTGGCAACAAGTCCTCCAGTGGAATCAAACAGCGCACAGGAGTAATCGAGTCTCTCCTTGACATTTGTGCTCACGCTTGTCTTCTGTAGCGCTCTTCCCATCTGCTCTGCGATTGCCATGAAGCGGTGAGCGAAGATACTTAGCATAATAGGATCAACTTCTTTCGCATTGACTTTCTTGCCTTGACCTTCCTCTTTGCCAATGTTGATCACAACGTGCGTCTCAATGACCAGTGCGGTCGCACCTGGCGTCACGACTATCGTCTGCGTGCCATCGGCTAAGATTGCCGGGCCGTGGACTCGATCACCCACATCGAGGTCTTCAAGCTTGTATACTGGGGTCTCTTGACGCCCGCCTTCGAAGTAGACCTGAGACATAGCGTACCGTTTACCTTGCCCAAGATCCTTGGGCTTGATCTCTTTGAGTTGCATATCAACTGTCTTTTCGAGGCCCTCGAAGCTTTTGCCAATGCCTCTGGCTCGGACATCATCTACTATGATGTCCCGGTCTGGTAGGGTGAAGCCGAACTCCTGTTCATGCTGCTTGATGAATGCTTTCCCAAAGGCCCAGTCATCACCATCGAATTCCTTCTTGGCGTCTTCTTCACTCGGTCTGACGATCATCAAAGCGGACTCTGTGCCTCGGTACCGCATATTGAGATATTCCTCGAACTTGATGCCGTCTTCGTCGAAGCCTTGGTCTCGAAGCTTCGCAGTCGATTTTTGTTTTAAGTCATTCATTGTCTTCCTAAGCTCATCAGGCACATCGCCTTTGTCGGACCAAGTCTTGGAGTCAGGTACTTGGCTCTCGTCAACCACGTCGGCTAAAGCCATTCCATACGCGGAGAGAACTGAGGAGTATCTGTGGACAAGGATCTGCCGAATGCCCAAGCTCTCCGCAATCGCCACAGCATGCTGACCACCAGCTCCACCAAAGGTAGCTAGTCTATGTTGCGACGTGTCATGGCCTTTGGCTTCGGTCAACGACCTGATGGGCCTGGTCATTGTCTCATTCGCAATTTTGATGAAACCATATGCAACCTCGTCTGGGGTCATTTCCTTATCTTCTTTGTCGCGAGTAACTTCTTCGTTTATCTCTTCAGACAATTCGCGGAACAGCTTCTCGCTGGCTTTCTCGTCCAGGCCTTGATCTTCAGACTTGCCAAATATTTTGGGAAAGAAATCTGGCAGAAGGCGACCCAAGAAGAGGTTTGCATCTGTCACAGTAAGGGGTCCACCTTTTCGGTAGCACGCAGGACCAGGATGAGCTCCGGCTGACTCTGGGCCAACAACGAAGAGACCGTTACGGAAGAAGAGACGAGATCCACCACCAGCGGCAACAGTATTGATGTCAAGCTGGGGTGACTGAATGGTTACACCGGCTGTGGTGGTCTCAAAAACGTGCTCATATCTACCAGAGCCATATCGGCTGACATCGGTGCTAGTGCCACCCATATCAAAGCCAATGACGGGCGTCTTAGTGTTCGGGTCATATGAAGTCAGAGCATAGCCTACGACGCCTCCAGCAGGGCCTGATAGGATAGCCCGTAAACCAGAAAAGAGATCAACATCAACCAGGCCGCCGTCAGATTGCATGAACTCACAACGTGCACCTTTAGCGCCTTTTTCTTTTTTGACACTTTCTGAACCTAAGCCGCCCTCGAACCCGGCTTGGAAGCCTGCTATATACTTTTTAATTGCAGGTGTAAGGTATGCGTCTGCACAAGCTGAAGTAGCGCGCGGAACGAGCTTTATCATTGGCATCAATTCATGGCTCAAGCTTACGTGCTCAAAGCCAATTTCATGGGCCAGTTGGCCGACTAGTGCTTCATGATCTGAAAAGGTGTAGCCATGGACAAGGCAAACTGCAATGGTACGATAACCATTATCGTAAAGCTTCTGTAATTGTGATTTGACAGTGGCTTTTGATGGCTTTTTCAATATTCGTACAGCTTCGGACGATAGTCCACGTACAAGGCCATCCTCTCCTGTCGAGTCGTCTGCCTTGGTGACGTGTCTCTCTGGATCTTCAGCATAATCTTCGAGAGTCACTCTCTCATCGATCTCAATAACGTCTTCATAGAGTACTTCTGGCTTTCGAATTGCGAGGTCAAAAATCTTCGGTCTTGATTGATTACCAATTTCAAGGCAGTCCTTGAAACCTTTCGTGACGACCATGGCCATGCGCTCACCTTTTCGTTCGAGAAGTGCGTTGGTAGCTACTGTAGTACCCATGCGGATACTCTCAATCTTCGAGGTGTCCAAAGGTTCTCCACGTGGTACATCTTTGCCTGTAAATTTCGAGAGCATTCGGCGAATACCCTCCAAAGGAGCGTCATCGTAGTTGGAAGGGTCTTCGGACAGAAGTTTGATGATTACGTCATCTTCCATCTTTCCACTCCCCGGATTGCCAACACAGTCTGTGAACGTGCCTCCTCGCTGTGTGATGTCAGCATGGTATGGTGGTTAGCAAAAGTTTCGGCTTGACCTCGTACATCAATTGCTATCCGGATGCCGCGGTCTCGTGTGGACCCCATAATGATTAGAGCAAACTAGGAAAGCAAGACAAAGGTATCTGATGAAGGATGAGTACAGAACAACAAGCTGAGAGACCTGATTGTAGGACGCAAATAGTAAGATTTGGTCTTAGCAGCACTGAACAGTAGATATCAAGAGTTTCACGGAACTTGCAACTTTTCGAATTGGGCTAAATTATATACAAAGAAGAAAGGTCTATTTCACGGATACGGCTTACTGATGGAAGTACGCATTCAAGAGGCTATGGCGTGTATGGGAATGACGAAAAATCATCTACCAATAAGGGCAGGTCTAACCGGGGATATCACGCTAATACCTTCCGCCTTCGAACGACTTGCACTGCTGTTGTCACAACCAATGGACTGGCAACGATGTATTACAACCCTTCCGCGCGTGCTTGGAAGAGCCAGTACAAAGTCGATCCAGCGGTCCTCCCCTTCCACCAGACCCTTCCCAGTTACTGCCAAAGCCCGCTCCACAAGCTGCCCCAATCTTTCTGTGAGAAGCTGGGTGTGGGCAGCATCCTCGTGAAGGATGAATCGCATCGATTTGGCTTGCCGGCTTACAAGATCCTTGGCGCGTCGTGGGGATGCTACCGTACGGTTACGAAGGAATTGGGCTTACCTTTGACCACGTCGCTGGAGAAAGTCAAAGAGGCCGCACAGCATGAAAACTTTCAATACTACACGGCTACCGATGGCAATTGGGGTCGATCCGTGGCTCGCATGGCCACGATATTGGGAGCTAGTGCCCATATATACGTGCCTAAAGTTATGGTCGAGAGTACAAGATGGAAGATTGCGCAGGAAGGTGCTACAGTCGTAGTCGTAGATGGAGATTATGACCAAGCTGTCAAGGAAGCAGAACGCGTATGCACTGAGACTGGCGGTCTTTTAATTGAAGACACCGCTTGGCCAGGGTATGAGGAAATACCGCAGGTGAGTTCGCTGACAATGTGCTCCTTCGACACTGAACACGTCAGTGGGTCGTTGATGGGTACTCAACAATGATGGTGGAAATCGATCAACAAACTCAGGCAATTATTGGGAAGCGACCTGATCTCATCGTATGCCCAGTCGGAGCTGGGTCTCTTGCTCAAGCGGTTGTGGCCCACTTCAAGCATATGGAACCTTCAGCGACTGTACTCACCGTCGAACCAGATACTGCGGCTTCTTTGAAGACGAGCCTTGAAAATGGCCAGGCAACATCGATACCGACCGAGGATACTATTATGTGTGGTATGAACTGTGGTACCGTTTCTGACCTCGCTTGGCCGTTTCTTCGTGATGGTGTCGATGCTAGCATTATCGTTACAGATGATCAAGACAGGATTGCTCAAGACACTCTGAAGGAGATGCAGATATATATTGGGCCTTGTGGTGCCTCCACTCTGGCTGCTCTAACGAAAGCGTGTAAGGTGGGAAAAGAAAAGCTTTATATACGCCAGGATACTACAGTAGTCTTACTGGGCACAGAAGGGCCTCGGGGCCCAACATTTGACACAGCCTAAGGGCAGCATGCTGGGTGTCAGAATAAGTGGCAGTCTTGAGTGCCACTACACATAAAGCGCAGTCGAACCAAGTACTAAAGAATAACATCTAGTCGATCCATAAGTTACTAAACACTGGATCCCAACTTGACTTAGGCATTTAACGTTTAACTCTTCGCTCTCCTACCTATGACTCTTCTGTTCATGGCCGTCGTGACCAACCATGATGTTGACGGCGTGAGAGTCCGGGCGTTGAACTAAGTGGCAGTCGGGAGACCACAGCGATTATGCTGTCAGTATAGAGCCAGAGCCATGACTCAAAGCCTTAGAAAGGCTTTCCAGGGCCTTCCAGTCCTCGAAGTGCTACGCTTCCAGCAGCAACACGATGGTTACCCTATTCTTGACTCACTGCCTCCCAACATTAGTATCCTCGACATCACCCTCCCCGCAGCAGCCATACAGCAAGTGACAAAGTCCCTGCAGACGCTCCTAACCCGTTGTCCGCGATTCAAACATTTACGAGTCTGAGGGGGATATGGTGGATTGGGTCGTCGAAGAATGAATGGTTGTGAGGCCTGTCCAGACCTACACGTCGTGTACAAGGAATTGGCAACACAGATCGAGGACAGTCTCATTGTGAATTGCATTACAAGTCGTTGCCATGCACCGCAAATGTTTGACAAGTCGCTCGAAAAGAAGATTTTTTATGCCATACGGCGACACGGAGTCCTTTCAGTCATTCGATTTGACCAGGAAGATCCTTAGGAAGATCTGCGAGCGCTTGCGAAGGAGATAGGTATCTAAAGCAGAAATCGTCTGTTGATACGGAAGGTTCTTCGGACTACGCAAGGTCTATGTGACACCACTAGAATTTCTTAGATGTGCGCTTGACCCTCGAAAGAGGCTTTGCCATATGTACGCCTCACTGAGCAAAAGCTCGATATCTTTCTCATTCCAGTCTCGTGTTGGTAGCGCCTGGAGAAACATCATGATTTCCTGATGCGCGTGTCAGCCCATCCGTCAATCAGCCCATGAGGCTGTCGAGAACACACCTGAAAATCCATCTTCACTAGCTGTTCAGACCACTTGACCAGAAATGCAGCACAGACATATAGATGGAAATCAGAGAAACCCTGATCTTCCGCCATATATGTATCCCACATGCGAATTGTATTCTTCACAGATACTTCTCGCATAAGTAGACAATTCATCCACCGGAAGCTAAACTGCATGAACTCCACACCTTCACCCTCAAGATGCTTCGCTAGACCTGAGTCAATGCGTGTTGTAAGATCACGCAGCGCGCTGACTTGGCGCACTATCCCAGGCTGAGCTTGGATGTAATTGTCTTGTATGCCATCAAGCAATTTCGTCAGGCACCAGAAAGAGTCCGCTTCCACGGCATCCAGAACAGGTTTGGGCAACTGACCCGGATCCATACCGCTTTCGACATTGTTGTCTGTGACGTAGCTGCCCAGAAAGACTTGCCAAAAAGGCGTGACTAGGTCATTGATACCTTGGACGTAGCCGCTTGCTGGATGTCGAATGGCCCAAACGTAAAGTATCCTTTCTAGCGACCGCTGCGTGGCTTCGTAGCTGTAAAGTTGCAAATGAGGGCTAGTCCGTGGGACATCAATTGATATCTGATGCCACAACGCTTCATCAAGACCCCGAATGCGTGCCTGGCTCGCGGTAGAAGTCCTGCCGCCCGTCGCATTGGCAGCGTTGCCACCTCGCTCGAAAGCTTGTCGGACGCCATCGAGATAGGCTTTTCTTTTTCGTTCAAGAGTCGCTACTCGCCTTTCGCTGCTTGTAGGTAGATAGCCCAGAAGTAGCTGCCATGACATCGCTCGAACTTCTTCGGGTATGCCTGACCACGATGAGTCTCGAAGTTCTGTGAGTGGTGTCGAGCTTGCTTGAAGAATGCGCTTGAATTTGTTGATACGTGATATTCGGGTAGAGTGAGCTTCCGCCTCCTTAGGGCTTGCATTCTGAGGCATCGGAGGGTGACTTATGAGGTGGAGGGAGTTTGCAGGGTCTGATCCAAGAAGTTATTAGCAGATATTTGACTAGATTACCGTGCGATACTAACCTCGCAAAATGTCCTTATATTGAGGCCTAAGTATCTTCCGTTCACTAGTCTTTGCTGATGGATAGCTCAGTGGCTCTCTTTCTAATGCAATATCGGAGCTATTTGCTCTGGGACGTCCGAGAGGCTGCTCCGATAATAATGTGCTTCCGATTCCATTGTTGATGTTCTGAAAACCTCCGCCAGGGTCAATTGCCCTATTCGTAGTCATCCTTTTCTTCGCTTCCCTTCGCATGCTCGTTATACTAGGCAACCCAAACTCGTCTTCGTCCGCATTATCGTTATAAAAGTATTGCTCGGCGCTCTCTTCGTCATCTTCTTCATCCTCATCGGCTACGTCCCAAGCACTCGCTGGTTGCGAATAGGTAGTCCGCTTTGGGGGCGATGAGATGGAGCTAGCCTTGGGAGGTGGAGACTGGGTAGCGTAGCGGCCGTTATTCTTTAAGTAGAATGTGGGAGATCCGGGTCGGGAATTTGAAGGCGTTAATGATCTTCGGGCTTTCATTAGCAACGTTCGTGGTTCGGTACAAGGTCGAGCTAACAGAGAATCTAATTTGAGCATGTCTGCATGGGAGTAAGACGCCCCAAAGACAGCATTTGGGTCTGAAGTCTTCGACGAGACATTCCTTCCATTCGCCGGGCGTTTTTGCCAGAAGGGCGATGTATTCCTGCTGCGAATAATTAGGATCTGGGCTCAGTCGGAAGTCGGTGTAGGAGTACCTAAGGCCATCTGTATGTAAATTGGCATGTAAGCCATATATCCATGAGGCAAAATGAAAGATTTGAATAGACTTGGGAGGTAATAGCAGGATACGAACCGACCTGGACCATTTCCTAATAAGATGATCTCTTTAGTCTGGGTTGCTTCTCTGAACACTCCTCTTTGGAACACACTGACCTGTTGGGGAGGCTTCTTCGACCCCATGTTAGAGACAGGTAGTCTCAGTAATTGCTTGAGAGGTTCGCGTCAACAATCGACCCTTTATCATCTGCTCAAACTGTTGTTGCGAGCCGTTCCATATGAAGGCGAAACAGTCCAAAGAGGCTAGCGGGCTGTAGATTTAGCGCAGCTCTGCTCCGCCCGCAAACGATCTTCAACCTCCTTCCTCTTCATCCATCATCACTAGCAACTTCAGCTAGTACATGCAGTACTCGAACGCGACCTAGGTCTTGCCCTTGTGAATCTTGCCTTTGTCAACATAAAGAATCCGCTTAAAGCATCTGAGCTTACCGGTCACGAAAGCCTGGAACGTAACAAACACTGTGACCTACCTCGACCAGCTATAAGTCAGAGGCCAGCAATACTTGTTGGCTTCTTTCTTCACTTTGCTCCACTTTTCTCTTCCTTTCCTATTAACGCCCAAGATGACTGAGCCTGAGGAACTCGAGGAGGATCTTTTCGCTGACCTGTAAGCAATTCGTCACTGAATGACACACACCCTCTCATTGGTACTTCAATCTCCTGCAATAACATTCTAACCACGTATCCCTTAGCTACGACGGAGACGACAACTCTGCAAAGTCTGAACCACCAGTACAACCGGAAGTTGCACTAGAGCCCGAACAAGCTCTCGCTCAAACAGTATACGCTCCGTTCCCAAGCAATGACATACAACAGCTTAAGATTGAGCCTTCAAATGATACACCTATAAAAGACGAGCAGATGTATGGGAATGGTCAAAATGGCGATACTGGGTCTGCTTGGAATGCTGGACAGGGAGGGCATACAAATCAGTATAATGATGGCGCTATGAACCACGAACCACCGCCAATCGGTATCAAAGAGGACGGGTAAGTCTGAGCGCCTAATTCAAAGTTTACACATCGGTTCAGTCCCTTCTCTCTTTCTCGTTGGCTAGTCTCTTTTGAAGAATTCGGCGCGACCGAATCTACGCGGCCGAAACAGGGCAAGCCCCAAAGGACGATCCGAAATGCCACGCCAGAAACGTTACAGAGATTTGTAGAGCCTCTAAGGAGCTACGTAACCGCACGAGACGAAAATTGACCATGGGACAAGAAGAGGCTATGCCGACACAAAGGCATTGTGGGAGGTTGAGGACTCTTGGAACTGCAGAAAGCTGATGAGAAAGGGTGATGGTTGGTGACGTACGTTCGGTATCTGCAGCCTTGCTTGAGGGCATTTACATGAGAAGTTATGGTCCTCCGAAGCCGATGGTCTGTGTCTTTGGACAAAAACGGCTTCACTCACCTCAGAAGGCATCATGATCGAGTGAGCGTTTGGATGGGTGAGAAGCTAGACCGGTCTCCCACCACGCATGCCACCTGGAAGAACTCAGGGCGCTACTATCGCTGCTACATAGCTTATTGTCGATATCATCTTCATAGAGCAGGTTAGGAAGCAGAGACCTCGTGTCCCCTATACTGAGCCTTAGCAAAGTATAGCGGACGAGTGTCGATACCTAGCATACGACTCTATAGCAAAAGACGAAACATCACCTACGCGTACACTGTCCGTCCTTGTACCCCGTGGTGCTTGGTCCTCCTGGCTGTCCAGCTTTCTGCATAATTTCAGCCGGCAGAGCTCTTGCCCCGAAATATTCGGTGGAAGCATGTATCTGTACGCCCCTTGGAAGAAAGGCCGCCAACCCATCGGCGCAATCCTTGGAGGCTTCACGACGACGCCTAGGTTCAAATGGAACGAGCACCGCCACGACAAACAGTGTTTGATACCCGGACTTTGTTGTCTAGGACGTGCGACGAACTTTATTCTGTGTTGTCTTTTGCTTCATGTCATTACAAAAATGCTGATGTACCTTGCTAATTATGGCTTATCACTTGCAGGAAAATGTTTATCGGCGGATTGAATTGGGAGACCACCGACGGTAGGCAAACCCTAACCCTAAACGCATGGTCCAGCATCTTCGATCTGATCTTTTTCTATCATAGAGTCGCTCAAAGAATACTTTTCGAAATTCGGTGAAGTCCAAGAATGTACTGTTATGCGCGATGGTGCGAGTGGGCGATCACGAGGTTTCGGGTTCCTCACCTTCAAGGACCCAAAGACCGTCAACGTCGTGATGGTGAAGGAGCACTACTTGGACGGCAAGATTGTAAGACCTGAAATTTCTACTTCCCTGAAGGGCCCCCATTTGCATAGGCTTTCGCAAACCCCCAGGTCTGTTGACTATAACTTGTGCTCACGGTTTTCAAAGATCGACCCAAAGCGGGCTATTCCCCGAGACGAGCAAGAGCGCACCAGCAAGATTTTCGTTGGAGGCGTCAGCCAGGACGCAAACGAGCATGTATTCAAGGAATATTTTGCACAATTCGGAAGAGTCGTTGATGCCACCCTCATGATGGACAAAGACACTGGTCGTCCGCGTGGATTCGGTTTCGTCACCTTCGACAGCGAATCTGCCGTCGACGCTACCTTAGCAGGCGACCTCCAGATCTTAGGCAAGCCAATCGAAGTCAAAAAGGCCCAACCCAGAGGCAACATGCGTGAAGAAGAGAATGAATCCCTTGGTCGCGGAGGACGAGGTGGTCGTCGTGGCGGCAAAGGCTTCCAAGATAACGACCGCGGGTTCGAAGGTAACAACGTCCAGCAAAATCAAGGCAACCAGAATCAACAAGGTGCTCATGGCATGATGGGTGGTATGACTCCTCAGATGATGGCCCAGTACTGGCAGAAAATGCAACAATACTTCGCCACCATGCAGCAAAACATGGCCTCACAAGCAGCCATGCAAAACGGAGGTATGGGCGGCATGGGTGCAATGAACCCACAGATGATGCAACAGATGCAGGCCATGCAACAAATGAAGGCCATGCAAGCGATGCAGCAACAGCAGCAAGGTATGAGGCAGAACGGCAGCCAGAGCCCTATGCCACAGAGCCCAGGCGCTGGAGGTATGCAGATGAATCCGGCCATGATGCAGCAGATGCAACAAATGCAACAGATGCAGGCGCAGATGCAAGGTGGTGGCCAAGGAGGCTTCGGCGGTGGACCTATGGGCGCTAGTCCTCAGCCAGGCATGGGTGGATTTGGACCTCCTGGTGGAGGAAATGGTGGTGGACCTAGACGCAGCACACCTGGCTACAATGCTCAGGATCAACTGGCCTTCGAACAGCAAAAGTACGAACAGCAGCAGGCCCGTCGTGCTGCCCAAGAAGCTCAACAGATGGGTGGATATCAGGGAAACCCTACTTCTTGGGAGGGCATGTATGACGATGTACCGCAACCAAATATGGGCGGTGGTATGGGACGAGGTGGTGGAGGGAGAGGTGGTAATCGAGGTAGTCAAGCACCGAGTGCAGGACCTCAAGCTGCGCCGCCTGCCAATGCGCCTACGGGACCGAAGAATGCTGGCAAGCCAGGCGCCAACTATCGTGGAGGAGGATCGAGGGGAGGGCACCGGGGCTTTCACCCTTATGCCAGGAATGGTTGAGGAGTGGAATGCTGAGCCATGTATCGTGGCTTGTGGCTCATCCGTGTGGCATCTCTAAAGCCTCATTTATTCGTCCTACGTATAGACACCTTGTGCCTACGGCGGCTTCTCGTCTACGACGAAACGCAACCATTCGTCCGGCGTTCAGGGACAAACCCAAGCTTTTTCAGTGGTATCATGGAGTGGAAAGTCTATATCCGCGACTCACTTACTGCTAGGAAAGCAGTCTGCAAATATACTTTACGTTAGATCGCGTGCACAATCAACACCAAATCCTTCTTGGTTCTGACACTCCAATTCCTAGCCTCGTACACATAGTGAATATCTCAACGTGAACGCGTCGTGCCCAGTAGGCTTTGACTGGCACGCACCCCTTGAATATCGAAAAAGTCGTAGTAATGACAATCTCTCGTGATTTAACCCACCGACAGCATACCAAGCACATTCTCTTCTATTCTCATAATTCAGAAAATTCCATAATGAAAACCTAGATCGCGACACACCTAAGTCCTCAAGCAACTCAACACCTATGTTCTGTCTTCCATACCTCGTCTCAGCCTCTCCATATTCCAAGTCGATATGTCATACACGAGTCGGATCCCCCTATCCTTGAGCCATGGGGACTGGATGACAGGTGTCTGCATGTGACAGGTGAAGCGGTCCAGTCCCCTAACACAGCTAAATTTTCGGAACAAGCGGCTTTGATAGCCCCTCCAGAACAGGCCTTGAAGCACATTAAGGGCTTTGTGGAAATCTCCGGGGAAGATGATGATCTCGAACATTTTCAGAGAGTGATCTTCTGCTAGGAGTTCGATTGAGTCGCCTGTGGTGTTTTGGAGTCAGCATGTCGCTGGGAAGGCTTGATTCAAAACAGAATAGGCCTCTTGTCTGCTCTTGAAATCGGCGCGACCACTTCGTCCGTCTCTATGCTCCGTACGCAGGGCATTTTACAGGATTGAGGTATGCTCTGCTTCACCACATTTTGACTTTCTGGATGCTATGAAGCCGTGCTGATTGCCACAAATTCTGAGAACTTGCTAGGCTAGGTGTCAAAAGCAGCGTCCGGTGTTGAACCTCCAGAGCGCTGCAGAAGAGCAGCAGACACGCGGCCTATGACAGATTTCGAGCCCGACGCAGTCCTCAGATTGACGATGTTGAAGCCCAAGGCCGCCAACTGTCCTAGACACCTAGCCCATAAGCAGTCCAAACAAGGGTAATATCTCCCCTAAAATTGTACGTACCGACATAATCTGCCCCGCCGCTGCTCAGCTCTATGGATACCTTCGCACTCAACTCGTGACAGCTAATCAACTTCTTCCATATCTTCCCGCACTGATCGCGATATCTAAGAAAGAATATATCGGTGAATTCCAGGCGGATGTGTTTTAAAAATAGCCGACTCGCTCTTCCGATGGAGTCAAGCCAATTGTACATTCCCACGATATCGCACTCAGGCAGCTTCACGCCTGAGCCAGGAACGTTGAAATAGTAGTTTTCGTGTTGCCGATCGCAGAAAGTGAAGGTGTTCTTGCCGTATAGTATAGGGGTAGCTTCCTGGGCTACTAATTTGCAGGTTTGTAATAGGGGAACACTAGCATTTCGGAGTCAGTCTTGCATGCCATCCATGGGTAGGTATGAGATCTAAAAGCGGAAAAGTGGTACGAAGCCGCTACCTGCTCTTAGACCACATCGCGCTAACGTGCATTTTGATTGTTTCACAAGGGGAGATAATAGGGCCTCATGAATATCGTACCTACCCTGCAACCCCTTGGCCACCTGTTATCGAGCATGGTCTAATGCATTCGTCATCGTTCTCGGGTTCGAAAACGCGACGGTATATGATATTTCGGATCTTGGTGGGTAAGCGTAGAAAGTCGAACATTCTTGATATAATTGACGAACTAGCTTCCTGGCCGCTTAAAACATTGTTATTATTGAAGGCATTATTGCCGTGACCATGATGAAGAGAAAGAATAGGAAGAACAAAGAATGATCAAGGGTCAGAATGTGGGTTATATATGGTTCAAGGGTAATTGACTCATGATAAAATTTCGAGCATTTCTGGGCAACGGCGCGGTGGCGCAATTACTTACGAAAGTTTCCTTCTCGACTTCTTGGAATTCTCAACACATTATGTTTCCAAAGTTCCGACCTCCTTTAAACCACATCAGACGCCCGACCGACGTCCACGAAAGGTGTGGTCTTAACAACAAGATGCCGCTTCTCTTTCTGAGCCTAACCGCCGAAATCCGGTTCAAGATATATGGCTGTTCCCTCGAAAGCGAGTACAAAGACTACCTCTATATCCTCCATCGCTCATTACCATGGAAAGGTATCAAATCCGATCCACGAGCCTCCCCTATTCAACTTCTCGCCTCAATGAAAACCAGCAAGGTTGTTTTACATTGAGGCGACAGAAACGTTATCCGGGAAAAACAAATTCCTTTCCAATGATGCGCCATTTCGAAAAGGCAAGGCTTTCTGGACACGAGTCCTTCCCCTTTATAGCAAGCTTTTTTCCCAGCCAAAATGTACTCTCTTAACGATGCAGAGTTTCCTGGAGCGGATTGGCCCTAATAATAGACGGAAATTGAGAAATGTCCGTCTGGAGGTGGTGACACGTCAAGTATTATACCCTAATATGAATACAGAGGATTTCGATCCTGGATACATTTGGAGGACCTTCGAGCTCCTAAGCCGCGAGCACAAGCTCCGCACCTTGAGATTGGCTTTCGATGGCTTCTGCAATAGTCCGGGGTCCTGTGGATTTGAGCGATTCTTCGTCGGCCGATGCAAGAATCGATTGTTGCAAAATCTACTCCTTCGTTGGAACGACGTTGAAAGGTTCATCTGCACGCCACCACAAGGCTATGCCACTGTTACCACTGACAAAGGCGAATGTTGGCTGAGGGTTCCGATTAGGGTCATGGAAGGCTTGAAGCGCAGTGTGGAGTCCACCGGAACGGTCAGTTTATGGACAAATCGTAAGGGCTAGAATCTTACCGTGCCTGAAGCCCAGCAAAGCCTATCCGTCAAGGATGAAAAAGCGCTTTGCGAGAGGGAAAGATGGATGGCGACTATCGGCATTGAATGAGATTCTATCACCACATAATCGGATCTCGTTGAGCATACAGCCGTGAGGCGAAGAAGTTGACTGTTGGTTTTGAAGACAATCGGTATTTCGAGGAGATAAATGACATTTGATAAAAGTGGGGTATTCCAAGAAGCGAAACAATCTCGACCTGCCAGATTTGCCGTGTTCGATTGTAAATAGTGCTCAATATGATATGAATTGTTGGGGCGCCCCATCAACATTCGTTTTGCAGAGAGATCGTCAGGGTAGACAAGAGGTCAATATAGGAACAAGGCCTGAGAACCACTGTTCTGTTTAGTCTTAAGTTTCAAGGCCCGTATAATTTGTGTCATATGTCTATGATACAAGCTCATGATCAGCAACGGTGGCCCCTTCTGAGGGCATATTACCATGATCTTAGGGCCCAGCATGGTGTGTTATCCATCAAACCCACCCTATTCAACTAGATTCGCCACTCTTTTGAGTATCTGCTCCGTCCCCCAACCAGTATTTTTTGGATCCTTAGCGACTGCTTGCCATAGCTCACCATGCTTCGGCTCGTTCGACACCGCTTTAGCGATAGTATCCTTGGTCTTTTCCTCCGTCCCGTGCTGTAGCAGAAATTTGAGATACCAAGCCCAAGTATCGCCAAGGTCAGCATCCAGCAGTATAGCTTTCTCGAACCAATTGGCAGCTTTGTCCAGTCTCCTCTCACCCCAAAACACACGTGCAACGGTCACAAAAAGTGTAGGATCATTGTCACATTTCTTGATGGCCTCCAAACTGCGGGGTTTTCGTTGCGTCCGAGGTTCCAGATGCCATATCGATTCGGACCATAATACTCCACTTGTAGGTAAAGCTTGGAGAGCTTTTGCCATCAACACCTTCGCTTGCGGCAGATTTCCAGCTCTTCGTTCCACGCGAATTTGTTCAAGTCGCAGTTCAGCGCTTTTTGGTGAGGCGCCAATCCCACGTTCGAGTACGCTTCTTGCTTTGACTACCTTCTTGTCGGCCTCCTCTAGTCTGCTAAGAAGGATGAAGAGTGGTACTGAAGTTGGGCACGCCCGTGTTCCAATGTTGTACGCTTCGCGCGCCTGCAGTATCATGCCTTGCGAAAGGTAGATTTGGCCTTTTTGCATGTGCAACTTGGCTTGTTTCGGATACAGCTGAAGTCCGGAGTCGACCAGGTCCAAGGCTAGTGACCCATCGTCTTTGCCATATTGGCGTTCGAATGCCACACTTCTGTACCAAACTCGATCAGTACCGGCCTGTTCGCGCGCAGTTTGGAGGAGTTGTCTGCCCTCCGAAACATGACCGTTGTCGGCTTCAAGCTTGACTGCTGCCAGCCAAATGTCTTCGTTCGAGCTGAGTTGGTTGAAGGCTTTTCCAAGGGTGACACGGGCTGCGTTGATACCTTCATCTCCTCCAGCAGACAATTTCGCTTTAGCCAACGACAGCCACAGCTGAACGCTGGATGGGCATGCTTCGGTTGACTTTTCGAGCAATTGCACATAGGAAGACTCGTTCGAGGGATGATCTTTTTCAAAGTCCGTGGAGGCACGCCAGAGTTTTTCGCTGGTAGGAAAGATTCTCAGCGCATACGCATAGATTGCTCTTGCCGTCTCGTACTTCCCTCGACTTATCGACGCTTGGGCATCAGATAGGAAGAGCGATTTGCGGTCGTCATCTTCATCAATGCCATATCCAAGGGTTTCCCGAATGAGAGCCCCTGCTGTCAGAATATAGTTCTCGATCTCGGCTTTCTCAGCTTCAGTGATCCATTCTTCACGCTTCAACATGGCGCTCTCACGAGCCAGCGACTGTACTGCTCGTTTTATGATAGTGTCCACTGAGCCTTTTCCTGTCGTCTCAGCCAGCCGTGCAGCAGCTCCCCATACTTCAAAGCTTGTGGGGTTGGCCAATCTAGCCTTGTTGAGCACCTTTTGAGCGTCATCAGCCGGACATAGCTTCGCATAGGCGATCCAAAGCTCTGTACTGAGAGGTATTTCCTCGACTGCTTTACTTAGAAGCAGGCGTGCGTCTGACTCATCGTCCTCGAGTGAGATCGCGGTTTTCCAAATTTGCACGCTTTTCGGGACCACATCTAGTGCCATTCGACAAACTCGTTTCTTCGAGCGCGTATCATTCTCCAATCTGCAGGCTTCAAGATATAAACGTACGCTCAAGGGATTAGCCTCTATCCCCTGACGCGCCACAACCTTGGCATTATGCTTGTCGACACCTTCTTCATTGAGACGAATGTTCTCCACCCAGAGGTCCTCTGATGTAGGGTTGATCTCGCAGCCGCGTGCAACAACTTTCCGCGCAGCCACCACCTTTCCTGCAAGTTCCTCGAGTCGACTGAGCGCCAAGAAACCAGGCGGATGCTTTGTGTTGGTCTTGATGACTGATTCTAGTAGAACTCGAACTCGATTGATATCGCCCACCTCCACTTCGCCGGCCTTGAGCTCTGTCTTTGACAGACTGGTAAGGTATCCCTTTGGGTCAATGTTCGTAGCTGTGCCTGATGTAGAATCTGCCCCTCCCGAATGGGCTGCTTGGTCCAAACGGACTTGTAAGACCTTGTCTCTTGCAGCGCCAATATCTGCGAAATTAGTCATGGTGCCATCCGCACCATCCACTGAACCGTTCGTTGTGGACCCATCATCCTGCACGCTTGTGTCCATTTGGGTCGAGTCCCTAGCTCCTGCAATAACGCTATCCGGTACGGCGTAAAATCTGTTCTGGGCATTGGTCCTAGTCCGCTTGTTCTTTCCTGCGGTGTGAGGATTAGCAGAGGGGTGTCCAATTGGATGTATGAGGAGCTCACTCGTCAGGTCACCAGCTTCCGGCAAATTTGCCCAATCTTCTTCTGACACGCTGGCCAAACTCCGCTTCAGGTCTGCAAACTGCTGTTGTATTTTCGGGTTGTTGGCCTCATAGTCTACTCGTTCTTGTGCTTCGCGTGCTTCCCTATATGTGGTGGACGGATTCAAATCGGTAATCTGTTCATCCAAATCCAGGGTATTCGATAAACCATATGTTCGAAATGCAGGAGTGGAATGAATCAAACACTGGGGAAACGGGGCAACGAACCTTCTCGACTTTCTCCTCTTCTCCATACGCTCATCGACGTCTTGGTATATCCTGTCAGCCGCATCATCCTCAGCCGTAAAGTCGCCTCCAGAGAACAGCCCTGTCTCATTTTCAGGGTCTTGGAACCTCTCGTCGTCACCCTCGTCGTTTTCTTCCGTCTTCTTCTCAGGAGCTCCATATGCTGTTGGTGGCGCTGCGCCGAGCTGTGCAGCACGCTTTGCAAGTGCCTCCTTGATCTGATCCTCGCTCGGTCCTTCTCTTGCAGGGCCCAAATCCGATCTAGTCGTGAATCCTGTAGCACCGCGCCCAAGACCTGCGACGTAATTCTCCGGCGCTGGCTGGCTCAGGAAGTCTTTTCGCCCTGACATGCTGGAAAAATTGGCGACCACAACCCAGAGCGTGCGAATGTATGGTGAGAGAGAGACCAGACATGAATGAGGCTCAAATTTAAAGTTATTAGCGCCAAAACGCGCCGCTTATCGATAAGCACAATTGTGAATTTCGTGAGACATACTGAGGGTATCTTTCATGGTTTAAGGCAACAACGCCCTCCAGCCTTTCTGTTGAGAGAGCATTGCTTCTGCCATCATGGGAAAAGCACCTGGAAAGAAGCGCAATGGGGCTGCACACAGCATTCCCTATGGCAGTTCTGCCAAAAATTCTGCTTCCAATGCGATCTTCAAGATGAAAACAGATATAGGGCAGCACGTACTTAAGAATCCCGGTGTGGCACAGGCAATTGTCGACAAAGCCGACCTGAAGCAGAGCGATGTTCGCTAGATCCTCCTTCACGGGCTCAGTCCAGAGACTAATCGTGCGCAGATCGTACTCGAAGTCGGCCCCGGTACGGGTAATTTAACTGTGAAGATTCTCGAAAAGGCAAAGAGAGTCATTGCAGTGGAGCTTGATCCTCGTATGGCAGCAGAAGTCACCAAGAGAGTACAGGGGACACCTGCAGCCAACAGGCTCGAAGTCATGTTGGGAGATGTTGTCAAGACGGAGCTACCCTACTTTGATGTTTGCATCAGCAATACTCCATACCAGGTGTGTACCCTGCCCTCAGAATATTATTTCGGAAACCTGACTATTCCTCACAGATCTCCTCCCCACTGACGTTCAAACTCCTGGCCCTCTCACCATCTCCACGAACCTGCATACTCATGTTTCAACTCGAATTTGCCCAGCGTCTTTTTGCCCACCCTGGTTCTGCTCTATACTCTCGTCTCTCAGTCAACACCCAGATGTGGGCGACAGTGACACATATCATGAAGGTTGGCAAGAACAACTTCAGGCCGCCGCCAGCAGTTGAAAGCAGTGTTGTGCGATTAGTGCCAAAAAGACCCAGGCCGCAGATAAGCTTCGACGAATGGGATGGGCTACTGCGAGTGTGCTTTGTGAGGAAGAATAGAACACTACGAGCGGGGTTTCTTGGGACTACTACTATCCTGGAGATGCTAGAGGCCAATTATAGGACGTACTGTGCGCAAAATGACATAGCTGTAGAGGAAGGGCCGCCCGAGCAGGATACCGAGGTCGCCATGGACGTTGATAATGAAATACCTGCCATGGAGGACGAAGCTCGCGAAGAAGAGGAGTGGTCAGGTATAATGGACGTCGACGATCCTGATATGCCTTCATTTTTCCAAGACGAGCTCGACGGGAAAGCGCGGCAATTGAATGCAAAATCTGGCTCAAAGCGGAAAAGGAAAGGCAAAGTCGCTGAGCTCGTTCGGGAGAAGGTCAGGAAGGTACTGGAAGATGACACAGAGCTGGCTGACAAGCGAGCTCGAATGTGTGATGAAGGTGACTTCTTGCGACTATTGTTCAACTTCAACAAGGAGGGGATACACTTTAGCTGATATGTGAGCAAATGTGGCATGAAATGGGACTTTATGCCGAATTTACACGAAGACCAACAAGGCGCTGTGTAGGGAAAAGCTCGGATAGCATTTGCATGGTGTTTTATGAAGGACAAGGAACGATACCCAATTTTTCATGAGCCATTGCTCAATGGAGATACCATCTGGCGTCCGGGCAAAAGTGATCTCAAATGTTGCTTAATCACTAGGCTGTATTACGATTCAACTGCTGTGGCCCCGGCAAAAAAACTTCGGCATCAGACTATTGACTGTATCTATGGTGCTATCTTCTCCAAAAAGCAAGGCGGGAGCTGGTCGAGGATTCAGCTCATCGCGCACTTTTATTACCAACACATGCAGCTTTACGTGGCAGAAGATAAGTCGCTTCATTCGCAGCCTTGCCAATTTTTTTATCATCAATTGCCTCAATCTTGGAACTACAAAAAGCCAGTACCAGCTGATATTTATGCGGCGTCTATCAAGTGGGTGCCGGAATATTCTCAATCTAGACTAGCACCTTATGCAGTCATCTTCAGGCATTAGCTTCTCTTTGGGGCATTTCGAGGAGGAGAATCACACATCACTCCCGTTACAAAGTCTTCCGTGGAAAACATTCTCCGGTATCAGCACTTGGGTCGTGTCCGCATTTCCTTACTGAAGTCGACACAAAAAACTTTCGACGTGTCCGGTTTTCGAGGCAGTGATGTGGCTGCAGACAGCATTGCCCGCAGGAACGTGGATGAGCTGCGCCAACGTATGGGCGATCTGCTCAGCCTGAGAGATCTAGCAGATGCCCTTGATGCAATTGGTGACCAGGACCTCATCAGAGAGGTATTTGGGGAACCGCTCTAATGGGCACTTCAAACGGCAAGACCCAGCCACCGACGGTGCTTCGATACGAGAAAGCAATTCTATGGGAAGGCTGTCCTCTGACTAGTCTCTGAATACTTACTCTCTTTGGTCGGATCTAGTTGAGACATATTCCGGACTATCATTGACTAAAGAGGAGGATAAACTCATTGCCTTCTCCGCGATAGCCAAAAAGATGCGGCACTTACTAAAGGACGAATACCTTGCTGGCTTATGGAGACGACACCTACCTTACCAACTTTTGTGGACGAAACGTAGAGATGTGCGTAGCGGCACCGAATCTCTGTCGTATCGCGCACCGTCTTGGTCCTGGGCATCGCTCAAAGACAAAGTGACATTATACCCGATCACAAGCAAAGAAGACGAGAAGATCGTTATCGAAATCTTGGAAGCAGAAACCTTCCCTGTCGCGGAGGATGATACTGGACAACTAGTGGGCGGCTACCTACGCCTCAAAGGCTTCCTGAGAGCGGCCTAATGGGCATTCTACAAGCCAGAAAGTGACTTGGAACCATGGACAATGAAAGATCTGGCGCTCGGCTGTCGTTCGAAGGCTGGGATAAACCCCGTGATATCGGTGTCTGGGAAGATGAATGGGATAGAATCAATCTTGTGGAGTTTGGTAAAGATGCTGTATTCTGCCCGCCGATTCATTTATGGTGGAATGAAGATGGCGATATATGCACTGAGGGGCTGGTGCTTGCAAAGATTGAATTTCAGGATGATCTGTTTAGACGGGTTGGGAAATTTAAGATAGCGCTTTCGCAGGCTGAGAGTCATCAGATTTTCTATGGAGTGCCGCCGAGTGCGATCCTCAAATGTCGGACTGGGGCAACAGAACGCTGTCTTTTACTCGACGAGTCTCCATTGTTGGAAGCGCACGAAATATGCATTATATGAGCTGGATTCTGTTGGGCTGAGGTTTCAATCAATATCACGAGCGTTGCGGGGTTAGTTTAAACTTCGTCCTATTTAGGTTTCTATTTAGGTATTAAAACGAGTGCCTGGCCATGATCCGTCCTGGGACCTTGCTTGTGAAAATTCATTATCTTCAATCATCAGCTTTTATACATACGAAGAAGTATCATCAATTGTCTCTCAGCAACATCATCAGCACCAGGTCAATCACACCTCGTACTCCATCCATTATTGCAGCAAAGTGGGTATCTTCCGGCCATCCAAGCATATGCCCTCGAAGAACGCCTGCCCTGGATCACAATGAATCCAGCGCTATATCAATAGAGCCTTATCCCCAACGCCTCTTGCTCGCCATGAATGCATATATCATGTCAGATTCTTACCTTATATCGCCGTTTATTGTCCAAACGTGAGACAATCGTCGAGCAGCGAATTCAGCTGTTTTCGATCTTTCACACCACTGCCCTCCCATCCGTAGTTCTCGTTGTCGTTAGCCGAAATGCCGTTAACATGAACTCCGTTGGTGAGGATGCCGTTAGTTCTCGCACCAGTCCTTTCCATTTCTTCCTCCTCCACGTCCTCCATAATGTCAGGGTGTCTTCCCCACCCCTCCAGTACGCCTTCAGGGTAAGCGCACATGATCCCCTTAACGACCGTCGGCATCTGGCCCATGCCACAGTCGCCGCCAACACCCAACGCGACCCTGAAATCTCCTAAACCCAGTGGTCTCCGTGCCCCTGCTTCTTTCGTCTCGACAGGTAGCCGATTGCTCATAGCGCCCCTTGATATTTCTCCCGTTGAGAGCATCTGCTCTTCCCGCTGAAACTGCTGTCGATACCGCCGTGTTGTTATCGATATGGCACCCGCTGCGCCTGAGAGGTTTGATCGCGTTTTCCCTAGCACGCTTCCGACGACGGCTTTTACGAATTGTTCTGTAGCTGTGGCCATGAAATCGGCGCAGGAGGCGGAGGGGCCGTTGGGGAGAGTCTCTTCGTAGCAGATGGGGAGCATGCGATTTTGTATTGAATCTGCATCAGGGAATTCGCCGCTCTCGCTAGCAATAGGTTGCGAGTAGCGTTTCCGGATTTCGAGTTCCCAGTCTGATCGCGTACATGGTTAGCGGGAGAGTAGATGTAGGCAAACGTCCTTACTTGTCTTGTTTAGGCCACCTGCGCTTATTGGAACGCTGTCTGGAAGCTTGATTCTCTTTGCTTCGTGGTAATCGTTCATTGATCTGGGGACCGAGTGCGAAACAGTGTCAAAGATATCACCCTATTTGTAGCATCACGGTGTCAGCAGACTTTTAGAATATTAGGCTGCTGCGTAAATTGACGCCGTAGAATATCAAAGAGTGTGGGGGTACTGACCTCTGGAATTGGAGCTTCTTTAATTCTCCGTCGGTCTCTTGCTGGCAGTTGCATAACCTCCGTCTTGAGCCTTTGCTCCGCTGCATCTCCTGACACCGGCTTGGAGAGCACCGTAGGCTTGTCGTTTGCTGAGACCCAAGGCGCGACGCCTGGCTCTGGAGGATCGCGACCGATATTGCCATATATCCCAGCCACCAGTTGATTGTGAAGGTGTTCGACGTTTGAGTCTGCGGTAAGAAATTGGTCTGTTCGGAAGGAAAACTCGTTTTGATTGAGGAGCCCTGGCGAATGAGATACTGGTTAGCTTGTGTGATCCTATGAAGCCCTAAGGAGCTTCATGCGGATATAGATTCATACCAGAGACGAATAAACTCAAAGCATCTTTGTACGTTCCCCAATTGTCTCCAATAGCAGCCTTCAGGCTAGTGTACAGGGGTTCGAGATCGATGCGCTGGGCAGTATTGACTGTTTTGATGGTCTTCAGGGATGGTTGTGTCGAGATACCATTGGTCTTGGAGAGAGATAAGGAAGCAGGGTTCGCAGTTGTGACCGAGTCTGAGTGACTCAGCGCTGCTGGATCTATGTCTGGCATGACCACGACTGGGGTTGAGCCAGCGGGATGCGCCTGGTTGTCTTATGGGCGCCGGCGGCCCATAAGAAGAAATTTGGTCTGCGGTTCATGCAAGAATGTGTACAGTGACATGGATGAGCCTTAAGAGCTGCGCATTCACTTTGCCAAAGTTGTGTTGCATGCATGGTGGTCAACGAAGGTCGGCTAGGAACTGCGAAGCGCCCCTGCCGAAGACGGCGCTTGTGTTACTTGCATAATCCCCAGATTTCGGGACCGTGATTACAGCGATCAGGAAAAAGACGCAGACAGACAGGAGCATGCGGTTTAAAGATACTCTGCCGAGCATGGTTTACGGTGTCTAATTATAGACGCTCTACCGTCTAACGCCACCAATTTGTACACCCTAATTAGGAAAAGTTACAATGCTCCATCAGTCCTCAGCTTCTCATTCCCCCACGGCTCTTCCCTCAATGCTGTCAACCCGGCCAAAGGCTCACAGGTCTTTCTCCCACTCATAGGCCCTGGGCTGGGGAGCTTGACCCCTTTCGCTGCATATCCTCTTGCTGCCTGTCCCTCTACGTTTCCACTCTGCCCACTTTGTCCCCTCGCCACCCCAGTCTTGCTGCCCATTCCCATCTCGCTCTCGCCTACAATACCCGCAGTACCGCCTGCTGCTCCTGTAGATTCCGCAGTGGCTTGTAATGCCTTCAGCAGCGTGACCATTGACTTAGGAGTCAGGTCTTCGTAATAGTCGTCGTTGATTTGGACCATAGGGGCATTGACGCAGGCGCCTAAACATTCAACTTCCGAGAAAGTGAACATGCGGTCCTCTGTTGTTTGGCCGGGGTGGATGCCAAGGTGGTCCTCGATGGCAGCCATAATCTTATCGGAGCCGCAGCCACCTAGCTGGCAGGGTGTCTATCAAGAACAGATAAGTCAGCTTTCGGCCATTGGTAACAAGAACAGTATAAGGAGACACACTGTTGTGCAAGCTTGCACATGAAATCTCCCCACTGGATCCCTATTGTACATCGTGTAAAACGTTGCGACTTCATATACTCGCATGGGAGGCATTTCGAGTCTTTTGGCGACCTCATTCATGACGCTTATACTGGTGAAACCATGCTGCCGCTGGCCGAGATCGAGCAGGGGCATTACAGCGGCCTTCTTGTATTGTGGAGGATAACGTTTGAGGATCTCGGTAATGAGCTTCTCACTGATGGCATTGAACTTGAATGGGATTTTTGGATTATTTTCTGGCGAGTCGCGATGCTATACCAGGTCAATTAGGTAACTGGAAACAAATAAGAGACCATATGGACATGTATGAGGACTTACGACTTGAAGGGCCTCGCTTGCCACACGAGGTGTGGTGGTTAGTGTCCGGCATTGAGGTGCCCGTAAGTCTCTGGCAGATTGTGCAAGATACCTGGTTACCCTGATCAGGACTTTCGAAGCCATGTTGGTTGAGTCAAAGGCCTTACATCGGAACAATTTACAAAAAGCCCAGCTCCATCGTGCATTCGAGCGGAAGTGCGCTTCTAGTAGCCGCGCCAAGCGCTCGGCTTGGCATTCAAAAGATGCGAGTAGTCAGCCTACTTGAACGATTGTTTATCGGCGACCTCAATGATCCGTCAGCGAGGCTATTTCTGGCTTTCCATCATGCAACGCCCGAGATGACTCCAAATGGCAATCCAGGCGATGTCTCCCCAATCAACATCCCATGGCGGCGGCCAAAGGTCCGTATAGTCCTGGCTTCTGGCTGAGTGTGCTAATGTACTTCGGACGAATAGTTGCGCCAGGCCACTCTGATTATCCCCAAGACTGGTCGACGTGTCAAACGGAATGTAACGTTTGGGCCACCACCAGGACTTGTTGGTGCTCAAGGTGATGGATCGTCAGACGAGCAGTCTCCGCTGTTACGAAGGTACGGGGCTCATGAATCGCAGAATGGCACGCTGTTTAGGATACGAGAGAAAGTAAGGTCTTATGGGACGCAAGCGTGGGAATTTGCCAACTCCAAGGCCGGACGGGGCGTTTTCAAATGCAGTATTGCCTACTTCCTTGGGAGTCTGGCGACATTCGTGCCAGCTATAGCAGCAATACTCGGGCAGCAGGATGGAAAACACATGGTCTCAACTATTACGGTTTACTTCCACCCTGCCAGGTCAAAAGGCAGCATGGTCGAAGCTATCCTGTGTGCCATTGTGGCCTTTATATACGCTGTCATCATCTGCTTCTCTAGCATGGGTGTATCGATCTTCTTTGGCAGGACCCTTGATCTCATTGTTCTTGGCCATATCGTCGTCCTCATTTTCTTTTGCGGCGCTGGCTTAGGCTTTGTTGGATGGACTAAACAGCGACTGGGACACCCTTTGATCAACGTCGCCTGCTCGCTGACCAGTCTCGCCATCATAACAGTGCTTACCAAAGAAGGAGCGGTACAAGCTGCTGAGTTTTCAGACGACAAAGTGGTCCAAGTAATGATCATGATTCTCATGGGTGTCGTAGCCACGACGGCAGTGTCGCTTCTGATCAGTCCAATATCTGCAAAGAGCGAGTTGAAAAAGGATCTGATCCAAGTGACAGACTCCTTTGGAGACTTACTTGCAATGATCACGAGAAGCTTTCTCAATGGATCAGAGGAAGAATTACAGCAACAGCAATTCCCCGACGCCTTGGACAAGTACAAAAAGGCATTCAATTCACTTACGAAGAACCTCAAGGAGGCCAAGTACGAACACTATATTGACGGCACAGAGAAAGAGTATCAGTTGGAAGCCAAGCTCGTGAATTGCATGCAGAGACTGGCGCAGAATATCGGCGGTTTGCGCAGTGCTGCTACTACCCAGTTCCTTCTCCTGGCACAGCCAAGTGTAACCGGTACGACAACACCTATGAGTACTGGTTATGCACCAACACCAAAGTTCTCGTGCTTTCCATCTTTAGCAAATGACTCTATGTCTCCCTCTGAAGAGCATAGCGTCCTCACTTCTATCGACGAGACACCAGAAGATGTCTCTATAGAGAACAGCCGACTAGCTCATCCGTTCCCGGATGAGGAAAGCCTTGCTAACTCGACGTTCAATTCAGCCTCCGATATTTTCTCAAGATTCATCATGCAACTTGGGCCTTCGATGGTAAGACCATACCGTGATATCGAAGAGCAATCGTATTGACGCTTCCTCTCAGAAATCATTGGCCGTCACTTTGAAGAAAATCTTGGACGAACTCCCATACAGAGCTAATGGCGATATCGCTGTAAATGCCCACTTCAGGACCAGCCTGGAAGATGCCGTAGATCTTTATACAAGCTCACGTGAAGAGGCATTGGGCTTATTGTACAGGAATAAGGAACTTACTAAAGCAGATTCATCTGAACTGGAAGCAGATTACGAGGAAGTGGCCGCTAGCTGCGGGTACTTTAGCTTTTCACTTCTCGACTTTGCCACCGAGATGAAGGCTTATCTTGAATTACTGGATGATTTGAAGCTGGAAGTCGAAGAAAGACCGGATGGTAGGACTTGGACTTGGCTAAAGTTCTGGCGAAGCTCCCAGATCTCAAAGGCGAGGCAAAGTGATGACCCTGGTACGCATCTCCAGCAGCTGAATTCATCGACGGCCCATAGTCTGGTATCGTTGGCTTACTTTTGACAGAACGAGACAGCCTGATTGCACAGAACGAAGAGACAGAAGTACCCGGCGATTTTCCAAACCCAACAGAACGCAAAGCAGATATGCAGGCACACTCGACTAAAGCCGGACCTCATTGGTCCATCCGTTACCGGATCTGGAGAGCACTCGGCATTCTCAGACGTGATGATATCAAGTTCGCTATTAAAGTTGGGATTGGGGCAGCTCTTTACGCGCTACCATCCTTTCTAGCTGCAAGTCGACCCTTTTACCAACGCTGGCGTGGTGAATGGGGGCTCCTTTCTTACATGCTGGTATGTTCTATGACGATTGGCGCTTCCAACACCACAGGCTTTGCTCGCTTCTTTGGAACATGCGTTGGAGCCGTTTGCGCAATCGTGAGTTGGACTGCTTCGCGAGGTAATGCATATTTGTTGGCTTTCTTCGGCTGGCTCATGTCACTTTGGACCGCGTACATTATTGTAGCTCAGGGCAAAGGCCCCATGGGTCGTTTCATCATGCTGACATACAATCTCTCGGCTCTTTACGCGTATTCTTTATCAGTCAAAGAGGTCGATGGTGATGAGGATGAAGGAGGGGTAGATCCCGTCATCACCGAGATCGCACTTCATCGAGTCGTAGCAGTCTTGTCAGGGTGAGTCCTGTAATCTCTTTTGACAAGCTCGTTCTGATTCTATAAGTCTAGGTGTCTTTGGGGTTTGATTGTTACCCGCCTTGTGTGGCCGATAAGTGCAAGACGAAAGCTTGTCGACGGCCTGAGCATATTGTGGCTACGAATAGGGTTGATCTGGAAGCGTGACCCGCTCACGATGCTCACCGAAGGAGACAGTCCGAACTCATACATGGATCTTCGAGAAGAATTTGAGCTGCACCGGTTCCTTTCGAGATTAGAGAATTTGCGCAGCTCAGCCGCATCAGAGGTCGACTTGCGAGGGCCATTTCCGGATGGTGCTTACTCGCGGATCTTGAAGAGTACTGGGGCAATGTTAGACGCGTTTCACGCTATGAACGTGATGATCATGAAGAACCCTAGGGCTACGAAAGGAGAATCAGAAATGCTTAGGTATACGATTGATGAAAGAGCACAACTTTGCACCAGGATAAGTCATCTGTTCCAAGGTACGTGAATGACAACAAAATATCAAGGAGCTTGCTTACACCTTACAGTATTGGCATCGTCAATGAAGCTTGAGTACCCATTGAATGAAGCTTTGCCCAACACGGACAACGCTCGCGACCGATTGCTTGCTAAAGTTTTCCGCTTCCGAAAGGACGAGAAAGATCAAATAGAGGCTACTGACGAGGACTTCGAAATTCTCTATGCTTATGGTGCGTTTTCATGTTGAGAACAACAAGATTGGTGGACAGTGCTGACATTACTTTGCTAGCCCTTGTCACTGGTCAAGTCGCCAAAGAGATCACGGATATCGGCAAAGAGATTGAGCATCTATTCGGCGTTATTAGCGAAGATATGCTGAAGCTGCAATGATCATAGCTTCTGCGAGACAGGGGTTAATTATGGAGCAGACAACAAAAGTTCACCTTCTTCCGTATTCACAAAAATAATCCTCGCAATTCTTTCAACCTCCCCACCTAGTGCATAGGAAAAGTGCAAACATGTACCAAGCTCGGCACCGGCGCCCCCGCCTCAAATACCTCCACTCCATTCCCAGCTTCCCTCAGGCGCTCCACCAGCGCATCTCGCCAACCCCAACCCCCACTCCCCCAATCATGCCATAATCTTATAATCCCGATCCTAAACCTCCTTACACCCTTAACCTGCAACATTGGTTGCAGCCACTCAACATCCGTCATTTTGAAGCCCTCATCACCAAACCTGCCCAACTCCAGCGTAATCGTCAACTCAACCAATCGCGGAAGTTGGGCAATCAGCTTCCAGCTCCGCAAGCGGCTGTGGCCCCAACCAGCGCTAGAGTGGCGGATATCTAGACTTCTAATAATCTACCATCGGTGGGAGAGAACACAATAGTCGTGGAAATAGATCAAGACGCGAGGATTTGTGAAGGCGAAGGTATTAGTGCTGTACAAAAGGTCGATGGCTTCGGAATAGACTTGGTGGCAGGCGAGGAGCAGACTCAATGGGTAGGGTTTCAGGTACCAGGGTGTTGGATCCGTGCTGCGGTTTATGGTGATGCGGTTGCCTTTTTGGATAGGATGGAAGGAGTGATTGCTTGTTATGTGTTGCCAGATCTGGATGCGGATCTCTGCTGGTAGTTTCATTGACAGTCGTTTCTCTTGAGTATGACATCCGAGTCTAAAAATGCTAAAGTTGGCATTGGGTCGTAGGTAGGGCAGAGCAGCGGGGTAGAAAGGCTGTGGTGCTGACTGAATGGTGGGATTGAGTGGCTGTCGCCGCTGGGGGCGAGGTTTTAGACATGAGGAGGCGAAGGCGATGAGATTTGTGATCGACTCCGGTATGAGTAAGCTGGCTACGCAGATTATATTTGGGTAGCCGGGGGTAAAGACGGGGATATTGACCATGTTGATTGCGGTTTGGGATGGCACTTATCGACTGAGGAATGTCAATGGGTATGGAGATGTTGCCTTCTAAGTGGTTGAATGCGATTTTTGCTTCCTTGGGCTTAGGACAGATACCCATCCAGTGGATCCTTCTACTAGCCTGATGCAGTATGATCCGTACAAAGTACGAGACGAGTTGCCTTGATCTTGAGCAAAGTAATCGAGTCACTGTTGCATCGACTCGTATGCCCCTCCACATTCAGATCGACCACCTCACCCACTTGGACTCCATTATCATTTCGCCTGAGCACCTCAGCCAGACCGTCACGAAATGTATGAATCTCTTATACATCACATGCATGCCATCTCTCAACGCACTTGACCTCAAGTTTGAAATACCTCACCCCCTTCACTCGCAGCATTGGGTGCACCCAATGCTCGGCAGTGGCCAGATATTGTCCGATCCCTGCCACTGCCAACTCACAAGCGGGTAAAAGTCAGAACCATTCTCTCCAATGAGCAGGGTTGTTTCTGGTGCAAGAGACAGAACTCCGAGCAAAAAAACTGAACACATGACTCTCGTGCACTTATAACAAGTCCATCACTGTCCGCTCAGGAACAGAACAAATCGCGAGAGAAATACATCTAATTCGCAATTCTCGCGCCTGCATTTCCAAAGCAATAATGTCCCAGCATCGCTCCCACACCCGCATTTCGATTTCGCCGCCTAACAAAGGTTTTCCTCGCAGATCTGCGCCTGTCGGCTAGGTTTGGGCCTTTTGACGAAACGATTCGCACTTTCATGTGCGCAACAGGTCAACGAGAAATGCAATAACACCTAGTTGCCAAGAATGCGCTCAGAATGAAAACAACATACAACCCTTCCCCACCCGCGTATTCACATTAACAAACCCGAAATCCAGCTTCCCCATCGCCTGCAAGCGCCGATGTGGGATAAAACGGTCGTGATAGTCGAGCAGGATTTGCGGATCATTGACAACGAAAGTATTGCTCCCATAAAATATCCCAACCCCCTCCACATATACCTGCCTACATGTCCTGGGGAGATCAAGTGGATTCGGTCTCGTGTACCAGGGCACTGGTTCCTGAGTACCATCTAGCAGCATCGGTTTTTCGCTGGGTAGGTAGATGGGCTTGAAAGTACGCCCGGCGATCAGGTTGGAGAGGATTTGTGAAAGTAGTTCGGATGGTAGGCGGAGTGGTGGCGATGACGGTTGGGTGTGCGAGAGAGGGCTGGTTGATGGACATGGTTTTATCGATGGTTTTGATACTGGGATGGTAGGGTTATTGTATTTTTTCAACTGCGGGATGGAGGTCGGGGCGCGGTGGGAGTGGCTTCTTGGACAGCGGCGGCGGGGTAGGAGGTATGGGAGGAGGAAAGATTGGATGGGCGCTGAGAGAAGTAGGCAGACGGTGGAGAAATCGTTGGGCATTGGTTGAAGCGAGTATTGGATGATGGATGTGGGTTGCGGAGTTATATCAGTGTTGGCTGGTGATGTTGCCCGAGGATCATCTGGCTTGAAGATGTAAAAGCTGCACTCTTGATGGGGGGGTTTTGCATCATTCGATAGGTTTAATATCTTTGAGATTGGTTGCTCAGAATTATCAGATTGCAAGCATCGATAAGATAATTGAAAGTGTAAGTGATGCTTTGATCTAAGAAGTTTGTCGCTATGTTCATTCATCATCACCTCATCTCCATCCTCATTTCCCTGCGCTCATCGAGAAAGAAAAGCATCATGAAAGGAAGGCATGCACAATCATAAATCATAAAAAAATCTCATCGTCTGCGTCTTCGCCTACGCCTATCCCCATCACTATTATCATCGCTATCACCACCTAAGCTAAAACTCTGAAGCGCTTTCGTAATCGATCCTCGTCCACTGAGTAAATCTTGAATCCCTTTTGCCAGTGGGTCCTCGTTGGTTTCTGGTATACGTCTGCCTCGCTCGTCAAAGCGTTTGGGAAGATCGACGGTTGAGTCAGATTCAGCTGGAGAAGGCGTTCGAGAATCACTAGGAGCATGACGGTGACGACGATAACGGCGGTCATCCTGAGGAGAATCCTTGTCATCGCTGTCATCGCTGTCATCGCGAGTTCCCTTGGTACGAGATGATCGATCTCGCGAAGAAGAACCATTCTCGCTATGGTAGCCGTCATGGTGCCTGGATGTTCCTGCACGCTCGCGTCGCTTTCGGATTGCTGCTGGCGACGGGGGGTCCGAAGAAGTAGGAGTCGAGTCGAAATGTACAGATTTTCCTGCTGGTGGTTGCGAAGAAGCTCGTTGTTGGCCTGATGGGGACTGGGCGCGTGGCGTGTTTACACCTGCGATTAGATTTGGTTAGCGACCTCTCTTCTGAAATGAGATATGAGATGTCTCATGATGAGCACCCACCCTCCCCTGACGCGTGATTGGGATCAAAATAGAAAGGTATGCCATTGGGATCATACAAAGCAACTTCGTTGTTGGCATTGTTGGCAGTGGTGTAAAAAGTCTCAGTGTTCTCAGGAATGTTGTGAAACGGCTCAGCACTCACATTTTCATCTGCCCTCCTAGGCTCCCTGGGCTGCTGCGGCGCAAAGCCGGCCGCTCCCGGGGGTGGAGAGTACGCATTAGGCACTGGAGGTGTGTATCCTCCTTGAGGAGGATAGCCATACTCCGGGTGGCCTTGTGGTTGACCAAATGCGGGCGGAGCACCAGGTGGACCTTGATACTCGCCATAGGGCGTAATGGGTGGCGGAGAGTAGGAAGGCCCTTGCTGTCCATCCTGGACGAATCCAGCTGGAGGTGGGCTCTGTGGCGAGTATGGCTGCTGGCCATAAGGATCTTGTCCGTAGGAGGCTTGCTCCGCCTGTTCACGGCCTAGATAATAATTAGTACGAAGATGAATTTTGGTTCTCAAGCTCAACTCACGTTTGCGCTCTCGCTTCTCTTCTTTCCTCCTCTGCTTTCTCTTCTCATGCTCCGTAGCAGCTATGGCACCTACTCCCGCAGCAGCGGCTGCGCTACCGAGTTGCTTGCTATGGCTACGGCTTCGGCTGTGGCTCTCATCCTTTCTACGGCGATGACGTCTACGTCGTCGAGCTGCACTATCGGAGCCGGAAGAGCTCTCACCACGTCTTCTCTCCCTCTGTTGCTGGTTTTGTTGACCATACATAGCACCGGCGGCAGCGGCAGCTGGGACCATAGCATCCTGGTGAGGAGGGTAGTATCCTTGCTGACTGGCAGGACGGCCATAATCGGGAATACCTTGTTGGTTGTAGATGGGTTCTGCTCCATACTCTATGCCTGGCAACATACCCGCGGGGCCCTCTGCAGGCATGTCGCGGTCCCCTCCCTCGTATGGCTGAGACTGGGACCTCGATCTTGATCGACGCTCTCGTCGAGCAGCACGCTCCTCACGTCTAGACTCTTTCTCTTTCTTGCCTGCTTGGTTCCTTTCGTACAGGCCTGCGATGGCCGCAGAGCCCAAGCCAGCGGCAGCAATTGGGATACCCTGGCGAACCCTACTCTTCGAACGTTTTCGATCACCACCTCTAGACTTGCTTCGCGCTCGGTCAACGAGGGCGGCCACCGCAGCTCCGGCGGCACCAGCTTGCGCGATCTTCTTATTCCTATGTTTGGGGTCGCGAGCATCACTCTCGACGGAGTCAGCTTCACCACCCGCCGAGTGCGTTCGATGCCTGGAACGGCTACGTCGGTCTTCCTGGGCGGCGTTCTTCTTGCGCTGGTTGTTAGCGTAGCCAACAGCAGCAGCGACAGCGGCAGCTCCGAGACCCAATCCTGCAAGCTGTCTGACTCGAGACTTGGACCGGCTGCGGCTTCGAGACTTTTCTTTGCGATGCCTACGGCGACCACCTTCGCGGTCGCGATCACGATCACGAGACCCTCCACGCTCGCGGGACCCGCGGCGGCTCCTGCTCTTCTCACGATAGGCGCTTCTAGCTCGTGTGACAGCCTCTGCGCCAACCGCACCCAAAGCTGCAGCACCAAGATCTTTCCCAACTCGGCTACGGCGGCTACCGTCCTCGCCACCTTGTTTCCTGCTATGATGGCGTAGTAGCTCGGCAGCCCCGATACCAGCGATAGCGCCTTCTGCTAGATGGCGTCGGTGACGCGGTTCCTCGTCATTATCGTAATCTCGGGTCTCCTTCCTGATATATTCGTAGCTGGAGTCGCTGTCATAGTGATTATCACGACGACGCCCTCCAACATTGGAGATAGAATCGCCAGGACTGACGTCTCTCTCGCGACGAGAAAAGTGATCGTCATCACGATCCGGGCCACGGGAGACTTCACGGACCCTTCGCTCGTAGTAGTAGTCTTCCTCCTCATCCTCTTCTTCTCTTGGCTTCGGACGTCTGGCCAGTTGGCGGTCTGTTCCGACTTCAGAACGGGCTTCAGAGCGGTGACCGATTTCAGAGCGTTGAACTTCAGAGCGCTGGATCATTTCGAATTTCTCTTCTCTTGGCGGAGGGGAGACAACGATAGGCGCACGTTCTTGAATGATGATTTGTTGAGGCTCTTGGCGAATGATGATAGGCTGAGGAGGCTCAGGTCGAGGGTAGTAGTCCACAGTTCTTGTGTAACGTTCGAGGTCATCGCGGCGTTCAAAACCATCTGGGCGCTCATATCGAATTTCACGTTCATAGCGAGGCTCGGGCTCGCGTTCTATCACACGGATATCACGTTCATAGCGTGGTGGTTCAGGCTCACGCTCTCGTTCCATCACACGGATCTCTCGACGCTCCACCACCGGAGCGGGCTCTGGGGTACGATCGCGGCGTATCATGATGCGATCTTCCTCATAGCGAGAACCACCACCTCCTCCCCCTCGCTCCGAGCGGCCACCGCCGCCAGCGACTACAGTAGTGCGTCTATCTTCTTCTTCTTCACGGGGACGAGGGATTGCATAGGTTGTGCGAGTAACGCGGGGTGGTCCTGCTCGAAGGTACTGCGACGACCTATCATCGTATTCTCGCTCGCGGGTGTCGCGCTCAGTTCGAACTCGATACTCCGTTCTGTCTCCTCCGACTCGTGACATCTTGAGGGTTGTGAAATTGACAGAAGGCCAGGTGCTGGTGTGTAGGATGGGAGGCCAGCCTCTTGTAAAAGATGAGGCTGGGTATGATGTTGCCTGGCTTGAGCGCTTATCGCTAGCCTTGCTCAGGATAACGGCTGTGTTCAACGTCAGATGACGGCAATGGCAAACAGTCGCAACGGCGGAGTGGGTGTAACGTCTGTACAGCTGTCATTCAAGCACTAAAGTTTCTGATTGAGAGGTGATGCGATGTAGGCAGAAAGTACGGCTTGGAAAAAAGATGAGAGATGCGGAAGTTGCATGCAGGTGTGAAGTGGCAGGCGAGGGGCAAAAAATTGGGTTTAGTCCTAGGGCTGAAAAGGCTAGTACCTTAGCTATGACTTCTCGAACCGTTTATCAGAGAAGAATGAGATATCAGCTCATACTTTAGGTAACATGGTCTCTAGAATTGAAGTGGCTATTTCAATTAAGCCTCGTGCAACGTAGCCCAATCTTCTTTATAGGTCGAGCCACGTGCATCTGTTCTTGCCCACAACAATCTGCCTCTCGAACTTATTTCCTCCCAGATCATTCGCCCTTGAATTCATCTACATGTCCACCTAAATATTCCGTCGGTGAGCAGCTGGGAATAGGGTCTCCGTCGCCCCTATTACTTTGGGCTGCACGGTGAGGGCGTTGTACGCTTCATGCGCGTTGGAAAGACGTAGCATAGCGGAGAATCTTCCCCCATGTCAAGGTGAATTTTGCACAGGCTGTTGCTTCGTCCAAGGAACCTTGCGGCTTCTCTTGCATAGTGGCCTGCACACCGATAGGTGACGAATGAGAACCCAACAGCGCTCGAGGCTGGCTCTCGTGAATCTTGGCTCTGGGGTGAACAAATTTTCAATGTACAAGGACCTTAGCACATCCCGACGTGCTGATCCGAGACTGACAAGGAAGCCATGCAGATCTTTTACGCACGTAAGTCGAAAAGAGTTGCTGGCATAGAAATTATAGTATGCCTCCCGGTTCATCTGGCGACAAGCTCTCAGTATAGCCATGTTTGGCATTTTGGGTGCCTCGGAAACAGACAGCTTGTCAAGCTGATCGACCCCTTCGATGTCGTCGGAGGAGCCGGTATCAGTAGATCCCGGTTCGATGCACGTAGCGTGATTGGTGATGGTGACTGTAAGACGTATTGATAAATAATCTCTCGAATTTCAGCAGGAGTGGAAAGGCTGTGGTTTCTGACCCCAGAGACGAGCGCTCGTTCGGAAAAGATCGGGACCGAGCAGCTGATAGGCGCTTGGGTTTTGTTGAGTGGGAGCCATTGTTTGTTGATAGATGGGGAGTTTTGGAGCTCAGAAAGAAGGGGAGATGCGCAGAGATCAGGGCCTGTACAGTGAGTTATGACCACCTGGATGTGTCAAAGAGAGTCAGCAGATGTCCCATTACAACAGGAGTTGAGGCGGAGTGAGACGTCAATGTGAGGAAATCTGCTGGCCGAGATGTCATTCATGTGAATTGGTATCAGCTCAAATCAAAAGGGAGCGGGTCATTGCTGGTCCCTGTAATGACCATATTCAGCTTCTCTATGTACAACTCTTAAGCATTTATCTCAGATAGACATGCAGTAGATGGCAATTAACCACGCCAGCATCAATACGATATCACGGCTTTGTCCATTACAGCAGAAGGCAAGCATATAATAAATTATGTCTATTGTGTATCACAGGATCCACGTTTCTCTCGCCATCGCCCTCAATCCCTAATCGTATCGTGACCAGGATCCATCCTGAAGTCCACCTCAACGCGGTGTTGGCCCTTTCCGAAGAGATTGGCCCAGCCACCAATTTCCGTGCGCTGTAGAATGAGCGCATCAAGCCAGTCGTCAGTGTTCTCTGAATACGTGACGAGCCAATGAGATTGGTTCACGAAGTCGACCTGACTAATGTTGCACCCAGCGATGTCCCTCAGAAGGCGTACATGTGTCATTGCATCATACTCGGTTTCCAGATTGAAGCTGATCTTTAGCAAATTCTTGGAATCGTTGAGCAACCTGGCGGCTTCAGCCGCATCTGAACTCAGTCTATTAGTAGTCGACGATGCGTAGCTTTGGCGGTCCGATTCTTGTAGGCACCCGTCGGCGCACATCTTGTCGATCTCGTCATCGGTCCATATTCGTACGGGAGAGAGTACTATGTCGATGTGTAAGAATCTGATTTCTTGACGACCAGCGGGCCCAATTTGAACAAGAAAGCCACGCAACTCCCGCGCGGTCGCGAAGGAGAAGGCATTCCTGGCGTAGAAGATGTGGTTTGCTTCCCGACGTATCTGCCGACATACTTGTAGCATGGCGGTGCACGATGGCTTCTGACGTTCGGAGATGTCCAGTGTGGCAAGAAGGGTACCTCCAGAGGTTGCAGAGTCTTCCTCCTTGATTTTAGGTCCACCTCTTGCGATCACATGTGACGGCGGGACGATCAAGACGTAATCGTATATTAGATTTCTGATTTCCCCAGGAAGGTTGCCCAGTATACTCTGAGGAAACGGTTGTGGCTGCGAGAAATAGGCAGTCCAGCGACCTTGAATCCTTGCTCGGGTATGTACAGAGGAATTATTCGTGCGCCTATATCGTTGCTTTCCAAACGCACACGGGTGAGGCCATGACAGCGTGCGGGGGCCGACGAGCGGAGGCAGACTTGATTGATCCTCCTCCAGCAGCTGCTTGTGCAGCTGCTGACTATTCACTTGTTCCTCTTGGGGCTGTGCCCTCTCGAGCGACTCTTTCTCGAGTTCCGCATTAGGTCGCTCCTTGCCAAGACGTTGCTTTACAGGTCGTTTAGTCCGAATTTGAACTTTCTCAAGTTGCTCTCGTTCAGGTTGTGGCTTTTCACATTGCTCTTTCTCAAGTTGTTCCTTCTCAAGCCGCTTTCTCTCTATAACACCAACCCAGCGACGACCACCTATCCGGAAAGGGTTGGGTCCTAGCTCATCATTCATCCTCCTGGGTTGCCGATCTGAGGTCATGTTGTGAGTGTCAGGTGTCTATGTTTAGAGGTTGATGAGAAGAGAGAAAATAAGAAAATTTGAGAGTGCTGAATGTAAAAATGTCATATGTGATGTCGAATGTGTTCGACACTTTGAAACCAAAGTGTCGACCAATGAAGATAGTGTACGCGGTAATTTGTTGAGTGGCTCCAACAAAGAACCAAACTTATGGCATAGTCGTAGGGGACGTGTATGGGTGTCTGTCCACAATCGCAGTGCTGTGTAACGGGTTTTCCGAGCGTTAAAAAGTCATCTGGACGGGAAACTTCTACGCTAATATTGCCACCATGGTGAATAAATACTCGATCATCTGAGACTACGCTTTTCTCTTCACTCTTGAATGATAATGGAACAAGAAGAGGCGTTCAAGATTTCGCGCCGAAGCAGGAGTTCAGTCCTAGTCGTTGGCCCTGATGTTACGTCGGATCCGCTTGGTGAGTTACTTCCCAAGTGTGCTCAAATTTAGTCCATTCTCACGCGCGTCAAGAGCGAGACTCGCAACAAACCTTACGGTTTGAAGATGGTGTTTACCCTTGTTGAAAAGCTGTAGATTCTACGAAGTCTATGTACAAATTGAGTCACCGAGTCTAATTTGAGGCTTCAAAGAAACAGCTTTGAATTCACGATCTAGAGAGGGAAAACTTAGCAGGAACGCGAGGGAGAAAGCACAGCAGTTTATGTAAATGACAGAAAGTTGCCAAGGCGCTAGCGTAAAGTAAGTGGCTCCACCAGTACCTGACAAAACTCATGAGCGGTCTATTCGCGCTTTGGGAGGGGGAACCTAGTCTCGATTTGGTTAGACCCTTCATGGATCTTGTCAGCCTGTGCTCCAACACAACGAACATCGTGGCCTCGCAAGAAATAAGAAATTTCTTTATCTTCAAGATTTACGGTAATTTACGCTACGATGAAGTTGTGAAGAATAGGGATAACTATACTTTCTCAACCAAGCCTATAATCGTAGAAGCCTTCGTTACTGACTTAGGGAGGTCAGAAATAGGAGGTTTCAAAAACTCCAGATGGGATGTTGGATCCAAACAAACTGCCCCCCTAGAGTAGGTATAGCGGTCCTGTGCTAGCCAACAGGATATAACTTAGCCCTTATCTAGCGTGTCACAGCAAGCAAAAACACACCTCCGCGCCTATCATCTTGATAAGCTTCTTCTGCATATTTGTGTTCCCGGTGTTCTTTTCCTTAAGTAACTGTGTCAGACTTCCGTAGAACTCGTCATGCCTGCCTTTGTCGGGCAAAACTTTGGCACTGCGGCGACGACCGTTCACGATGGCGAGGACACCGATATTGATGATTTGCGGGTGAATCACAATTATGGTCTCATTGAGCGACATGGCCCTCGGACCACGGGCAGAAGCAGTGAAAGATCAAAGCAGCGACGCAAATTTATTTCCGTCCCTCGAGCGGATTTTGGTGCTATCAAATCATGGCTTCAAACACGCGAGCATGATCATCCTCATTGCTCTGGAGGTGAGTACGGATCACATACGTGAACTCAATACGGCTTGTAGATGTTCAGGATAAACGTATTGTGGAATTTTGTCCAATCTCTCGTTGTTGTGCCTTAGTCATGTGTAGGGAAAATGGCCGCATCTCCACTATTCTACGGCCAATGAGAATAGTCTCAAACAAGAAGGGGGCCTGGCCCGAGTGCAATTACTACAGAAAATCGAGGATGCCACGACCCTTGTCTCGAAGCTGGGTGAGCGCTACCTATGGATAGATGCACTATGCATCTTACAGGATGATCCCGGTGATACCAAGGTACAAAAACAGCGCGTGTCTTACATATACTCGAACGCCGTCGTGACTGTCACCGCTGGCGTAGGAGATAGTGTAGAGGCTGGTTTATCGAGACTTAGTAGTCCCGCGAACAGCGCCGAAGGCGTGAACGAATTAGCTTGTGATTTGGAGAGAATCGGATTAGGGGCTGAGAATTTATCAGGTACGGACTCCTCAGTACCGACCGGATCTGTAGATTCCAGCGGATCATAGGACTCGTTAGAGAAAATCTGTGGATTTCTCGATTGTGGACATTCCAGGAAACAATCTTTAGCAAGCGGCTCTTGATCGTGCTGAGAAAGAGGGTTATACTCGCGTGCGAGCACGCTCTATTCTCCGAAGGCGAAGAGCCGAATCTACCTATTGTACATCCACGTTTTGAATTTTTTAAAAGAAATTGGAGAGACGCGCCAGCCTTGAAGTCTGCGAGCATTGTGTCTACATTGACTCCCGTATGGCTTTGACATACCCCAAAGATATACTACGTGCCTTTAATGGAATCTTATCTCGACTTCTCTACTACCTCCGTTCAGCCTTCATCTTTGGCTTGTCTGAAACAGAGCTCGAGAGCGCTTTGGCATGGAGGGGTGGAGACGGCCACGAAGACTCGACTGGGTCGAGAGCACTATTACGACGGCAAACAGACCACACAACAGGCCGGAATTTTTGCCCGAGCTGGAGTTGGGCCGGGTGGGTAGGTGGAACTCACTACGGCTACGCCATCTGGCCTGGCTACGCCATCTGGCCTCCGAAAGGCTGCTAAGCGCGGCAGGTGTTACTAGACCCTCCACAGTTCATTGGCAGTGCAACTTGGCGTGGAGTAACTTCTGCGGGTGCCGATTGGGAGTGGCGGCGAGGTGATCACGATTCTGGATATTATACGCACCCTACCAAGCCCCATGTGAAATTCGCTCATCCCATCGAGGTCGAAAACAAGCGCCTGGAGGTTACGCTTCTACCTCTAGTTGGCTAGGTCTTACGTTTTAGTGCCGTCTGTGTATGTCTTGAGAGGGTAGTCGTTAGTGGCCTGCGCCAATCTCTACGGGATCAGCCTTGTATGCATGGTTGTCCAATTGTGAATGATGAGGACTTCCTTGGGAGGAATGGTGAATATGGATGTACTGCCTTCGAGCTCAGTGTTCTCGAACTCAGGAGAGAGTGGTGGACTGCCATTTGTGCTGAAGCCACTGGGATGCAGCTCCGAGGATCACCCTCATCACCTATCAATTATAGCCTTATCCCACTTTACTGGATCAGTGTCTACCTAGGAAGCCCCACACTACAAACACACGACCTTCATCGGATCCAAGACTGTCGCCCAAGTCGACTTAATCAACTCACTTGGCTTGTCGTGGGACATTGTTAAATTTGGGGGCGATAAAAATCACCTATGGACTTATGACCCTCGTCGTTACCAACCGAACAAGTACTATCCATTCTTTAAAGACCTGCTAGTTGAGTGGAAAGATTGCGTTACTTTTCGGCTGGGAATCGATCAGATGCATGTGGATGCTTTCAACGTGCGCCACATGAGCGGTTAATCTCACTTGGATAAATCTCTCGGCTTCCAGCCTCGTCACCTCATCAACCGTCATGGCTGAAACATTCATGATACGTCTATTTGCGAACTATTCGAAGCAACGCCACCCGAGAGGGCCACCAAAGCGCTATTGCCCTGTATTACGCTCGTGGAAGTCTCAAAAGTCTTGGTCTGCATCAGATTCGCCCAAGTCTCCCCTGAGAATTTTTGGGCACTGCTTTCTGACCAAACAAGGGGCAGAGAAGGGCTTCGCAGGAGGCCTCCAGTTGGCTGAGTCAGATCCGGATACTCATCCGACAACTCGAGGAATATGTTTTGCCGAAGGCCTGCGAGATGACCATGAGCTCTTGTTCTGGCACTCAAACACGGAGGTAGTACTGACCAAGACGCGTGGCTTTGCCACCTTTCTCATTTGCGCGAACACACATGGTGGAGACTGCCATGATTCCTCCCCATATATCATACCAAGACACTGTGGTTGACTTGCCTGCAATGTCAATCTTTACCATGCATCTCGCATCGGCTTTTCGAGATTCAGCTTAAGGTTGAAGACAAAACTAGGATAAGATAATGACCTACTCGCTTTATAGATAATTGGCAGGGTTACTTGAACTCGTGGATCACCCCGTCTCCCAAAGACTTTTCGATCGTGACTTGCGTCCATGTCTGCCCAGATGTTGATGCACGATTCCCACGGCGGACCCGGAGTGAGGCTTCGATCGCACCGTACATTCGGTGAATACTTTGCGATGGCTACGTTTACGTTGTTGTCGCCGCCTTAAGTAAACGTCAGCTAGATCTATCCTAACAGACGTGCCGCGTTCTCGATATCCAGAGAAACATTTCTGCTCTGAAGAGGCAGAACGCACCTATATCGCCTGCTATACCACCAACCCCCTTCTCGATAACGCATGTTTGCAGCAAAGTATACGCGGCCTGCCCAACTTCCGTCGCACTCGCATGGCCAGAAGGGACATCCTTCTTCAGCACTGGCTGCACGAAGCAGAGTCCGTCATCTGCGACTTCTCATTCAGATCCTTCACCTTTCATATGCCAGATCCGGTCGCGCGTGCTATTCGAGATTGTGCGGGATTACTTACCACTTAGTATCCTCCAGGGCAGGGGTATGCCACTTTGTAGTCCACTATGCCGCAGGGCGAAAGTGGTCTGTTTCTCATCTTTGCTCAAATAGCCGAAGACGTTTGTGCAGCTTCGGACGTTCAGATTGCGGCCGTAGTAGTCTGCGTCGCACTGTACTTTCAGAACCCGTTCGGATAGTGATCTGTTGCTGTTTTGCTGAGTTGTAAGATTTAGTGGCATTGAAAAATCCGAGGATGGTAAAGGTACATCTATAAATCTCCCAGAACTCTGTAATGGTGGCAGAGCAGTTGAAGACACGGTGAAGCTTGGGAGAATAGAGCTGATGATCATCACAATCGCTAACATGACGAGGAGCTCCCACTCTTCACGATCACGCGACGACTGCTCTCGAAGGTGTTTGGGATACCGTGCCAACAGCTTTCCTGAGTAGGAGAGCGTAAATAACGCTTGACACACAATGCACCGCCCATGTGAAAAGTCCGACGTTGCGCCTACAGCCGACCGTATATCCTACATGCGCCGTCTTGATGTCACAGTGTGGATGTTTGAAGAGTGAAAGATTGATAGGCGCATCAATCGTTGCGCGAAACGCGTCAAGACTCTATTTCTATGGGGAGGCAAGTGGCTTGGATTTGGAGACTGGAGTTCTAGCACATGGTACATTCTCAATGAATTGTCTGGGCAAGACCAAGGTAGTGACATTAGTGAGACTCATAATGGTTGTCCATGTTAATGATCAATTTCAGTAGTCAGAACAGCAAATTTCGAAATAATCGGGATCGTTGGGAAAGTCGTGACCATTGATACGGTATCCAGATGTTTGCAATTTCTTGTAGAATAATAGGCGGTCACTTTACATGGAAAGATCAAGAAGGATCAGTAGCGATAGGTATAGAAGTATTGGTAACAGATGGCGCTTCATCTCGATGTAAAATCCTGTTCAATGTCGTTGCGCCAATGCGCGAGGAGAAAATGCCTTGGATAAGACTCTCGTCTATCCGAGGCGAAGGACTCGCCCTTGTACTCGCGTTAACAGCAATGGAGGCTAATAATGACGCCCAATAATGTTGTACTTTCCCTTGGGCTTGCCTCAGTCCCTCAGACCTGCCGAGCCACCGCTAAGCCCCTTCGGGTTAGCTCCCGTTCACTAAGCCCCTTCGGGTTAGAAATACTAACTTCGTAGCTAAACGGCGGCAGGTCTAAGCGTAAAAC
>JAABUS010000130.1_pt1 | contig 178067 bp, 57 predicted proteins | sample 5560161 | NCBI WGS metagenome assembly JAABUS01 (sample SAMN10711885, study PRJNA513376) | rock metagenome | isolation source: Antarctica rocks | place: Antarctica: Victoria Land, Trio Nunatak nord | collected 2016-01-04 | reverse complement strand
AAAATACTTTTTCTAAAATTAAATATTTTTGCAAAAATTATAGAGAGAAGTCAATATATAATACTTATAAAATAAAACAAACATTAAAATTTGCAATAGAAACAACAATTATAATAATTATAATAAAACGAAAGCTAAAATAAAGATAAAATTTATATATTTTATTATTAATATTATTTTAGAAGAGCTCGACATAATTAAAATAAATATTTTGAAATACTTTAAAAAAACTTTTTTAATAACAAACAATTTTAAACAATTTTTTATTAATATAAAGTAAAAAATAATTAATTTTTTTTTAATACAATTAATATTTAAGTTTATATAAACTTTAAATATATAAACTTTAATTTAGCGTATTTGCTATTGCAAAATTGTTAATATTACAAATATTAAATATAATAGAATTATTGCAAACTTGCAACAAACATACTTTGTCAAAAATCTATTTAATCTTTTAAATTGTTATATTTATAAAATATTCTTAAATATAAACTAATTTGTATTGCTATTAATTCTAGATTATATATATTTGCTTAAACTATTCTTTAACATGTTTTTTTCAATTAACAACTATATTTTTTAGATTGTTTTAATACTTTTTAAAAAAAGTATCTTTTAATAAATTTGTATTTAAGAAAATATAGCAATTGTTTATTATATAATTTGTTTTAATTATAACAACAAATTAAAGTTTTAAAATTAAAGTTTTAAAGATTTGTATAATTTCGAAAACTAGTATTTTAATTTTTGAGATATTTTTCTTTTTGTTGTTGTCAATACTTTGTTCTTTATTTAATAGAGAAATTTTATTGTAAAATTAAAATAAAAATAATTTAAATTATTCTATAAATTCGAGTCTACTAAATCGAAAAAAGCAACAATATTTGTAAAGTTTACTATAATTATGAATTTAAATATTACTATTAATTAAAAGCAATATCTAAATTTCTTAATTTTTATACTATTTATTATTTTCTAGAATTTTAGTTCTAATATTTTAACAATATAATATTTATTAACAATAACAAATTCTATATAAATACAATAAATATTCTTTTGTCTTATATAAAACTATTTGTAAAACTTAATATACTTAAATACAATATACAACTCTTAATTATAATATATAGTTAAAAACTATACAATAAATAAGATCGAATTTAAAAAATTATAGTATTTTATATAATTTTCTCTTGTATTTGTAAAAAGCTATATAATAAAATTACAATAAATTCGAAATTAATTAAGAATAACAATTGTTAATATCTATTTATTCTTAACTAATTAATAAAGATCGAAAAAAATAATATTAAATTTTTTTATATTAACAAATCTATAGATTCTTTTGTTTTAATTGTTAAAATTTATATTTAAAAGAAAATATACAACAAGAATACTATATATAAGATAGAAATCAAATTAATATAAATAAATATCTAGCTATTGCTTAAATTAACAAAAAGGTAGACAATATTAATAGATATATTTTTAGAGCAATATTTGCAAGTAATAGATTTGTCTCTTTATTTAATTTGAATACTTTATTATTGTTTTTATAGCTATAAACAAAAGACAATAATTGCAAAAATAATAATAGTCTATAGATATAAATTGTTAGTAATTAAATAATTAAAAAGAACAAATATATTTTATTTTTTCGAAATTTATCTTATTTGCAAACAATATATTATAGAGACTATTTAATACAATATTAGAGACAACAACAAAGAATCTAGCTAATTACTATTAAGAAATCTTTCTTATTTTATATTTAATAATATATATTTTTTCTTAAATTTGTCTTTTTTAAGAACGATATATACAAAAGTTGCAATATGTTTTTTGATTTTGTTTAAAAAATACTTATATAGTTAATTAATTTAAAAGACTTTAAAACTAGATATCAATTTAATAAAACATTTAAGTAAAAAAAATAGCTACAAATATTTTAACTATATTTTTATTTTTATTTTTTTTATTTTTTTATTTTTTATCTTGCAAATTTGTCTTAATTAATATATCTACTTTTTTCTTTATAATATATATAATTATTATCGAATTAAAGTCTCTTTTATTGTTGAGCTTAATTTTAAATTTTCGTGTATTTTAGTTTCTTAAATTGTTATTAATCTTGTATTGTTTGCTTAAATATTTTTGTTTAAAAAAAAATTAAGATTTAACTTATTGTAGCAAAATAATTTAGCAAATAGAAATACTATATGCTTCGAATCTAATAAGATATACTATTAATTCGAAAACAATATAGCGAAGAAAACAAACTTGTGTACTAACTTGCGTAAAGTAACTTTTTAATTATATTTTTTGTTAATTAAATTAAGAGAGTTTTAAAGTAATCAAAAAAATTTGTAATAAAAAAAGAGCTAATAAAATTAAATTATATAAAAAAAATTAACACAACTTGTTAAAGCTTATTTGCTTATTTGTTAAAACGCATTTTAAAAATATAAAAATAAATCTATTTATATTATTCTAATTTTGTATTTAAATTTGAAGAAATTTTTTAAATTCTTGTTAAATTAAAAGAATATAATATTAAATATTGTTGTTGTTAATTAAATTACAAGTTATTCTTAGATATTTAATATATTACAACTTAATTAATCGAATTCGAGAAACAATTATATTAAACAAATTGAATTCAAAAAGATTTAAAATTAAAATTAAAAATTTGTAAAATATTATTAAGCAAAAAAAGATAGAATTGCATTAATCGAAATTTTAGAAAAAATATATTAAAAACTATAAATAAAGAATAGCAATTAAATTTGAAATTAATTAACAATAGCGCTTTGATAAAAGCAATATACAGACTTGCTAAAAAGCTTAAAGAAACAAAGAAGAAAAATATTAATAAAGTAGATTGTTCGAGATCAATATAATTGTTTTTTTTGTTATTTATTTTTTAATATTCTTTTCTTGTTGCAACTTCGAAAACAATTTTAATATTATAAATAATAATATTTTTGCAAAAACTTACTAGATAAAAAGAATAATTTTTGGATTTCTAGTATTTATTTATATTTGCTATAGAGAATTTTAGTCTATTTTATACAATTTGTTTTAAAATTGAGTTTTAAATACTAATAATCTTTAAAGATCTAATTAATAAAATTATATTATTAAATTAAGATACTTATACAACAAACAAATATTTTAACAAAAATATAATAAAATAAAAAGTAAGTTAATAAAATATTTTTTTCTATTTATATTTTTAGATTTGCAATATAATTATATATTTTCTAAAATAATAAAGCTAAAATTGTAAATAAACTTATATAAAGATAATGCTTGCAAATAAAAGTAAAAGTAAAAAAATAAAACAAGTTATAGAATTAAAGATTATTAATAAATTAATATTGTTATTATTATTAGATTCTAGAATCGAGAATTTTGTAAACAAATTATATTATATAAATTATAATTACTAGAAATTAAACTATACTATAAATATAATTCTTTATATTTACAATTAAAACAAATAATTAGATACTAATTAAGTAAAGAATTTGTAAAATAAGTTTACAAAATAATTGAAAAAAAAATATTAAAGATAACAATATAATAATATTCTAAATATATAAATTAGATTATAAAAACGCAACTAAAATATAAAGAAATAAAATATATCTCTTGCAATTAATTTCGAAGTTCTAAAGATTTGCTAAAAATAATAATACAATATTTGATTTGTTAAGATTTTAATCTTATTATTAATTTTAAGATTTAAATAATATTTAATAATAACAATTCTAAATTTAAAATCAAAATTAATATATTAAGTAACTTAAAGAAGAAACTTGTAATAAAAGTATAAAAAATATAATTATAAAAATAGAGCAACTATATCGAACAATATAGATTTAATATTTCGAAAAAAATTAGTCGACATTTATTTTAATTATATTAAACTATATTAAATTATATTAACGCAAATATTAGTATAAATACAAAGCAAACAAATCGAAACTTAAAAAAAGACAAAAATACTAAAAAAAGATATAATTAATAAAAATCTTTGTTATTGCGCAAACTAATAAGCTTGTTTAATCAACTTTATCTTTAAATATTAAATAGAAAACTATATTTATTAAATCTTTATTTCTTTTTTTAAATTTTCGATAACTATTGTTGTATTTGCTACTATATTAAATTTGATAATATTGATATTTTTCTTTGCTATTGCAAAGACTTTCTAAAAGATCTTAACTATAAACTTGATTTTTGTTAGTTACTTATTTAATACAATTTTTTCAATCTTTGTTTTAATATATAATATATAATAGAATACTTTCAAATTATTATTTTAATATTAGATGCAAACAAGAACTTAAACAACTATAATTATACTATATATTAATTTGCAAAAAATTACAATTGTAACATATTAAAGATTCAAATCTATATTTATAATATTAACAATATTAATTAATATATTAAACTTGTCTTTATATAGAAACTTGTTATTATTTAAATTTCTAGCAAACATAAAAATATTAATTGTTGTTTATTGCTTTATATTTTTCGAGTTTTTAAAATATATACAAAAATGTTTGTTTAAAATTAAATACTCTTGCAAAAACTATAGAGAGAAATTAATATATAATATTTATAAAATAAGACAAATATTAAAATTTGCAATAGAAACAACAAAGATATTAATTATAATAAAACAAAAACTAAAATAAAGATAGAATTTATATATTTAACTATTAATATTATTTTCGAAAAATTTAACATAATTAAGATCGACACTTTAAAATGTCTTTTAAAAATTTGTTTTATAATCGTAATTTTTAAACAATTCTTTACAAGTTAAGAACAAAATATAATTAAAGAGCAATCTTTTTTTATATAATTAGTTGTTAACTCTATATAGACTTTAACAATCTTATTGTTAGTTTAGCGTATTTGCTATTGCAAAACTATCGATATTACAAATATTAAATAGAAAAAATTACTATATACTTTTAACAAATATATTTTGTCAAAAACCTATTTAAATTTTAAGATTGTTAATTTTTCAAAATACTTTTAAAAATAAGCTATATTGTATTGTTGTTAATTTTAGAATTATTATTTATATTTAAGCACTTTATTAATTTGTTCTTATTAATTAACAACTATTATCTTTAGACTTTTTTAATATTTCTCGAAAAAGATAGTTTTAACAAATTTGCGTTAAAATTTCGATATATTTAGTAATTATTTATTAAACTATTTGCTTTTATTATAACAACAAATTATAATTTTAAAAATTAAAGATTTAAAGATTTGTATAGTTTTTAGTACTAATTTTCTAATTTTCAAATTATTTTTTTATTTAATTAAACAATTTTATAGTAAAATTGTAATAAGAATATTCTAAAAAATTTCAAACTCGCAATTCTATTAAATTAAGAAAGACAACAACATTTATAGAATTTGTTATAATTATAATTTCTAATATCAATATTAATTAAAAACAATATATAGATCTCTTTGTCTTTATACTATCTAATACTTTTCAAAAATTCAAACTAGAAGTTTTAATAATATAATATTTATTTACAACGTCGAATTTAACATAGATACAATTAATTGTTTGCTCTTCGATTACTATTTTATTTCTCTTTACTTTATAGATTTATTTGTAAGATTTAATAAACTTCGATTTAATAAACTTCGATTTAATACAAAACTTTTAAATCGATTATATTGTTAACAATTAAACAAATATTAAGAATAAGAACAAACAATTAAAGTATTTCGAACAATTAATTTCTATATTTTTAAAAAGCAATACAATAGACTTGCAAACAATTGTAAGTTTTCTAATAATATTAAACGTTAACACGTATCTATTGTTAAATAATAAATAAATATTAAGAAAAATAATATTAAGAGTTTTTAAATTAACAAAATAAAAGACTCTCTTTTTTTTGTTATCGAAATTAATTTTTAAAACAAGAAACAAATTAGATTTGTTAATAGATTAATACTTGTAGAACTTTGAACTAAATTAACACAAGCAATTATCTAATTATTTATTAAATATATTAGCAAAAGAGTAGATAATATTAATAAATATATCTTTAAAACAATATTTGCAAATAATAGATTTGTCTCTCTATTTAATTTGAATATTTTGCTATTGTTTTTATAGCTATAAACAAAAAACAACAATTGCAAGAATAATAATAATTTTTAGATATATATTGTTAATAATTAAGTAATTAAAAACAACAAATATATTTTATTTTTTTAAGATTTATTTTGTTTGCAAACAACGCATTATAAAAACTATTTAATTCGATATTAAAGATAGCAATAAAGAATGCAACAAATTATTATTAAAAATATATTTCTTACTTTATATTTAAAAAATTATACTTTTTTTTTGCAATACTATTTTTCGATACAATTTGCACAAACTTAACTATATATTCTTAAATTTTATCTATTGTGTATTTATATAGTTAACTTTTCTACGCAACTTTAAAACTAAATATCAAATTAATTAAACACTTAAATAGAGAAACTAAATACTAATATTGCAACTATATTTTTTTTGATTTTTTTCTTATTTTCTTCTTCTTTCTTTTGCTCTTTTGTTTTTGTTATTATATTTTTGCTAGACAAAAGATGGTAGCTAGACAAGCAAGGCAAGGCAAGCAACTAGACAAGATAAGAAGACACGCAAGTGAACAAAGCAAACATCTATAATAATTGTAAAAGTAATTATCTAAGAATTAAGCTAACAATCGAATTATACTTGATTGTTCGAAAGCAAACGTTATCGACAAACGCCAAACGCTCTCTTGCTATTAGACAAGAGCATTAGACACAAATCTCGTAACATATGCTCTTCTTAAAAGAAAAGATATTAACGCTTTTGTTATATTGTATTCTTTACGTCTTCTAATCTCTAAACTTAATTATTATTTTGTTAAGACTTCAATAGTCTAATTAATAGAAATAAATTCGTTGTTCTTGTTCGCCTAAGCGTTATGCTTCTAAATAATCTTAGTTTAATTCTTCTTAATATTTAGTTTGTTGTAAAACTTCTTGTCGCGTTAACAATAAATGCTCTTTTTTGCATTTAAGTATATCTTGTTTATGTTAATTGTTGCAAAATTGTTCTAAAATTTATTTTTAAATAATTTGACAATCTTAACAATTTAAACTAATTTGTCAACAAATTTAACAATATCTTTAAGAAACGCATAGACATCGATCTTAACAATAAAGTTAAAAATAGCATTGTAGTTATCTTGTATAACTTGAAAATGCGTTGTCGTCTTGTTTAAGTTATTTGTTATTTTGTTTAATAGATGTTTAGCAATTATCGCAAAGCAAGCTATTTAATAATTAATAATAAAGACATTTGTAAATTTAGTAATTTTTGCAAGCTTAATAGCTATATTTTTGCAAATTAATTTGTCTTTCGAATTTAATATTTAACAAATAGTTTCTATTTTAATTTTCGACTTTTTTGCGTAGCGCTTTAGCAACTTTGAATCTTAAAAGACAAAAAATAAAACAAAGTTAAAGAAGATATCTTCTTCGATTAAAATCGAAATTAATTAATTTATTTTTATAATTGAAGTTAAATGTTCGCAAGACAACGTTATTGTTTTAAATAAAACATAATTGACGTTTGTCTTTTGCGTTTTTCGCACTTTTAATAAAGTTACGATTTCGCGTTTGATTACTTAACAAACTTCTATTAATATAGTCTTCTTATTAAAGTTGTTCTTTTTAATATTTTTTTTGTAATACAAATTCGAAAATTAATCGTCTTTTATAACAAGATTTAAAACAAATTTGCAAGCTTTGTAGTTTGCAAAAATTTAATCTTTTTTTAAAAACAACAACTTGTTAAGATGTATTAATATTTAATAAAATATAATACTATATACAAGATTATTTATTTTAGTTGTTTTGTATCTTTTTTGCAAATCGACAATTTAAATAAATTAGACATTAATATTGCTTTGCAAGATATATTTTTTTTTAAAAATATTAACAATACTTATAGATACAAAGATAAACTTTAGAGATGTATATAATATACAAATATTATTGTTTTTGTTAAAAGCTACAAGTTATAAAGAGAAGCAATTGCGTATTATAATATTAACGCAAACAATACAATTTATATTGTAATTAATAAGATACGTATAACTTAATAAGTAGCTAAGATAATTGTCGATATCTATTTCTTTATTAAAACTAAAATAGAGCAATACTTATTTTAATTATCTTTGCGCTTAAAATCTCTTTGCTAGAAATTAAATAAACAAAAGATACGTTATTGCTTTTGCGAAGCATAATTATAGTAAAATAGTTGTTAAGCATAAATATTTTACAAATAAGTTATTCGACGTCTATTATAGTATGCTTTTCAAAAAAATTACGTTTAATTTTAATATTTTTTAAACTTAATTTGTTGTTTTCTAATTTAATTTAATTATTATTATTTTGCTAATTTAAAATATTTGCGAAATCGTCTTTAATTGCTTAATTAGCGACTTTGCGTTTACAAACTTTTGCAACATTTTAATTAAAATAAGAGTTTTTGTTCTTTTTATTAAAAATTATATTAATTGCTTTTTAGACAATAACAATAGACAAATAATTTTGTAATATAATAGCAATAATAAAGATACTATTGTTAATAATATAAAAATAATAACTAATAATAGTAAGCAAGAATGCGTATTAATAATATAAAAATAATAACTAATAATAGTAAGCAAGAATGCGTATTAATAAAATTAAAAATAATAAACTTTAATAATATTGTTAATATTAATGTTAATTGTATTAGTGTTTTAGTAAATAACGTTTTATAACTAAAACTTGTAAAGCGTTTGCTATAAGTAAACAATAAATTATAATTGTTTAACATTACATTTAAGCAAATAGTTTATTGTTATTAATTTTTAAACATTAACAACAACAATATTAAAATAATGTTTAAACATTGTTGTCTTTTTTGCTATTTATAATAGTTTTAATCTTAGACAATCTATTTTTTTTCTTAAATATAAGCGCGTTTTTTGTTGTTTTAGACAATTGTTCGCATTTCTTTAACAATAATATAAGAACAACAATATCTATCAAAGATGTCGAGACAATTATTTCAAATATTGTAATAATTGTTTTAGAATGTCTTATAATAAAGAAAATAGACATTTTATGTTTTGTTTTGTAGTTATTGACAAGATCTACAAAATTATTTAACAAATTCTCGTTATATTATTAATTTCACTTAGCATCGTAATTTTTTTATCAAACAAAATACTTCGAAATAAAACAATTTTGCTTATATTAACAAATGCGATGCTTAATAAGAGCTTTAATCTTGTAAAAATATTATTTAACATTTAATTTAATAATAATCTTTAAATAATTTAGCTTTAAACAATTGTATAAGTCTTTATCGCTTAGCGTTAGCTCAAAATAAACAATAAATATAATTAAGTAAATTTTTCAATTTATTGAGAGATTTAATTTGTACGTTAGATTGCTTTTTTATTTAAAAATCTTAAAAAACTTAATGCGTTAAATAAACAACTTAAACAATTTAACAAACAACAAAAAGTAGCTTTTGTAAAAACAAAAATACATTATATTGTTTACAAAAAACTTAATAGATTTATAATATTTATTATATATTATTTTGATTGCTATATTAGCTTATCCAATTGTCGCTTTTGTTTCGAAAACATTAACAATTTTCTTTTGTAATTAATTTATCTAAATATTGTCAAATTTAAAAAGAGATAAGAGATTACGTATCTTAAAGCTTATAATTATTTTATTTAATAATAATTTAATAGACGTACTAGATAAATTATTAAAACAAACGCAAAATACAAGCAAAAAAAACACTTAATTTAAATTAAGATTGTTAATCGTTATATATCGCAAAACTATCTTAATTGTTTAATTTGTTTGTTTACTTTATTTGTTTATTTGTAAATAATATGTTGTTAAAATCAAAAACTAAACTTCTAACTTCTAAAATATAATTGTTCAAAATTTAATATAAACTTGCAATCTCTATTATATATAAACATTCTTAGAATTCTCTAATTAACAAAATTGTTAAAAAGAATATTTGTTTAGTTTGTTGCAATATAAATTGTTTTGTTAATTAAAATAGTTACTTTTTTGAAAAATTTACAAGTTGTTGTTAAGACAACATTAAAATCTTAATATAACAAAAGTCTTAAAACAAAATCGATACATACTGTATAAAAAGATACGAAAAAACTAAAAATTAAATTAAAACTTTTATATAATTAATATTGTTTAATTTGACAAAGATTGCATTTTTAACAATAAACAATATATTAATATAATTAAGAAACAAGTTTACAAAAATAAAAATTAATTATTATTGTCTTGTAAATACGAGTAAAGTTAGTATAACTATTTATATTGTGCGTCTAATAAAAGATTTTTGCCTTAAATTTCTTAGACAAACATAGTCTCTTACAATTTGCGTAATCTATAAAATAAAATAAGTTGTTTTTTTCAAAAAATTAAATACTAGAAAATATAAATAATTTTCGAATTGTTATTAAAAATTTTGTTTACTTAATATATTTAACATATATCTTAAAAAGTCTTTTCTTAAAGATTTTACTTATTTAAACAAAATTCAAGTAAAATAAAATTGTCTTGTTAATCGTATTTTAATCAATTAAATTTATTTTTTCTTTAAAAATTTGTTGTATTAACTTAATTACAATTTGTATATTTGTTGCAAAGTTATTTATTTTATCTAAGATTAATAACTTGTTTTTATTATATTTATCTTTAAATGCAAAAAGTTTAAACAATGTATCTAAAATTATATATAATCTTTTTGCATAATAATATATATCAAATAAAAATTGTAAAAGATATTAAAAAATATGCACAAAACGAAAATTAAGTTTGTTAATTAATAAGAAAAACAATATAGTTTGTTTAACAATATTTGTTGTAATCGAATAATTAATATAAATTATAATAAGTTTTTTGATTGCTTCTATTAAATATTTAGTCTTTTGTATTATTTATACAAAACAAATTACTTTTATCTTAATTGATTAATAATTTATTTCGACAAAGCTTAGAGTTTTAAACAAAAACAAAATATATTAAATATTGTCTTGTTTAAAGTTGTTGCTAATTAAATTGTCTTTAATATAATATATTTCGACATTAAATTTGCGCTTTTTAAAGACGTCTAAATCTATATATAAACAACAATTGTTGTTAAAATAAATTAAGAAATTCGAAGTTATTAAAGATTGTTGTAGTTAATAAAAAAATTAAAGAAAAATAAACAAATACTTAATATATATATTTCTTAAATACGTCTTTTGTTTTTGTTTATTAACAATAACAGATCTTTTTAAAAAACAAGTTTTTTTTTGTTGCAAAACGTCGATTCGCTAAACATATTAAGCAATTTTATTTCTTTAATAATTGACAAAATCAAAATAGATCCTAAATATTTTTAAATTTTTCAAAAATTTAATTGTCTTAATAACGACAATACGTTTTCTAATAATAAACAAGTTAAAGACGTTTACTTTTTGCTCTAGCAACATAATGCTAAAATAGTTAAAATAGATTTTTTTAAAATTAAGCGTAATGTTTAGCAAAACTAATTTGTTAAACAATTAAATAAAATAAGCTAAATATGTATTAAACAATTGCGAAAAAGCAACAATATTGTTAATATAAACTCGATAAATCTTTTTAAATTGACAAAGTTCTTTGTTTATTATTTGTTAAACGTAGATAAACAAATTTTTAAATCTTATAACAACAATATTAAGTTATTTTTTGTTTTAATAAATAATAAAGAAAAACTTATATTTGTCTTTTAATGCAATTAAGAATTGCAAGAAAAAAATTAATTTATTTATTAAATTTATGTAATTACAATTACGAATCTAAATTATAATATTAGTTTAAATAAATATTAAATGTTTATTTGTAATAATTAGTTTATTTAGTTTGCGAATATTAGTTACTACTTAATACTTTCAAGTTTTATTTAACAAAATTTGTTAAATTACGAAAACAAAAAATTCGAACAACAAAGATTTAATCGATTATATTATTTTATTTTAAATATATAGTTTGTCGAATTCTTTATTAATTACTTTGTAATCGCATTCTTTTAAAAGATAAATTTTGTATTTTATTTTTAATATTAATATAGAATTCTAGTCGCTATTTAATAAGATTGACAATTAGTTTTTTCTAACAAAATTAATAGTTTTGTTAATATTTTCTTATAAGACATGTAATTGTATTACGAGACGCTAAAGCGCAATAATTTTGTTTAAATTATTATAGATATAAACGTTATTAATTAGATTTGCTTAATAATTATTACTAAATATATCAATCTTAATATTCTCTTTAATTGCTTATCTCTCTTTGTTAAAGTTAACTTAATAACAATTTTGCTTCTTAAACTCTAACAAACGTTTAAATATCGTATACTATAAAATGTAAAAAAACATCAAACAATTGTTACGAACATATACGAAAAACATATTTTTATTTATAACATAAAAGTAAACGTCGAACAAAATCGATTTAAAGATATAATTTTTGTTAAACAAAATATTGTTTCGTACAATTATTAAAACTTTCAAAACAAAATAAGCAACAATTATAAAACTTCTTTTAATTTTAATAATTTATTTTATTCTAATATTGTTTTTTAAATTTATTTTTAATTTTGTTTTCAAATTTCGACAACTCTTAATAATTAGTTTGTGTTTATTTATATTAACAACTATACGTTTAAAATTAATAATATTTATTTTAAATAGCAACTTTGCTTTTAGATTTTTTATAACGTAAACTTCTTAACAAAAGTAAGCAACAATTATTTTGTTGTTTATTTTGTTTTAAAGATATATTGAAAGCTAAAAATAATTGTTAATTAAATACTTATCGTTTTTAATATTGCGCACAAATACAACAACGCTAGATTGTTTTGTAAAATGCTTTAGTTTTAAGTTACTAAAAAAGTTATTATTAATTAATAACATAATATACTTGTTATCGACGTAAATAACACAAGAGATATCTTTTTATAAGAATATTATTTAATATGTTGCATAATATTAATGTCTAAAAGTTAATTTATTTTAATATAATAATAAAGCGTCTAATTTAATTAACTCTAAGTCTATAAAACTTATCTTAATAAGAACAAGATTAACATAAAATATTTTAATAAATTTTTAATAATATGCTTTGTTATGTTTGTTTTCAATGTGCTAAAAAAGCTTGTTTTTTAATAAAAAAATCAAGACACAACTTTTGTATTTAAAGAATAGTAAAAAAGATATTAACGTTAACTTAATATATATTGCATTTGTTTAATAAATTGCTTTCTATAACAAATTAATTAAATAAACAATTGCTAATACGTTCTTCTTAATATAGTGTGTTTCTTTAAGTTAATTATTAACAATATAATATGTTATTGTATTTGCATATAAGTTACTATAGTAATTTGTAAAATCTTCGAAGAGTATAAAGTAGTAAACAAACTCTATATATTTTGCAAAATTTGCGTAGTATATTGTTACGACAAAAGCTTAATAAATTGCTATTTATTTGTAATTGTTTTAATAATTATTGCAATAATCTTTGCAATATTTATTTTAATAATTATTTTAATTTTGTTGTATATTGTTTTGTTTATCTTTTGTTTTTTAATTTTAATAATAAAAGTTTTTGCTCTAATTATTTGCGAAAGAATTTGTTATGATTGTAATTGCGAATTTTGTAAAAAACTTTAATATTAAAAGTTGTTACAATATTTACTAAATTAATTGACGAAATTACTTATTAAAATTTTGCAAATTCTACATAGATTATTTAGAATATTTGTAATTAACAAAATGTTATTAAGAAAAATACGTATAATCGAATTGCTAATAGAAGAATATACAAGAGAAATAAATTAAGCAAAACATATATAATGCAAATTGACAAACAATTTGTTCTTTTAATTGTCTATTTAATTAATTTGAATTTTGTTAGTTAAAGCAATAGACAAGCATTATCTTTTATATTTCGCACTTTGCATCAAGTTTCTTAATAAAGTTCTAAAATAATATATAAGCAATAAGTATACTAACAATAAAATGCAATTCTATCTTAAGCTAATTTTATATTTAAATTAATTGTCTTTAGATTTCTTTAATGTTTGTTAATTGCGCATAAAAAATAATGTTTTGCAAATATTTTATATTCTTTTATTTGTTTTTAGTATCTTTAATAATAAAGATCTTTGACGTTAACTTATTAAACGTCTTGTTAATTTTTATTTTAAAACAATTTTACAATTTATTAATAAAGTTTTAAAAAAAAAACTTCGAAACATTTGTCGTTTAAAGTTGTTTACTTTTTTAAAATATTACGTTATAACAAAGTTACAAAAGCAAAAAGAGAGATTATTTTAAACAACAACTTTGTTAACAACGTATATATAATTATTTATACGTTTAATAAATGTAAAGACTTCTCTATATATTGTTTTTTTATAGACAAAAATAATATTGTTTAATTTGTAGTTATCTAAAGCATTTAAATAAAAAAGGTCTAAATTAGACGTTTTAAATCGATTAGAAAATATATTTGTATCTTTTTGTAAAAACTTATTAAAGTATTTAAAAACGCAATAATAATTAGCTAATTTATTTTAAAACAAATATTATATTTATTTTACTAAAGAGCGTTAATTTTTTTTACGCAATATAATTCGCAATTGTTTTAAATCGAAATTTGCAAAAAATAAAGTTTGCTCAAAGATTGCGAAATTAAATTAAGAGATTAAAGTTTGTTTAAAGATTACAAAGTTAAATTGCAAAATCGAAATTTATTTAGAGATCGCAAAATTAAATTATAAAAACAAAATTTATTTAAAAGCTATTAAATTGATTTGAGCGCTAAAAGATTGTCGAACAAACTTGTGCTATTGTTAGAAATCTATATTATTAAGCGTAGTTATATTCGATTAGATTGTCTTTAACTATAAGATATTAAATTTGATATTTTGTTGTTAATTGTATTAAGTATGTTGCTTAACGTTAAATAAATTAAATAGCTATAAATTGTACAATTGCGCGACCAAGCTAAATTAATCAAACTATTGTTATTTACTTTGCAAAGAATTGTTAAAACGTAAATTTATTATTTTAGATTTGTTATTTATTTCGAAACTCGCTTAATTAAATCTAGATTAACAACAACAATTTATGCTATTGTTTTCAAAAAAGAAGATTCGCTTTTAACAATATAAATTGTTAACGTTTATTAATATATCTTTACGCGATTTATTGTTGTTTAATTCGTTAATCTTGTTGTTTCTTAATTTGTTAAAAAAATTAATTATTAATTGTTTAAATAAGAACGCAAGCAAAACAAAAAATGCAAATAAAAAAACAAGTTTCGAAATACTTAAAGACGCGAGTCTACGCTAAATAATAAAAACTTTGTCGAAATGCTTTAAAGCAACAATCGAACTAAAAGACTTCAAGTTTAAAATATTATTAAAGTAGACGTTTAGATACTTTTAATTAAGCTATTTGTCTTAATATTTAAATAGTTGTCTTGCGAACAACTCTAATAACGTCTTCGAAATAATATCGTCTAGTATAGAAAATAGTAATGTCTTTAAAGTAACAATATTAACTACAACAAATTATAATGTCTTTAAAATCTAATAATTAAAAACAATAAATAATAATATTTTTGTTAAAGACTTGTTGTAAACTACAACAAACAATAATTTTTTTATAAAAGCTTTGTTGCTAATTGTATTAAATAAAGTTGTCTATTACATTTTTTCGAACTTATTAATTGCTTATTTGAGTAAAGTTTTGTCGATTGCTTATTTAATTGGTCAAATTTGTTTATCTTTACTAAATTGAACAAATAAAGTAAATTAACGAGTTTTGTCTATAGATTCGAATAAAGATAAACAAAACAAAAACTTAAAGAGCTTCTTAGTTCTTTGCTTAGTTGACTTACTAATGCAAGAGATATATTAATGCTTAGTAGTGCAAAATTGCAAGATTTGATAAATAAGAGCAAAAAGAGCGAAATCAACTAATTTAATTGAGGAAGATATGTCAATACAATTAGATAGATACTTGCGTAAGACAAGCGAGTGTTAACTCTAATGCAATAATTCAATGTCTAGTAACTACGAAACGCAAGCGAATGCTAGCTCTAATGCAATAATCTAATGCCTAATAAATGCAAAATGCAAATAGATAACAACTCTAATATAGTAATTTAATGTCTAATAATAAATGCGAGACTAAGTAAAAGAATTGACAATCAATGTTGTTTGTCTAAATTAGACAAGCGATTAACTCGAATCGTTAATTGAAGCTATTATTTGCTAGATAAAAGATGGCAACTAGGTAGGCAAGACAAGGCAAGCAACTAGACAAGATAAGAAAACACGCAAGTAAACAAGACAAACATCTATAGTAATTGTAAAAGTAATTATTTAAGAACTAAACTAACAATCGAGTTATACTTGATTGTTCGAAAGCAAACGTTATCGATAGGCGCCAAACGCCCTCTTGCCATTAGGCAAGAGCATCAGGCACAAATCTCGTAACAATTTTTTTTCTTTTTTAAAATATTTATAATCTTGATTATATCTTAATCTATTTTGTCTTTAAACTTGAATTTAATTAATTAAATATTATTGATTTTCGAACTATTTTTAATTATTTTTTGTATATCTTTTCGACTTTTCTTAAAAGAAAAGAAATTAAAAGATAAATTATTGTTATTAAAAAAACTTAAACGCAAAAATATTGTTTATTTAAAGTCTAACAAAATATACAATTAATTTAAAAACAATATAGCAATAAAAACAAACTTATATACTAATTTGTATAAAATATTTTTTCTTTTCTATTTTTAATAGATTAATATAAGAGAACTTTAAAAAAGTCGCACAAATTTGTAACAAAAAAAAAACTAATTAAAAAAATCTATAATAAAAGAACTAATATATTTTGCTAAAAATTATTTGCTTAAAAATTAAAATACATACTAAAAATACAAAAATAAATTTACTTATATTATATTATTTTTGTATTTAAACTCGAAAAAAGTTTCTATAATAACAACAAACAAAAAAAATTATTTTAAAAATTCTATATAGCTAGACTAGTGAAAAATTCAACCGATGTACAACCGTTTTCCAATCGTCGAAAAACCGTTGAAAAACTATTCTTAAACTGATGAAAAACCGTTTTCCAACCGATTAACAATTAGAAAAATTCTAAATTTCGATTGTTCAACGATTGAGTTCCCCAACAACCACCAACCGCAGAAATAGATTTTAGGGTTGAATCGCGGTTGTTCAACTGTTGATTAAAATTTTCATTAAATTGAAAAAAAAATATAATTAATTAGACTTCCTAAGTACTAGACTAGTAGAGAGATATATGGCGGGAGTATAGATAAGGGGATCACTTACGCGTATATGTTTTTCGTAAATCACGTGATTTTTCTATTTATAACTTGCTAGTGTTGATAGTAATCAAAATAGAGACTTCTCGAGATAAGTTAAAACTTTAAGTTTAAGTTTAAACTCTAAACTATTAATAGAATTAATAGAAAAACGTCTTAACAACTTCACGTATTGACGAATCAACGATTTAGATATTTTACTACTCGATATGCCAAGACTTAAAACCCTGATCGGGCTAGCTTCGAGACTTAGAATAAATTTTTAAAATTTTTAATATCAAAATTAGCACCTATAGGCATCTATCCGTTGAACAACCGTTGTTCAACCGTAGAAAAATTCATTTTCTAGTCTTAAACTGTTGTTTAAAAATTTCCATATCAAAATTAGCACCTATAGGCATCTATCCGTTGTTCATCCGTTCTTCAACCGTTGTTCAACCGTCGTTCAACCGCTGTTCATCGGAAGAAAATCTAAATTTCCAAATTTCTAATATCAAACCGTTGAACAACCGTTAAACAACTATAAAATATCTAGATTTCTGTTGTTCAACCGACGTACAACTGTTTTACAACTGCTGTTTTTATTAGTAGGAAGCCCTAGACGTTGTTGCTATTAGTTAGATCTAGATTGTTCTTTAATATCTAATATATTATAATTTGATTAATTGAATTTAAGAACAAATTGCGCTAAATTAAACAATCTCAAAAAGAATTAAAGCTAAAGTCTAAGATTTGTAAAAAATTATTAAGCAAAATAGAATAAAGCTACGTTGTTCGAAACTTTAGAGAAAATATATTAAGAGCTACGCGTAAAAAATAGCAATTAAACTCGAAATTAATTAACAATAGCACTTTAATAATAAAAGCAATATACAAGCTTGCTAAAAAACTTAAAAAGACAAAGAAGAAAAATATTTGCAAAATAGACTATTTAAAATTAATATAATTGTTATTTCTACTATTTGTTTTTAAGTATTTTTCTTTTATTGCAACTTTAACAACAAATATAGTACTATAAACAATTGTATCTTTGCAAAGATTAATTAGATACTAAAAATAACTCTAAATTTTTAAAATTTGTTTGTAATTTTTATATAGAATTTTAGTTTGCTTTATACGTGTTACTTTTAGTTCGATTTTTAAATACTAATAAGTTTTATAGATTTTGTTAGTAAGCTTGTACTTTTAAGTTAAGACAATTGTATAATAAAAAAGCATCTTAATATTAATATAGTAAGATTTATAATAAACTAATAAGATATATTTTTGAGTCTATATTTTTGTTAAAATAGAAAAGCTAACATTATAAGTTAACTTGTAACAAGATAATACTTACAAAAGAAAAATCAAATAAATAAGTAGAGCAAGCTATAAAATTAAATATTATTAATAAATTAATAAGCTTACTAACTTAATATATACGCGTCGAACATAGAATAAATATAACTAAAGATAATATAAATTTATTGTGCGCAATTATATAAATAGCATTTTTAAATAAGATTAAATTAATATAAATTAGACTAATCGAGTAATTACAAACGCAATTAAAAAATAGATCTACTATAAGACTATTTATTAACTAATTTCTTAATAATTTTTAAAGATATGCGCAGAAGTAAATTTGAGCTATATTGAATAACTTCGAACTATTTAATATTAAAAACTAAAATATAGATATTCTTAATTAATATAAAGAAGACAAAATATATAAAGTTTCGAAATTTATATAAGATTAAAATATATTAGCGCAATTTGAGCAAAATAAAATGCTCGAGTACTAAGATATCTAAAATATTAACTAAAATCTTAGACTATATATATTTAGAAATTAAAAAATCGATATCTATTTAAAGTCTAAGTTAATATAGTACAATTTAAACTAAGATCAACAATAATAGAAATATATATAATCTAAATATATAGTTTATAATATTAAATTTAAAGTTTGCAAAAGCGTTCTAATATATTTTTTGAGTTAAGATTAATCTAATAGAACTATTATAAATAAAGAGTAGTAGATATAATTTTTCACTAGCAATTAGCTGGCAAAAAGCTATTTTAGCAATATGCGCAACTAGCACTTTCTGAGCAGAGATTCTAGAATTGCCAATAAAGTTTTTCTTTTGTAATCTTCGAACTAATAGATTTATTATAATCTTTACAATATATATAAAGAGTCTTTTTGTATTAATTATTATTATAGAAATGCAAAATAATTGCAACGTTAGAACAAAACAATAAAAAAGAAAGAGATTTAAGTTTCGATTAATTAGACTTTAATAAATAGATACTAGTATTGCTTATTAAATATTTAATTAGTCGAGATTAAACTCTTAAATATATAATCTTGTATAGATTTCTAGAAGTATTAAATCGAGTATAAATTAAAATAATAATAATAATAATAATAATAGATAAAAAACTAAGCTGAAATTTAATTGCAAGTAGCAAACTTGTATTTTTGTAAAAAAATAATTTAACAAAGTTTAATTCGATAAATATTAACAAAATTAATTAAATTATAGAATTGAAATAAATAAAGAAAAATACAAATCTTTTAAAAGTTTTGAACTATTTAATATAGTAAAAAAATTGTTAAAATACGTATTACAAATATATAATAATTAAGAATATCTATTTTAAGAAAAGAAAACAATAAAGATTTTTTTAAATATTAATTATAAAATTACAAAATTAAACTTAAATTGAACAAATAATTTATTTTTAAATTTATATATATTCTATTTAAGAAAAAGCTTAAAGTACTTCGCAAATACTTAATAAAAAACAAAAAAAAGAATTTATTAAAAAATTCTAATTATAGATAAAATATTTAATTCTCTTTGTATTTAAGATTTAAGAAGAATAAAACCTTTTGTTTATATATTAATTATTAGAAGTTAAACAATATTATAATTAAGATTTATTATTTAATATTTAATATTAGCAAACTTTAGAATTAATTATTTGAAATAAAGTACTTTATTAAATTAGATCTACAAGAAATATACAATTAAAACTAGAATAAAGACAAAAAAAAGTAAAAGATAGTTTTTCGTATACAATATAAATTATACAAATATATAATAATATTATTTGAGTTTACAAATATTTTAATAATATATTAGAAAATAATTAATAATATATTATAACAATATATAAATTTTTTTGTTATAATATACTTAAATAATATTATTATTTATTTAAAAATCTTAAAAGAATATATTAATTATATCTTTAAAGTTTTGAAATAACTAAATATAAAAAACTTATATTTTAAACTAAAGAAATACAAATTTATTATTAAACAATATAAAGTACGCATAAATCTTAAAAAACTATAAGCAATTAAATAATAAAAAACATTAATTAATATTAAAAAAGTACAATTCTTTCTAAATTTTATAAATTATAATAAAAAGTTTCTTAAGAATTACTTAATTAACACTATATTATTAACAAATTTTATAAAGAAAAATATGTTATAAATATAAGAATTTATAAAAGAAAAATTATTTTAGAATCTTAAACTAAAATATTTAATTTGCAATTGTTAAATAAATATTATAATTTTAGATTAGCAATCTATTAACTAAGTTTGTCGCTCAAATTAATCTTTGTTTCTATATTATTTAATCTTCTTAAATAAATTAAAATTAAATCTAAATTAGATCTAAATTAGATTAGATTAAATCTAAATTAAACTAAATTAAATCTAAACTAATTTTTGCAAAATATAAAGTTTACAATCTTATATAATTAATATTGTTTTGTTTTTTTTTTCTTTTCTTTTTTGTCTTTTGTTTTATATATTAAATCTAGTATAGATCTAAGTTTTATATAATTATTAATTTATATATCTTTTTAAATAGTAGTTTTAAGTTTAGTTTTTTATATTATAAAAGTTCTATATTTTTTGCAACATTTTTAGAAATTAAAATCTAATTTTCTCAAATATATTAATACTTATATAATTATTAATTTAATAAAGTATTTTGAACTCTTATTAAAAATCGAATTTATTATCGAAGACTTTGTTCGACAAATTATTTAAAATTTAATCGAAATTCTATATTAATTTCGAGAATTTTAAGATTAAGCACAATTTAATATTAACATTATTTTTGTCTTGTTTGCTTTAAGCTTTTTTTTTGCAAAATTAAACTTAATATTTATAATTGCAATTGTGCAAATTGTTACTCAAACTATAAGCAATTAATTTATTTTTATTATATAATTTTAATTATTTTTTACAAATATTATTGCTTTTGTTGTTTTTAGATTTGAGAAACTTTTCGATATATTATAATATAAAAAAAACAAAAACTAATCAAATATATAAAAGCAAATCTTATACAATATATAGATATTAACTATAATTAATATTTTATTAATTGAATTAAAATTGTCTATATAGATTTACGACTTATTATAGATAAAAAAATCTATAATTTTATAAATTAATATCAAATTAATTGTTTTTATATTATTGTTTTTTTTAATAAATAATATCGAAGTCTATATTATTGTTATAACAGTTTTTTCGAATCAAAAGATATATTCTTGTATTTTTGCAAAATTCTAAAACAAAACTCTATAAATTTTGCTAGATACTACAATTTCCTTTATCAAAAGAAAAAGCGTTTTCAAATAAAAAATATTTTACTAATTAATTGTTTAAAACGCAATATTAGTTATTTTATTTAAATTGCTATTATATTTGACAAACTCTTAATAGCAAACAATTTATTATTTTTTAATAATAAATTTAAACTTTTATCGAGATTAACAAAAAGTTTCAATAATTTAAATATTGTTAATTTTATATTATAACAATTGTTGTTGCTTCTATTAAACAAAAAATCAATTCTATTTTAATTAACAATTTATTAAAATTTTATGTTATTTTCTCTATTTTTGTTGTTTTATTTGTATTAATAATCTTTATAATATTTGACAAATTAATAAATTTAAACTTTGTTATTACTATTGTTTAGAACAAATTCTTAATTGTTTTAAAAATTAAAAAAGTTTGCAATAAGTAAAAACTATACTACTATTATAAATTGCAATATTTGAACAAAATTGCAAAAAAAAGTTTAATAATTTCTTTTTCTTTTTCTGCTTTATTGATCTAGATAATATTTTTAGTATTAACAAAAATATTTGACTATTAGTAGAAAAAATCTAGTTTCTAAACAAAATTGTATTTCGAAATTAATATAAATATTTTTTGTTTTCTAGTTTTCTAGTTTTTATTTCCTTTTTAATTTAATAAAAAATTCTTAATTAAAATAGTTTTAAAACTCTTTAAATTTAATTCTATATTTAAAAATAATTACATAATAGTTTTCTTTGTTTTATATTAGATTTAATCTTGAATTTTTGCTATAACTTCAATTAATAATAAAATTCTTATTTATATTTTTATTAATAAATTCTTTGCGCAATAATATAATTTTTTATTATTAATTTATTTATTTTTGTAGATTTCGAAATTTTAACAATTAAGCAATTTTAACAAACAGTTTTATATATATTGTCGAAATTATTATAGCTTTCGAAAATTATATTAAGAGACTATTTTTCTAAATTATTGAATTTAATAAGTATTTTATTGTTATAGATTTGTTGTCACTTTGTTATTATTTTATTAATACAAACTTTAACTATAATATTTTTATAATATTTTTTCTTGTTTGTCTTAAATATTGTTGTTAATTATTTGTTAAGATTTATAATATTATTTAAGAAAACAAAAGAACTTTTATCTTTTAAAAAATGTTAACAAATACAAAAGCTTTAAAATCAAAATATTTTTATTATTATTTTTAATATTTAAAATTTTTGGTTCAACTTAAATTAGTTTTCTCAAAAAATATTTAGTATTTTAGTTATTTATAAGAAACAATTTGTTTATAAAAAGCAATTTGATTTTAATTTTTGAAAACAATTTAGTCTTGTTTTTTAAAAATAATTTATTTGCAAAAATTAATTTAGTTTTGTTTGTAAAAAGCAATTTAATTATTTCGATTTTAAGTTTTGTTTTATTTTGTCAAATTTAAAACAAAAAGTTTTTAGTTATATTTTTTAGACTATTTAGAAAAATAATTTTTCAAAAATTAAATATCGAAGTTTTTTGTTTTTTAAATTTTTTATCGCACAATGTATAAAACAAGTTAAACAATTTTTTATACAATTTAATATAATTAAGTTAAAAATTGGTAAATTTAATTGCACTACTCGTGCAAAAAAATATTGAAATATTTAGTATTATTGTATAGAAACTCGATATTTTTCTTGATTTTATCGAGAACTTGCTTAGATTTAGATTAGATCTTGTTTAGATTTCGAATTTATTTTTTTTTCGAAAATTTTGTTGTTTTATAAGAATATTAAAATTAATGTTTATAATTAAGATTATTGTTTAGCACTTTATTAAATAGAAAAAGAATTTTATTTAACAATTTTTACTATTTAAAAGAATCAAAAGTATTATTAATAAAGCAAAAATATTAACTTAGTTACAATTTTGTTTTTTAGATATTTTAAGTTTTTTAATGTTTTTTCTAAAAAAGAAGCAAATATATTGCTTTTTTATTGTTTCTACAATTACGTTATTTATTTTAAAAAAGATATTTAGTTTTTAATCTTTACTTTGTATAATATAAATTGTAATAAAATTTTAGAACTTTGTTGTCGCTATCTAGATAAAAATTTTAACAAAAAATTTATTCGAGTTAATTGTTTTCAAATAGTAGTTTTTGTTTTTTTTGTTAAAAAATTCGAAAATAGATTTAGATTCTATATAAATTACAAAATTCTAAATTCTATTATAGTTAAGAACAAATATTCTTTGTTTTTAATTTTTAAAACTCTAAATTGTTTTAGTCGAGTTAAAATTTTTATAAAGCTAAATGTTATTTTTGAATTTAATCGACTATATATTTGAAAAGAAAAGAAAATATTATTGTTTTTTGCATTTTTTTTTGAATTCTTTATATATCTTATTATATTTTTCGAATTATATAATAGATTTGTTTATTTTTAAAAATATTTTAAAAATATTTTTCGAATTCTTTTAAATCAGTTTTATATTGTTTATTTAAATAATATTTTTATCTACAATAATAATAGATTGAAACACAAAATTTATACTAAATTTATACTTTAGAAGCTACGCAAAATAAATTTACGAACTAATATAATTAAATACAAGTTTTATATTATTTAAATTTTGTATCTAGAATTAATAATTACTATTGAAAAAATTAACATAAATTTAATTAAAATAGAAACTATAGTTAATTAATTTATTTTAATTAATATCAAAAATATTTAAAACTTTCTAGAATTTGTAAGTTTTTATAAAAAAATTATCTACAATTATAGCAAAATAGCTATTTTATTAATTTATTTAATTAAAAAGAATTAAGTCTTTATTTAATTTAAAAAATATTAATTAGTATTTATTGCTTTGAAGAAAGTCTTTATCTTAAATATAGTATTTTGTTATTAGAATTTAGACTACAAAATTATAGTAGAAATTAATATTTCGAATTGTATATTCGAAGATTTTTTTTCTTAATACAATAAAGAAGAAATTCTTTATTTAGTTGTTTGCTTTCTTAAGAAACACAATTTAATCAAATATAATTATAAAATCTAAAATAAAGAACTTATAGTTATTGTTTGCGTACTTCAGAAATAGTATTTAAAACTCAAAAACTTAATTTATTTTGTTGAAATAATTATAAATTATAAAAATCTAAAGTATTTTATATTAATTAAGCAACTAAATTGTTGTTAAATTCGATAAAACAAGTTTCTATTTCGATTTAACCATCGAATTATATATTGTTTTGACAAAATTAACAAAAAATTTAATACTTGTATATATTGTGTAGAAAAAAATCAAAATAAAAGAACATTTTCGATTCTTAATATTTATATTAGTATTAGACAATTCTAAAAATCTATATTCTAGATTTTAAAATTGTTGAATTTTTTTAGTATTAAGCTATTATTCTAGATTTTGTTCAATTATATATTTTTTCAATTTTTTCAATTTTTTTTATATCAGTTTTGCTAGAACTAAATATAGAAGAATTTAATATTAATAATATCAAATTTTAATTAAATTAAAAAACTTCAAATTTTGACAAAAATTTAAAAAATATTTCAATTTAAATTTTGTAAAATTAAATCGAAATTAGCAATTAATCTATATTTTAATTACTTGAAACGTTTTGCAATAAAATATATTATTACAATAGAATTTCTTTAGTTAAGTATAAAGAACGTTTTAACTTTTTGTATTTTTAAGAAAAAAATTATATTTTTAACTCGGATTGTTTTTGTCTTTGCGTAATTTAGTTTGCTTACAATAGTGTCATCAACAATTATTTAAAAAAAAAATGTTACAAATAAATTAGTTGAACTTATTAATAATTTAATATTTATAAATATATTTAGCGTTTTGTATAAAACTATTATATATATACTTGTTTCAAGTTTTCTAGACAAAAAACGCAAAAATAGTTGCGTTTTTGTTTTGTTTTCGAATACTATTAATATAATATTTTTATAAAATATATAAATTCTTTACTATTTAATATCTTTCTAGATATTATATATAGATTTGTTTTTGTTTTTGTTAATTGTTTTATCAAAATAAGATATCTAGTTTCTACTATTTTTATAGAAATAAAGAAAATTGTCAATTTTTTTTACATTTATATCTAAAAATATTACAAAATATTCGAGTTCTTTTTGTTTAATTAAAATATACAATTTATTTTTAATATTTAAGAATATCTCTATTAAATACTAAAAATTGATGTCAAATTATTTATTGCGTACTTTGAAACCTCTCTATATAAAAAACACGATAGTATAACGATAGTACTATTGCTATACTACGAATCTAGTAGTAAGCTACTGTAGTAGTACTACCGTGTAACTACTAAGAAAATCCTACTACTACGGGATTCCTATCGTAGTGCTATCGCAATACTATTGTATTACTATCGCAATACTACTATAGAATCTATAGATATCTATAGGTGCTAATTATGGGATAAAAATAAAAATAATTTTTTTTTTAAATTTTTTTTTATTTCAAAGTTCTTACGCTAGTCCGATTGACGATTTCGAAAATATTATCGAATAATAAAAATTTTAAAAGATTAATTTGTCAACTTGTAAAATTGTTAAATTATAATTCTATTTATAAATTTAAAGTTTTAATTTTAAATTTAAAGTTTAAGATATTTGTGAAGTTTCTAGCGTTGCAACTATCAACACTATAATATTTTAGATAACAAAATTATATAATTTACGAAAATTATATACGCGCGTTGGACTTCCCTTACTAGCGCGTGCATACTAAATTAATATATAATAGATATTAGTTGAAAAGATACTTTATCAAATTTAAAAAAAGTTTGCTTACTAAGCAAAATTATTTTACTAATAAAACGCATATAATACTATTTTATTACCGAAAATTAATCGACTAGCAATTGTATTAATCTCGTAGTAAATCGATAGTAAATCGGATTTGATAGAATATATCAAATTGATATAACTATATCTACTACGATTGTACAATCGTATATAGTATTATTCTCTCTCTACAATAGTGCTACTAGAATTATATTGTAACAATACTAGAGTTATACGATAGTACTATCGTAGTACTACCGATTTGCTACCGATTTACTACAATAAAAACACGGTTTTTTTTGATATAGTGTTGGCTATAAAGTATTATTTCAAGACTAACAATTAGATCGAACAAGTTAATATTATTATAAAGTATTATCTTTGTATTTATATTAACTAGATACAAAATAACTAAAATAAATAACGATCGAACATTAAGTTTATTGCTAATAATATTTTTTTAATTACTACTTTTGTTTTGTTTTTTTAAATTAGTTTAAATTAAGATTTGTATCTAGATTTTAAGTTTTCAAAATTTTTGTTTTTCGATTTTATAGTTTAAACACAAACTTAGTTAATCAATATTAAAAGTTTTATTCAAAAAATAAAGAAACTTATTTAGTATTTGCGTAACGAAATATTTATCTCTTAAACTATTTATAAGTTTAATATTAATTGTTTTTGTTATTTTTGTTTTAAATATTTTGTAGATAATAAAGTTTAACTAAATATTAAAAATCTTAATATTGTTTGTTTAACAATTAAATTAAACAATTGTTATATTAAACTTTTCGAAATAAAATATATTTTTGAAAAAATTTCTTTAGTTGTCGAAATCGAGCTTTCTATAGACTATGTTTATAAAAATTGATTTTGTCTTCTATACTACTTTTGTTAATTATATTGCTATCGATTTTTTTTAAACAATGTTAGAAATCTCGTAAATTTGTTGTTGCTAACAATAACAAAAGATCTTAATATATTAATTGCATTTTAAACTTTAAATATAATAGACATTTTAATTCCACTCTACTTAAATACTATATCGACTAAAAAAAAAATTTATCTAACTTTTTTTTAATCTTTTAAACAATTGTTAACAAACTTTTAATAAGTATTATTTAGTCAAATCTATTGTCGAGAAATTATATATAATATTTTGCATTATTTCTAACTATTAATATTAAAAAAAATAGATAATATCTTTAATCTTGTTTAAATCTAGTCTAGATCTTATTTTAATAGCAGAAATTCTTATATTTTATTCTAATAGTGTTTTATTATTTTAAACGCGCTTAGTCTTAACTAAATTAATCTAATTTTACTTATATCTTGTTTAAATCTTGTTTAGATAGCAAAAATCTTTCTATTTTATTTCGATAATGCTTATTACTTTAAACGCGTTTAGTCTTAACTAAGATAATCTAATTTTATCTATATCTTATTTAGATCTTGTTTAAATAATAGAGATCTTTCTATTTTGTTTTAATAGTACTTTGTTACTTTAAATCTATTTAGTTTTAACTAAATTATTTTAATTTTGCTTAGATCTAGTTTAAATTAATTACGTCGAGTTAGATTATCGAGTTTGAATCTATCAGAATACTATAATCGATCTAATCTAGTGTTAACACTACTTGGTCCAACACTATTTGACCCGACATTACGTAATCGATTCAAATAGCTTCGATCAATATATATAGATAAGCAAAGTCCTAGCTTCTATATAGTAACTAAACGTTCTACTATCTATTATTTTAACAAATTATAAATTCGAAGTAGAGCAAAAAACTTACTTACTTGTTAACTAGAATGTTTAAAGTATAGTAAACTATAATAGATCGAACTAACAATAAACTTACAATTACTATTATTAGTTAAATTCTTGTTAATTTCGAATATATAGAAGTTAACAATTAATTATTTGAATATCTAAATTAGTCTTTAAGAATCGAAATATTAATATTATAATATTGTCGAAACAATAGTTGAAAAATTGTCGAAACTTGTCGAACAATCGATTTTTTAATTATTCGAACAACTAAAATCTTTAATTATTAACAACTAAATAATTAATATCTAATTAAAAATTCTAAACACAAATATTCTACTAAGAGAGCTAATATAAATTGTAAAAATAGCTAAGTTTATTTTATTTGCAACTTGTTATTTTTGTCGAAAAACGCTGATTATTTTTAATAGATATCTATTAATAGTAAGTTCTAAAAGATTGAAGAACTAATTATATAACAATTATACAATTAAAAATCGATAATTAGATAGCTAATCAAGACAAGATTTTGCTTTAATATATTAATAAGAAGATTAAACTATTTAGTTTTCTTAATCTTTGTTTTTCTATTTATTGCAAAATTTTGTTACTAACAAACAAATAAGTTAATCTGTTAGCTCAATAACTAAAACAAATATTAGTTAAATTTTTTCACTACAATTTACAAAACAAATTAGTAAATTAAATTGCAAATATATTTCGAAGATTAAAATATTTTTATTAACTATTTTAAAAACAACGTCTAGATATAACTTTTAATCAAATAATAATTAATTTTGTTTAAATAAAATTAAAAAGCTCTTAACTATTGCAAAGATACAAAAAGCTTAAATTAAAAAGATTAATTTAACAATTGTAAAGATATAAAATAGTATAATTATTTTTATAACTATTAAGATTAAAAAGAAGAATAAAGAGATTAAGTAACTTAGCTAAATTTTAAATAATTAACAAACTTTATCTACAATCAAGCGAAAACAACAATTTAACTAGAAATTATCTATTAATATTTTACTTTTTAAACAAATTAAGTTTATTAGGTCTGTTCAAATCTATATTTATTATAATCTTAAAATAAAATAACAAAAATATAAGACTTATTTAAGAGTTTATTAATTATTTATTTATTAAGACTTTGCTTAATCTATAATTAACAAAATTGATTAAATTAATATTGTTAATAAAGAGAAGTATATTTAGCTTATTTTTTTACTTAAACTTTTTAAAAAGAGTATCTATTAAACTAAATATTTAACTTAAATTTTATTAATTTACTTAATCTTTGTAATCTAATAGCTAGAATATTTTTATCAAAATCTTTATTGCGTAATTACGTCTCTTTACTATATTTACTAGTATTACTATCTATTGTTTACAAGTTATTAGTAGAGTTCTAAAAATAACAGATTATATTAATACTATTATAGCTACTAGAATCTTTGCGTTGTTTCTTGCAATCTTAAAATAGATTGCTAAAATTAGCAATAACGTAAGCTTTTTTGTTTAGAAACAAGACTTGTTTAAAGTTTTTAAATAAATAAAGTTTTAAAAATATATTAAATTAAAAATTAGATTTGTCAACTTGCTTAATATAATTATCGAAAAATAAGTTAAATAAAATGCTAACAACAAGAAGTGCATAAATACGCTTCGAAATATTGTTAATAAAAATCTATATTACAATATAAAGAAAATCGATCTAGTTAAAAAAAATTATTAAAAAATTATTAAGATATACAAGTCTAAAGAATTAAATATATTAATAAGAAATTTTGTTAAATTCAAGTCTTTTAAAATTTCTAATTATTAAAATATTAACAAATACAAAATTAAGTTTTGCAATATTATTAATAAATTATCTATCTATTTAAGTAATTTAGTTGTAAATAAGAATTAATTTATCTTTAAATATCTAATCAATTTTAACAATATTGCTTGTCTCTTTATTAATTAATAGATATTAAAGTATAAGTTTTTTTATAAAAATAATATTTAAAAGCAAAAGCTATCTATTGTTATCTATAATTATAAGATTTAATATATTAATTTGATAGATATCTCGATTATTAATATTATTTTAGTCTTAATAGCAACTACTAAACTAGCTATTATTACAAGAAATACTTTTCTTGTTGTTAGCAATCTTAGCTTTGTATATATTAAATAGAAGAAATATACAAATTGCAACAAACTAAATTGTTAAAAATGAAATTGCTAAAACTTATATTTAGAACTATATTTTATCTTAAAAAGCAATAGCTTCGAAAACAATTAAAACAATAATAAAAACAAATATTGTTAAAATTACAATAATTAAAAGAATAATCGAAAGAAGTTTAAATTTAAAAAAGATTAAAACAAATTTAAATCTAAGTTTAATAAAAATAAAAATAGCAATAGCAATAACAAAGAGTAAAAAACTACTAGAGCAATAATCTATAAACCTTATCTTATCTTTGCTATTGTAGCAATTTTGTTTACAATTTCTGAATTGTTTGTTTTTATAACTATAATATTAGCTCTTATTGTTAATTGTCTCTTGCGTAAATAAGTTTTTAATACAAAATACTTGCAATATATATTTAAAAACTCTAGTATCTTTATATTCTACTCGAAAATATCTTAACAATTAGTTGAGAACATAAGAGATAATTTATTTGCTATAGATATTAAAATTATTTGTTTATTTATTAGATATAAAGACATAAAAGCTTATTATATTACAATTTATAATATATAATATATATTTAACTCTTTTTACAATTTAATCTTCTATAATTAGTTAAAAGATATTAATATTGTTTCAAAAATTATTAGTTATAATTTTCTATCGATGCTTAGCAAACTTAAGTAGTCAAAAACTTCGATTTTTATTTTTTGAATTTAAAAAGATTTATTATACTTTTTTATTGGTGCTATTGCTCTATCAATAATTAGCGAAAATACAATAATTATATAGTATAAACAACTTAATTATCTAAATAAATAAAAATTCTATTAGTTAATTTGTAGAGATACTTTTAATTTTATTAAGTTATCTTTAAATAACACTTATGTTTCTTTCGTATATATAGAGAAAAAAGCAATATTTTATCGAGTCTTTATTAGATTTAATTGTTAAGAAAACAATTTTATTTATATTAATATTGTAGAATTAATATCTTTAAATAGTTTCGATAGTACTTGCTATATTTGTATTTAACTAAATAATAAAATTAAATATTTGCAAATAAAATATTTTAAAAATAAGAATAAGATTAGTTTATTAACTTTTTTTAAATACTATATTAACAAATTTAAGTATAGAAACAACAAATATACTTGTATTTGCATTAATAACAACAATAAATATATAGATAAAATCTTTTAAATTTAATACAAAGAGCGTAAAATATATATTAAATTAACAATTATTGTTTTTTTTAAAATAAATAAATATATCGAACGTTTTAACTAAATTTTAATATAAAAGACTACTATTATAATTAAAGATATTAACTTAATTGTAAATTTTTAATTAAAAATTAATTAAATAGTTAACTTATATTGTAATATCTTCTTTGTTATTAAGTGCTTTGTTACTTTTTTCGAAACAAGTATTAAATATTTATATAATTACAAGCATATTTAACATCTTAATTAGCAAAAAAAAACATTGAATATCTAATTAAATATTAATTAATAGAAGTTTTAGAATCGTACTTAATTCTTTGTTTTAGTAAAATATAAGAAAGAGTATATCTATTATATAATAAATAATAAAGACAAAATTTAACAAGTATTAAAAGTTTATTAACTAGATAATAAACAAATATTATTTAGCTCTAATATTAATTACAACAAGATTAGTTGTTAAAACAACAATATACAATTATTTATAACTCTATTTACGCAATATTATATTGCAAATACTATTAATAAATTTCTAAATTTTGTAAAAGCTAAATTAAACAAACTTTTTGTAGCAATACTATAATAATAGCAAAGAGTTGTTTTGTTCTTAAATTATATTAAAAACTTTAATAAGCTAGATTTATTTATTTTATTTAAAATTGTATCTTTTTTAGACTTTAAAAATACTATTTTTTTCAAACTATTTTTTAACTTCGAAAATAGTATCTTTTTTAACTTTACTAACTTTAATAAGTTTTTTAAAGTTACTAAATTATTAAGTATATTTTAAAATTTATTGTTTTCGAATTTCAATCTAATATTGTAAAGATATTTAAAGCTTTAATTGTATTAAAATAAATTTGTAGATTTTTTTGTCTTATTATTTAAGACTATATTATTAAAGTTATATAAGTTTAAGATTTATATTAAAGCTACAACAAATATCTATTATAAAATAAACTAATAGCTAATTGAACAAAACAAGATTAAGTTTTAAAAAAAAATAGTATTTATATTATTTATTTAGTATCTAATAAATATTATATATTTTGTAAAAAATAAATCTATAAGATTAAACAAGAAATTAATAAAAAAATTCTTTGTTATAAAGTTTATTAAATTGTTAGAAACTTTAAACAACGCAAAAACTTAAATTATATTAAGATTTTTGCAATTGTAATTAAGTCTATAAATTATAAGATTATTTTTGTCTTTATTATTGTTAATAATTAAAATTTCAAGCAAATAAATATTATTATTGTTTTTTTTTACAAAAATATTAACAAAGAGATCTATATAAAATTGCTTTACAACTTTAAATAAAATAAAATAAATTATTAATTTAAAAAGATTCTTTATAAAGTTAAATAATTATCTTAAATATAGTATAATATTTTTGTACTATTTCTTAAAAAATATTATTTTTGTTTGTTAAACTTTAATCTAAGTATTTTTATTAATAATTTTACTATTATTGCTATCTATATAGATAATCTTTTAATTGTTAATATTAATAAAAAGTTTATCAATATTGTTAAAAGAGTTTTTGTTAATTAATTTAAGATAATTAATTTAAATTTTGTTTAATAGTATTTAAAAATCGAAATTAAATACAATTTTGCAATTTAAACTCTTTATTTAAGTTAAAAAATATTTCTGAAAAAAATACTAAAAAATTACAAAATATAAAAGTATAAATTAGTTGTTATTCTTATAAATATATTTAAAATATATATTGTTAATTTAAACTATATTTTAGATTCGAATTATTGTTATATCTATTAATCGACAATTAATTTTCTTATATACGCAATACTAGATATTTGATTAGATATTATCTTTGTTGTCTTAGTAATAGCTAGATATATTTTCAATTTTATCGACATTTATTAAAAAATTGTTAAACAAATATTTTGTTATTTTCGAAATATTCTTAATCTTTGTTTTATCTTCTATAAGATCATTTATTTTTTGTTAGACTATATTAACGTTAATTAAGACAAAAATTAAGATATTTATTGTTTTATCTTTAAGTATATCTTTAATCTAAAGAGTATTGCTATTAGTTAATTATTTAAATATTTATTAATTATTGCTCTTTCTATTTGCAAAGTCGAGTATATTAAGCAAATATAAATTGTTAAGAAAATTATTTAATTTCAAGTACTATTAAAGCAATTGCAATTATTCTATTTATTTTTATTGTTATTACTTATGTCTAGAGTTCTTGTTGTTAGTAAAATTTTCTCTTTAATGCTCTTAATATTGTATTTAGTTGTTACAATTATCTATTGTAACAATTAGAAAATAATAGCATTTACTAAGAATCTTGCGCAATATATTCGAACAAAGTATATAGATATTTAAGTTCAATTTGTTTGCAAAAAGATTACAAATAATTAAATTAAATTGAAATATATCTTTATTAAAAAATAGATAATTAACAAACTAATTAAAGCTTTCTCTTGTAATATATTTAAAGCATTTTAATAAGTTCCTAAACTAATTTAATAATTAAATTACTTGTAATCTTAAATATAAATATTAAACTTAATTATTTAAATAACTTGCAACTAGATAGTTGCTATATTTATTGGCATTAATCTTTGTATTGTTTATTTAAATCTATATCTATTATTTTTTTGTTTTACTAATAAAGTTATTAAGTATTATCGACAATATCTATATAATTTTTTGTTAAAATTTTATTTCTTATTTTTTTTTAAATTTTAGAGTATCTCGAATTTGTAAATATATATATATCTATATATAAATTGCTAACAAAGAACTTTTATATAATTTTTTTTATTTTTGTTAAAAAGATGCTCGAGACTTAATAGTTTTAAAATAGATTTCAAACTTAATAAAATATAAAATATAGTTTATATAAAAGTTAATTTCTAAACTTAGATTAAATAGAAGTATCGAAATACTATAATCGATTTAATTTAGTATTAATACTACTTGATTTAATACTATTCGACTTAGTATTACGTAATCGATTCGAATAGCTTCGATTAATATATATAGATAGACAAAGTCCTAGCTTCTATATAGTAACTAAGCGTTCTACTATCTATTATTTTGACAAAATCGAGTATTTAACTCGAATTAAGTTAAGTTAATTTTAAAAGTTAAAATCGAAAAGTCAATTTAATTTCTAATATTAAAATTAACTATTTAAATCGAATTGCAAACTTAGAATCGAAAATCGACTTAAAAAATCGACTTAAATTATCAAAACTTAGTGTTAGTATAAAGAAATTCTAAAATAAATAGTAGAAAGCTATATTCTATTGAATAATCTCTTAATAATATATTATTTAATAATATATTAAGATAATATATTTGAGTTATTTAGAATTAAAACTTAAAAAGTTAATCTAGTTGTATTTTAAGAGAGATTCGAATTCTTAATACAATACAAATATTAAATAGTTTAATATTATTTATAACTAGTTTAATATTAATATTGCAACGTATTTCTAAATTTAACAACAATTATTAACAGTTATATTTGCTCTAATTATTAAGTTATTAAAACTTATTACTTAAGCTTATTCTATTTATTTATATATAAAGAAATAATACTTAAACAATAGTATAATTATTAAAGTATTAAATATATACTCTTAATATATTATTAAGAATTAAAGTCTTTAAATTAAATTAAATTAAATAAAGTTATATACAAGTTAAATTTTTAATATTTATTCTAATTACAATTTTATAATACAAAAAAATAACAAAATAAAGTATACAATATAGTAATATATTAGAATAATACATTATAATTGTTCTTGTAATAGTAGACTCTTTAAGCTATATATATAAAGTCATTAATTCGAGATCTTAATAATTTTATTTGCTTTACTATTATTCTAGATAGTTTAATTCGAATTATTCTTTATTTTGTTATTATTTTTGTTGTTATTATTTCTATCAATTTTATTGCTATTGTCTTTATTATTCTTGTTCTTATTATTTATTTCGTTATTCTTATTATTTGTTGTTAAATAATAGTTATAATTTAGCTCTTTTGTATTGTACAACCGAAGACTATAGTTATATACTAGATATAAAGCAAACACATATTCGATTGCTATCTGGCAAATAGCTAATAATACGTCGGAAATATATCGAAAATATATCGACAATATTTTGAGAATTTGTCAAAAATTTAACAAACAAATATTAGAAATACAAATTTCTATTAATGAAATAATTATTTTTCAATTATTAATTAATAGACAAAACGCAAGTTTTTGTCGATTAAATATCGATTAGAATGCTATTAAAAAATAGATTTACTTCAAATAAATAATTTGCGAATTAAATATCAATATAGCAATCTATTGATTAGTAATTGATCAACTATTAATTAGATATCTATTTTAGCTTTCTATTTGTTAATTAATCGATAAATTGATAGTTATATATTCAATATTAATTTTAGATTATTTGTAGTACAATTTTATACTAATTGATATGTTCTATATTTAAATACTATATAATAAATTAAAGCAATATATTAATTTCAAGCTTGCTTTAAGTCTTTTACAAAAGTACTTATCTATAAAAAAGTTTTTTGTAGATATAGTTATATTCGATTCTTTAAGTTTGTTTGCAAATATAAATTGATTTATCTTTTATAAATAATTTATCTTTTATATAGAATAAAATAGATATTGTATTTTCTTCTTAGTTTGTTAGTTCGATTTTTTTGATATATTAATTATATAGATTGTTTAATACAATATAGAGCTAAGAAAGTAGATATATTAACAAAATATATATTTATAAATAAAAAGATTAAAAACAAAATTGTCGAGAAACTCTAATAATTGATTTTCGATAAAATATTATTTTAGAAAATTAACTACTAGAAATTTATAGTATTTGCTTCGATACTTATATAGAAAGTATTGCACAAATCTTATCTTCTATAAATCGAAAACTATAAAGTCTTCTATATTGTAAATATAACAACAATTGTATTTGCAAAATATATATAAGTTAAAGTCTCTATTAGTTAGAATTTAATTTATTGATTCTTAAAAATTAATTAACAATACTACTTTATAGATTTGTGTTCTAAATTTATAATATATTTGTCGATATATCTTTTATAATTATTTAGCAATTGTTGTAGAAAAAAGTACTATAAAAACAGTTTTCTAAAATTTATATTATTATATACAAAGAGCTTTTTACGCAATTTGTAGTTGCTATTAAAGAGTTAAACTTGTAGATAGCAATAATTTTCGACTACAATATAAATACTATTAAAGTTGTTCTAAATAATTTGTTTCTCTATTAATAGAAAACTTTTAAAAAAAAAGAGATAATAAATATTTACTAGACTAAGCGCTTTAATTAATTTTAAATTGTAATATTTTTAGATATTGACTAACTTAAGTTTAATTAATTGTATTAATATATTTTTAACAAAAAAATAGTTTATAAAATTAACTAATACAACTAATCTACTATTGTTTTAGTAAATTTTGTTAATAGTAGATATATCTATATATATTTTATTTCTTCGAATAATATATTAAAATTTATAACAATTATATATTTTTTAATTATTTTGTTAAGATAAAAATCTATATAAAAATTGAAAAAACATAGTAGTTTCTAATATTTGTTTATCGAATTTTTTTATTCTTGTATTTGTTTGTCTTAAATCTTATTATATAATTGTAGAATCTCTTTCTTAATATTAATTTGTTTTAATTTCTGATTTGCGAAAGACTTCTCTTATATACTATTTTTAGAAATATTTTTATCGAGTTTATTGAGCTTATTAGTCTTTTTATTTAAGTTATTTAATTTTCTTTTGTCTTTTGTCTCTATTCTTACACTTTTAGATATTTTTATTTTTGTATCTTTATTAACTTTTATTTTTTGTATATTAGAGTTTTTCGCAATTTCTATTGCATATTTAATTAAATTTTTATATATCTTTCTCTCTTTTAATACAATTTGATAAATCTTGCTATAAAAATTATCTTGTTAACTATCTATTAAAATATTTGCAAAAACAATAATCTCAAAAATTCTTATAGTTGTTCAACTACTAATAATATTAGTTTTAAAAGATTTAAATATTCTTTTAGTATCTTGCAAATAAAAGAGATAAAATCAATTAATAACAATATGTTTTTGCAAAATAAGAGATATAAAAACGCTTGCGCAATTAGTCTCTAATAGCAATTAGAAATAGATATAAAAATTTAAATTCTAAATACAAGATTAATCTCAAAAAAAAGAAAAAAACTAAAATACTTTTAAGTAGATTATACTATCTTTCTTGTTTAAGATTGCAATTATAAAAAAGTTTTGCAATATTTTATTAAATTCTCTCTATTTAGAGTAAAACGCGTTATAAACTTTGAACAAAATATTATTTAAAATCGACACTAATAAAACAATTAAAGAAGATTGTATTTTAATATCTATAGATTGCATATACAAATATTTGTTAATTTTTATTAAAAAAATATTAAACATTTTTACAATCTTTTTTTGTTACTTAGTAATATTTGTTTTTGTCTATAACATTGTATTGTAAATTGTCTCTTTTATCTTTAGAACGAAAACAAGTACAATATTCTATATTTGTATTGTATTAAGAGAATTTGTTGTTATTAACTTATTGCAATATATTGTTTAAAAATACTATAATAAAAGTGCAAACAATTCGAGTCTCTTTATTAATCTTTATCTTTAAACTATTGTCTAAATTAATAATAAATTTGCGAATTTTTTTAATAATATTATATAAAACTGCTTTATAGAACTCTAAAATAAAAATAAAAATATTAATTAATTTTCTTTGCTTATTGTAAAAAAAAAATATTAAAATAAAATAAAAGATCTTTAAGATACAATATATATTATAATAAATATTGAAGTTATCAATAAATAGAAGAAAAGAAAGAAAAATATACAATTTGTCGAAGACTTTTGCAAGTTGTTCTTAATTAAAATAATTTATCTTAAGCTCTCTACAAGTTTGATACAATTAACAAAAAAATCAAATATTAAAGTTTGTTATATTTAAAACTTTTCAAATATATTAACAATTGTTAATATAAGTTTTCTTAGTATTTTCTTTGTTATTATACTTTTAATTAAAATAAATAAAAAGATATTAATTAAGATTGAATAAATTTATCTCTAGTTTAATACTTTTTTTAAAAAAGAACTTATTTTTGTTCTTTAATATAAATTTATATCTTATTAGTATCGAATAGATTGTAAATAATATTATCTATAAAATAATTATTACTTTGTGTAATATAATTATATTTTTTTGCTTGTTTTTGTTAATAAAGATTACTTTATTTATTGTATATAATTATTAAATAATATTTAATAACTAAATATAAAAAACATTGTTAAAAACAATAAACTAATTGTTATATATATAGCAAAGATATTTAGAGATTATGCAAACAAAGAAATTCTATATCAAAAAATATTATAACTTAGTAGATAAATCTACTATTTTTATTAATTTGAAATATATCTTGTTGTATAGTTTTGTTGCTAATAATATAATGCAAATCAAATTAATAGATTTGTATTAATATTGTTAAAATAGATACTTAATTCTTTGATATTAAATATTGTTTTTGCTTTTAATTGCTAAAAATATTTACATTTTAATAATAATATATAGAGTTTTACAATATAAGATTAGCAATAATATATAATAACAAATTTGTCTCTTAAGAGTATTAAGCTTTAGCAAAAAACTTTAAATAGTATTTATTTTACTATTTGTTAATTGCTTTAATATAGAGTTATTCTTTGTAATAACTATATAAATTAATTTAAATTTTTTTTTAAAATTTGTATATTATATTTATTGTATTATATATAATAGTCTATTTTTAATTAAAGAGTATTAATAGCAATAGAAAAAATTACTACTATAGCAATAGCAAAACAAATACGTAAAACAAAAATATATATAATAGCAACAATAGAATTCGATTTGCAGAAATATTTTACTGCAAAATAGCAAAAATACTTAATAATACAATCTACTATTAAAAAATATATAATAAAAAAATTCTATTTAAAAGTAGATATACAACAATAGTATTAAATAGCTATTATATATCATTAATTCTATTTTCATCTTTTTTAATTTATAGATATATTTTATATTGCAATTAGAAAATAGATTAAAAAAAACAAAAAATACAAACAAAATTATAATAAACAAAAAAGAAATAGAAAAAATTAAAAAATTTAAAGTTGAAACAAAAGAGATAGAAATTAAATTAAAAATAACAAAAACAAATACAAATACAAAAACAAATATAAAAACAAATACAAAAATAGTAATAATAGCAATAATAACAACAATAAATAGAAAATATCTATTAAAATTATACAAACAATTTGTCTATATATATATTAGTTTTGTTCTTAAAACAATATTAATACTATTAAATTATTTATTATTATTTAATAATTTATAAAAATATTAATAACATTTTATACAATTAAAAGTTAATTAATTTCTTAAATTAATTTTGCAATATTAACAATTTCGAAATTCTTGTTAATAGTGTAACGAGATAGAGATAGAATCCTAGTTAGTAGACAACTATAACAACAAAGACTTATCGCGATGCATACATAGATTGCACTATACAATCTAATAATATATTAAGTAGCTAAGATTCTAAGATTTAAATAAAAGAAATCGCATATATATTGCAAATAGATCGCTAATACTAATAGCAAATATTCTTAAATTTATAGCTTAATATTATTTAGTTACTCGATTATATACAACTTTCTCTTTTTTAGTAATTGTCTCTTAACTACTAAATCAAAAAACTTTTGTTTTTGTTCGTACAAAAGTTGTAATAAAAAAATAAAAAAATTTCTTATATTTTTTTAAAATTGTTAGATTAGATTTCTTGTTTTTTTTGTTATTCGAATTAATTGTGTAAAGAACGTAATAAATTAATTTGCATAAAACTTTCTTCAAAGTTAAAAAAATTATTTAATCGAAACTAAGTATTTAATAAAGTTAATTGTTGTAAATTTTGCTTATTTTTTAAAGATAATAATAATAGTAATAAGCTTTTTTAACGTAAATTTGAAAGATTAATTTAAGAAAAAAGTAACAATAATAGAGTAAATTGTTGTTGTTGTGCTTGCGTTAAACTCTTCGAAACAAAAGATAAATATATAGTTTTAGAAATTATTTTTAGTTTTAAAGTACTCAATTTAGATTGTTAATTTAGTTTTGATTTATAATATTTCTTTCTAGTTTTGAATCAAAATAACAAAAATTTTTCTTCTTTATTAAAACAAACAATTAAAGACTTAAATCTTGTTTTCTTTTTATAGTTAATCGAATAAGAATCTAAATTGTTCTAAATATTAAATTAATAAATATTAAGTACTTTAAGGTCTTTAGACATTATAAATTGCATTTATAAATAAGATTTAAATACTTTACTCTTTATTTTTTAAATCTCTCTTTATATTGATTTTACGTAACGTGTCGCACATTTTCGAGTTTGCTTTATTAGACAATTGAATTTCTTTATATCTTCAAATAGTATTTTTAATCTTTTTATTACTTTTGTCGAATTTTAAAGCGCACGTTTTATAATAATATTTTTAATATCAAATATAAAAGAAAAGTCAATAGCAATTTTAAAACAATAAAATATATTAATTAAAAATAGATTTAACAAAGTTAAGTTTTGATAAATTGCAACAATATTGTTTCTCGTATTTATTCAAAAATTCTTTAGAGTTTCTTTATTTTTTAATAGAGTTATATAAATAAAAAATATTTTAATTTTTGTATTAATTTTGATTTCTAGTTTGTAATAAAAGATTTAAAGTCGCGCAATTTGTATATCTTTAAATTAACAAAATACATTCGTTTAATACAATTTCTATTCTAGCAAATTCTTTTTTGTTAATTTAGTTTTTAATATTTTCTTATTTTGCTATTTTTTTTTATTGCTTTTTGCAACTATACGTCGATCTAATTATAAAAACTATTTAACAAATACTTTTTACAAAATAGATTATTTTATGCAACAAAAAAAACAATCGATTGCAATTGTTAAAACTCTTAATAGATATTTTAGTTTATATTAAAATCGAAGTAACGTTTTGACATTTAATCTCTATGCTTTTTAAAGATTAATAAATAAGATATTGTTAACAATTTATGCTTGTAATTGTCTTGTAAAAATATATATATTATATAAGAATCTAAATCTATTTGCATTATTATTTGCAACATAGAGAACAAACAATTAAGAAGCTACTTTTTTTGTCAATTGTTGTTTTTTTGTTAATAATATAATATTATTTGCAATTTGTTTTGAAGTTGCAACTATATTTAATACTTCGAATTAACAATTAAATAAGCAAATCAATTTTGACAAACAATTATTCTATGCTAATTTTATTTCGTTAGATTAATACTATTTATTACTTGAAGTTAAACATTAATTTACTAAAAATTATTAAATAAAAAGATTAGTTTTTCTCTCTTATAAATATATTGGCTCAAGAAATCTTTAAAAACAAATAGACAAACACTAAGTTTAAAGTTTAATTTATTTTGTTTTACAAATACTAAGAAATTGTTTTGTTTCTTATAATACTAAATTACTTATCTCTTAATTTAATTATTAAAAACTCAATTTATTTTTAACAAAAATTCTAGCTTTTTTTAATAAGCTATATAGACAATCAATTTTAATATAATTGTAATTAGATTTTCTTTTTGCTTCTTTGTTAATATAACTAGTTTAATTAGTTAAAAGACTTTAATTAATATTGCTAAATAATAGTTAATTTAATATTGCAAGTCTATATTTACTTTTATATATAAACAATTTTTTGTATCGTTTTTTTTGTTTGTTAAAATAAAGATAATTATTGTTTTTAAAAAGATTTTTGCAATTTTAATAATTAAAGTATATAGTTTTGTTGTATCGACAACTTTAAATAGTCTAAGATTTAATAAAAACAATCTTAATATTAAATTTTGCAATCGTAATAGCAAAAAAAAAACTTCTTTAAAAGAATTTGAATTTGAATTTTTTTTTTTGCTTTGTTTTTTGTAAATCTTGTTATTTTTAAACTTTAACTTTAATTTTAACTAAAAAATTAACAATTTATTTTCTTTTTGTTTGTTGTTTTAAGTTCGCATTCTCTCTATATTTTTTACAAAAAAAAAATATTATTTGAACTTTTGTTCGACAAGTTTTTTTTAACTTCGTATCTAAAATTCTTATTAAATTATATTTTTAAAAATAATTTTTTATTTTAATTTTTAAAAGTTTTTGTTCGATAGACGCTATTGTATTTTTGAATTTTTTAATATTTATTTTGTTGTAGTTGTCAATTATATAGTTAGCAATATATTTCGATTTTGTAGTACAATATTTAAGTCGATCGTATATAGTTCGATTTAATTTTTTTAAAATTCTTTGCAAATTCTAGCGCTTCTTTGTTATTTACAATATTGTTTTAATAATTAACTAATTTATATTTTTAAACAATATATTTGCAATCTTTAATAACTATAATTTGCGAAGTTGAATTTAATTATTTTAAATTTGTAGCTTTTTGTTTTAATTAATCTCTTGTATTGCGTTTTTTAATTCTTGTTATAATAAATTACTTATTAGTATTTAAGCGTTTTTATTAATTGTTTATTACAAATCTTGCGTTTAATTCTTAATTATTTTTAAAATATTTAGAATTGTGTTTCGAAAATTTTTTAAATATTTTTTTCTTTTATTGTTAGTAGTTTTATTATATTAAAGTAGAATGTTAGTTACTCGAATATAGATGCGATTTTTAATAGTTAAATTGTCTTTTATAGATTAAATAATTGTTTTTCGTAATTTGATTTAAGTTTAAGTCTAAGAAGTTTAACGCTACAACGTTTGTAGTTGTTGCAATAATATTTGCTAATTTTGTGTTTAAAATAATTTAATCGAAAAAATTAATTCTTAACTATTAAAAAATTATATTAATATTATTAAATTTTAATTTGTATTTTGTTTAGCAAATACAAGTTGTCGCTCTTTACAAGATTTTTTTATTAACGTAAATAATAACTTTCGTTCTTAATTTTAATTTTTTAATAAAAATTAAAAAGTTTCTTTTGTAAAAAATTGTTTACGTCTAGTATTTTATAATTGTTGTTCTAGATCTATTATAATACAAACTTAATAAAAATTATACAAAAATAATAGATCGAAAAAAAGAATTTTGCAAACAAAGAATTAAATTATTAAATTACTATATTTTTATAAATAAAGCAATAACTTGTTTTAAATATTTAACAAATATAAAGTTTTAAATGCAAAGAATTTTTATTTATAGACTTAATTGTTGTTTGCAATATTTATATTATTAATTACGCAAAAAGATTGTGGTAACATTTATTTATATATTAACTTGCAAACAAGTATAAAACTAATATAATTAATATATAATTTCGCTATCTTTATTGTTAAGAAATATTGCGTAAAAGATAATTAAAACTCGTTCTTTATAATTTAAAGAGATTTTTAAGATTCTAGAATTTTGAGTCAAAATTTGCTATTAATGCTTTTAAATTGCTTTCTAATTGTTAATTTTAATCAATTAAAGTAAATAAATAGATATTAGTGCTATTTGCTTGCTTTTAATTGATCGAAATTGTTAATATTTCGACTTTTCAATTTTTTTGTCTTTTTATTTGTTTTTTTTAAGTATTCGAAACTATAATGTCTTGTAAATTACTTTGCGTAATTAAATTACTTTTTAATATTTATAAATTAATAAACTCTATATTAAAGCTTTTGCAAATAAAACGAATATAAAGATTGCAACTTTTCTTTTTTTTAAAATTTTTTTTTTATACTTCTATGTAATTTAAATAATCGTAATAAGATAACAATAATATAATAATTGCAAACAATTTTTTATTACTTTAATCAAATTAATTCTTTGTCTCTTGTATAAAATTATTTTTTATTTTCTTATTTTTGTCTTTCGACTTTGCAAAAATTTGAAAATTCTAATTTCTTGTTATATATCTTTTTAGTCGATTTTCTAAATAGATATTTTTAAGTTTTGTGTTATTAATTTTTTTCAAAATATAAAAGTCTTTAATTTTGTTTTTTTCTTTTATTTTGAAGAAGTTTAACTATTAAAAGAATAGTTTTACGTTGTATTTTTTATTGAGCTTAATATTATATAATAAAATCAAATCTTTAATTTAAAATAAACGCGTTAACAATTAATAATTATTATTAAAAAAAAATTTGTTTGCTTCTCTAAAACAACAAAGACGCAAAGCTACTTTTTAAATATTTTTATCTCTTTTTTTTAGTTGTTTTGTTCGCAACGTCAATAGATTTGTTGTTAAATAAACTTTTTTTCAATTTATAATATATTAAATTAAATACTTTATTTTAATTAACAATATAACTTTGTATTTAAACTCAAAACAAAATAATATCTCTTTAATAAATTTTCGAATTATTGTTTTATTAATCTACAATATTGCGTGCAAATATCGTAATTAATTCGTAGAAACTCTCTTAATTAACTTAGACAAAATATTAACAATAAATTTGTGCTCTCTTTCTATTATTTTATTTGCTTGTAGATAATAAGTCGACGTTATTACTTTTTTGACGTTATATCTCTTTAGAAATTTAGTTGTTATATTAATTTTGTTTTTAAGTTTTTTGTTTATAATTATTTTCTTAATATATTTATATCAATAGAAAATGTTTTTTTATAGAAACTTTACTATAGCAAATACTTTAAGATTCGAAATTGTCTTGATTTTTATCTATTTTGTTAAATTATTTCGAACAACTATTAGATCTACTTTAGCAAATATTTTTGCAATTAGTATATAAATACAATTTATAATAATCTTTTTTACAAGTTGAAGATATAAGTCGAATATATAATTTTCTCTTGCTTGTTAAAAGCTTTTCGCTAATATTTATTGTAGCTTGCGACATATTTTTTGCAAAAATTAAATAGATTTTGTTATTAATATTGATTTGCAACGCGTCAATAAATATTCTTTTTTTCTTTATAGCTACTCTTGTTATGCAAGCTTTTTACATTTTGATTTTTGATTTTTGTTTAATTTACTATTTTATATAGAGATATATTCTTATTTATTTTTCGAAACAAACATTCTTCTTTTATTAGAAAATAAAGAGTATAATTCTTGAATTTGCGAAAATTTTTCTAATTTATATTTAATCTTTGTAACAAGATTAAATATCGAATAATTTATTTAAATTTATCGAAATATTTGTTTTTAAAAATATTTTTGTTCTCTTTTGATACTATTATTTGTGCGAGATAAATACAAACACAATTTAACTAATTGTCGATAAAATTATCAATATCTTTCTTATTAATTTTGTCAATATTGTTGAACAACTTTTTTAATTTTTTTGAAAGTTTGTTAATTGTTATATACTTTTAACTAAATATATATTGTATATTAAAGTCGAAAAAACAAATTTAAATTAATTAGCAAGTTATTAAAGCGCTAAATAGATTTGTCGCAAAACAATTAAGTTAAATTATTAAAATATTTGTATTAATTTTAATTGTAAATCGAACTTTATATAATTAGAATTGCACTTTCTTTAAAATCTTTATAAGTTTTTAATATTTTTGTTTTTTAATATCGTATTAAAATTTTTGTTTGTTTTAAAGCTTATTTTTATATTGTAAAAAATATCTTTTCTTTGTTATTGTATCAATTTGTATTAATACAATTTTTTAATCTTTTAAATTAGAATTTACAATTAAAATAATTTTGTTAGTTAAAATAAAATAGTTTAAAATGCGTATTATTAATATATTTGTTAAAGCAATCTTTAATTTATTTATAACATTTTGTTGTTTAAAATTTTAAACAAAGATATATTTTGTTTTAAACAAACAATAAATTAACTTTGCAACAATTACAAACTTTAGTATTTAAATTTAATAATAGATGTATACTTCTATAAAGACTCTAGCTTTAAAAACGTTTTTGCACAATAACTACTTAATAATCTTAATAATTTTAATATTGTCAAAAAATCGTTTATTAAAATTATATACAAAATCGACAATTTTAATTTTTAACTTGCAAAATTAAGATTTTTTGCCAAATATAGTATATTCCAACAATTTTATATTTATTAATATTGTATTTAATTACTAAATATATTCTAAAACAAACAATTTAATCTCTAAAATCATTTTTTTGTTGTTATAATTTAACTTAAATTCTTTTACATTTATATTGTTTACAAATAAGCCATATTTGTTGAAAAGATTTTTAAGAATATATGTTACAATTTTTATAAATTAAACAATTAAATTAGTTGCATTTTGCAATAGATAAGTTATTTTAAATAATTTAAAAGAAATAATAAAAGCAATAAAATTGCAACTCTTTAATACGAAACTTATTTAATTGTATTTTAAAAAGAAATTAATTAGTAACGCAATTACTATTTCGATAAACTCTTTTGCAAACTCTTCGACATTAAAAGATATATTAATATTTTGAACAATTATTTTGTTTATCTTTATAGTTGCATTAATTATGCGATATTTGTTCTTTTTCTTTTTATCTACTAGAAATTAAGAATTTCGATAAAGATTATAATAATATTTTAGCAAATTTATTTAAAGACGTTTCTTTAGCATCTTAATTACAATAAAATTTAATACTTAAGAAATTAAAAATTTTGAAACTTATTATATTTTGTGCTTTATAGTATAAATTTTTTAATTAAATACAATCTTTAATCTAATTTTGTCTATTTTAGCAAAACTTTATATTAAGACAATTTTACAATTAAAAAGTATTATAATTAAGAGTTTTTATTCTTGCAAAAAGAATTTGAACTTTATAATTAGTTTCTAAATATGTTTTTTAATAAAACAAGAGTCGCGTTTAATGCTTAAGAACTTAAATATTAAAAAAAAAATGTATTTTTTGTTAAGTTTTTTTTAGAATTTTTTTGTAATTAATAACTTTAGTATTTCTTTCTAATTTAAATATTTGTCTAAAATAGAATTATTTAAATTGTTTGTATTTATTGAATTTGTTTTTAAATTTTTTGTTTGTATATTATATTTATTCGAACAAATAAACGCAACGCAATAAAAAATTAACAAAAAATATCGAACTTTTTAGATAATCAAATAGCAAAAGTCTCTTTTATAATATATAATTAAAAAGTTCGAATTATTGATAATTTCTAGAATGTTCGAAACATAATATTAATTCGAATATTTGTTTAATTTTAATTAATTATATTAATAGACAAATAGATATTAGTATTGTTTGTCTACTTTAATTAATTAGAATTTTGTCGATTTTTTCTTTTAATTTTATTTTGCAATATTATTATTCTAATAGTTTTAATCTTTATTTTCGAAGATTCTTTACAAGTAAAATTGCGAAATTGAGCAATTATATTAACTAAACAATTATCTAAAGATTTAAAGATTTCTTTAAGAATATAACGTTTTTATTTTTGTTACTAAAGTAATTAACAAATATTTTTAAAATATTAACATATTTTGCTTTGTCTTTAAAATAAATTATTAATTTTAAAAAGTTGTTATCTATATTTATAAAACTTATTTGAACACTTTGTTAAAAAAATCGATTTAATAGAATTTTGTAATTAAGTTAAAAAACAACAAAAATAAAGATATAAACTATTACTTTCTTAATTAATATTTCTATATTTTCTATTATTTCTTCGAAACAAATACGTGCTCTTGTAATCTTTATTAGTAAAATAGAAATATCTTGTCGAATAGTTAAATCAATTTTGTTCGCAAAACTTTTGCTAATACAATTAATTTTCGCATTACTATTAAATATTGCTTTGACTTTTATATTTTTTAACTACATTTATACAATTAAGCAAACAACAAAATATAAAGTTTTAAGAGATTTTATTTGCGCAACAATGTTTTTAAAATAAACAATTTTAATAGATTTAACGATAATTAATTTTATAATAACAATTGTCTCTTTCTTTTTTTTAATAAGTTTCTAAGATTTTCTCTTTATTATTATAGTATCAAATTTTTTATTAAAAAGAGAATAAAAGAAAAAACAACTTAAATTAAAACAAAGATCTAAAAGATCTATTAATTTTATTTTTATTTTTAAGATAAAAATACTTTAAGTTAGAGTTTTAAAATCGATTTAATTTTTTATAGTTTATAATATTTTCTTCGAACGTTCTATTTGTTATATATAATTTGCAAAAATCTTTTGCTTTTTTATAGATTTAATTTTTTAATACTTAATAATTCTTGAATTAAAGTTAATTACTATAAAAACGTTCTTTATTGTAATATTCTTTACTTTTGTTTTTATTACTTTTTTCTTTATATATATTTTTTCTTTTGCGACTTTTGTTATCTTTAAATAATTCTTAAATTTGACATTTTTAATTTTTTAATTTTTTTTTTTCTTTTTAATTCTTTCTTTAATTATTTTGATCAATTATTTTATTAAAAGCTTCTAGAATATTTGTTATTTAAAAAAAATTTATTTTAATCAAACTTCTCGAATCTTTACTATTACTTAATTCGATTTATTATTTTTTTTATCTTTTAACAAAAAACTAGTATTTAATTTTATTGTTGTTACTATAATTACAAGATTTCGAACACAATCTTGTGTTCTCTATTAAAAACAAATTTTTATAGTTTCTCTTTTAATCTTCGCACTATTAAGAGACAACTTTATTTTTTTATTTTTAAAATCGTTAAACTTATAACAAATTTTGTTGCTTTCGTTTATATAAATCTTTTTATTCGCTATTAAGATTGTTAACTTTAGATAAACTTATTATCTATATAAATTGTAATAGAACAAGCACTTATTTAGTTTTAATTAAGATTAATTGTATTTAGAAACAAATATAAATTCTTAATAAATATAAATTGTTTTTTAAGATAAACTTTAGATTGTTATCTACATTTAAAAAGATATAATATGCGAAGTTTTTTGTAACTATATTGTTATTGTTCGTTAAATTATTTAATAAATCTCGCTCTCTATTATTTTGCGAATATTGTTAATTTTAAGATTTTCAAAAACTTGTGTTAAGATATTTAGAATTTTGTTAATTTTCGTATTTTCGATTGCGACTATTAATAATACTAAAGGGACAAAGATTGTTTTTGACATAATTTTCTTCTTTATAAAATTTTGTTTCTTGCTTACTATATTTATTAATTTATTTATATTAATATTCGCAATTCGTTAAGCAATCTAATTGCTATTAATGTTTATTTCTCGCATAATTGTCTTATTTTTGATCAATTTTATAATTGTCTTATATAACAATTTAAATATTATAATAATTGCGTTGTTTAAATTAATTTTATATTTTCGCATTATCTTAATGCAAATGTTACAAAAAAGACTCTTTAAATATTACGAGAATTTAATATATTTATCGACTTAATCAAGTTTAATAAGCTTCGAGAAAATAACTCTAAATTGTCAATTATATTTATAAATATTATTCGACTTCGTTTTTAATATATCTTTTAAAAACTTTAAAAAAGCACAAGAATTAATTTTCTAATTTGAATTCTTATCTTTATATTTCTTTTTTAACTTATTTATTATTTTAAATTACTTTTTATCTATTTAGATAACAATAAACTTAATAAAGTTTTCTATAAGCTTGTCGCAATATCGAAACAACTTAATAATTTTATACTAAAAAATAACTTTATATTTATTACAAAAATTCGAGAATTAATTTAAAAAGTCGATAATATTAAGTTTATTAAAGTGCGATACTTTTGATGTTTTTAAAAAAGATATAAAAATTATATAGTAATAGAGCTTTACAATTTCTATAAAATTATAAAGTAAACTTGTTATTAACGTAGATACGTTAAAAGAAAGCTTTACAATTTTTCTATTATTGTAAAACATTGTTTCTAAAAGAATAGCTTAACAATAAATAGTAAAAGTAACAACTACTAGATTAAAAAAACTAATAATAATAATTAATTCAAAGAATAATATTTTCGATTTGCAAATCTCTTTCTTTTTTTTGCAAAAATATCGAAAAGAGATTTTCTTTTTCTTTTTTAACTTTGCGTTGTTTTTTTGTTTATTGCTTTTTTATTTTTTTGATTGTTTATAAATAGATGTTTTTGATCTACTACTTCTTTTAATTAATTGTCGATTTACTATTAACAAATATCTTCGCATTAAAGATTTGTTTCAATTTCTATTAAAAAAAGAGTTTAAATAGCGTTTTCGCTTCTAAGCAAATAAATTAATTATATTGCTAAAAAGCTTTTTTTAATAACGTTATTATAGTTAGCGAGCAATTTATTGTTTTAACAATAGATATTAGTTGCAATTTTAGTAAAATATTTTAATCTTTAGATTTACAACTTTTATTGCTATTTTTAATGCTTTAATTTTGTTTTTTCTTTTTTTGCTCTTTAATTTAATAATATCTTAATCTCTAAGTTGTTAATTTTGTATTTTTAATTTTTCAAGTTTCTAATTCTAGTAGTTCGTCAAAATTAATTTGTCTCTTATATTCTTTTTTTTGTGTTTTTAAGTTTTTAAATTTCTAAATTTCTAAAATTATTTTTAGAAGTACGTCGACAACTTGTTGTTTTAATGTTTGTTATTATAATTAAGTTTTTGCGTTAAACTTCAATATAATAAGATAGAAATAAAATTCTAATTAGTAGACAATTATAACAACAAAGACTTATCGCGATATATACATAAATTGCACTATATAATTTAATAATATATTAAGTAGCTAAGATTCTAAGATCTAAGTAAAAGAGATCGCATATATATTGCAAATAGATTGCTAGTATTAATAACAAACATCTTTAAGTTTATAGTCTAATATTATCTAGTTACTCGACTACAATAGTACTATTAGTAACTAATAGTTAAATTAGCTAATATATCGATATATTCGCTTTATATAATTAAGTGTAGAATTGAGCTACAATTAGCAAAATTTGTAGACGCGTAATTAACACGCGCTTTGCCAAGATCTAATCTTATATATTGTTAAGTCTTATAGTACGAACGCAATTTACGAGCGCAATTTACAAGCGCAATTCTTAACTATTATGCGCACAACACAATCACGTTATAAAGACGTTTCTATCGACGTATTACTCGCGCATAGAAATCTTACAAATTGTTCGATTCTACTATACAAATTACTATAGTATAGACGAGTAACAAATAAAGACGTAAGCAAAGCATTGCGAAAATTCGTGCGTATCTCGAATATTAAAATTGGATTCTTGTTAAGCAAACGCCAAGACTTTTGCTGCTTAATAAACTCTAGACTAGCTAATAGTTAAATTAGTAGTTTTCGCAATAGACACTTTCTAAGCGAAGATTCCGAAATTGTCGATAAATTATTTCTATTACAATTAGAATTAAAACAAAGTTAATTTTTGTATAATATATAAATAATTTTAATACTTATATATTAATTGCAATAAACAAATAGAATACTAAAAAATAAATATCTATAATTATATCTACAAAGTTGCAATATTTATCTATTAAAAAAATAAAAATTATTATTATTATTGCAAAATAAGTTTAAAGATTGCAATAATTAAGTATTTTTATAGTTTACAAATAGATACAAAAATAGAAGCAATTATATTTATAAGATTATTTTGCAAAGTAATATAAAAAGTAAAAAACCAAAATAGTAATAATAATATCTATATTATTATATTGTATCTAAAAACAATAGCAATATATCTATATATTATAGAAGAGAGTAAATTATTGTTGTCTATCTAATATTTGTTAAAAGCAATTCTATTAAAAAGATAAATCTACAATTATTAAAATAGACAAGAGTAATAATTGTAAATATACTACTGCAAATATTTATTGCTTTTTTACTATCTATTAAATATAAAAGATTATTTTAAATATTTGTTTCTATTTTATTGCTATTAATAAGTAGTTGCAAAGTAGAACTTTATATATCTACAAAACTATATATTAATTTTATAAATATATTATTGCAAATATTTATTGCTTTTTTACTATCTATAAAATGCAAGAAATTATTCTAAATATTTGCTTCTATTTATTGTTATTAAAAAACAAATAATTGCAAAATAGAACTTTGCGTATCTATATTGCAAAATATACAATTTTATAAATATTATTATAATAACAATTTAAAGATTATATTGTAGTTAAAACTAATAATATAGATTTTAAAAACTAAAATTTTAAAAGAAAATATAATTGTAAAATATATCTTGCAATACTAGATCTACTTTGCAATAATATACTTAGTATATATTAATACGTGTTTAACAAAAAATTGCGCAAACTAGATCTATATAGAACTAGTATCAAATTAGCAAATATTGTCTGCGCATTGCTTCTCTTAATAGCAAACAAGAAAGTATCTTATAGAAAGCGAGATTTTTTTTGCACTTATATTTTTTAGCAATTAGTTCTACTACATGCTACTATTACTATTACACGTGCTATCTAACTTAACTCGCTTGACTACGTAGCTCCATCCAAAGAGGTAGTGGCTACTTCACAACTTCTCTCTATATTTTATTGTATTATTTATTTGTATATCTATAATTGCATAAATTTGAAGATACGTTGAATAATCTATAATATTCTTAATATCAGTTATAGTGTAATCTCGAAGTCGTCGACTAGGATATAGCTCGAAAGCCCAGGGCAAAGTAGACAAGCAAGGGATTGGAGAGTAGACATCTTCGAGAAGAGTTTATATTAACGACTGGGGCCAGGGTCCATAGTTGTCCAATTTCCTTGCGCGCTCCATATCCCTGCCTTCGTAAAGTCGCCGCTCTGGCTGCCTTTCATATACCCAAATCTAAAGTACTCCTTGTCCCCTTCGTTACGTCTGTGAAACGTATGTGATAGATTATCCTCACCATAATACCAACGATGTCTCTCTACGTCGTTGACAAGAATGCTCACCCCATCATAGGTTCCTGGCGGCTTCGACCAGCTGAAGGTAATGTTAGAAACCCCAAGTATCGGAGCCGTAATGTTGGGCAGTAGGGACATTAATTGACCATCGCCGCGAAGTTCCACGGCTGTCTGGAGTATCGAATCGAACCCCCAACGAGCAGCACCGCTGATAAAAAGGCCAACAAGTATACCCTGGTAAAGAAGGCTAGGACGAGTTTGGAGACGCGTTCCAGGGAGAAGCAGTATAGCCAAGAAATAATGGTGGATCCGGAGGTTCAACCATGGTATGACAATACAGATCAATAGGAAGGCGACGAATATGGCATATATAGCAAGATATTGTGGAAATAGACCTTCGAGTCGGAGATACCAAATCTGACCTAGAGCTATGGCGAATAGTACAAGTACGATGATGATCAACGCTAGCTTAGCTCCTGGTTGAACATGCAGATCGTGCGGAGTCAAGCGCTCAAGAGGTATTTTGTCGAACGTGTAATTGTTCAGTGAGCCTGCCCAAGCGCCGCCAAGCCACAGCACTGTTTTCTCGAGATGAGCCGTGAGATTTGTGAGCTGTGGTCGAGCACTGAAGCGGTATATCACATAAGCGACGAAGGCTGCTGGTAGGAAACGCCCGATTATGAGAGACGAGAGCGAGGGGTAGTCGGAGTTGGTTGGTGGATCTGACACAAGACCGACGTGGAAGAAGAGCATTACAAATACAGAACAAAAGAAAACGACCGGAGATGCTGTACAAACTGAAAGGATTGTGGTGAAACCCACGGTGACGGCAAGAAGAGGCCAGCGCAGGTCTTTGACACAGTCTGTTGGCAATCCCGAGACAAAGCCATATGACTTTGGAAACGAAGAGTCGAACGCGATGCTGTTTATGCCACGTCTCCCCGAGCTGGAGAAGTGATCTTGTTCGCCAGTTAGCTTCACCACACCACACCCGCCTCTAGCGTTGCTAATGACCCCAGCATGAATTGCGGCCGCACAGACGAAGCTATCACCGCGGTAGATTGGTTCCGACGATGTGTCATTATGCGCATCCTGTCCAGGCCCTCCAATTACAAGCGTCCTGTAATTGATCTCTTGTTGACCAACGGCATGCGGATTGAGGACCATCGTGGACTTGCAATTTGCGGGACACCGGAACGCGAACGCGGCGTTATCGAACGGGCGGCAATCGTTGCCATTGAGACCGCAACCGTTTCCAGCTGCCCTGCTACCTTCAGCATGATCAAGTTATGCTTGCGATGGATCTCCATACCAATAGCTTGCGCCGCACCAGATCGGTGACGGGTTTCCGTACCCTTCAATGTAGCCTGCAGTCGCAGAATGATTGAGCACGAGGGAGAATGTCAACAGCCAGCAGAAGTAGAAGAATAGCAATAGTGCAGCTTTATGTATGGTGTGACGGAAAAATTTGCTGATCAATCTAGCCGGAGCCTCTTGTATTGAAGGGAAGAATGGCGTTATCTTCTGGATCTGTGGAGGGTCCGGCCCTTTCGACCATTTGGCCATCCTCCAAGCTACCTTTCTAAGATTTAGTGGAACCCAGCGCCAGTGGAAGGATTTGGATGATTCGTGCAGCCATAACGGCATTGGGCGACCTCCATTATGAGGAACAGGGGATTCAGAGCGCATGCGCATCGGAGATCTTGAAGCGTTTGATGGTTCCGGCCCGTCGTCGCTGCCTGGATCTGGAAGTCGTTGCTCGTCGTACGAGATCCCATTCTCAGGGTCGATATCGTTTGACGAAGGCATGTGGAGGAATGCTTCATGCGACGGGTGGCAATCTAGCGCTCTGTGCGCCACTCAAGCGCTCTGTGCGCCACTCAAGCCGTCGGTTGGGACGATGTGAGCTGCAGCCGACAGACTATACAAGAGGGTCATCGCCAAATACATGGAGTATGTACAGACATTAGCAGTCGGGAGTGGCCAGGGACAAGGCGCGAAGAACAGCGAGCTGAAACATCGATGCCGGCGGAGTGTTCGGCTGCCAAGCCCTTCTTATCTTAGCTCGATACGCCGCCGTTGGCGGCCCGCTGGTGCCGGAGAATTGATGCATCATAGAGTGCTGATTGCTCAGCAAATCGAAATATACTAAGGTACTTTAGTATTGCTGTATTCTGAAAAGGTACTTTAGAAGCACCTCGCTTGTCTGTTAAGAAGAAAGTGCGTTCCTTATCAATCTACGATATTTGAAATTTTTCATTCGGTATTCGTGCTTCCGCCCATTGGATTCCGGCTCGGACGTCCTGAACCATGGATCACGCTGTGAACACGCAAAGCATGTATGGCGCGATCGCAGACGCATCTCACCAACGACGGCCGCCTATCGATCTGTCCCACCACTACTCCAAGACAACTAGGAACCGCAATGCAAGCTCTGTAAAAGACTTCTATAAGTACTTCAGAATACCGAATATCGGCAATCTAGCTGGAGGTGAGCTACCTCGTGAATAACCAGGAAATCCGCCTGTAGGAGCGCCCACACTGTGTCAAACAACGGAATGACTTGGCGCCGTGGGCTGGGCTCAATCACTTGGTTGTTTGGCAAAAGCTGGCGAGACGTCGTGCGGATCCGATCGTCTTCTGCTTTCTCTCTGCGCATCGCTGGGTTAATAATATTTAGGTCTCCCGAACAATAACTATTTCCCCTTTGATACCCTCGAGGGCGCCGCTGCGCCACCTTCGCGCTTTGAGCCTACTGCCAACAAGCCCATCGATCCTCCCACGGACCTCCTCGCAGCTACATCAATTTCCTCCAAGCCGCTTCGGAACTCGCAAGTCATCGTTCCCAAGGTCTCACATCAGCAAGACATCCTTCGCAGGATCGATCTAAAGTCGGCTCTTCAATATGGCACCTCGCAAGGCTATCCTCCACTGTATACGTTCTTGCGTCAATTCACAATCGAGAACCTTCATCCCAACATTCCTTACAAGGACGGTCCCGAAATCATCCTCACGTGCGGAAATACGGATGGGTTCGCCAAAACCCTGGAGGCGCTAAGCAACGAGTGGGCTGAGGGGCGAGACGATGTCTTGGAGAAGCAAGGTCTCCTGGTCGAGGAATTCGCGTACATGAACGCCATCCAAGCCGGACGCCCACGAGGGCTAAACATCATCCCTGTCGGAGTCGATGAAGAAGGCATGACCGCTAGCGGCGCTGGTGGTCTCGCCGACGTACTCGAGAACTGGGATTCCAGCTGCGGCAAACGCCCGCACCTAATGTACACTGTGACCATTGGCCAAAATCCCACCTCGGGCACGCTCAGTGTGGTCCGACGCAAAGAGATCTACGCCCTTTGCGTTCAATACGACATCATCATTGTTGAAGACGATCCCTATTGGTACCTCCAATACCCCTCTGCAAATATCGCTGCCTTCACCGCCGCAACTCACGATCCTTCCCCACCTTCCAATAAGAGATCATCGGGCTACCCCTTTCTTGATTCTCTCGTGCCCTCATACCTCTCCGTCGACACTCAAGGCCGCGTCGTACGCCTCGATACCTTTTCTAAGACCGTTGCGCCAGGCTGCCGCCTGGGCTGGATTACCACGCAGCCTGCACTCTGCGAGCGTCTCCTACGCATTACAGAGACATCAACACAACAACCATCAGGGTTCGTCCAATCCATGATTGCACAGTTGATCATCGGCCCACAATCGCACCACGGCAAGGGTCGGGGCAAGTCCGAAGAAGGTTGGAAAACCGACGGCTGGGTGCGCTGGCTCGAAGGGCTGAGAGGCAACTACGAGCGGCGCATGCAGACCATGTGCCATATCCTTGCTTCGAACGCTCACCTTGTGAGATCTGGGCGGCGCCCCTCCCTCTCCTCCTCCCTTAGCCAGGGAGCAGAAGACGGTTGGGCCGTAATCTCCTCGTCCCTGATGTATACCTTCACGCGTCCCCTAGGCGGGATGTTCATCTGGCTCCGTCTGCACCTTGAAACCCACCCCCTCTCCTCTAAGGTTCCCCTGCCCAAACTAGCACACGCGCTTTGGCTTCACCTCACCACGCCAAAATACCTGCTACTTGTTGCACCAGGCACCTTATTCGCTCCGACCGAGAAAATCCGGGAAGAGAAGAGCTGGATGTACTTTCGTATCTGCTTTGCGGCCGTGGACGATGGATTGGTGGAAGGGATGAGCTGGCGATTTGTAGAGGCTTGCAGGAGTTTCTGGAGAAAGAAAAGGGTGGATGAGATTGAGGAGATGGCTGGGAGGGACGGGATTCAGGACTTGGAGGGCTTGGGATGGATGTGTTAGAAACAAATGAGACCAATTGGCGAGTTCGTGTTAGGGAAGGTATCGAGCCGAGCTGCAAGGGGCTTGGGAAGAATTGTTGAAGGGCGATTGATATAAGTCATTCCATTGCAATCCGGTCTCTTGACTTTGTCTACCCGTCAGAAATATCATGCCTGACCTGTTGACAATGTAGATGGTCCGCCTGTGCAGTCTCATCACGTGACAGTCGTATGCACTTAAGTAGGCAAGGTAGGGCCTGCCTTAGCCATCTCGGTTGGTGGCCCAAGCTGAGACCTAGATGAGCACTTCGGGGCTGCTTCACCAAGGGTCACTTTCGAGGTCATTCAGCCAGAAGTGGGAAGAGCACTGAGCAATGCTAACAGACTACGGAGATGACGAGAACATCGGTGGCGTGCGTGGGCAAGTGCAAGCCATCACCCCCCTCTCTCCTCGGACAATGACCCTCACTGGACCGTGCCCTTTCCCTTTCCCTTTCTCTGTTATCGGTTGGTGGTTTGATGTCTATGATATCGTTCGTTTTCTTGCCAGTGGTGTCGGCCGGCCTTGGAAGGTGCGACGAAGTGGGGGCGGTCTGGCCGCTGGCTAGACCTTAATGTATTATCGGGAAAGTACTTCTAGGATGGTGCAGGTGGTCACTCCATTGACTTTAAAGTAAGATTAACGAGCGGGCGTGCTGCCGATCGATGTCTTTGCAGTCTCTTAAGTTGCCAATTGCCATCCGTCAGGGCGCCTTTGATTGGCTTTCCAGACGCTCCAATGCTCAAGTGGTCAGTCATGGTGGGACACCAATATACGAAGTACCCCCGTACTTCTACTTCGTATGCGGCATGTTAGTTGTTAGCGTGACAGGGTTTCTTCGCCCAGAAACCCCTGTTGGTACTAACAATTAATATGCCGCATACGAAGTAGTAGTAATACTCTCGGCTTACTGTACCCTACTTCAACCCAACCGATCAGTCGCAGCCTCGCAGCCTCGCAGCCTTCCCATGGCAGACCCCTACTCCTAGTCTCACTTTGGTCCACAAGAGCGTCGATCACGGCTGAATGCTTTCTAGTCGCTCGCGTGCTGCAGCCACGGATGTTTTCGTTCGAGGTCCGAACTCCGAACCAACACCGTCACACGGCGAACCCGACGGAAAATGATGCCCTACCCGTTCAGCTCCTGTCGAGGCGTGGCCCTTGTCTTTGGCATTCTTCCATGCTCTGTTTCCCTCTCGCCCCCCTCTGCTCTGGTCTCCCTGATCGCATCGACAACCTGCAGAGCAGAGTACGGTCTGCTCTCTACATGAGTAGAAGTAGATCGCGATGCATTGTCCACTGACGGCACTATTGGCCTGCTAAACCATGCTCCCGATATCTCTCACGCCATTAATTTGCCTTGTACTCTACCCATCGTGGTGTTTAATCCATGGCATAGCAATCCCTGACAACCAGCAATGAGCTTTCACGCAGGCCGAGGCGTTCCTGGCCTCCCGCAACAACAGGAAGCTTCTAACTCAGCCGACTATACTCTTGATCCAACCTCCACCTTTGTCGATGCTTCGCCCGCGACCACTCCCACTCCTGGCTCTCCCGTCCACCACCGACCGGGCTACCGTCGAATTGCTTCTCTGAGTGGCCAAGACACTGCTTACCTCGGACCAGAGCGCTCGCCCACTCGTGTGGAAGATTTACATGAGCATGGACTTGGTATCAAGAACCTGAAGCCGTTGCCGTCAGCGTCGCCTGGCGGCAGAAGCAGCCCCAGTACACCGGCCTCGGGCAATCCTCTCCTTTCCCCGCAAACAGCGCAATCGCAAAATACACATCGATCATGGGATGATGATCCAGTATCAGAGGGTAACGAGGATTGGGAGGAGACCGTTCCAAGGACAGAGCCGTTTCAGTCGTTCGTGGCGGATGCGGAGACGGAAAGTCTGAGGAAACACACCCGAGCTCCGACTGTAGAATCATTCGAGCCTCCGGGTACGTCTAATTGTCTCTTTAGATTCTAGCACTTTGTCATTGTTGTCATAGCTCAACATTGGTCCATGTACCAACCTCGGTTTAATCGTCAGATTGCTTCTAGTTTTCTCCCCTTCTCCCAGCACCCGTAAATGCTTGTGTGGATAATAGTCCCGGTTCAATGCTGCCTTCCGCTTCGTGCCACCGAATGCACCATTCTGTAGTGCTAGTGGTTTTCTTGTCAAGCAATGGTTCGTCATTGGTTGACAAGTCCATAATTGCCCCACAAATACATCATTGAGGACATCAAACAAATCATGCTGGTCCTCGGGCTAAATTACCCCAATGAGTTCCCCGCCAGCTGATGATATGCTGACTTGCTACTGATGTCGCAGGACCTGAATGTCGTGCAAACCAAAAACTGCACCATGGCAAAGGTAATTGGCTTGCTGTTTCGATCATGGTACTCTCGGTCTATTCGACCTTGCTCTCCGGCCTCTGGCTTGGAGTCGCCATTGTTAAACCTCGATTCGGCCATGGAATCACGAACAACTCCCGCATGACGCCGGCGACCGCATCGCTAGTAGCCGCCGCTATCGCCAAGAGTATTGAGCTGTCGTTCGTGACAATCTTTGTCACCTTTCTTGGGCAGGTCCTCAGTCGAAGAGCGTTGATCAAGCGTTCAAGGGGAATCACTATCTCGGAAATGTCGATGAGGCAGTGGAGTAGGTAATTCTGGATCTATGATTTCCCGTTCTAGAAATGCTGACTCCGAAAAAGTCATGCAACCCGGTACGATGATCACCCATTGGGAGACCGTTCGTTATGTAAGCTATATTTTGCGAGCATCTAAGACGTGTCTGTGTAGCATCCGCTCCAAAGACTTGCCGTTCGGCTCATTTGATGGACTTGAAGGAGGAGTACTGACTCCGAACACTTTTAGGCAGCCCTGACATTTCTGGGCTTGATCTCGTTGCTTGGCGCTCTTACTGCGATGTTTTATACGACCGCGTCGGACGCCTTGGTCGCTCCTAAATTGAAGATGGGACCTTTGGAGCGTCGGATGCTGTACGGCAAAGTCGCAACAAGCTTTGCAAACGAGCAATACATCCAGCAAAAGTGCCAAACACCTATACCAGTGCCAAGTGACCCGGATTACGGCGGGTCAACATGCATTGCCATAGAACATGCTGGTCAAGCGTATAGCAAGCAATCGCCCGGTCTCAAGGCCCCTGCTGACTACGAGTAGGTACCACAATTATATGCAGTACCTGTCCAATTGGACCGATCATATTGCGAGGGGAACTGGAAGCAATGATCTGTCTACGCGCCCCGTCCCGGTGGCTATGCTGTACGACAACACTACCAGTAGGTCGTTCTTCCTAAGAAATATTCACCCCTTTCGAGCGTTCCGAGGGCCTTAAGACATGTCTAGCGAGCATTCGCCCGAGGAACATGCCTCATGCCTCCATCCGCTGATTCCAAGAAGAAATGCTTACTCAGAATTCATTTAGTCCAGGGGCGCTGGATCCACGTACGAAACATGACCGAGATCTCTCAGCAGTACAGCACCAGTAACTACAATCGAGTTGTGACCAACATCACGATGGCCATGCCGCATGTTGGAATATTCGCCGCGACTCTAGATCCAATCAATAGCATTGTGCAACCTCAGGCTTTAGATGTGGGCTTGTCCAGGTAGAGGATTCGGGATCTTCTGCTGACACCATCGCAGGGGCTTGGCGAATACAATGTGCAAGCGTCTGTCCCATCTCCAACTACCAACGTTCTCTGTGCTAGTATGCAGAAAGAAGAGCTTTCGCCCATTGTCTTCTCGGAATGGCCTACTGGGAATGGCTCAGCTGCAAATCTCACAGGATGGCCGACTGGTTTCCGTGTTCCCACGTGGCCTGATTGGCTTAATTCAACATCGGTCGACGACCTCTTTGGTTTCGGAGAACAGTACGGGCGTAGACCTCCGGTGTTCCCCAAGCTCCCGCTACCTTTCAACACCGTCCTCAATACCACCGGCTGGTACACTGATTCAATCTACTTGTTGGCCACATCGCCCACGGGTATTTACACCATGTGCTCGCTCCGGGCATCCGTCACAACTACCTGCTCCACTCAATACCACGCCAGTCTCAGTGGGGGAACGATGAACGCGCATTGCGAAGATCCTGAGGATCGTTTGGCTTACGGCAAGTCCTCTGCTGATGCCACGGATGGCGTTGTTGTTGAAAGCTGGGCCTCCGTCGCAACTCAATGGGCAACATCTCTGAGCTTGAATGCGGGCATCACCGATGGAGCGGCCAGCAATGCTCGTCTATTATCTCAGTTGATTCCGACGCAACAAGCGTTGGATCCGTCTCTTCCCTCCATCGCCGAGGCTCTCGCGGTGCTTTCAGGATGTACGCTGCTCATGAGCTCCCTCGACTCGCCTTTTATCCACTTCTGGAATTATTCGACCACGGTGGCCACTCTGAACGAACCTCAATACCAAGGCTTCCGGGCCGCGCTCCGAACTCGGGACTATGCGTCTGGAGGCACGCAACGGTGGCAAGGCATCTTCTACATTGTCCTCTTCCTCACGTTCGCAACCAACCTTTTCTGTCTCATCTACTTCCTCGTCCGCCATGGCCTTGTGACGGACTTCATCGAGCCACAGAACCTGTTCGCTCTATCGCTGAATTCACCGTCCAGTTATGCGCTCGACGGCGCTTGCGGCGGCGGGCCGGAGGGAGAGCAGCTTCTCATGGACTGGCATATCAAAATGGATCAGGAGCGCGAGCACTTCTACATCCAGAATGGACGAGGCCCGCCGCCGTTGAAACGCCGGCGAACGCGACCTCTGGATTTTGAGATGCACACAAGCCCAATGATCCAAACTTATACCAAACTGTCGAGTCGACAGTCTAGTATCCTCTAATCTCCAAGGTAATGAGTACGATCGAGTTTTAGATCCGTAATGTATAAGCTTCCTGTACCGAATCCGTGAAAGCTGCCATGCACAAGCACGATTGGGTGCTCATCTACTTCGCAAGTCCTGGGCTCCCTTTACTCTCCTCTCCTGTGTCTTACTGTCCTCCCATCCGTTGGGCTTCGAAAAGATGCGATGCTGTCCAGCGGTTGACCTCTTTCCCCGTGACCTGGGGTCTTCGCCTGGCGATCAGTGCATCGATGCGGGAACACGCTCCTGGCCGCTGCGCCTGGAGCGCCGTTCTAGCCTGGACACCGATTCTTCACCCCACCGTCTCTATCTCCCGTTCCCCACTCAACCCGATCATCAGGAGTCTGTTGGGCGTTGGCGGGCTTAAGTCCGTCCGCAAACTCCGATGCATGCTGACAAATACATAATGATCCTGCTCCTTCTTGTTAAAGCCTTCTCCCCTTCTTCCGTCTCCTTTACTTGACAGCCCAGCCAAGTAGAGACGGCAATTGGCCCTTTCTTCCGCTCGATCGCCACCACTGCCGTAGCTGGTAACAGGACAATGTCTTCCACCTCTCAGCCGGCACAGACTTACCCTCTTCCCAAACCACAGATCAAATCACTCCTCGGGCGACACCGCATCCTTGCGTCCAGTGCGGGCGTGAGAGTAAGCCCGTTATGTCTGGGCGCTATGAATTTCGGCGACGCGTGGAAGGGCTTTCTGGGCGAGTGCAGTAAGGAGACCGCATGGGAGATGTTGGATTATTTCTATGATCAGGGCGGCAACTTCATCGATACGTAAGTCGTTCTTCCTATGGTTAGCTTCTCTATTCAATTTTTCGCTCCTCCTCTCTTTTTAATAGGCCTCAAGACTGGTCTGGTTATTGGGCCGGCGAATCGTATCCAAGTAAAGAAAGAGACATAGATGGTGGAAAGAACGGATTTCAATATCTGGACTTCAGCCCTGGTTGTCCGGATGTGGTTGGAACGCATATGAGTGTTGACGGATCTGATAGGGCGAGTAACTACCAAGCCGAACAGTCGGAACAGTGGCTGGGCGAATGGATGGAGGAAAGAGGTCGAAGAGACGAAATGGTCATCGCGACCAAGTATTGCGGACCCTGGCAGATGCACGATAATGGGAAGCATAAGATGCAGAGTAATTTTGGGGGCGGAGCCTCCAAAAACCTACATGTTTGCGTGGAGGCAAGCCTGAAGAAGTTGAGAACGAGCTACATTGACTTGGTGAGTTCACCTTTGACTCCATCATGCTTTGGGAACGATAAGCTTGGTCCATGGGTGGCCCTGCTACTTGGTGTGGTAGACGACCGGGATGGACTGGTAACCAGATAGCAAAAAGAAATGATGGACTAACCACCACCATCCCAGCTCTACGTCCATTTCTGGGACATGACCACCGGCGTCGAAGAGCTCATGCAATCCCTCAACCACCTTGTCCAGTCCCGCCAAGTCCTCTACCTCGGCATCTCCGACACCCCGGCCTGGTTCGTTGTCAAAGCCAACGACTACGCCCGCCACCACGGCCTCCGCCCTTTCTCCGTCTACCAGGGCAAATGGTCCGCCGCAGAGCGCGACTTCGAGCGCGACATAATCCCCATGTGCATGGATCAGGGGATGGCCCTGGCACCCTGGGGCGCTGTGGGCGGGGGCTACTTCAAGCCCAAAGGCAAGCAGGACGGCGAGGGGCGCAAGATGCCCAGCTTGGCGGCGAAGAACGCAGCGGTTGTGTCAGAGGTGCTGGAGAGGGTCGCGGAGCGGAAGGGGACGTTGATCACAAGCGTGGCGCTGGCGTATGTGATGCACAAGTCCCCTTACGTGTTCCCAATCGTCGGCGGGCGAAAGGTCGAGCATTTGAAGGGGAATATCGAGGCTTTAGGGCTGAAATTGACGGAGGCGGATATGGAGGAGATTGAGAACGCGTACCCGTTCGATATCGGGTTTCCGTTGAACTTTTTGGGTGGGTCGGCGAGGCCAGAGGATAACATCCTGAATCAGAGGGTTGGGTCTTTTGATTATGTGAAAGGGCCGATGCCGATCGAGCCGGCTGATCCAGGTAAAGAGCAGACTGGGTAATGATCATATTCCGTCCGACTAGAGGATGTTTGAAAAGGATCAAAAGGGTCGGGCATGTGCTGAGTATGGCGAGGAAGAAGGCTGTTGCATACTACCAAGGCAGACGTAATAGTATGATTTTATCAACCCCAAAGAATCAGAACACTAAGGGATAGGATACCAAACGCACCGATGGGGCCAGATTCTTTTAACCGTGGAACCAGGCATGCTAGATGCATAAGCTATGAGTACCCTTGTCGCTAAGAGCTAGCTCTAAGAAAGGTTGACGATGTGTCCGAGGCTTGGGCCCTCTCTGTTGCCCCATACCTTGTGAGGCCATGGCTATAGAATGTGATCACCCGCTGACTCAAAGTGGCAAAACGAAGAGTGGTTATCGAAGGCCCTGAAACACCGATAATATGGAATATCGGTTCACCCACCGTCAATCATATCATTGAACGCATGAAGCCTATAGTAGACGAAAGATGTCACCACCCGGGGAAGAAGAATCGAACTCTGCAACCAACGTCTAAGAGTTAAAAAAAAAGAGTACTGGTGGTATAGGCATGTCTAGTAATACTCCAATCCCATCCCGAAGGCAAAAAGACCCACCGCTAAACCCATGACCTCGAGTCCCCAATGCCGCTTACAATCTATAGCATACTCATGAAACCCCAGTGCTGAACCCCATCCAGCAATCAAACGTTCTCCTTATCCTCCTCACACCCAAACCCACTACACCGCTTCCTCAGGCCCCCCACCCTAGTGGGAGTGCTCCCATCCCTGACTCTGTTCCTAGAACCGAACAATCCCATCAGCGGCATCCTATCTCTTGTCCTACCACGCTCATTCAATGCCTTTCCAAGGGTGATTGCCTTTTCGAGGGCAACCTCTCGAGGACTACGCTCCACGCGATCGGCTTGAGAGGGGCTCGACAAGGCGTTCCTAAGCGAACGAACCGCAGTTTGTCTCCCAGCTGCCGGAGAGGGCGTACCGGGCCGGTACAGGGACGCCAGGAAATCGTCGTCGGACTCAGTTTGCTCATCTGAGTCGCTGGAGTTGCGTTCGCTGAGGGAGGACTCGGTAGTGTGATCTTCGATACGGACTTTGGTCCTCGGCTCCGCATGTCCGCTTTCTGGCTCACTCTCTTCGTCCGTGGGCTTTTGTAGGGTCAATTTTGGACCGGCCATACCATCGTCGAGCAGAACATTAACGTGAATGGTGTCGCTGCCGGGGTTACTCTCAAAGCAACTGGAATCTTCGGAGACGCTTTCATTCTCGCTGTCGCTTTGCTCAAGGCCTTCGGAGGAGGCAGTGAATGCTTCGCTGAAGTTGATGCCGAGCCTGGCGCTTTGCCTGCTTTCCTCGGTTGCCCAGCTCTGCTTTGTAACTTCAAAGAGTTGTTTGCGTTCCTCGGTGCTGAGCTTCTCATCCTTACCGCCGTCGGCGCGCTTCTTGCAAAGAATATCCCACAGCAGAGCTTGTTCCTTCTGAAGCTTGGGGTCATCATAAGAGTCAAAATCCATTTCATGAGTACTTGAGACTGCACTTTCCTGGCTGTCTTCAAATTCGGTGTCAGTGTCAGTTCCAAACATCGAGTCTTTGCGCGAAGCTGGGAGCTCATCGGGGTTTCTCGAGACAGTCGGTGACACTGATGAATGTGATGAACTATCCTCGTCCATGCATGACGGTGTTGCTGGTACCACATCGCCATCGTCCACCGTATTCTCCAAAGGATCGTTGCCAATTGGCTCATCGTCATCCACGTGTTCGCGTGTCTTCTTGACAGGCGAATCTTCAAAGCTGACACCGCGAGACCTCTTGCGTGGACTTTGTTCTTGGGATGATGGTCGCTCGTGGAGAGACTCAGCCAACGCGAAGATCTCAGCCGAAGCAGGATGGAGGATGATTTCTTCTCGGAAGACTAAATGATTCTCAGTGTGAGCCTCGGAGCCTAGCGTTATATCTCGCCGTAAAGATCCGTCAGCTACAGCATGTACAGTGGCTGCCATTGGCACACTTGCTGAGGCGAAGGCGGCAGGTACAAACACATCCTTGGACGGATGTGCTTTCTTAATGCTTGCCATTGATCTGTGGAAATCTTTCAAGAGGTTTCGCCAGACTTGCGACGGCTTGTTATGAAGATGCTCGGGATTTCTATAAGAAGTGCACCCAGCGGAGCATTTACTTGAGAAGCGCTGACGATTGACTGAACGGCCGCTAATATGAGTCCCATTACCATAGAGCGCTAGCTTGATGGATGATGCATAGGCCTCTAGGTCTGTCTGCGGATTAGGTCGGGGGTTTGGAGGTCCAAAGCGCTCCAGGGCTTGTTGAGCAGCTGGCGCCTTGGTGTGAGAGTCTTCGGTAGACGCAAAATCCTGGCTGTCGACGCTGTTCATCTTCCTCACTTTACGTATTACTGACTGGTCGGAAGCTAGCAATTGGGTTGCGCAGAAGCGCTGCGACGGGGAGCGCTGATCTTTCCGATGTACTTCAAGCCTTTCGGACGGTATCGCTGGTTTTGGAGAGACGTAGATGGACGGCTCCAGTACGGACTCTAAAAGAGAACACCCGCTAATGACTCTCGAGAACCGACGTTGAGTAGCACTAGCAACACGTTGAGCTTTCGTCGACTGCATAGGTATGATCTGCGGACTTGGTGTAAAACCCTTGGACCAAAAAGGAAGTACTTTGATTGTCAGACGAGCTCGGAGAGTGCGTTCAATGCATAACGACCCAAGTCTCTCAATGCGGATAGCCTTCACTTCAACGCGGAGTAGATTGATGATCGCATAAGGGCCTACGCGTCCTGCACGGTAGACTTTGCCAAAGATCGAATCATCCTCACCATCTCGAACTTCGGAGAAGACTGGGACAATGCCCTTCCACCCTGAGATCCGACCGTCCCACTCTAGCCAAGAGACCGGGGCCTCAAGAGAGAACCTTGTTTCGACGTGGCAACCAAGAGTCCCGGAGAAAGAGTTAGAACAATAATGTGGAATGATTGTCAACTCCTGACCTTCGTGAGGCCGGAAGTCCAGCCCAGTGAAAGCCAGGTATTCAGGATACCAACCGGCCTCGATCAAGGGAGTAGCAGATGGAGAGGCGGCTTCAGGCTTGTAAGACTTCATGAGGACATCAATAGCACCATAGTGAGGGTCATCTGGCTTGTTGACGATGAGGCAATCACTCTTGGCGAGGTAGAGATCTATCAGCCTGTCGAGTGGAATCTGGGCTGAATCGCCCACTAATCGACCTTGAGAAGCCAACGTCGACGCAATATCGCTGGCCAGCTTCTGTGGATCAAGCTGGAGGCGCTGACAATGATTGACAGGCATGCTGTTTGCTTTTTCCCCATCAGAGATACGGGATACCGCCAAGGACTCCCACTGTGGGTCGGTGAGTTGACCTGAGACCAAGTAGCTAATGGTTCGCTCGAAGACCTGATGAATACGGAAAAGGTTGTGGGCCTCAATGGAAGTTAGGCCTCTCCAAATGGTGCACATATCAATGTGCTCAACGGGCTCTGCGTCATGAACAAAGGCCAGGGAGCGCATTGCAGGGGAATCTCGATCAAACGCCGAGATGTAGGGTTGTATCACTGGTAAGTAGACGTCTTTGACGCCTGTCCAAGCAATACGGGGAAGACCTTCAATGCGGAAGTGAGGAAGGTCTCTATGGATCTTCGACGGAAGAGCGAGTTCGTTATCCAACGGTTCGAGATGCTGTACGTAATTAGCTTGCACAGAACGAAGAAGACGAGCCCGTACCGGTGGGACGAGGGGCCCAGCCTCAGCTTTACCACCTACAAAAGTAGCGGATGGGGCTATTTGCATTTGCTCCGTTTGCACCGATGAAACAACATCGGTATAGAAGTCAAGTGGCGTGTCCTCAATGTACTTTCCAGGTGATAGTCGGAGACCTTTGTGCTGAGAGTGCGGACCATATGATGGGGGTGACCTAGGCCGAATATTGGACAGGTCTCCATAGCTTTTCGATGGCCGTCGACGTTGAGGGAATGTACCATAGAAGTGGTCAGGCTCCCTGCGAACTGGCCCCGGCGACTCACTGCAAACAGGCTTAGTAGGGGCACTGCTGAGAGAACCTGCGGCGGATGGAGTCATAAGAGATGACAGCGTGGTCAAATTCCCAAGGGGCACCTGAGTAGCCCTGATAGCTGTCAGCAACTGCCAAAGTCAGGGCATGAGTGAGAAACTGCATACATGGTTTTTTGGGAGGCTTCGGTGCAGATGAGTGAATACTGTGACGAATAGTGGTAAGACTGCAGCAGAGCTGATAAGGCGAATCAAAAGCTGTCAGCAAGAAGCCAAAACCGTCTTTTGAAACGAACAAGAACTGGGAAGATAGACTTGCTGAAAATGACTTTTCAACTCTCTTCTAGCTCAAGGCAGGTGCATTTGGTTCAAACAGTGGAGCAGTCTAGGGAGGAAGGTACCATGGTTGACATTGCTATAACGCAATGGTGGCTGCGAAACCTTTGTGATCTGCTGCCAATCTATGCATAGACAACGTTGTACGACATTAGGAAGTCCATAACCCAGAGTTGCCTGCACCATGACTTTCCATGCACCTGTAGGCGAAAGTGGAGCCCTCGAAGGCTAAGCCCCCTTCAAGCATATTGGATGGAGCATGCTGGTCAGCTTCTGATATGAAATATGAAGAGCATGACACATTACTGTGATCTTTGTTGCCATTCTAATTCTTGGATATGTTGTGAGGCTATGTTTGAATATCGGGACGGGTCTATTTTGTTTTCAGAACGTCATACCGCGTCCATACTTGCTCTGGTGCTCAACTGTTCGTTCTTGTTGCCAAGCTTCGAGATCTGCAAGAAGGCATCGCACCCATAGCCTTCTAAGCTGTGCAGCTCCAGGCTACCAGCCCAATATTCTGCATACACCCTGCTCATCGGTAGGCCCATGCCAAGTCGCAGGTTCGGCGGCCGCGATGTCAGTGATGAAAGCGAGCTGTCCAACAATCGTGTATTCTTCAGGCCGTCCAGATTGACACTGTCAGCACCGCCCAGAAGTGGCTTCAGCTCTTGCATGGTAGCCGCCATCTTGGGCACCTGCAAGAGGTTTCTCAGACGCGTCTGATTTCGAGGGCCTTTGCCGAAGGACCACAGGTCGGGCAGGATATCTTTCGGTATGCCACCCCCTTGGTCCGAAATTCGTATGATGACATGCTGTGGTGCCTCACAGATCAAGACATGGATGGGTGGCAAGGCTCCGATCTGGCCCGATTGTCTTTCAATGACCGCCTGGATCGAGTTCCGTAGAAGCTCCCCAACGATATATTGCAGATGACTCAATATGTACGGAAATGTCGCCTCTAGGTGACCTTCGAGTACGATGTCCGGCAAAACGCATGAAGGTCCGTAGGCTGCTCTAGCAAGATCACTAGCCCTTTCGCCACAGTCTGCAACCACCTCCCGCGCGTTGCACCGAAGAAAGACCTCGCCCACGAAATCGAGATTGGGATCCTGCTGAATTTTCGCATCTGGGAAATGCCAAGGGGAGTTAAATGTTTCCGTCAACGCCAAATGCTGTTCTGCAATGACTCGGCGTGAGATACGCTACTCTATGTCAACCCAATTGTCAGGGGTGCGGGTCATCAACGTACCGCTTTAAGCAATGTGTTCATGAATGTATCCAGCTGTTCTGGCCGCATCATATCCTGGCATTCGATGACTCCCATGGCAAGCCTCGGAATGACGGTCAAATGCTCCTGGAGGGTTTTGCTTATGAGCGCGCAGTACCGGTCATTGTCTTCCACTGTCTTGATCTCGAGCACTCTCCTCAATGTTTCAAAGGCCTTGTAGTAGAGCTCGTAAACGTGGGACATGTGCGGATTGGTAACCACGACGAATGGCAATGTCTGCATGTCGCGGAGACGGTGCGCAAGCCTTTGGACGGTCAGCCTGACGCGAAATGCAGCGCCGCCTTGAGAGTGACCTGGTGGGGAGCTCATTGCGCACATAATTGGCCGAGCTGATGAGCCGGTTCTCGGTCAGACTGCGGCCAAAGAAGGTCAGTTGGCGCAAGCTGATGGGTCGAGCCTCTTTTTGCACCCATCTACAAGCAGGTCAGATTGAATGTTCGCTTGTAGATCGAAACGCATGAACCCACTCGTCCAGTATGACTGCTGGTCGCCAGGGAGGTGCCGCAGAGGCGACGCAGCGTCTTGGGCGTACTGCGGAGAGGGGGCATCGCGGTGTGACTCGCGGGAGTCTTGAGCTTCTCATTGCGGTATGCCATGTGGTGGAGTCCGAGCCGAGGCACAGCACGATCAAGGTAGAATCCGCATGGCGTCCGAATGAAGCTGTAAAGTATAAGGTAGGTGCTCAGGGCGGAGTGTGCGTGGGAGGGGATTATCTAATACTTTATCAGGAGGAATCAATCTGAATCTTGGATTCGGCAGCAGAAGAAAAGCCGGGGAAATGCACGTGCCCCACCACGCTGCCCGCCTCATGCTGCCGCCCATGGCCCTTGCAAGCTTCCATCATATCCATCCAATTCCCAAATTGAGCCCTCCTCTGCAATAGCGATACGTGTAATCGTGAAATCGTAATCAAGTCCGACCTGTTCTGCCGGACGGTTTGGGAATCGTAGTCGCCGCTGATGAATACTGCAACACCTGCCTGGATTTGGATTGTGAAGAAAGCAGGAGGTCGGAGAGCTTCATCGCCTTGGAACACTCATCACTCATTGACCCACGTTCACAAGTGCCGCAGTCATGCGAAAAGTAGTTGGAGGATTCACAAAGATTGCCCTATGATGTAGAGTGTGATTGCTCCCAAAGCTTCGTCATCATCCGCTCGATCCAAGAAGCCGTAGCTACTAGTACTCTTGCTAGGGACACTCGAACACGTCGTCGACGCATTCCACTTATCACACGCCATATCACATTTAGCAGCGTCATCTGTACGCCAGCTGACTCTTCGAAGCGCAGGTCCGACCTCAGTATAAAACTGGAGAAAGACCCGCCCTTTCCGCGGTCCTTCAACGCCGCTCGCTCCGCATCATGGATCCTGTAAGCCGCAACCTCGACAGCAACGAGATGGACACCAGTGCTCCGGATGACGCCGTCACTGACTTAAAGGCCCAACTGGGTGATCTGCAGATTGGTGGGGGTGGTGACATGCTCATTGAGGACTACGACCCCGTCGACGAGAAGCAAGATGTTGCGATTATTACCCCAGATGACTCTGCGGAGGAGTCCGAACCCCTGGCAGACGACTGTACGTAACACAGCCTCCGCTAAAGACAAGGGTCTGGGTGCTGATACATGGTGCGCTGGTAGACGAGGGTATGAAAACGTGGATACAATCACCACTTCCCGATCTAGAAATCGCCTACGAGGAGGTCTTCACCTGGAACATAGAAAACTATAGAAGTCTGAATTTTAGGGAGCGAGGACCCAAATTTGAGTGTGGCGGATACCCTTGGTACGGTTGCACGGTGCATGAGAATCGCTCAGGAGCTCGCCGGAGTATACTGACAAGAAACGTAGGCGAGTATTGCTATTTCCGAGAGGGAACAACGTCGACCATGTCTCCATGTACCTGGAGCAAGGCAATGAGGAAGATGAGAAGGTGCTGGACGGCTGGTATGCCTGCGTGCAGTTCACTCTGGTCATGTGGAACAAGAACGATCCATCAATATTCAAATCGCAGAGTAAGGTGCTAGAGAGATGTGGAATAAGAAGAGGGCTGATATTGGTGATAGCCGCCAACCATAGATTCAACGCCGAAGAAGCAGACTGGGGATTCACAAGGTTTGCGGAGATCCGGAAAATGTTCAACCCATCCTGGGAGGGCAAAGGAAGACCTATGGTCGAGAATGACGCCGTCAACATTTCCGCCTATCTCCGCATATACAAGGATCCGACGGGCGTCTTGTGGCATAACTTCATCAAGTCAGTCGGCCAGAGTCGCGAGCGTGAACAATCTGACTGGATTGCAGTTACAATTCGAAGAAGGAAACTGGCATGGTGGGCCTCAAGAACCAAGGCGCTACATGTTATTTGAATTCCCTTCTCCAATCGCTGTACTTTACGAATGCTTTTAGGAAGGTTAGTCAAATCGGTGCGTACCCATTGGGCTCTTCGATCTAATTTTCAATAGGCTATTTACCAAATTCCAACGGAGAACGAGGCAGATAAGAAGAACAGCGCTTGGGCTTTACAAAGATTATTCTACCTTCTGCAAAGTAATGAGGATGCGGTGGGTACGCAAGAACTCACAGCTTCATTCGGGTGGGAGACGAAGCACATCTTCGAACAGCAAGATGTCCAAGAATTATCGCGGATACTGATGGAACGCATGGAAGCGCGCATGAAAGGTACCGACGCCGAGAATGCGCTTCCGAAAATGTTTGTGGGGAAGATGAAGACCTACATTTCATGCATAAATGTCGACTATGAGTCCTCAAGGATAGAAGATTTCTGGGACATCCAGCTTAATGTCAGTGGGAACAAATGCCTCGATGATAGCTTTCGGGATTATATCCAGGTGGAGACCATGGATGGCGAGAATAAGTACTTCGCAGAGGGCTTTGGGCTTCAAGACGCGAAGAAGGGGGTGATATTCGAGAGCTTTCCCCAAGTCCTCCATCTTCAACTCAAACGCTTTGAATACGATATCAACCGGGATGCCATGATGAAGGTCAACGATCGGTATGAGTTTCCGGAAATATGGGACGCATCGCCATACTTGTCAGAGAATGCAGATAAATCGGAATCATACACCTATCAGCTACATGGAGTTCTAGTCCACAGTGGCGACTTCAACGCTGGACATTATTACGCATTCCTGAAGCCAACAGCAGATGGCTATTTTTATCGGTTTGACGACGATCGAGTTACTCGAGCCACACTCAAGGAAGCGCTGGAAGAGAACTTTGGTGGCGATTATGCTAACATGACGAACGGCACTACTGGAATGCGAAATCCTTACACAAGGACATTATCTACTAAGCGCTCAATGAGCGCCTACATGTTGGTATACATTAGGCAAAGCCGTCTAAAAGACATATTACATTCTGTCGCGGAAGCAGACACCCCAACTCATTTATCAATGGCAGTAAACGACGAGCGAGCAACTATAGAGCGCAAACGAAAGGATCGGGAGGAACAGCATCTCTACCTCCAGGTTAGCATTGTCGACGAAGAAACCTTCAAAGCCTACCAAGGCTTCGACCTTACGGATTGGAACGCTGATCCTGCGGACTCCTCTGCGCCTAAGACGTACCGAGTACTGCGAGCTATGACTGTAGCCGATTTTGTGAAGCAGTTGGCCGAGGAGAGAAAGCTGAGTGCCGACCACTGCCGGTTATGGGTTATGGTCAATCGTCAGAACAAGACCGTCCGTCCCGATCAGCCCGTAATGGAAGGTACCGAAACCATGGAGGGAATCTATAACAAGTTCAGCACACGCGAGCGCATATTCCGCTTATGGTTCGAACGAGCAGAGGACATCGAAGACGACAAGGCAGTCTGGCCAGACTACGGTGCCTCAGGCTCCAGCTTTGCGAAAATGCTCCTCTTCCTGAAATACTTCGACGCTGACGCACAAACGCTCATGGGTATGGGCCATATCTACATGCACAAAAACTCCAAAGTGGCTGATGTTGTACCTAACATTACCTCCATGATGGGCTGGTCAACCCGCAAAAAGTCCATCACTTCTTCTTCGAGGTCCTCTCCATCCCCACAAACAAACGGCGCCTCCACTAATTCAACATCTTCGAGTACCTCCACCGACCTCCCAACAATTGCTCTCTACGAGGAAATAAAGCACAGTATGATCGAGCCCATGAAACCGAAATCCACCCTACAAGCTGCCGAGATCCAAGACGGCGACATCATCTGCTTCCAGCGTGCGCTCACTGACGCGCAGGTTGCTGCCCTTACCAACGCTGGCCTCTGCTCTGACGCCCACAAATTTTACGACGCCCTCCAAAACCGCCTTACCATCCATTTCTCCCCCAAATCTCCATCCAATCTCTCCCCAGACCAGGAGCAAGGCAACGACAATTTCGACATGGTCCTATCAAGAAAAACGACCTACGATCAGCTTGTCCAAAAAGTATCCGAGCATCTCCTCGTCGAAGCGAGCCATCTTCGCTTCTCAACCGTAAGCTCCACAACAGGCCGACCCAAGACCCCTATCAAGCGCGGCCTCAACCAAACACTCTGGCATACTTTACGGCCCTATCCCAATAGCTACAACAATAGCGGCCAGCGAGACGATAGCCTAATCTACGAAGTCCTCGAAATGAGCGTCACGGAGCTCGAGTCCAAGAAATCACTTAAAGTGACATTCTTGACCGAGGGTATCACCAAGGAGGAAAGCTTTGACATCCTCGTCCCGAAGACGGGGACGATGGTCGACCTACTCAAAGGACTGCAGAGGAAGACAGGACTGTCGGATGAGATCCTGCAGAGAGTGAGGGTTTTCGAGGTGCAGAGCTCGAGGATCGTCAGGGAATTCGACACGGAGAGCAGTGTCGTGCCGATCCTGGAGAACACCAGTCTGTATGCGGAGGTTGAAGGGGACGAGATGGTAGAGATGGGGGAAATGGACAGGATAGGGTATGCGTGCCACTTTGACAGAGAGGTAGGCAAAGGGCATGGCGTGCCGTTCAGATATGTTGTCAAGGATGTGAGTATTGCCTTGAAGTTCTGAGGTATTTCCCCATAAAATGCTAATATCCAACCAGGGCGAGCGCTTCTCCGAAACCAAAGAGCGCATCTCGAAACGCACCGGCATCAAAGGCAAGCAATTCGACAAGATCAAATTCCACATCGTCGGCAAGAGCCGGTTCGCGGTTCCAGAACCGCTTGAGGACGGTATGCTTCCTTCCTCTTTCCGCTCCTCGTGCTTCCACTTTCCCTACTTGCTGCTTCCAAGCTCTCATGGATGAAGTGCTTTCTTGAGTACCAATACATACTGACACCAAATAGATGACATCCTCGCCAACAAACTTATGGACGGCGATGTCCTCGGTCTGGATCACGTGAACAAGTCGCGGGCAGGCGCTGGGAAGGGGGACTCGATCTTCATACGATAAGTCATCATTAGCGCGCGCTTTTGTGGTCTCTTTCAAACTGCATGTTCGATGGCGTTTTCCTTCATAGGCACTGTGGTAGGGGACTCATATGAGAATGTACGATGTCATGCGCAGATGATCTTCCAAATGGATTCCGTACTGTGCCTTGCGCAATTTCGGGTATGTCGTAAACGCGAGATGTGAACATGATTCTGAGAATAAAGCTGAGGTGCTTTTCGAGCGGAGGCATTTGCGTGCCCACGATGGTTTCTTTGGATGTAGGCCATAGAGGGGAAGGGATTTGCTCGACGACGTTCCTTTGGGAATCGGTAGTGGGCGGGTAGGGTTTCAATGGCAATCCTATGGATTTTACGAGTTCGCATGCGCGAGTGAATTATGAACGAAGTTGACACTGATCAAACGCTGCTTGAATGCCTTGTTGCAACCTCGTCGTTTTGAGATACGAGATGCAGATAAGCCCCTGTTTGATCAAGCATCGTAACGACCGTTGGGCGAAAGGCCAGCAGCGAAAACGAATAGTTCACGGGTCACACCCAGAGAAGAAAGCGCTAGGTAATTTTTAATAGATATCATATTAGAGTAATTGCTGTTCAAAGGACGCCAATCGCTCGACCACCGTTTTGGTCTATCTTCATGTTAGGGCATAGTAAGGTATGCTGATGAAAATTGCCTGCTGGGGAAAAGAAACATAATGCAGGGTACTAAAGTCGGTTGCTCGAGATCTAAAACTTGCTTTTGGATGCCCCAGCACCTCGACGCCACAGGTCAGCACCTTCGTGTCGACTTTTCGACCGCATAGCCTTCGTAACAAGCCCCAGGAGCAGCTTGAATCCCCAGCACCTTCATGCCGCGGAACAGTGCCATCGTTCCGATTTTAGGACCGCATAGTTCTCGTAAAGTCGTCTCGTAAAGTCGTCGGATCAAGCCCCAGCAGCAGCTTGACAACTCCCAACCTCAACTCCATCTGGCTTCCCCTGCAGATTCCAGACACACTCAAGAACTCTTCTCCTTCTCCGCCACCGCCGCATTTTTCTTATCTCTTGCTTCCATGACACTCACTTTCCAAGCGTCGACCTCACTCAACGCCCTGACAGGCTCCTTCTTGCGCGTTAGTAGGAAGCCCTGGATCTCGGCAGGCGTGAAGGTATCTTCTTCGAGTTTGGCTGCGAATGCGGTTGCGATGTCCTGCAGTTGTTGGGCTGTAAGATCCGAGGCTGGGGTGGTTAGTGCTGGAACTTTCCCGGTTGTGCCGGACGGAGTGGTGGCTTCACGAGGCGACCCGGGAGGAGTGAGCTCTTGGGCTGGGAGGTGGCCATTGGTAAGCGATTGTGGGAGTTTTCCCTTGATACAGTGGACATCTGTGGCCGGCGCAGGACCGGAAGTAGCGGATGAGGTTGTAAGCTTGGTGGGTTGGGCGGTCGTGTCAGGAGAGTACATGCGTGTGAAGAGCTCGCTCATCTGGGAACGAGTCGCTTTGGTGAAGTCAATCCGCATGTCGATGCGGCCGGGGCGGATCAAGGCGTCATCGAGTTTATCCGGAAAATTGCTTGTCATTACCAAGACTCTGCCTTCATGGGATGCTACACCGTCGATGGCGTTGAGGAGACCGGAGAGCGAGATGCCTTGATTGTTCTTGTTGTTCTGGTTGTTGCTCTGCTGGGCTGTTGTAAGGGCTTTGCTTATCTCAGCACCCAGTTTAGCAGCAGCGTTCTCCTCCTTGGGCTTGTCGGCCTTGGTATCCGCTTCTTGGCGTTTGATCAGACCTGCACTGTCAATATCTTCGAGTAGTACGACGCAGCGGCGGGGTAAGCTGGTGAACATGAGGCCGAGGTCTTCTTCAGTGAGACTGGGCTCAACCAGGGAGATACAGTAGATGTCTAGACCAAAGACTCCAGCGATTGCCCATGCTAGCGACGACTTACCAGTACCAGGTGGTCCGGCAAACAAATATCCTCGGCGGTAGGGAATACCACGATTGGCGTACCAGCGCGGAGTAGCTGGATGGAGGTATTCGTTGATATCGCCGAGGATACGGTCCTTCTGCTGGTGACCGAGCACGACGGTGTCCATTGGCCGGGAGGGCCGCGTAGCCACCTTGTGCCATACTCCACGTCCCCTGCCACGCTGGTCCTTTGGTGCTGGTCGGCGCACTACCGTGCATGCCTTTTCCTTATTCAAGTAGCAATCCCGTGCCTCCTTGATCAGATCCTTGATCGGGGTGGTCGTGCGTCCAACGCAGGTTAAACGGATGTTCTCGTCGTTCTGGAAAATCGTCGAACCGCCCAAACCGGAGTAGATCATCTGTTTGTTTTCCCGGCTAAACTTGAAGTACATGCCTTTGTGCCAGAACCGGTGACTGCCAAAGAAGGGTTCGTATGTTGGGGGAACCTTTGCATCCCAGTTGCTGAAATTGAGCAAAACGTTCTCGTCCACATCTTCGTCCACAACCTCGGAATTTGTCAGGTCCCACGCACTCTCGCGCCCAGTCTTGGCCATTAGGCTGCGTGAATTTTGCGTAACCTTTTGGGCGGAAAGCCAGGCCATGATATGGTCGTAAATATCGTCGTGAGATTGGACGCTGATGGCGCTCATGCAGTACTTCTCGAAAAGCTCGAAGGCCTGTCGCCAAAGGAAGGTTGAGGCTGTGATGAGACCAAACAAGAGCAGACATACGGAAACGACCAGCGTAATGTCGATGCCTAAGGCCTCCAGAACGAATTTGGAGATGACCGAGTAACCGGGGATGAAAGCCTCGAGGAGGTTGGCAGGCAATTGTGTGATGCTGGCTGTAGAGTTGTCGGCCATGTCTGTGACGTCGAGAGCTCGGAATGCATTACTGAAGCCCATCGTGGTTGATGCTGAGCTACTGTGAGGCGGGATTAATGGAGGTCGCGAACTGAAAGCCGAACTGTGTGTTCTGGATGGGATGACGTCGATCTGGGAGGACTACACTCCGTCAAGCTGTCAATCCATCTCCTAATTTCTTAGAAAAGGACAGATGTGGGAGTGCAAGGAGATTTAAGAGTGCAGTAAGAGCAGTTAAAGTGGGCTAGTTGTGGCTGGACAACAAAGCAGAGACTATTGGCTCAGGCAAACAGCTGGACCTTTGTACTTGTTCCAGTAGAATGTATACAGTGTTGATTCAAATCCAAACTATTACGAGCGAACTGATAGCTGAGTGGGCAATCATCTTTTTATACCAACACATGCCCACGCCACCATTACTACCAGTGCACGAAGCGTTGAGTCACTGCACCGAGCTAGGGATGAACACATGACCTTCTAGTCAGACATGGGTCTGGCGATACGGATTGCAAATTCCAGCAAGATGGCTTCAAGAGCTGAAAGAGGTGGAGGCGCGCAGTCTGATGGCCAACCTAAGCAGCAGGCATCAAAGAATGACGGACGCTAAAGTAAGCGCTGGGTTGGCCCGAGCAGAGCCTCTCACGAACCATCTGCTCAGCGGTCGAAGTAAGTAGTTCTCAGTTATCCTTGAGATCTTCTGTGTTCACCGTTGGGCTGGTTCCTGCATCTCGGCTCTCGATTGGAGCGGCGCCTACGGAGCCTTTCTCGAAAGGGGAAGAAAGAGCGCTACCTACTGCATAGCCACGTTTCCGCCACAGCCACAGCGCCACAAACACACTGAATCAGCGATAGATCAACACATAGCTTTCAGCAGCTCATGCAGTCAAACATGTCTGGGTGTAGGGGTTTTCCAGTACCAGAATGCCTTGATGTTGTCCTTCGACATGTTTCTTCCGTTGTCTCATATAGCTAGACCCCAGCTGAGCTCGTCTTACCTACGGCGTCCGCATGCTGCTGCCAGTCAAGCGTGAAGGCTTCCTCATATAGTCTTCCACGAGAGACAATGGAGTACAAGGCAAAGATATGAAGATCAAGCGCCAGCGTCTGCAAATGGACCCTGATGTTCCGCATTCCCACCGTCTCTTCCAGCGTGCTTCTGCTCCAGTGACCCATCTTCAGCGCTTCTTCCGGCCTTCTTTCCGGCCACATGCTGCACAGGCATACGCTCGAGCCCGTGAGCCTTTCATGCTGCTGCGTAGCGGTTCCGGAAATGATAATCTTGAAGATCTTGACGTCTCCACCTTCTCGGCCGTTGCGGCCTCTGGCCACGTGACGGCTATTTTTCGTAAATTTGGCATATTTTGGCTGGCTCTGGCTGACTATCTATGCATAGTATCCAGACTACTTGCTGCGCTTCTTCGGCGGTGCTGGCCACGCTGACGCCCTGGTGAGTCATGGCCATGGCCTCGTCGACTCCGATTCGGTGGCAGCAGGCCAAATCGGCTTGACAGACGCTGAAGCTGCAGTCCGTGTAATTCCTATCATACATAAATTGGAACCCCTCCTCGTCTCTAACAGGTCGTTTGTAACTTCACTGGCAAACTCCAAGCGCTGCTGATCCGGCTCAAGCACGTTCTTCCTTGCTCACCAAGGCGGCTGTGCATCAAAGGATCTTTCTTGACGATACGGAGCTGCAAATGGCAGGCGGGTTGCTTATATTACTGAAAATGTAAGAAGAGAAGCCCAGGAAAGGTCTCACGCATTGGATCGCAGATCTCAACAACGCTTGTGCTTACCATGAATGGTCATCGTCATCGTGCAGACGACGTGAATTAAGAGTGATTACAACGCAACTTGATAGGCGCTGATTATTGTAGTACTTCTCCTGTTTTACCCATGGCCCAACATGTGTTAGATAGGGATGTCAGGTGTCGATACTTGGCGGTCCGGAACCTTTCATTCAGCGGACTATCATTGGTGTGTCGGTCCGAGGGAGAAGAACGAGTTCTCGGGTTTGTCACCAAGTCATCAGAATTGCGTGTTACTTTCTTTAGTACCGGCGTTATACTTGAAAATTTCCCTCCAGTAGAAGAGGTGGCAAATCTTGACGGTCAACAGGCAGGATAGTACTGGCTCCACATCACGCTCGCTTCTATTGCATCCACGACAGCGGCGTAGAGAGTCGCTTCGTTCGTGACGGGATCGATATTAATTCACTCGATGAATTCATGCTGCGATACAGACTCGTCGCCCTGGGAGCCCTTGTACCAAACCTGCTTCACGCAGCCTTTTCGAGACCTGCTATCTTCAATTACAGCTTGTATAGCCGTCCTTTATAACACCGCGTCAGGGCTGTTGAGCATCGGACTGTGCCTCGGGCGCCAAGTCCGCTTCGTCGTGGTCTGCCATTGCAATGAAATTGTTCGCTGATTTGACAATGGATGTACGGTGGTCCTTTCCATAATAGCAGTCCCCTGACCGTCACTGAAGATCAAATAGCGGTTAGCATAGGGGAGATTCGGTTGTTAGCTCCATTGCTGGAAGTCTTCATGAGCTGAAAATTGCAGATATGGCTGCAAAGGAAGTTTTGTATTGATATTGTCACTACCGTGGTTTGAGCTGCGCTAGCGGCCTGGGTCACCGGACCGAGATCCCAGACATGACTTCAAGGCACTGCGAGGCCCAAACCGACCAACATGCTAATCCTGCCTGCACTCTAGTCCATTGAAGTCATGCTGACTCGTACGCGGGTCAGCAGTGCTACATTCATTATTGTGAGATCCTAATCGATGCTGAAAATTGGCTAGTCTTGCTACTTTTCCTTCCAGCGTCCCCCTGGGACATGGAGATGTGATCAATAATCTTAGTCGCCCCACCGGAAGTGGCCTCTTATTGGATAAGTCCATTGTCAATCCGTCGAAATGAATTGGGGTGGTCATAACAAAGTTGGAGGACGGATGGCCGAAAGTGCTTCTGTAGCACCCTGGAAAGTAACACCAGTCGCCGCTTGATATCGAACATTACACTACCGTATCTCGCGATAGAACTTGTGGATTGGTAAGTGGACGGGTATCAAGATCGGGATCACCCCGTCCTCGGTATGCAGAATTGTCCCCAGCAGCGCCGTCTTCGAAGAAAGCTATGCTGGCCCATAATCATGCCCTTTTTCTGTTGCCACACGCATAAGGGAACAGGGCGATGGACGCATTCACGCTATACGACGATAGGCCCGGTGTCTCCTTGTCTATTTTGCTCATTTTGCTGTACCCATTGTGGTGAATGAGTCCTCACGCTTGACGTACACTTATGGTCGTTGAATCCTCATGATGGATTTAAAAAAAAAAAAGACCAAGGAGGTATAGTGGAGCCTCTCTTGGAAAACGTCCAATGTCTGCTTCCTACCATCGGGTCAACTTCACATGACATCCGGAAACAGCTCAGTGAATGCTGTTCCATTGCATGCTCCTACCCGTGCTGATGCAAAAGCCGAGGTTCACATGGAGCAAACACCTTATTACCCTGAGCGAAGTCCGCATCATCCCAATTCCAGTTCACATATCACCGAAACCGTGAAGATGTGCTGCTGGGGTTACGAAGACGTTTACCTCGAAGATCCACCTCCTCGTAAGGCGGAGAAAAAGGACACTCATGAATATGTCTTGATGTCATCTGACCTCCCCAAGCCTGCTGAAGCCCCCGTGGCAGCTCCGGTAAGTCATGTGCGTTTTAGATTTCCGAACATGAATCTCGCTCCGGCCCGGGTCCAAGGTTCACATGTACTTACCTTACTCACCACAACTATCTGAATCCCAGAACTTGTGACTCCTTCGACAACAGCAGATTACTCACCTCATCTACGCACACTGCGTCAAGCACGATGGTTCAGTACTACAACTATCCGTATGGCGAAGCGCCTCAGGCAGCACAGCCCAAGAGTGCTTGGCAGCTGCTGGCTGACGCACAGGCTGAAGCAGCTCGCAACGCCGAGATTCCGGGTTTCGAGCCAGCGCCATCTCAGTCGGTTGGACTAGCCGTCCCTCAACCCACTACCGGGCATTATCCTGTGCCAGCTCCTCCAGCTCTCGGTTACTACTATTGCTACGGCGTCCTCCATCACTTTGTGCAAGACTTGGTAGGGCAGAGCGCTGATACTTCGCAGCAACCGGTTTACGCACCTCCGCCGACCATGCAGTACGTCGCTCAGCCGAACGCCTATGTTGGACATCAGATGTTGTATCAGCCTGCTCCTGCCCCTGCCCAGATCGAGGAGAAGAAGGCCGAGCCTGGCCCCAGCCCATTCGGCAACCCGAACACTGAATTCTATTGCCGCGAGTTGGATGGATCCTGGCAGTTACGTACATTGTCAGATATCATGAAGAACTGTCAACCAATGTTTTGGCAAACGCACGAGACCTCTGGATGGCCGGTCTTTTACCGGCAGAGGCCAAAGTGAGTGTTAGAGGCTTGCTTTTGATGTTCTATGGAATTCACGTCGCTGACGCTGTACAGGTAGGTTTTACCCCTCGGCCTCGACTCGGACATGGAAACGCTGTCACGATAACATGGTATGGGACATCCGAGTCGGACAGGGTGGCATTCGTTCGTGACGGCTGTGGATATGGATATGGAGCATGCGATATGATTGCGTCTAGGGTGCGAAATTGATATTGCCAAACGGTCATCTCAAGCTTGCCTGTGTGCTGAGCTAGCCTTCGATGGGCGACCGATAAATATACAGAATCACCTATCTGTAGCATTGGCATCAATGACCCAACCCTACATCATGCAGTGACAGATAGCTCAACCGTCGCTCGGCTGTAAAAACTTCAATTAGCATTCCTCGAAACCGAGGAGACCTACCATAAAAGCTCTCAATGCCCTGGGAAGTGATTTAGTGACTTGACGTCATCGCTGCCCTGCTCTCCCTCCATCTTACTTTACCTCTGCTAGTCAACCTTATCATACTACTTTAGAAGCCAATGCCAAAGCCGCATAACGATTTCTGTCTCTTCCTTGGACTCCTAGCACTATTCACGCTTCCCTTCGTTTACTACAGCTTCTTCAGCAGCCCAGCTCAGAAGTCTATCGCCTACATGGCACCACCCACCTGTGTGCCAGCCATGTCCACCATCTACACCCAAACGCATGTCACCCTCCCACTTCTCGGCCGCGGCTCGCATCTTATAACACCTCATATAATGTCCTCGGTGCCAGACATCAAGCATATCAAATGCGGCCTTCTCCACCTGTTTATACAACACACAAGCTGCGCCTTGACCATGAATGAGAACTGGGATAGCGATGTCAGAGCGGACATGAGCGACGCGCTGGATAGAATTGCGCCAGAGGACAAGAAGGGGCAGGGACTATACAGGCATGATGCCGAGGGGACGGATGATATGCCTGTGAGTGTCCCCACTTGGCATTATACACCAGAAACACGAGCGTGTACCGGTGGTGAGGGAGGCTCGTGTAGAACATGAATGCATTGGGGGAACTTGGCTTTCAGAGGTGTGCACCGAGTCACGGCGCAGGCTGACCGTGGATGGTCGATAGGCACATATCAAGTCCGCTCTTATTGGGGCCAGTGTCAGCGTTCCCGTTTCGAATGGTAAACTCGCTACAGGCACATGGCAGGGTATATGGTTTCTAGAGTTCAGAGATGGCAAACAGAGGAGAAAGGTGCTGGCTACAGTTCAGGGCGAGAAGATGTAGTCTACAGCGGTATTTCATGAGACCAAGAAAATTCGCTTGCAACAGACCCAATCACAGCTAGCATACAAGGTAGACATCTCTCCTTTCTCTTCTCACCCTAATCTAATATCCCAATCTTCTGAGATTTCCTACAGTCATCATGCTGTGGCTCAGTGACTCAAGAGCGCCCGAAAACCCTCAAAGCCCGGGCGTACTTCTTGAACTTCTGCCACCGTGAGAGCTTCTCATATTCTCCCAAAGAGTATACGGGATATAGATCGGTCTCTATGTTCCGGCCATGGGCATCCACCCCACAGTCCAACAGGTGTTTGCCATCTGTAGCTTGTTATCTCCCGCTCGTTGTATTATCGGTAAAGGATACTTACAGCTGTCGTCCAGATGAGACTTGCAGCGCGGATGGTGCACTGCGTGCTCAAACTCCAAGCGATGAGCTTTCTTTTTCAGGGTTTCAACATGGTTCTCGATAATCTCCGAAACCCTTGCAGGATCGGTCGTGCCGGGCGGGAACCAGATGGCTCCATTATCCGGTTCCAGGATCTCTTGTATACGGTAGAGGTCCCGATACGCTTCGAAAACATCTACAGCTAGGTCGCCGCCTTCGCTGATGTGTTCATTGACAACCCGGTATCCATTTTTCTTGTCTTTGCCAAAACCCATCAGCATGGCTGGGCAGTGATCACGGAAGTATGGTCGGAAAACTTTGTCGCTTGCGAGGGTTTTGTCGTAGATGATTCGAGCAATCCAAAGAAAGCTCCCTGGGTCGGAGGTCAAGTCAATGAATGGTCCCATCTTCTTCAGACACAGGTCGAGGAGGTCCGTGATTTGATACTTCTCGGCCAAGGTATATACGCCTGCTAGGATCTCGAGAGCCACTGGATCCGAAGATGGCTTGTTGTTAGCCTCTTTCGTGCTCTCGGTTTCCGCCGACCAAGGGTACTCCGTGGTTTCCTGTGCCGACCATCCAATCTCTAGCACAGGCACAGTCTCTTGCTTGCGGTTGGGTTGGGATATGACCTCGAAGTCGTCTTTGTAGAAGTACCGGATTACACAACCCATGCACGTGGGGTCGTCTTCCGGCATTCTTATGATTCTTGAGCCGGATTCTGCGAAGCCCCCATCACAGATTCGTGCGAGAGCGGGTGACTTTGCCAGATGAGTTCCGTGTACGACCATTTCCTCCTCGTCCGGACCAACCAACAAGGTGAACATCTTCGAAGCGTATCGTCTTGGGAAGACACGGTCAGATTAGCTTCCACACAGACAACCTCTGTTCCAAACTTACACCTTATGGATCTCCGGCTCAGACTTCGCTGCCTCCTTAGGTGATCCCAATCCTAGTGAAAACTGCATAGCTTTGTAGAACCGTGCGGAGAAACTATCTTCTATGTTTGTGAGAGAAGACAAAGAGTTGATGTTTGTCTGGGTTGTTATATTTTTTCGATAGTTTGCTAGAGGACAAGTTGGAATTTCTCTGTAATGAATGGCGAGTGTGGAGAAGAGGATGATGAACAGCTTATAGTGAGTCCTTCTTTTGCTATTTGTACCTGTCGTGATATAGTCCGTGCTGGTGTTATGAGATCGCACACTGTGTTCTGGTCCTGTGTGATAAAGTCCATATCACAAGTCGACAGCCAAGGCGACTTCGACACAATTCTTGGGGGCGTCCGGTGTACAAGATCAAATGCTCAAAGGGGCTAACATGCCCTACACAAAGCACACTGGACTTATATTCATGACTATGCAAGGCTGATGATATAGTATACCTATCAAAATCTCGCACCTGGTACGTATAACCACTCTGGACCGAGTTCAGAAACAGAGACATTGCATGGCTTGGAAAAAGCCTTTTACTGCTTGAGATTGCTGGATTGGGGTTTGGAGGTATATATGCATCAGTCCTCGAGCTCTTCTTCTATCAAATCGTCCATAGAAGCAAGCAAAGAATGGCGAATGAAAACCTAGGCAGCCCTTGGAGAACGAGAAGCGAGCTCAGAAACAACAAACAAAATCCATAAATTGTCGGACGGGCCAGAAGCCTAGGCAAGACCGCGCTTTCGGACCTGGTTGAGCTGCTGAAGCCTCTAAGCCTAGCAAGCTTCATTTCCCACCGGACTTGGTAATACTGCTTCTGCAGTGGTTCCCATCACAAGACAGCGAATTTCCAATAGAGGTGAAGACTTCTAAAGTTTGAAGCAGCTCGTATGACGGGTAAGGCAAGGCGAGAGAAGCCAAGGCGAGAGACTAGAAGTATCCCACCAGGCAGAGCTAAGTCGCCTACGGTGCAAATGGTCTAAGCCCCAGTTCGTGTTTTTCAAACGTGGTTCCCATTTAATCGGAGATACCGTTGGTCGAGGAAGAGTGTGTATGAGACATTGGAATGAGCTTGCGATATTGGTTGCTCCTTCCGGGAGTCAGCCGATGAAGGAGTTTCGAGTGCCTCAGATATCCATCTGGCTTGAGTCACTTCTAGCAGAAAGTGACCACAAGCTGACTCCTCGAGTCATGGTTTCCTTGTCAACATAAACATGCAGCCGCTCGGAGCGCCACCTTGGATATACGAAAGTACGAGAGCGAACCTACCTGAAGTCGGCATATATTGCTGTCTTCAAATGCACCCGACAAAAGTATCGAAACCATGCATCTTACTACAAAAGTTCAAACCAGACAGCCTTGACATTGCATGGATCTCACATACCAGCTACCTTATCATATCCCTCAAAGACCTCCCTGTTGAATTGAGATTGATGATCTTTCCCTACCTACCCGACATTACCACTCTTTCCGCCCTTGTGCATGCCTCACCAGCCTATCACGCCGCCTACGCCGCCTACGCCGCGAATCGAGAGAAAATATTCACTTATTTACCATCAAAGAGCTCAAAAACCGTGACGCCGATATCCTCACGCCAGCATCCTTTGTTGAGGTCAATACTCCTGACAACGAGGCTCGAAGGTCGTATTTGAAATCGGCGGTCCCGGCATATCTCCAGGCAGTAGAGGAGCATAAAGAACCGAGGCTCACGGTTGAGCAGTGCCTGGCTCTACTAGCTATTAGAAACGTGGTGCGATGGTGTATCAGAAACTTTCGCCATAAGCCAATCTACGCCTCATGGTTACATCCGCAACACCATTTTCTTTTTGACAACTTCCGCGGGACCAAGCGCTTCTTACATAACCAGCGAGCAGTGCAATCTGAAGAGTTCTGTCGCGCTGCTGACAATTATCCTTATGGCAAGGGAAATTACTTCTGCGTCGATCTCGGGCTGAAACGCTCTCCTAGCACGAGACTCCTGCATTAAGAGAGCGAGTCATGGCTGTATGTGTGTATTGAGCGGGGTGAGTGTCTTCGGAAGCGCTGCCGCTAGCCTGGCGATGGCTATTAAACGCAAAGATGGCTGAGGCGCAATAAGCAGCGACAGCGACAGCGACGGCGACAGCGACGGCGACCATAGCAAGAGCATGTATAACAGATCCCTAACAAGAATTGGAACCCAGTAATACCCCCAGTCACGAACCTTGCGCTCTACTGCGACATGTCAACCAGTATCCGTGTAACCAGATAGGAAATTCATCTGCCAGGGTCACAGTTGGATTTTATCATGCGACACCCTTGTGGCGAATCCGTGAGCGAAAGGATCTGTGTTGGTCCGACGTATAATGTCATCCATAAGGGCTCTTCAGGATTCCCCAAGCCTACCTTGACATACCGTTAATTCGAAAAATCTAGAAGCCTCTGCGCTGCGCCCGAGTCGAGTAAGAGGAGGTAAAGCGTAGAGTTGTTCGGGCTTGATTGCAGATTAGGGCGCACTATGGGAAGAGCATTCGAGTGCTAGTACTAGATGTACGGAATCCTTGGCAACTCTAGTGACGATTGCGGAGATTCTTCGGACGATGTTCCCAACCTCCTGGAGAGGCCGGAGATTTCTGGGATTTTCAGCTGTGTCTTTATGAAGTTAGAAGCCACATCTTGGCATAGTGCACGATAATGCTTCTAATTCCAAAGCTGGGGTAGATGTGCATTGTGCACGGAGACCGAACTAAGCAGGAGACAAGAAGATTCGAGCGCCTACACGAAGCGATGCCAACAGCTGACACACAATCTCTCCGCACTGCATTAGTGGTCCCCAGTCCCCATGCTGCGCATCACACTAGAGTATTTCCGATGTTCGAGTCGGGGGGCTCTCAGACGCGTGGTACTTCTAGATCGCTCGCTCGCTAGAAGTTCAGGTACAAGTACGCCATGTAGTGATGGTTATTTACAGGTAAGCATCGATCACTGACGGTAATTGACGTAAATAACGAGAAATCCGGTCTGTATGTGTAAATAACGCGCTAGCTGGGTAAACTTCGGGTGATACCCAGATAGGACTAGCGCCTTCCTATTATGGTTAGCTCAAAGCGCGCTCATCGTTCCATCTTCGCGAAGCTTCGTCGGTGGCAGTAAGTAAACCTTTCAATATGATGACTATTTACTATCGTCAGGCATCAGATATACTATTAATAGTCTCCCCCCCTGCTAGTACGTCACTGACCGTAAATGAGAATGTTCATTTACCGCTAGTAAGCGAAGTGGTAAGTGACGGTCGTCCATCACTAAGTCGCCATGTGATCAGTGCGCTGATCGGAGATTCCAACGGGACTAGCCGGCATAAGTGCGGACGGCGCTGTCAAGCCGGTCATTAGAGCGCTTACAGCGGCAGGCCCCTGAAACCTCAAAGTCAGGCTACCATCCCGTGCTTCTGCACTGGACCCTCGTTAGGTGCAAAGTAGACTATAAAGTAAGTACATCGTATCCACGGGGTTAAATGTTAATTTACCTTATTTTATTCTGGTGAGATCCCGGCGAAATCCACCCCTGTCACTCTAACAATTAACACCCCGAACACGAAGTAGTTCACTCTAGACTCCGTATCCTTAACGCACGGGCCACGCCGTCCTCGGTTTCGACATGACCGCGATTGTCCCTACTGCTTATCACGGGTTGGAACTGGAAAGGATCTCGACAATCCGCCATAGCTGCAGCCTTCAATACTGCCACACAACACCGCTTTTCGGATCATGTCTGCCCGTTCCCACGCTTCGACCAGACCACACAGGGCCGGAGCGTGGTGTCCATGCCATCGGACTCTCAGCAGTAGCTCAAGCATTCTCGTAATTGTATCAATAGTGGCTGGTCTCGCTTCGAGAGTCGAGAGACTGGAGAAAACCGCATCAGCATTAGCGGCCTCGCTCTCAGGGCCTGGCCACGCTATTGCAATCGGTCACTTTCGCTTTCCGAGCTACACGTTGCTGCGTTCTGTTATTCGCTGCTCAGAGCCAAGAAAAGACTTCTAGAAGGAAGCCACCACTAACGCAAGCCGGTCGGCCATTTCTCAGAATGCGCCTCGTGGTAGAAGATTTGGCAGATCTCGGGAATCTTTTCGTCTGTGCGATGGCTTTCCCTGTTGCTTGTTTCGCCACCTTACGAAGCATACGCAGGGACCAACGAGTGCCGCTGTGGGGTCCTATCTCCATCCCCATGGGCCATCTGATATATCTGCCAAAGACATGCTGATGCAGATGAACCCGTTGGCCATCTACGCGTCAGTATTCCGGACTGTAGGCCGTCTAGAACTAACAACGCGGTCCTTGTCTATGGCTTGGTTAGGGCAGTCCTATCCTATACGGCTGGAAAACTACTTTAAATTATTCAAACTTCCGAAAGACCTATAACGTAAGGTACTGACGGCCACGTATATATGGCAACCCTCTGTTTCTGTTTCCCAAGATCTTCTCAGGTTCTTCGGAAACCTTCCACAGTAAAGGCCCACATCCAAGCGCCTTCATCGGTAACGATAACCCCCCATGTCAGCCTCATTCATTCCCCCCGGTGTTATCCCCAACTATGTCAACCCGGTGTCTAGAGGCTACCAGGCTACCGATGCCGCCCTCACATCCCTCGTCTTCGCCGCGGCTTGCGTTGGGCTTCGAATCTTTACCAAGTTTCGAATCACTCGCGCACCAGGATGGGACGATGGTGAGATGTCATCGACGTGATCAGCCTCAATTTCTGCTTATAGGCTCTTCAGTTTGTTCGGTCCTTGCGCTGTGCTTTGGTATCGCAAGGTTAGGCTTGGCATTCCACCGTAAGTATCAATACCTACAGCTTTTGGGAGGTCTTGTCGGCTCATTGAGGAAGTCGTCGATTCCGGATACGGACGCCATGTCTGGGACGTGCCATACAGTAAGATCAATACCAACACTATCGTATGCCATCCGCTTCCGTGCCGGGAAATTATTAATAGCCCCCCAGTCTATCGGTATCGATCAAATCTGTTATGTAATCGGGATATTATTCGCCAAGCTTGCTGTCCTGATCCTTCTATTTCGTATCTTCGGTATTGATTCACGACTCCGATGGGTCTGCTTCGTCCTAGGACCCATCATCTTCTTGTGGTCCTTCATATCCGCCGTCATCACTATTTTTCGATGCCGGCCAATTATTGCTGGATGGAGTTTGCAGTATAATTGGGCCCATCCCCACGGTTCAAAATGTCTGGACAGGATCAAACTCGTCACCGTCTTTGGTTGGTATAATATCATCAGCGATTTCATTCTGATCTTGCTGCCAATGCCGATACTTTGGGGGATGCATCTCTCGTGGCGAAAAAAAATTGGGGTGGCGGTTGTTTTCGCCACTGGAGGAGTGTAAGTGCTTTCCGCGAAGACTTGGGGTTTTGTCGAACTGGTGGTTAACTTAACAAGTGTCTGTGCCATATCCGTCATCCGCCAAGCCATCCTGTATAAGAATAACGCCAGTGGTGTCAAGGAAGCTGACGCGACTTGGACAGAAATACCCAACTATGTCTGGTTGTAAGTGCAGTCCCATCCTTATATCACCACTACAGATCTAATCACCATCAGCTCCCTGGAATTGAACATCGGTATCATTACCGGTTGCCTAGTGAGTTTACCCTTTTCCTCGAAAAATTGGCCGGACACTACTTATGTTACTCAAGCCTGTTCTCCAACCACTACTACGCCGCATTCCTTCGCTATTGCCCACTTCGCTTCGTTCAATCTTCAGTTTCCGTTCCACCACGGGCAAATCCAATCGGTCAAAGAAGCCATTGCAGGAGGTGAAGGGTATTGAGATGGCGGAAGAAGGAAGAGCCCCTGCAAAGAAGCCCTCGCGAGAATCCAGCGACGAGAGCCTCATTGATCCGATCGACAATCGACCCCAGTGGGCTGGCGGGATTGTTCGCACCGATCGGTACGATTCTAACAGCGTGGGTCCTGAGGAGTCCAATAGCCAGGCGAGAGCACAACAGAATGCTCCAAGAATCTATCAAGGATAGGCTCATCTTACTAGTAGAAATATGATGCGTCATGAATTGTAAAAGCATTGTCCGAAATAGGTTGTGACATCTGAGATGTCGAGGATCGCTCAGGTAGCTCAGGTATAGGTACGCCATTATCAAAAACAAATTGCGCAGCTATTGCAATGAAAGTAACGTCAGACCCTTGACCCGATAAACAATACACTTCGTAGCAAAGGTGAGGTCTTGAGTAATTCTCATTTCTGTCCTGCTTCCTTTGTCATCGTTTGCTTCTTGTCGCTTTGTTTGTCGACTTTGAACCGATTACACTTCTTCAGATTAAGCCTCATTCCACAATGTCCCAAAGTCAGGTGGAATTCCACTGGATATTGCTACGTTTCAAGACCAGCAGACAGCAGAATAGAACAGACGGCAAGAAGGGTATGGGTACCTGGACGATCGCAGACGATGGGGATCAAGAACCGGATTCCGTCATCATGAGACCTGTTTACCGGACATTGGTCCTTACGACCGTGGAGTGAATGCATCCAAAGTCTTTACGAATCCTAACGACATTCAAGAGACTGCACACGGGAACAAGTCCTGGAGTGATTCCCAATCTCCTTATCAGGTGAGTGACTTTCCTCATCTCAGTCTCTCGAGATCTTCAGCGCCATCTCAGCATACATGGTAGGCACTCTCTCGCGGTAATTGCCGACAGTTCGAAGATCGAGAATCGAATCTGCCATTGATTTCGTTGGTACCCAAGTTCCACTACACCCTGATGAATTCACATTCCCAACCAATCTTCATCACCTCCGTGAATATCATTCTGCACACAGTGATGAATACTTTTCAAGTGAAACATTTGAATTTTTAGAACCGACACCACATCTCAATGGCTTTTTTCCCTCCCTCACACGGCTTTCCCTCCGTGCTTGCACTGCCCAGCTAACAAATAATGGCATCCTCCTACCCATCACCCACCTCTCCCGTCTTCCCTTCCCCCAGGTTCGTGCCCTTCCCCCCTCCAACCCCACATCCTCACTAACCCGCCCCCCAGCGATCCCCACCCCGAAACCATCACCCTCCTCGTCGGCCGCTTCGAATCCGCTTTCCACGTTCCCGCGCACATCATCCACCTCTCTCCCCTCCTAACCCAAACATGCTGCGGCACCCACCACGATCCCGAGGAACCCTCCGTTATCCGTCTCCCCACCGAGAACGCCCTGCTGTTCTCCGACGTGCTGGGTTGTTTCTATCACAAGGACTTGGTCGTGAGGATCGACATGACATTGCAGCCTTGGAACGTCTTCACTTCCCCAACCGCCGCCGTCGCCGCAGTAGCAGCCAATGGAGAAGAGCCCCCAGACGACTCCCTCCGCAGAACCCACATCGCGTGCAACCACCTCGCGCAGATCTATACCCTCGGCCTGAAATACCAGTTCGTGGAAGTGCAAGCCCTGGCGTTGAAGAAGCTGGCGCTGTATATCGATCCCGGGATCTATCCGGATGGGTTCCTGTGGCAGGTATCGATGGTGTATAGCGAGGTTCCGGGGGGGGCGGAGGTTCTGAGGCCGTATCTGGAGAGGTGTATACGGGGGTTGGAGAGGAGGGGGGAGGAAGGAAGGGGGTGGTTGACGGGGATGGTGGCGGATGGGGGGGATTTTGGGTGGGTGCTTTGGAGGGAGTGTGAGCGTGTGGAGAGGGTGGCGGTGAGGGGTGAATGGGATGGTGGGGAGAGTGGGGATGGTGGAGGTGGGGGGGATGGCATGGTTGTTGTGAAGAGGTGTGTTCGTTGATTGGGATATGGTGTGAGGTGGCCTGCCTGAGGATGGTTCTGGCCGTTGGCGGGTTTTCAAATATGATCATGGAGTCTAGGCCGTTGGCTCTTGAATATTTAGTATTCCAGGCCATAGGTGTTTTCGGAAGCAGGAACTTGTCTCAATTCTTGCCCTCACCATGCTCAGGATGAGGCTCGATTCAATGAATATCTTGGGTTGACCGCTTGAAATTCAGCGGATACTGGTCAGTAAACCCAAGAGCGGCCCCCACCATAAAAGCCTCCCAAGCGCCGAGATTAAATGGTTCAAAGAATAGCCGGAGCTGCAACCTGCGCCTGTGCGGAAGCATGTCTGGCGTCTGGTAACAGTGCAAATCCTATCCTCTACAGGAAATTGGTATCAATAATCTGATTTGATGGAGAAGCTTCTTGCACTCAGAATCAACAGCCACTACGAGACGTATCAATTACTCCTTAATTTCTTCCTGTCAGCAGATCTCACCAGGTGCTAGAGTGCTTTTTCTTGCATGAAGCAAAGGCTCTCAGGATCTCTTCAGCAAGCATTCCTCCCTGCCTAAGATAGCCGCACTCTATCATCGCATCCACAATTTCGCCCTTTGTTTCCCTTTCCTCTGCTACAATTGCAGCTTCCAGTAGGCCCGCCTGCACGAAGAACCAAAAGTGGTCGTCCGGGTCCGGTACAGATCCGATGAAGATTGTGAGGAGACTAAGAAACTGTAAGGGACGGCCCGCGATCGAAACAAGGTTGTCTAGCTTCTCAAGCGTGCGGCTTTTCAGCTCTGGCAGCTGATATTTGTCGCCGAGAACGTATATTTGCGCAAGCTCTTTCACAACAGCTTCCTTGCCGGTCAAGAATCCCCCATCGTCAAGCTTCCGCTTCTTTGAAGTACGAGCCTCGACCTAGATGTTTTTGAAGTCAGCAGTCTGTTATTGAATCCATGTGGCAAGCGGAGAGTCGTGTCTTTTGGCCGAATGCTGCTTGGAAACCCTTCAGAGCGCTATTGTACACCAACCTAGAGGCAAGGATCCTTGAGAGTAATAACTCACCACGATACAAGCTGGATGGGATGAGCCGTCTCGTGTGATTACATTCCGACCATAGCCGCCCGCTTCTGCGTCGGCTTCGGCTTCTTCTGCTTCTTTGAATTCAAGTCTACTTCCGTCGTCGCCGCTCTCTTGATCTCGAGGCTCGTACTTGGGTTCTGATTCCGTGGTAAAGTCCGAAGTGTACAGAAAAGCGATCAAGCACCGTAGATGCGATGCTTGGTCGTCTGGCAGTCGGATCGTCCGCTCTTGCTTTTCTATGAATGGGAGTTGCGTCATTGCACGGAAGACTGGGGACTGGCCCAAAATCGCTTCATGAATCAGGAGCTGCTCCTGGGTCGGACCGGCAATGATGGTAAAGATGTCAGACGCGTAGGCCCTACTGACATTAGTAATTTGGTCTTTAATCAGACTGGAACCACTCACGCTCCGCTGTGAGCCATGGCGGTATTTTGTTGCTCTCGATCTGTATTTACCGCATGCTATGGTCGTATCGGTAAATTCGCTAGTCGCTTGGAAGATACATGTCGAGAAGACGCACAGACGTTTGATTATCGAATCCTACGCGACTGATTGTGTAGAGAATCCCAATGGCCGTAGCAGCACGAGACTGGTTGACTGAGGCTCTACGTGGCAAGCCGAAGACCCTTGGCAAAGGGCCAAAGTGTTGATAGCAAACAGGGGTTTGTGAATAATTGGAATGGTATTGACTAATATAGTGTTATTGTGTTACCATTCATCTAACCTTGTGTTAATGCTGATTTGAGTGTGTTGCGCATGAGGTTGAGATCTTTACCCACCGTATGCAGAATGGCTTAATATCCAATCAATGGCAGGTGAAGTTGCAATCAAAGCGAGGAGTAGCCGTTTGACAAATGAATACTTCTCACAGATCCTTACAGTTTACCGGAGGCAACTGCGGATACCGCGTCCCATCACCGTGGCCTTTAACATTATTGACGAGGCCGCTCCTACCTTATCCGGTAGCAAGAAAATGGGCACCATTTCTTGGCACTTTATGAGTGCTTTGACGGCTTAGGGATGGGTTAAAGTGTTGATTGAGCAACGCAGATTCAGATCCGAAAAGCCAAATGATCGAAGCATTTCCCTTGGTCGATCAAAACCCTACAAGAAGAGGTTCGGAGACATGCAACATGCCACCGTATGGCCTTGTACCAGCCGATGTTGCCCACAATCGGTGATGGAGGGCCAGATCTACTTCAAATGTATCGCAGACACCGTAGGTATCTGACAAGCCTTATTCTTGGCGACGAAGAACGTCGTCCGCCAAGCGCTCATCCTGGCTTCAACCGACCAACGTTCGCCTTTGGAGATGGCATCCCAAGCGTCAACTCGATGGGCGGAACCGTGAACGTCAAACTGTATCTCACGATTGCAGCGAGTATAAGGGCTGCAATGGCGTAGATCGACCGTACTGCTAGCCCCTCTAGCTGCTATGATACCAGTCCAGCGAGCGCGGCTGGAGCCGCTTGCAATTGGAAAGCTCTTGGAGGAGTAAGAGGTCGTACGGGACTCATAGGAACTCAGATGCAGTAGCGACACTCAAGCCATGCATTGCCCTACTTGTCGCGAGTGGAGATATGGTTCATGGAGAATTTTCCGGTATACAGCATAATGCCAAAGAGCTACTTGAACGACGACAAGCCAGGCCCATATAGAAGTTGCGGACCGAATGTTGAGATGCCGCTGCCAGTAGCGTTAGGGCCGGTCCAAGGAATGAGAAGCGTCAAAGACTATACGAGGGTCAAGAATGCGACGGCATGATTCTGGAGCAGACGAGCCGGTAAACCAGTTGGGGCTGGTATCCCTTGCAATGCCAGGCTGCTGAATGCGAAGCTGGCTGAAAATAATTTCAAAACTTTGCAATTTTGAAGGACGTGTTGGCGAGATAGCGATGGACTGAACGATCAGTGGTGATCTATCGCCGAAGCGACAAGACATGAAAGAGCGTCAGTGACAAAGTCGGACGACCCAAGGAAGCAATGAGAGAAGTCATTTCCCATGAGGGTGGCCAAGCAAATCAGACGAAATGGTGCCGGCGAATAGAATAAAGAGCTGACACTAATAGAATCTGCGTGTACCAAGCTTGAAGCATTGTTTCATTGTCATCACGAGTCAGAAGTCCGTCAGAAGCCAAAATTTGTCAAAATCCACGGCTTGCCCATTCGCATCGTGATAGTCCAGCGCCGATGTAATCGTCGAGTAATGATCCGCCCCATTCACAATGATAAGATCAGAATACCGCTATCACGGCGGCGGCGCATAGTATACAGTACAATGCCCGCTTCAAATGATGCTCCTCCTGCTCTTGTGCTTGTCATTAGGGACGCCTGCCAAATGCTCTTTCGAGGAGAACCAACCTCCCATAGCAGTCGCAGCAGTGCCTCCGCACCGAGCAAAAGCGACGTTGCACCCTTGGGGAGAAGAATTTTGGGCAACAAATTGGGGCTTGCTCCCGTATATCATTACCTCCTGAGCGCAGCAAAGCCCCTCAAGTCGTCTAGCATTCACCCGAGGCAAGAATTCTACACGTGGCCGTACCGCGATAGTGACTATGCTCGACGTTTGATGGAGAGGTCGGCACCGCAATAAGAAAGCCAAGACTGAGCCAAGAAATGAAACCAGAGTTACCATTGAAAGGTCATATGAAGTTCACTCGTGGGCCCAGGTAATAGGCTATCTCCGCGAGCGGCATCACCTGCTAAGCACAATAGATGATCTTGAGGTTACTAAGATTTGTAGTGCTAATCGACCGTTCTTGAGTCCAGGTTGCAAAGATGTCTATCCTGGTTGTATTGATACAGAGCTGACGACACCGGGTAAATGTACAAGCCGTCTCTCAACCATCGTGTCTGATCTGAGCGAGGCAGGTATCCCATGCGCTGACAAGAATGGGTGTACTGAATTCGGGTAAGATTACCATCGTGCCTTTCTGACCCCCTATCCAAGGTCCCTTGATGAATTTCGTGAAGGGTACACGATACTCTTGAAACGTTTGCCTCTTGGCTATGGGTCCTCGCCGGTCGCATCATGTTGTCATCATTCCATCAATATAACTTCCAAGGCCGAGGCATTAATGCTCGTTTATTCCCCCTGAAAATCGCGGTCTGTCGGCGGATGAAACACCTTCGGAAACCGCGTGACTGCTCCCACCTGCTACACCGTAGTATTGGATAACCCAATTATCTCTGAGGGATGACACCTCTTTGATCTTTGAAGGGCTCCAAATATTGGCCCACCAGGTAAACTGGACACAAGCCAAGTCCTTTTTGTGTGACAAGAGGTTTCCATAGCTCGGTCTAACGCCCTTGTGTTGTATGCGCCGGCTATGACGGGTGGTTGTTGGCTTAATCAGCCTGGATAGTGGTCGGATCCTTACCTTCCTTTTCCTCATTGTCCTTTTGGGATACCCTGATCGAAAAGGCCATCCTGAATGCGACAGCTGAGCGCTCTTTTGGTCATCTTGGTCCCGTCATCCCTCCTGACATGATGGCCAGAGCGAAACTAGGCACCCCTTCAGTACGTGGCCAATGAGAGTTCATCAAGAATTTCCGTACACATCGAGTTCCTGTGTTTCTTCGAGCCTATCCGACTTGGTCCTAGTATATTGAGTTGCTGTCAACGTTCGCATCGGCAATTGAGAGGTGCCGTGGCCCTTGCGAACTTCGATGAGACGGCCCAATAGGGCTCTTCCTCCTCGTAATGATGGAAAGGCTGGTGACGGGGTACATGCCGTGCTTGCGCTCTGGGCATTGGCCGTTCGTAGGATGTGTCTCTGTTTTTGGATCTTCTCGGCGGTGAAGGTGGCGGCGATGGCGACGAATCGCATTCGTATCGTGGCGCTATCCGCGGTAGTACTGGATGGGAGCGATTTTCCCGAACATAGACGATTTCTTGAGAGTGAGGAACCAATTCCTGGACCTGAGGCTTCGCTGTCTTGTGACTGTGGCTCGTGGTGGGTCGCTCTTGCGTGTTGGCTTGCGCATGCTGTAAGCTCAATAGGATTGGGTCATGAGAGACCGCACGAGAATCTAGAGGCTTGGGCTTAGGTTTTGTAGGAGAACTGCTACGTCGACCGCTGAAGAAGTTGAGAATGGGGACGAGAGATTCGGCAGGATCGACGGGCTCCTGTTTGCGTTTAGGTTGATTTTTGGGGCGTACCCAGGCCATAGCAACGATAAAAAGCTGTGCAGGCAATGCTCTGTTGAGATAGGAAATTAATGGTATGTGTGAGGTTGCGACATCGTGAAGATAGCGTAACAATTCTTGAGACATCATGTCATTCATACTTCGCCAACCTCCCTATTATTTCGTTATAGGGCTGAAAACAAGGTGGCTGGGACCGATCGGGCCACAGTTCCGCTGCTAGTGTGGGCAAATACTTTAAGGTTCGAACATACTCACTACCTTATCATCACCTTTCGTATCAACGATCGTGTCTTTGGAACGATAATGACCGTCAAGATGCAAGTATCACGGCTAGATGTATTCACTATCGCTGGTGTATCTCAAAAAGCTCCAGGATCTATGGATGTCTAGTAATATTGTATCAGCTCGCCCAGTCTTGTACTATCTCCATAGACTAAGGTACTCTTTCCGCAGATACTAATTCCATTTGGTCTGAACGGAAGAATTATCAATGGCTACAAGGAGTAGTTTAGATATGCGATCAGATATAAGCATTGCAACCCGTTCAATGCTAGGTTTGGATACCCTCCAAGAAGCTGAGGGATCTATAATGACACCGGTTCCGTGCCTACCTTAATTTTACAAAATTGCTGATTGCTGAAGGAGATCTTTCGAGTAGAATTGGCTTGCGCGCACTTTGTTCGGTGTCTTCTTCCAGGATATAGTCTCTATCCTCGTTCATCCATACTTATCGTCGAATGGCACACCGTTCGCACAACACTCTAAGTTCAAGATCAGCATACGATTTGCTTGAAATAGAACATTGTTTGTCGCGCCTGCCTACCCATTTCCGATCACCAGATTATATCTTCGTCCAGGGGCTTGCTACAACTCGCGCATCTGCGATAAAGTGATGCGTAGCCCGAATTAATAACGTCCCAACCACCTGGTCCGACTTCCTCCTGGGTTGGTTCGGCAGCTTGAGGACCAAGCGGTTTAGGTGGTCCATAACGGGACATGTATTCCGCGAACACTTCTCGCCCTTCGTCTCCTTTGTGTACCACTTGAGAACTCGCGACTGGCCATTCATCTTGTACCCATCGGTCGAGTTCCTTGTCGGATTCAGGGACCGACGACCGGAGCAAGCTCAACAGAAGGAAGAACCCAATCGGATTTGCATATGTGTTAATGGAGTCCCTAAACTTCTTCAGAGTGAGTGTTCTCAAACTCGGCAGCTGGTACATGTCGCCGAAGATGTACATTTGGACGAGATCTTCACCGATCTCTAATTCGCGCGGGCTGAATCCGTCCAAGTCTCTTGTGTTCATGTCGTCCACGTCATCCATGTCGTCGTCATCTCCTGCGTTGGCTGTGAGATCGTCCAAGTCTTCTGCGTTTTCGAACACATCGTCCGCATTGACCTCGGCTTCCCAGGCGTTGGTCTCCCAGGCATTGATATGCGCATTTTCCAAACACTCGTATGACAAGTTCGAGCTTTCGTCCAAGGCACGTGCGGCGTCCTGGTCTAGCCGTTGGTATTCCAGCTCTTTCGGAGACACGTAATGCCCCGAGTAGAGAAAGCGCACTAGGCAGTCAACATAAACCGGAAGAGCTTCAGGCATTTCAATTGTTTGAGATGCCTTCTCTTTGAATGGGAGCTGGGTCATGGATTGGAACACTGGTGACTGCTGCAAAACCGATGCGTGCACCAAGAACGGTGTCTTTTCTGGACCGGCCAGAAGGGTGAAGATAGCGGAGTTAAAGGAGCTATTTCTATTAGTCTGAAATATCGCTTGGATCGAGAAGGAATGGCTTACATATCGGGCTGGTGAGCGACACCAGCACTGCCGCCGAGCCCTTCAAGTGGATCTGTAGGTATTGGTCAGCTAAACTTCTTAGATCTTGTCGAATGCTAAGACGAATATGCTTACCCATGGTTGATGAAGGCGTCAATAGCGCTCTTCATCCACTTTACGGTTCCTAAGGTTATTAAGTATTGAATTCAACTTGAGGCAAGACAATGCTTCTGAAAGATAACTCGACATAGAAGATGCATGCAAATGACGTTGTCGAAACTATATAGCCAGATGTGATACTGCGAGGAAGTGAAGTTGCAGCTCAGGTGACACACTCTTTTAGCGAGCAGTGTGGACTTTTCTGGGATGAATGTCACAATGTGTGATAACACAAAGATTTCGCGCCCGGGAAGTGTTGCCGCACTTCGCTTCATCCCAAAGACAATGCTGTACCAGCAGGACTGTCCCATAACCTCGGTGTAATGTGGTGAATGGTACATTGGAGGACTGGGCCAGGAGGTCAGTCCCCAACCACCCAAGTAAAAAAAAAGGCGTTCTGAGATATGCAACTGCGATTAACGTTCTGGTGCATAATCCAATTTAGACTACTGAGATCTTGCGACGCTCTCCCTGAGCAAGAGCGATTGAAACTCAAATTCAAAGATTGAGGACTACTAACGAAACGAAAATATATAAATATATTGTGATAGACCAGAAAGAACTGGAAACATGGCAATACCTTACAACTGGGCTAGGTAGACCCAGACCTGCTGGCTTTAAGTACGATAGATAAAGCAAGTTGAGATTGCTCAGTTCATGTTTATCTCCTAGGTTTGCCTCGAGAGTGGTTCGTAGGCAAACAACCACCATTCGTGCTGGATTCATTCATGAGCGATCTTAACATCGCCTTGAATGACTGTCCACCACATGGCATTCACGCCCTGCACAAAGCGTATTCGAAATATCAGATACAGTCAATAATATTTTTTGCGGTGGTTTAAGTGACAGAGGTTTTGGCGTTTTGGTAAAGGTCTGTTATTGATCACATAGTCCATTGCTATTTCGTCAGTAAGCTGGTTTAGAGTGCGGGAATATTGATCCTTGATCCAGCCAGCCCTTAGGATTTACACCCTTCCAGCTCATGGGAAAATAGATAAACAGAATGGGTAATTAAAAAATTAATTGGATGAGAGCCCTATACAACTGTACACGGGGGTTACCGAAGGCCGATTGAATGATGCAATACCGAACTGGTTTTGTGCGCACGATTCATTAGAGGATACTAGCCGTTCGGTGACTCAAATTCCGAGTCACCGAGCCTGGAAACCTGTATCAAGAAGGGTACTTGGTAGTGTAGTCTGTTCCTTCAGAGGTGAGTACGATTAGTCGTCAGCGTGGTTTATATGCTTGCTTCGCCTTCGGTCGGGACGTGATGGAGGAGAAGACGCTTCTGAATAGAGAAGGATCATGCATTCCTCAGATCACATCGCTTTGCGGTCATGATCCTCGAGGAAAGGCTCGAAGCTTTGCCATATTCACTTAGTGGCCTACACGACCCGGACTAGTGATAGACGATTTGAGCACCACTTCTATGCTGTCTTCTAACCTCTCCATTACTCGAACAGCGCCATAGCTCCCAAAAATGGCACAACAACACTGGCTCGCTCGACGCATATCGTTACAACGCAGCTAATTTCAGCACTCTCAAAACCGGCAAGGACCCTCGCAAGCTGGAGTGGACAATGGCTTCCTTACCGTCACAGAAGGCTCCAGCTGGATTGCAAGTACCTACAGCGGCGGCAGGTACCATTGGGTCCAGGACGATTCCTCCACAGTTAATTGCTTCATCGATTTGCGCCACGTCTAGAATGACGCTTGCGTCTCCGCCGAAGGCAGTGAATGTGAAGCCAAAGTAGGGACGAGCAATATCCAGAACGCGTGCCGACTAGAACATGTTCACTCATGCTTTGATGCCGACAACGGCAAGGTTCCTGGGGCTGATTGCGTAATCAAAGATTGCCTCCACCCAGCACTCCTTTACTTCATTCTGTTCTTGAAGGTAGAGCCACCTGTCTACGACTATGGTAGATTCAACGACACCTGCACTGAAAGCCATCAAGCTCCAAACAATGCTGAGCTCTTTCTTTTTGTCTTTGTAGGTTTCTTCATATTGATTGATATCCTCATCTGTAAGCTCATCCTCTAGTGTTATAATCGCTCTGCCATGAACTGGATCATGTCGTAGCTTAGCAATAGCTCCACGCACATAGGCGGTAAATGAGGAGTAACAACTCTTTCGCAGAGAGCCAAGGATCACGGCCTGTCCAGGCCCGCTCCAGCCCCGAGGACTCCCAGCACCATCTGGGCTTGCATCGACAATTGGCCTGCCCAAGATACCTCTGTCGACAAGGATCCTCTGAAGTAGAGCCCTAAAGAAGTGTCGAGTGAAGAAGTCATCACTATCCTTAGGCGTCCAATTCTGAGGAGCCTGCACTGCCATCATTCTAGCGGTAATGTTCATGCGAATGCCTTCTCCCTGCTGGTGCTTGTGCCCTACTAGGCGCTCTGACATCGGGAAACCATGAGGGTCGCATGCGCAGGATGTGCTGTCAAGGCGCTCATTCGGACCGCGAAGGGAGGGAAGCTTGAATGTTGGAGGGCGTAATCTCTCGGTCATTAAGTTATAACAGCATCCAATCATTGCAACGGCCTTGACTGATGGATTGAGCATGAGAGAGCGGACACCGTGATGGAGTAGATTACCGCAAGAATGGAGGGAGATGACAAGGAGATTCGGGTCTGGCTTTTCTTCGCCCAAAACAGTCCGAATGCTGACCTGGGAAACAATGGCAGAGAGATCGCCATCATGGATCATGGTTTCAATATACTGCAGGCTGCCGCGCGTCTGCTCTGGCTTCATGCTGGTAATTTTTGGCGTTGTCTTTATATAGCGATCCTCATAGCAGGATTTTGATAGCATTTTATCTTTAGTTTTGCTGGATGTTCCCTGGAGTGGGCCTTCTCTGCCCATTCGGTAGGTTTTCTTGTTTCTCAAGATTCTTTCTTTTTCCGCCAAGTTCGCAAAGACGTCCATTGCCTTAGCGCCACCGATGTTGTGCTGCTTGCTTTCGATGGCGATAATATTCTTACAAAAAGGCGGAGAGGCCAAGGCTCTTCCCAAATAGTTCTGACCTGATCCGAAGTCAACAATATGCGAGATCTCATGCGCACTAGAAGACTTGATATGTACGGTTAACTCATCAATGTACTTTACGAAATGTTCTACCTCGTGGATTTTCTTCGGTTTCATGCCCACGCTCACATGCTTCGCCAGATGATGCTGGCTGAGATCAAAGAGACCGCCCTTGCGAGCGGAGCGGAGTTGCCTATCAAGCGTATGGTTGCGCACGGCCTGAACATACTGTACTAAGCTTGAGGGTGGACTTGGACCACCACGCCATTCGAGCTCGTCGTCGCAAGTGTAAGACGTAGAAGCTCGACAATTTCCAGTACTCGTAGCATGGTCAAAATACCCACCAAAGAATGACAGGTCTTCTCTTATTAGAAAATCGAGAATATCTGAGATTCGATGAATCTTGAACCATTCTCGCCAATCCTCTGGTACTAGGATTGAATAGAGGTCAGGCTCCTGTGTAAGGAAGTCTAGTATATGCACACCGCCACAAAGTTGCTGGAAGAGCTCATGAGAGGTCACAAATTCCAGCAATGACTGGACGTACGTCTCCTCATCGGTGAAAGCTGGAGATAGCGGAAGGGCCTTCATATCCGCGTACAGCACCTTCATATATTGGTATCGGACAGCAACGTACTGCATAACATATCGTGCAATCCAACGGCAAAGTTGATGGCGTTGCTTCACCGTCGTATCAGATTCTGGCGTGTACGAGGGACAAGCCACACGTTGAACGTACAGCTGTGAGGCGCCAACAAGATCCAGTGCCAACGAGACCAAGATTCTCAGTGATAAGACAAAACGCCAACCATGCGGATCAAATCAAGCGCAGCCGGACCGCCAACGGAATCAACCAACAGCAAGTGATAATGAACAAGAGCGCCCAATGGCAATTTCGGAACAAGGTCGCAAAGGAAGATCAAGTCAAGTATGTGAGTGCCGCCAAGCCCCTACGGGCTGACGGCCCGAGCCGCCTGATCCCTGGAAAGAACTTGGCGAGAGACAAGGCGCTAGCGTAAGGTACACGTCTATGAACATGATTGAGACTGCTGATAAGGCACATTGTTGAAGCCTTCAACTCTCTGCCCTCTAACCTCGAACCCCCTTACATATACTTGTGATGAAGGGCCTACGAGAGTCTGACCCTGAGCCCGCAGAATGATGTCTTCCACCAACGACGACGACCCTTTTCTCGAAGCTCAAGCGTCAGCCATAGCTAAGACCTTTGCTTTCCCAGCTAACTCCGTGCTAGCGACGTCCTGTCGACTCTTAACACCACACGTTCTCTCTTTTCGTCCTACATCCGCATCCGCTCTCTCGCATCATCAGCCACCTCTCCCGAACTCACGCAAGCCCGCAAAGAACTCGAAAATACAGTCCAGGACCTCAGCTCAGACCTTCAAGACCTCGTCGATAGCGTTCGCGCCGTCGAAAGGGACTCTTTTCGATATGGCATTGATATCGATGAGGTCGGACGAAGGCGCAAGCTGGTCGAGGATGTTGGGAACGAAGTCGAGGCTATGAGAAAGGAGCTTAAGAGTACCACGAAAGGGAAGAGCCCAGCGCAAAATGGCTTGGCATTACCACCACCGGACACGTTCGGACTGGATTCTCCGCCGCCAGAGGAGAGGGATGATTTTGGGGCATTCGAGCAGCAGAAGCAGGTGGAGATGATGCATGAGCAGGATGAGGCCCTAGACGACGTTTTCAAGACTGTAGGCAACCTGAGGCAACAGGGCCTTGACATGGGGAGAGAGCTAGAAGAGCAGAGAGAAGACCTAGAGGAAGTCGAGAATCTAGCTGACCGAGTGGGTGGAAAGTTGCAACATGGCCTGGAGAGAGTCGGATGGGTTATCAAGAAAAACGAAGGTTTGTACATGTTCCAGCTTCTCAGACCAACAAAATCGGGGAAACGAGTGGCTAATTGACACGTAGAGACTTGGTCAAGTTGTTGCATTGGTGTTCTTATACTGGTGCTGATCCTACTTTTGGTCCTCGTCCTCATTCTTTAAGGTTCATTTCCTACGCTTCAGGCCTCAGGCGAATGTCAGAATTGTCGAGAGCCATTAGACATCTGTCCTCCGCCTCGTCGATGATTCGTATCAACGGATGACCCAAGAAGTCATAACCCTCTGGCTAACAGCAGGTCCCTATCCCCATGGGTTGTGCGGGCGTGTCTCAGCTGTCGAACTAGGGTCCAGCAAGAAGCTACAATCGATCGATTCATGTTCGAATACTGCGCCAGACCAGTCCGTCAACCAAAAGCGGCCTAACATCTCTGGTACCGTTATGGCGGACTGTTCACTCCCCTGTGCGATTATCACCTCGAGCTGACGCAGTCGTACCGTTTCCGCCCAGGACGCCGACCGAATTGTGGGATTGATCACGTTTGTGGCTTCGAACCCATGCAAATCCACCGGAATGTGCAAGGTCGAACTGTCGATTGTGTTGACGAATACCCTCGCACATCAAGTGGTCAAATTACGAGTCTTCGCAGTTACAGCATACCTTTGCGGAGCCATACCAGATTCTATACCCCCTGCCTTATGCTTAAGAAGACGGTCGAGGAAGACCAATCAGGGAAATCAAAGGATGCTCATGGATGCTGCGATGATGGTGAGGGAGAACAGACCAAATACTACGCTTTAGCTCATTAGTCTCGAGCTCTCCTATTCATCAATTATACAAGCTATGGACAACAACGTCAATAGGGACGTTCGATTTACCACTCGGGCCAGGCCCCAGAACAAGTTCTGACGACGACAAACCCTACAAGACCGCGCTGCGATGCACCAACGTCGCTAGGGATAACAATTTCGTTGAAAAATTGAGGCTAGATTAGAGCTTACTCATGACACCGTTGATATTCCATTGATATTGGTCAGCTACTAAATACACCTGCTGTGCGCCTCAGGAGTGAAACTCAAGCGCAGGTGCTTCAAATCAACAATAGATTGAGAGAACCTACTGTCTCAACTACGACATGGTCAGGGTTTTCTGATCGTTTCTGTAATAATTATGTTTCCATGCCTCCACAAGTCAATGCAGTAGTTTCGTTGCCACGCGTGTCTTGATAAATCATGCAAAGTGCAACAGGTAAGGATTTACATTCGTTAATCGCATAGCGTTCGCCTTTGGCATTGAAAAACCTATCCCACGCACTGACATTATCTACTTTCTAGGGGATGTTCGATATAGCCGAATGTTTACTCTTTCCGCATCGTGTTCTCCAAAGTCACTCACTCGACTCCGATATCAGGGAAAGCGCTGCCCCTCTTCTATTCTGGGCCACGGTGGGATAATCACCAGATGTCTTTGGTTTCTTCAAGACATTTGTTTTCTCATCAAGGACCACCCAGGACAGGTCTACCAGATATCACATGTGCATGAAAAAACCCAAGTCTTCATAAAGATTCACGTATCGTCGTATGTTCTTGATCTCGCTCACCAAAATAAGCCATAGACAGCTAGTATCAAAGCAAGCACTCACAACTATGCAATCTCCACACAATCGTTCAAAGAAGCATAGCCGCCGCAGTCCCCAACGCAGCCCCAACTACCGCCGCCGCACTTCTCGCACTCTTCTTCGACCCCCCCGAGCCCACGATCATATTCCCCGACATATTCGGTGGTCCCCCCTCCACGACATCAATCATCGCAACCCCCGCCGGAATCTGATTCAACCGACAAATAACCCCCACCTTCGGATCCACACTTTTCGGATTCACCGGCTCCCCACACACAACACTCGCCGTAAGCTGACTCTCCGAGCAATAGCACACCATCCCCATCGGCGAATCCCTACAGACCTCGCACCGATTGATCAGCGCCCCCGTATCCGTGCCGTTGACCCCGACCGCCGCCTTCAGCGACGCGGGCGAGCACATGCACCCCTTGGGATTGCAGTTGTAGCAGCTGGCGGGCAGCATGCGGTCGCTCGTGTTGTGGAACGGGAGCCATTCGGTGGGGAGCGGCAGGAAATCGGTGCCGGTGAGGAGGATGGCGTTGGGGGGCCCGGCGGCGGAGATGCGCTCGGGGGAGAAGGTGGGCTCTTGGTAGAGGGGCCAGCCGGTGGCGTTGTAGGGGTCTGGGGCGCCTTGTGTGCTGAGGCCGAAGCTGTTGGGTGCGTTGACGGGCGCGCCTGCGACTGGGGAGTGGATGAAGGTGGCGGCGGCGAGGGAGGCGAGGGCTGCGGAGCGGAGTCTGGGGGACTTGATTGTTGGCATGATGGAGCTGTTGAAGAGGAGTTTTGGGGGGTAGGAGCAGTGATGGTGAGGGACGGTCCAAATCTTGGAGCTGTAGAAAGAGGTCTTCGATGAGCTGGGGACTTTGTGGGAGGGTGAAGAGGTTGTTGAAATGCTTGCAGTTGGTTTGCAGAGAAGGGGGGGACCGGAGATTTGGTGCAATTTATGCGTGTTATATAGCTTTGGTGTTTGGAGAGCGATGCGTCATACTTGGTGGAACGGAGACTTTACGTGACTGTGTTTAGGGAAGGGAGAGAGATTGCTAATAGCTGACGATGCGCTATGAAAACGAATTATGCTTGATAATATGAGTCCGCTTCTGACAAAGTAGCGCTCAGCGGTCATGTATAGGTGGTAATGATAACAAGATCCGAGGAGAGTCAGAATAGATCGTTGACGGAGAAACTAACGGAAATATGACTTCACCGAGAGCACCCAAAACTAATTCCACGCTCAACGGCCATCCTCTCTGCCCAGCTCAGACCACCAACGTCAACCCCTGGCCCTGTTTCCTTCGACTCGGAAATCTCGACCTGCTTCGCTGGCCTCTGGCTTACATCTATAACTACTACCGGCGGCTTCGTCATCTTCCCGTCCCCCGGACTCAGCGCATATACCATCAGCCCCGCGGCGACGAGCTCTACCATCCCGAGATCGCGTTCGGCAGGTTTGCGCTCTCCTTGACCCGAGAAACATTTTTGTGGGCCTACAGGTAGTGTAGACTGTTTGAGAGGGAAGTTGATTTGCTATTAAGTCAGCGCGGGGTGAATCTTTTTGGCGTTCATGGCGAAGCATGCGAGCCCGGCTCTGGAGCCTGGGTTGGCGACGAAGGCGATCTATGTCTTAGGGCTGATGGCGGCGGTGACTGGAAACTTGCCCAACGTGCTTGCTGGGCTACTAATTGCGGTGTAATTGGCAGGAGTCGGCGGCCTCAATGGTCATCATGATGGTGTTGGAGCCCGGATTGAGGCGACTATAGTATTACCGCCGACTTTGAGGGCTGACTATTGAATAGTACGTCGAGGGCGGCAGGTTCGTTCGTTCTGGTGTCGATTAGGCCTTTGCCATTGGTGGAGGTGAGCGAGCTCTGCGAAAGCGTGCCACCAGCCTCAATCTTCATGGCGATAATGGGAGTGCCGGCTCGTTGGTCATAAAGTAGATAACTTTGGCGATTGCGGCTGACGCATTTGCAGTACGAGCGGTCATTATGCGCAGCGGGATCGGATAAGGAGCGGGCGAGGACAGCAGAAGCTATGGGATGCGTTGGAAGAATCTATAATTCTTGAACCGCCTTGAAATAAAAGCGGGCGCGTTCAATCAACGAAGCAGATACATCGGATTCAAAGAAGACGTGAAAAGGGGATAGAAGAAAGTCGGTAGTATCTGAGATGTTCTCGTTGGTGCGAAGAAAGAGGCATTTCAGTGTCCACGAGGCAGTCTAGTTCCAAACACCTTGTTCAGAGCTTCTTTTTAAATCAATGCAAAGTCGCATCCCAAGAATTTACGATTGCTATGGCCAATTGCGGAAAAGGGAAGAGTACGGCAGAGATAAGGAGCTGTAGGAGGTAGGCATAGAACTCGCCTTAACCATCGAAGGTCTGAGCGATGACGCCATCAGCTAATCGCATCAATCCCTAATGGGAATGTACAGAGACTCCGTAATCGGAGATTCGACCAGGAGGGTGGTTGAGGTAGAAAATTACTCATGCCGCCCGCGAGAAGCTGAGTCTGTTGCATTCATTGACCTTATTTGAGACGGTGCATCCATGTAACCGTTCCAGGCTGGTAGTTAGCCTGATGGAGGCTGCAGCAATGAAAGGTGTGTTTTTTGCAACCTTTGACGAGATCATAAAATATCGGATTGAATCGACGAATCTCAACCAGTAGCAGAAATGTGGAGGCCTTGCTCTGAAACATTGAGTGCGAGCTTACGTTATTTTAGCACTCACGCTAATCGCGATCAAATTTGCCCAAAGAGTGGTTTCCAGCAGTGGCATAAACGTATCTGCCATTCCCCAACCTACATATGTGTTTACTGACATATCGCGACATTGTGTTGTAACCTCCAGGCAAGCTGAGCATTCATGGCTGTCGAATGGTGTGCCATAGAGGGCTGGTCACTCATAGAGAAGAGACTTGGCAACATGTGCTTTGCAGCGCAGCTGTGAGAAAGGTGTCCTGAGTGACAATATTGGCAAACAAGAGATAACGTTTGAACATGATCCCTTCATCCTTCAGTGCACAGCTTGACAACAAGGACGGAGCTCGTCGCGATTCATTGCGTGCTATATAGGAACGAGATGCAAAGCAGAGCATGTACCACCTTTGCCGCATCCATCCCGTTTCCGTCACCTAGAGCGAGCGCCTAGAGTGCTTGATCGAAGGAGGCGCGGGGCTGTAGGTCAATCATGATTCCGGAGAACATATGAAGTCTTGATTGGGGCGCGGATAGGTCATTCTTCTCAGACTGATGTGTTCCAGCCATTGGGCGCGAGTCGCTGTGCACCTGGCTTTCATTCATACTGCGGGATCGTGCCGAGCATGTCTTGGCCCCGTGAGCACGGCCCAGATGAAGGTGCATGATCAGTCATTACATTCAGGGCCGAGGTTGGGCCAAGAACACAAGTCAGGGAATTTGCTCATCGTGGCCGACGTTGGATAGATGCCTTGTTAAGAAATGGTGGCGGTGTAGAATGATCAGCTGGAAACTGACGGAGATGATCACATGGTGACGCTATTGGTACGGAGTGAAGTAGAGTCGCTCGTCGATACCCCTCGACTCGGCTAGCGAATCGCCCTTCTCCGTGTCTACAGCCTTAGGTACCTGCATCTTTACTCCCTCCCTGCCGATACTTCGTACCGCCACTGCCATATCCCACCGTGACAACTGCTATCCCCACTATTCGATTCACATCAATACAAGTCTTATCGTTGTTGCTTGGCACCTAGCTCAGAGCTTCGCAGGAGCTCAAGTACCTAAGCTCCTCTCCCCTCGGCTACCCTATGTCAGCATCTGGACATCGATGACTGCCTGGCCTGATCCTGCTAAGTCAAGGCGAATAGTCCTGACCGCTTCATCATTTCACCCTGGCTCGTCGGCAGCTATACCGGAGCTTGAAGGACGCCTTACTCGTTCGACGTGGGACTGAATTACTCCAAGCACCGACTGTTCCATACCTGGCTATATTAGCGGGACAGGTCCTAGGAGGGAGAAGCTGAGTGCTTTCTCCGAGGGTTAAACAGTATCAGGGGCGTCACTCGGCCGCAAAGGACGCTTTCACGACCCGTGGAGGCATCGGTCATCGTCCTGGCAGACGAATCCCCCAACAACCAACTAACCCCAATCGCCCCCGACCACCCAGCCATTTCGACCCCTCCCACCTCTTCTACTACCCAAAGAATCTCAGCACCCTCTATATCTACTAGACAGCAGCAGTTACCATCTCCACAGCTTACCACCTCAGCAACAGCTTCTACAACATCTGCTCGGGTCCTCAATCCTCGACGTAGACGACGAAGCCCTTCGCCAGACGAACAGGAACAAGCGATTAGGGCCGAAGAGGAGGAGCCCAAGCACACAGTCGTTGAGGACGGTCTTAGGAGCGAAGTTGTGCCTGGTAATAGGCAACGACTTCGTGAGAAACCTTCGACCAAGCGACGACGCCTCGAGAATAAGACTATGAGGCTGGATCCCGACAGCTCTACTTCCAACGGCGCTCGGCATCAGTCTAACGGTTCTTCGCTTTCACCTGCACGTAAGGCCGGACATTCATATACTGCAAATGGCCATTCATCGACGAACGGAACGTCGTCACCGCACAAGAATGGGACGATGGCAAGAGCAAAACCTTCAACCTATTACGGGCATGACAGAGAAGAGGTGACGCGACTTCTCATACAAGGACTGGAAGATCTGGGCTATCGTGACGCTGCCCACAGTCTGAGCAGGGAAAGTGGCTATGAAGTGGAAACACCCTCGGTAGCGGCCTTCCGATACGCTGTTCTTCAAGGCGAATGGGCAGAAGCGGAAGCACTGCTGTTCGGTTCGGATGGAGCACAAGATGGTGGGGGAGTGAGCATCAGCAACGGAGATTCACGTCATCACGAAGGCTTGAGATTCACGGAAAACGCAGACAAAGATGAGCTCAAGTTCCGGATGCGAGAGCAGAAGTATCTAGAGATGCTTGAGGAGCGGGACTTGGGCGGCGCTTTGATGGTTTTGCGGCAGGAGCTCAAACCCTTGAATCAGGATACATCGAAGCTGCATGAGCTGTCGAGGTGGGAACATCCCTTCGTCGGCGAAGGGCTGGCCACAGACGAATATACTGACATCAAATGTAGTCTAATCGTATGCGAATCCGCTGAAGACCTAAGGGCACAAGCGCGATGGGACGGTGCTTTGGGAGCGTCACGACATCATCTACTCGAGGAACTGTCGAGTATGTCTCTTATCTCTGCAGTAAGAAATCGCTAACGTTCATTCCGTGTTCAGAGTCTATATCGCCGTCAGCCATGATACCCGAGCACCGCCTGGCAGTATTGTTGACCCAAGTCAAGCAAAATCAGATCTTGAAGTGCATTTACCACAACCCGTCCACCTCGCATTCACTGTTCGCAGACCACATTTGCGACCGAAGTCAATTCCCTCTCCAGACCATTCTCGAATTGAACAATAATCCTGGCGAAGTCTGGTCTCTCGAATTCTCGCATAATGGCAGATACTTAGCAACAAGTGGGGAGGGAGCAATAGTAGTCATCTACGACCTGCAGAATTTTCAGGTCCGGCATACTTTGAGAGATCACACCGACCACGTCCCGTTTCTGGTATGGAGTCCAGACGATTCAAAGCTGATAACATGCTCTCACGACCATAAAGCTAAAGTCTGGGACCTTGCCGTATGTGATCCTTTTGTTCCACCTTTCCAGTTGCTGACTTTCCTTACATAGTCCGGCCAATGCATTCTCACTATAGATCATCATGCTCAACCGGTGACGACCGCCTCCTGGGCTCCTAACGGGACAGACTTCGTCACAGGCTCGCTCGACCGCTCGACCCAACTCTGTCTCTGGAGTCTGAAAGGCAACCAGCTTTACAGCTGGCCGACCGACTACCGAATTCAAGACTGTGCCATATCACCCAACGGCCAACGCCTCGTCACCATCTCGTCCGAGCGCCAGATCTTCGTATACAATTATCCTACCAAGGAGCAGCTTTACTGCATTGTGCTGAAAACGAAGATGACATGTGTAAGCATTAGCAAGGATAGTAGGTATATGCTTGTCAACATGGCGGACGGAGAGGTACAGTTGATTGAGATCGAGACGGCGGAAATCACGAGAAGATTCCTCGGCCAGAAGCAAAGGGAATACGTCATTCGGTCTTCCTTTGGCGGTGCAGATGAGAATCTGATCATTAGCGGAAGTGAAGGTAAAGCACTTGCCCTCCAACCCTCCCACATTCCTTCCTTATATCGCAACTCCAAAGCAGCGAACCGTGCGTGATCAAGAGCTAATATAAGAGAACAGATGCCAAAGTTTATATATGGCACAAAGAAAACGGCAACCTCATCGAGACACTCGAAGGTCATAGAGCAGGCTGCGTCAACGCCGTGGCTTGGAATCCTGCCGATTCGTGCATGTTCGCGAGCGCGGGCGACGATAGAACTGTCAGAATGTATGTGCACTCCTCCCTCCCTCTCTCGCGCCCTACCTTTTGAACCCCCGAAGCTGACACCGAATAGATGGTCCAAAGAATCCGCACACCCTTCCCGCCGGCGCCCGAACTCGCAAAGCCCCCAACGTAACACCTACGAGCGCTCAGCCCCTGTTCTTTGACCTCTCCCATTTCCCAGAATCGGTTCACTTCCGGGTACACTTAAGCAAAGGTGATGTCATGCCGACGCATTGTGGGCGTTTGCATGCGGCTGTAGCAATTGCAAGATGCCTTCGGTTATAAAATGTCACGCATAGCATTTATGGGATGGGACGACATAGGGGTTCTTGGAATGGGCCACATGTCGGTTAGAGCGTAGATTGCATCTTCTATCAGAGGACTTGAATATGAGCACGTGGTCTCCTCGATTAGACCTCTCAATGCGCATCTTTTCGGAATTGACTGAAGGTGTTCCAAGTTAAGTCGACGTCTCTATTCTAGCAGATTTGATCCAACATACATTCGTAATGCTGCCAACGTAACCGTCGGAATGTTCTCATCTCAGTGTCTTATATTAGCTGATCGAATAATAGCCTCTACATATGCTACCATAGCCGGCCGGATTTTCCTGGCGGTCCTAGGTGAACTACGGAGACCGAATTTGTCGTGCGGAACGCGATACGCCTCGAGCTATCAACCTTGAGATTGATCTTCGCAAGCCAGGCTTGCTTATGCAACGCAACAGGGATTGCCATTTCTCGGTGCAGAGGTGGATAGATTTTGCTCTGCAGAGTGCCGATTGCGTACTGAGCAGATACGCGCGCGATGAACGCGGCAAGGCCATCAAAGAGCTTAGAGATGTGGAAGCGAACGTGTTCCCCCCGTACTGCATAGCGGTAATCTCATCGTGGAAAACACGACCCACGAATACCAGCGGGATTAGCTCATCCTGTATATCCATTCCTATGCGCCAATCGGTCCCCAAAGGGCAGGACAGAAAGCACGATCGAATTCGTTGAAGAGCGGAGAAGCGGTGTAGACCTGACTGGGCAATTCATGGGGCGGGCAATTGAAGTCGTCATGTTTCAAGGTTCCGCTCATCGGAGGAAGTGAGTGTCACTGGTGCTGGATCTGGAATATTGAAACGTATTCTGCGCCTGTCGTCCATATAACTCAGACCGTGCTTTGACGCTGAATCTGATGGACTTGTGTCTCAGCCTTATCAGGGGGGTATAATCATAGCCAATCAAGTGCTCGGCTTTAAGTAGGTCCAAACTGGTGGCTTGGCATCGAATCAACCCCTGCGAGTGACCGTGATTGGCCGAGACGAAACGACATCCCCTTCTTTCACCACTGCGCGCTCTTCGATCGTTGATAGCTTGTGAAGGACAATTAAGATGATTCTGGACCGGATGACGATCAAATTGTTTCACATCCCACAGCCATGCAGGCCACTCAGAATGCCAAGCCTGGTCATGGCCTTATACATTCAGGTCATCCCCGCCATTGCTTCCCCAAGAGCTGCTTCACCATCGGCGGTTCCGCAGCATTCTCTTTGGCTTCGAGTCGCGCGTTCCGTAACTCGTGCATCACATGGACCGATGTCGGTCATTTCCTTGCGGAGCATGCTACGCGCTCCAAAGTGTTTCATTGTGTCCTCAAGGTCGCTTTACCAGTAGTCGGTCTGTACCCCTGAAAATGTGAATTTTGTGTCGCAAGCTCAACAGTCCCAACGTGATTCACCACTACCTTGGATCAGATCATGCCTTTGGAGCTTGGCACATAAAACTCACCACTCCCGCCATAGTTTCTTCTTTATCGATAAGTCACTGCACTCTCTACACACAGCTGGATCTGTTACCCTTCCCTTCTTTGTACATCGTTATCACGCCTGTGGCGAAGAACACAAACTGTCATTGTCCGCTTGCTTTGTCCATATCCGAATAGGTAAGCCACAACTCCCGTTGCGTTGTTCCCTGACAAATTCCTATTTCTTTGTTCTCCTGCCCATCTTCAACACAACAAGCCATTGTTCTCCCCAATAGCAGATCCTACAATGCCATTGTCCCTCGAGCCCCTTGTCCTCTACCCATTCACCATTCCATGCCTGTGTTCCAGACTCTCCAATCCGCTTTGTATTTAACGCCATGCCACCACCGTCTTCCACCCTCTTTCTTCATTACCACCAACATCCTCCACCAATACATAAGCGTTGATCGCATCCAACTCACAAAAAGTACAGATCTCACTTCAAACCACTTTCAACGCACATCCAGAACCTGAATCTTTTCACAATTTCGTCAGGCACGAAATCCACATCCTCAGACAGGATAACCAAATCATCAACAGCCATGTCTTTCACCAAGACCATCCTCCTAGCAGCGGCCCTCGCGGCCTCGACCTCTGCCCACATGAAGATGGCCAACCCGGCCCCATACGGCGCTGCCTCCCTCAACAACTTTCCCCTTGCAGCTTCTGGCTCGGACTTTCCCTGCAAGATCCGCCCTGGCGGCTACGACCCACCTAAATCTACCGCGACCATGCCCGTCGGTGCTAAGCAGACCCTGCAGCTCCAGGGCGGGGCCACCCATGGGGGCGGATCTTGCCAAATTTCCTTGACCAAAGATCTAAAGCCCACCAAGAGCAGCAAATGGATGGTTATCCACTCGATCGAGGGTGGGTGCCCAAACGCCGCCCCGGGCAATTTCGGCGGAGACGCAGCCGCGATGGATCCTACGACCTTCGAGTATACCATCCCTGATGGTATCGCTCCCGGAGACTATGCCCTCGCCTGGACATGGTAAGTAAATTTCCGAACATTGCTTGGTTTGACTGAAGGAATGCTGACTCTGAGATCTGTCTAGGTTCAATTTCATGGGCAATCGGGAGATGTACATGAACTGCGCGCCCATCGTTGTCACCGGCGGTGGAAAGAAGGCTCGTAACGTAATCCCAGAGATCACAACCGCAGAGCTCGAGGCCAGCCTCAACGGCACCCAAGCCGCAGACTTCAACCTCGTCTCCCGCGCCGATGCGACTTTCCCGGACATGTTCGTCGCCAACGTCCCGGCCACCGATTGCACCACCATCGAGGGATCAGACGTACAATTTCCTAACCCAGGCCAATCACTCGTCAAGACCAGCCAGAGCCTTAAGCCCCCGACCGGGCCCAAGTGCGGTGCTGCCGGTTCTTCTGGCTCTTCGTCATCCGGCTCGGGCGCCGCTCCAGCTGCGGCTCCTTCGGCTGCTGCACCTGCGCCTGCGGCCCCTGCGCCTGCTTCTCCAGGTACAGCGACCATCCTTGCTTCCCCATCCCCATCTGCCGCCCCTGCAGCAGCTCCTTCAGTAGCACCTCCCGCAGCGCCCGCCCCCGCTCCAGCACCTGCTCCAGCACCAGCTTCGGGATCCAGCTCCGGAGGATGTACACCAGGCCAAGTCGTCTGCTCGCCTGATGGCCTGCAGATCGGTGAGTGCGGCCCCACTGGCTCGGCCGTCATGGGACCAGTCGCAGGAGGGACCAAGTGTGTCGAAGGGAAAGTCGCTTTTGCTCGCCGCGATCGCGTTGTTCGCATCTAAGCAGTGATCGAAGGGGAGGAAAGTCAGTGGTCGATGGTATTGGATATTTCATGCTGGTCATATTTAACTCGCATGCATTGTAGCTTTTGGATATGTAGAACGGAATCTTAATATGCTGTTCTAAAAACCAACCTTTTCTCTCTCAAGGGCAAAGTAAAACGGATTCGAGTTCTTGCAATTCAGCGCCTTGGTCAAGCGACGAAAGTTTCATCCTCTTGTGCTGCAAATTCATGTCTTTCAACTACCTCTTTGGGTCGAGCTGCGTCGCATGTGAGAGATCTACGAGTCTTAAGCCCGGCTTGAGGCGACTTTGAGTACCTGTTCCTTTGGTAAGAAAATCTTTCCTTGGAAGTAATTTGCAGCCAATCCCCGAGGTAATCTCGCCTCTTCGAATATAATTAAGATTTTTGTGCTTTAACTTTAAAGATAGCTAACTTGTTATACAGGGGGGTAGGGGGGTCTCGGGACAATACTTTTATTGCTTACTATGAAGTATGGAATCAAAATATTTAGTATTTTCTATTTATTTTAATTTTATCTTTATTTTTATGTACGCCAGGATACGGGTTTTCTCGGTTATATCATGGTTGTGCAGTTGCTGCTGTTGTCTAAGGAGAAATGACTTTCTTCTTATTAAGACTAGATCTAGTTTTATCTTTTTAGGATATAGGGTGCAAATCCTTACTAGTTTAATGCAAAAAAAATATATTATTAAAAGGAATCTTGATCTTTTACCCTAAGTAATAAAAGGTACTACGAGTTTTTGTCTTTTAACGAGTTCACTATAAGGAATGAATAAAAGTATACTACTATTCGATAAACACATTAGGGCAACAAGGGTTTGCAACAATATTTGCGCTGCAAGGGTTTACATAAATATTTGGGCAACAGACGTTTACAAGAACATTAGAGTAGTAGAGATTTATAATAACATTAGGGCAGCAGGGGTTTACAAGAACATTAGGGCTTATTTCGTGCAAAAGCAAGCGGGTTTAGTTCCTATTTCTCAACACAAAGTAATAATAACAAATAAATCTCTCCTTTGCGAAGTACTTCCTAGTAGTCTTATAGACAACAAAGATAGTATAAAATCAAGCGAAAACATTGCTATTATAGCCAACAATAAAATTGTTAAAGATCTTAATTTGCTTAAGAAAAGATCTTCTATTTTAAGCGAAGTGTTAAAACAATTACAACAATTAAGTAACAATAATAAATTAATATCAAACATAGAATCTCAAAGACTACTAGAAAATATTATTTTCGACGAATATTAACTGTTAGATAATAAGTCTTATATTAAAGAGCTTAATATTGATCCATTAAATAACAAAATAAAAACTTCTATATTTAATTACATGGCATTACTAACTAGCCTTTCTAAGAATTAAATAGAATTTTATAAAAATATAAATCACTTAGAAAATATTAAAGAAGGATCTCTTAAACTTATTATTAAAGAATTAAATGAAAAATGTATAGTTAATATGTGTTTAGTATATTTAATTAGAATAGTTGCTTTTAGTAATATAGAGAATACTAATAATGTGTATCTTATACAATTAGCTAAAGAAATAGATTCTAATCTTATTAAAAGACATTTATATATAATAAGTCGTAAAGAAAATAATGAAATAAGTTATTCTTATTAATACAATAACTGAAGTAATTTAAGTGTAAATGTAAATAAAGCTAAATATTTTAATAATAAAGTTTATATTGTTAGTTTAGATACAATGATTATTACTTTATTAATAAACGCCAACATAATAGATAAAAAATTGATAACTATTTCTAGGGAAAATAAACAATATATTTTAGTATTAAGTAATAAAGAATTATTAAATCAAAAGAATAAAACTATAGTTAGCTTACCTAACAAATTTTCTATAATAGTTAAACCTAAACCTTACTTCGATGCTATTAAAGAAGATTATTTATTAAATAATGTTAAATATTGTAAAGATATAATAAGAGATAAAAATTGTTATGCTTTAAGTATAGAAATTAACAAATTTAGCTAGTTTTACGACATAATAAATAAAATAAGTAATGTATCTTTCAAAATTAACTTGGAATTATATAATTATATATTAGATAATAATGAAAAACATTAATTTTTATTTGACGCGACTAAATCCTATAAAATTGAAAAGATAGATAAAAAAAGTAAATATCAAAGAAAGCGTTTATAAAGCTTATAATAGTAAAGTTGTATTACAAGAAATAGTATTAGCAATTGTAGAGTATTTTAAAGATTTTCCTAAAATATATTTTCCCGTTAGATTAGATTAAAGGGATAGATTATATTGTATATCTTATTACTTTAATTATCAAAGTAATAAACTTAGCAAAGCTTTAATTTTATTCAAAAATCCTAATGTTATAAGTAAGTTTAATCTTAGCTCTATAAAATATTTAAAAATTTATAATGCAAACTGTTACAACTTATCTAAATAAAGTAATAAGGAAAAATTAAAATAAGTAGATATAAATAAAGAAGAAATATTTAATTTTAAAGATAGTGTTCTATTAAATAAAGCTAAAGAAAAATTATTGTTTTTAGCTTTTGCTATCGAATACGAACGCTTTATTAATTTTATTGAAAATGAAAATACACTTGTATTTAATTCCTATTTACCAATATAATTGAATACTACTTGTAATGATTTTCAACATTTAGCATTATTAAGTAACGAACAAATTTTATTTAAAGAATTAAATTTAACTGTAAATAAAAAAGAAAAATATCCTAAGAACTTTTACAGCTTTTTATTATATAAATTAATTAATTTATTTGAAATAGAAATTTTAAATCTTTTATCTACTTTAGCGAACATCGATTTATAGGATTTAGTTAAAACTTTAGAGTCTTATAAAAGATTAAAAGAATTTGGCTAAGAAAGATCTTATATGAAAAAATCTATTATAACTATTACTTACAATGCTACTTCTAATTCTATAAAAGATTATATATTAAATAGTTTATATAAAGTTAATGAAGAAAATCTAGGTACGGCAGATAATTGGTATTCTAGCTTTCCTAATAAATCAAAACCTTAAGTTAATGTAAAGGATGTCCTTATATTAGTTTCTAATATAAAGATTGTTATTAAGGAAGAGTTTGATAAAATAAAGAAACTTACTAAATATCTTAAGAATGTTGCTAGTATACTTAATATTTTAGAGCTACCAATTATGTAAACTTTACCACATGACTTAACTATTAAACAAAGTTACTTAGAAACTAAATCTACTTCTATTACATTATTTATGTATAGTAAAACAAAAATTAATTTAAGGCTTACGATTAAAGATAAATATAATAAAAAGAAACAAATTAGAGCTTTAATGTCTAATCTAATACATTCTTTAGATAGTAGTTTATTAAGTTTATTGTTTAATAAATTTTTTGGTATTTATGAGAATGTATAGTTCTATTTTGTCTATAACTGTTTTGGTACTACTATAGATAAGATAGATAATTTAAAAACTCTTTTGGCTTCTGTATACATAGATATATATTCTAATAATATATATTTAGATAGATTTGATAAATGTATATTAGATAATATAGAGAACTCTACACACGATATTTTAAACAAGGAAGAGAGAATAGTTAAATTAACTAATACTAAATTAAAAGACTTATTGTATTATATTTATAATATAGAATAAGTTAAAAATAATAAATTAGTTAATAAAAGAAAGCTAGCAAAAATAGATTTATAGTATATATTAATATAATATCTTGCTTGCTTACGAAGTAATGCACCTCGCATTATAGACTCAAATTTTAATAAATTTGATTAAACAAGAATTTATAATTGCGCAATTACGTAGTCAATTATTTGGTAAAGTCTTGCGTCCTATACGATAAAAAAAAACTCACATGTTCTAATAAATCAAAACATGTAAGTTTTTTTTAAGCTTAATTGTTATAGAATTCTATAGTTGTTAGGCTTTTTTTTTATAATTAAAAGTAAAATAAAAGTATTCCTTGCTGCGTAGCTGCGTAGCTGCACACCAAAGTTTATTTATCTTTATTATTTTCCCTCTCTATCTAGGCTTTAACTGTATTCCTTATAATATTACTATCTATATTTTCTATCGCTTTAATTTTCGTACTAGTTAAATCTTTTTTTCAATCCTCTTTGTCAATTTTTACTAATAAAGAATTGTGATCTTCCTATGAAGCGAGATTTTTATGTAATTTATCTTTGTATTTAGTTAAATTTTCTTTTAAATCTTTAATTTGATTTTCCAACTTTTTTGTTATTTTAACTTTATCTTCTAATATACGAAGCTCTGCTTTATCTTTTGTATTAACACTTTCAAGATAGAATTTGTGTTGTTTCACTAAATACTTTTGTTCTTCTAATAAATTAGATAATTTAGCTTTTTCTTCCTTACCTAATTTAGTATTTGAGTTGTATATCTTGGCTATAACATCTTTTACACTATCGTCGGTTTTTTTTATCTCTTTATTTCAAACTTCTAAAGTATTAGGAGTAAAAGTTGTAAAAGGTGTTGTAATAGATTTGACTGCTTTATTACAAGAAGCGACTAAAGTATAGTGAGTTACTTCAGTCGTTAAAATTGAACCTAATCTATCGCTAGTATTAGTCTTAGTAGGTGAAATAATAGAATCCTTTTCACTTAAAGTTTTAGACGTATTTTTAATAGCTACTTCGCAAGCAGGATTTTTTGCTTGCGAAGTAGCTGAGGGTAATTCAAATAAACGTTATATATCTTCAACACCTACATATTTGTTGCTTTCCTCTTTGTCTATACTAGAAGTTTCTACATTATAATCCATATAATTAGACGATTCTTCATCCAAATCCTTTATAATTGGTTTGATATTTTCTTTTTCTAATATTATCGTACTAGTAGACTTAAGATCAATTTCGCTTATTGTAGTTAATATTTTATCTATAAAAATTTGCTAGTTACAATCCTTATTATATGTAGATAATAGTCAAGCTATTTGAGATATAACGAATAATAAATATATTACTCCTTCTTAAAAGATATCTTTTTTATTAGATTGTGTTGACTTTACATAATTAAACCTAGAACTAGAATACATCTTATTATTAGAGATTAATTCCAATATTACTAAGGATAAATTTTGTGTTTTATATATAGCTATAACTCATAAATTAGGTTTATATAAGACTAAATAATTATCAAAATAATTTATATAAATTACTTCTCTTCTTCTTGCGAAGCAAGAAAGAGCTAAGTCTTTATTTATTTTTTGGCAAACACATAGTGTAATAACTTTTCTTGTCTACTACGTTGGGCTAAGTTAAAGATTTTCTAATTATACTATTATTTAATAGCATAATATTAGGATTTGTATCTACTTATTTATTATCTATAAATTTTCTTTTACGCTTAGTATAACTGTTACTATTTATTACTATATTTTGTTTATCAAATATTCTAACTTCTTCTTTAGTTCAATTAGTAAGAGATTAAGATTTTACGATTGTACTAACACTTTTATTGTTTAATAGTTTTTTATAATCGTTGTATTTAAGTGAACTAGATTTTATATCTTTAGCCTTGTTTATAAAGTTCTCGTTACTATCTATTAAACAATAAGTTTTATTTGTAATAAAAATACCTTCCTTTATTAGATGTTCTAACTTTAATTTATCAAATTCTTTAGCATTTACTATATTATTACCTAATTTTAGATCTATTACTATGTTGTTTGTATCTAAGTAAAATAATTTTTTACCTTTAGATAAAATATACAATTTTATCTTATTAATGTGTATTCTAGCATATGCATTTATAGTCGCACTAATTGTTATTAAAGTATTGTTTATAGGATTTGTTTCTTTATTCCTATGTTTACCAAGTATCTTTAAGAAATCCAAGTGATGTTCTGTTATAATTTCATAATCTAATTTTGGTAAGTAAGTTACTAATACTTTATTATTACTAATTTCTTTATATAAAAATATTTTGTTGATAAATAATTTTTCTATAAATGTTCTATAACTTATAATCTCTATAATCGGTTTATCTAGATTTATACCAAATCTATCTAATAAATTGTTAAGTAAACTCTTGGCTATAGCTTTTTAAGTACTATTATTTGTTGTAGATTTTATCTAATATATGTCTTTTATGTATTTCGAGAAAACATGTTTTTCTCTATTAAAAATATAGCCCTTTAAAACGGTAATTTTATAGCCGTTTTCTTGAGCAAATTTTAGTTCTTCACTAAAATATCAACCAGATTAGTAACCAAGAGGTAACTCTATTCCTAAGTTAATTCTAATAGGTAGTAATCCTAAATATAAGTCCCTAGGTGCTTCTATTTTATAGTAAAAGAAACCAAATAGGTCATTAATATTCGCGTCTTCCTTATAATAAGTTACTTTAGTAGATAATAAACTAGGCATATCATTCAACGACGCAAAAGGATACAAACTGTTAACATCGTAATAAAATAAATTTTCACCATAAGATCTATAAACCTCTGTTATACCCCCATAATAAGCTTGCTTTAAGTCTTTATAAATACTAGGTTTGTTAATTTGAGATATATTCTTATTATAATATCTACTTAAGTATATCTTCATGGCTAAACTAGATATTGTAGTAGCATTTATAATATTTATTTTGTAATTATTATGGACCTGTTTATTAGCACTAGTTAATATTTTATATAAACAATTTAAATCATCTTTAAGGTAACGAATACTTTTAGCCTTAAAGTCTCAATCTTCTTTGTATATTTCTCTATATTTATCAATTGATAAATTATTGTAATAATGTATACTAGACGTATGTCCTTTATAAAATAAATGATTATCAGTATTAAATTTATAAGGGAACAAAGATTTTTGTGTTTTAACTCCAAAATCCTTTCCTAGCTTATCTAAACTACTTGTTAAGATACAATAGCTATCTAAAATAGTTAAACTTTTACTATCTTTTCTTATAGTTAATTTAATTACTTTGTCCTCTCTTAATAAAGAAGATAGTTTATACTTTTTCTTATTTGTAGTTTGTAAGTTATTATAATTATTTATAATTTTTAAGATAAATATAACGTCGTATCCTCCAAAATTGTAACAATAAAATGTAATTTTATCGTACTTAGGCCTAAGTAATTCATTTATTATAGCTAACACTATTTTACTACTATCTAAACTTTCATCTATATAATATACTATAGGTTCTAATAATAAATAAGTTTTAAACCCTAAAGCATAAATTGCATTTACGTTATTTTTATCTAAATAAATTTCTATATCAATAGAATCTATGTTAGGATTAGATGTTCAATAATAATCTTGAACTTTCTAATCTTCTAAACTATTAAATTTAATAGACTTTTCAAGTCTAGTTACGACTTTGTTTTCTATATATATGTTTTTAGATCCCAAGCTTCTAATTAAAGAATCCTCGCTGAATTTATCTACAATTCTACTAAGTAAAACACTAGTAAAAGAATATTTAAATTTCTCTACACAATTATTGCCTAAATCTTTAACAACCAATATATAATCTATATTACCTTTTATATAATTAAACTTATAATCCTTGTCAAACTTTGTAATATAATCTCTATAATTTTTTTTAAGATACTTAGCTTTTTCTATTATTCTATTTATAAGATTAAAATATACATTATTAACAACTACGATTACTTTTTTTATATTAAAATCCTCGTCTAAAACGACAGGTAAATTCTTCCCTAAATCCTTTGTATCTATAGTTGTCGAAATACTAATTAAATTTATTATAGTTTTTCTCTCTATATAAGTACTATATATTGTAGTATCTTTATCTAAAATTAAATTACTATAAACTTTTTTATCCAAAGTTCTAAATGTAACTTGTATATATATAATATCTTTATTGTTAATATTATAACGAGATAAATACTCTACTAGTCTAATATTAATATCCTTGAATAATAGTAAGAGTTTACTAGAAAGAGTATAATAGAATCCGAACTAATTATCTATTATAAAGAAATTGTGTACACTATATTTAACTTTAACAAAAATAGTGTAAATATTATTAGTAACTAAGCTTGTTGTTTGAATTTTATCTAAAAATTTAGATAAATTAGAAAAATCACTAAGTATTAAATAAACGTTAGTGCTTAGCAAGACATTTTTATTACTTTTATATAAAATAAGAGATCTATCTAAAGGAATAGTAGAATAAGCTCTAATGTTCTTGTAAATCCCTGTTGCCCTAATGTTATTATAAATCTCTACTATTCTAAAGTTCTTATAAACGTCTATAGTTCTAATGTTATTATTGTAAATGTCTATTGCCCAAATATTTATATTAATTCTTATAGCGCAAATATTGTTGCAAACCTCTATTGTCCTAATATGTTTATTAAATAGTAGCATACTTTTATTTATTTTTTATAGTAAACTTGTTAAAAGACAAAAACTTGTAGTATCTTTTATTACTTAAAGTAAAAAATCAAGATTTTTTTTAATAATATATTTTTTTTGTATTAAATTAGTAAGAATTTGCACTCTATATTCTAAAAAGATAAAACTAGATCTAGTCTTAATAAGAAGAAAGTTACTTCTTCTTAGACAAGCTTTTCGCAATTTTTTTTGTCTTTCTTTTTGTTCGATACTAAATTTATAGATTGAACAATCTCTTTAATGCTATTTGTTAAAATTATGCATTCTCTTAAAGTGCACAACGAAATAACTAGTGTTTTTGATTAATATGTTGCAATTTAAATATTTGCAATAATACAATTGCGTAATATAACAAACTCTTATTGCGAGATTCTCTCTTATTGTTTGCTTAAAGCTTTGCTTCGCTAATATTGTTATTATTGTTAATTTGTTTCGAAGTTTATTGATGTTAAGCAATTTTCAAAACTTATTTATGAAAAAGTTAATTCTTAAATCGTCGAAACATATTAACAATAGTTTCTTAGATTTCGCAAAATTATTTTTTACACAATTTCAAACTTATAACTTAACAACAATATTGCACTTCGATTGATTAAATTCTCTAACTTGATCGATAAAATACGAGGTCTCTAGAGAATAGCTCGTGATTATCTTACTATTATAGATTTTATGCTTAAAGAAGATTTTCAAAGACGTTGCACGTCAAGGCTAGAGCTCAAATTCGCCTTTATCGCGAAAGACATAGATTGGATTATTGTATATAAAATGTATATTAGGAAGTTAAAGTGCACTATTTAGGTATTGTCGTAAAGCAATCTGTATTAAGAGGTTGAAATTGATAATAGTAACTTGTTGGAATCTAGAATTGCATCTTTCTCGTATTATATAAACTTGCTTAGCGAAAAGTAGCTAAAGATCTTTATTGATTTAACGATTAAGTTAAGATCGTTTTAAGAATAAACAAAACATTTCTTGTCTTAATTAAAATTATTTTAGAATATGTTAATATTGCGAAAGCTCTACAATAATACGCAATTATATGTAACGATATTGCAATAAAGCAAACCAATTATTCTTGTTTCTTAACATTATTAACAATATTGCTTTTCTTATAAATTTGTAGTGATACTAACTAGAAATACGCAATAGCTTGTTTACATACTTAACATTTAATAATTAGATTATTCGCTAGACTTTATAAAGTTAAGCTACGTATTTTAGAGAAAAACATAATGTTATATCTAATAAGAGTCTACTAAATTAAAATTAAAATTTTGTGTAAAATAAATTATAAACGATTGTCGCAACGTAGTTTAACTCAATTAAAGTAATAGTATGTCGTAATATTTTAAAAAGAGAAAAATGTACTTTAGCAAAGATTTTAAGAAATATATTGAAACACAAACTTGTAATAGCTACGTTACTTTAAGTATAATACTTTATTAGCTCTTCGCAATTCAAAGCTATTAAATAAACGTTATCGATAATAGCTATAAAGAGATCTTTAATATTGTGTCGTCAATTAAATAGCGCGATTTTTGCGCAAAATAAGCAAAAGATAAAGTTGTTGCAAACGATATATTTACTATTAGATATATTGTTGTATACAATATTACAATATATGTTTTACTAATTATAAATAAAATTAATTTGATTTGCAACAATTAATTCTTTTAGATCTTGTCTAATTTTGACTTTTTTATAAACTAGAATTGCACATTGTTTTTCTTAATTAAAATGTTTAATTTTTTTGCGTAATTAATAATAAAGATGCGTAAGAAGTTTTTATAAAGAGATCTTAATTAGAAATGCGTCTTTATATACTTTATAAAAGTTGCATTATTGTAACAATTTTACGATCTTTATATTTTTAATTAAATTTATTGTTAAATAATTTTCGCAAATATAATATTTTTATTTACAAAAAACAATTTTTTAATATCGATTGTGCACAAAGAATGTAATTAAATTATTTGTTAAATATATATTTAATTTATTTGTTATTAAAATTAACTAAAATTAGCTAATATATTTATTAAGTTTTTGTAGTATTGTTTATCGCTTATAATATAATATTAATATAGATAATTATTCTTAAAATAAATATTAAAAATAATTTGAAATATTATAGCAATCTTTATAGAATAATATAATTACACAAAAATTGATCGTAATTTTAGCGTCTATTTTAGAATATTTTTGAAAATCTTTTTTAAAGCAATTTTTTTAAAAGATAAAGTCAATTTGTAAGAAACAACAAGAGTAAAGTCTTTATTATAACAATACATTAAATTTTAAAACTTTTAAAACTTTTTATTGTTAAATTTTGTTAAAACAAAATTGTTATAATTTTTTAACATTAATGCTTTAAATCAAACATTCAAAGAATCTTCTTATAACGTTAAACTATTAACATTTCAATTCTTAATAATAAAAAAACGAAAACGTTCTATTAAATTGTTAACACTAAATTTTATTTATTGTTAAATAAATGTTATAAACAATAAATTTTAATTTAAAGTTATTTGCTTTAACATTAAACTTTGCTTTAAACAACTTAAATAAAAATTTATAAACTTTTTAAAAATAAGTATGTTAAATATATCGAACATTTTATTATTAATTTACGAATTATAATTTAGAATTTTAAAAATTAGTTTATTAAATATGTAATTTATATTAAAGAGATCAAAGTAATTTAAAAATTTCGAAATATTTAAAAATTAAATTTCGTTGTTTAAGAGCTTGATGTTATTAAAGAGTTTTTAGTTGTTTAAGTTGTTTTTTATTATATTTTATTCGAAAATGTACGACGTTAACAAGACGTCTTCGAATTATAATTTAATATTTTTTTTTCCGCTAAGTTTACGTAAAAAAAGAAAAAAGAGTTATTATTTAAAAAGAGTAACAATGCAATTTAAAACATCAATAAGAATCTTAAAAACAACAATATTATTAATAAAACAAAATCGAAATTTAAAGTAAATTTAAAGTAGTTATTAACGTAAAACGTAAATAAGAAGTCTTTTAACTAAAACTTAAAATCGACTTCTTTAACTTAATTTAAATAGAGTAAAAAATATAATTTTTGAGTTAACGTATAAAAGATTTAAGAAGTAATTAAGACTTAAGATATAAATAATTAATTAAAAGATAATAAAACAAACGTAACTTTATAATTAAATTTAAGTACAAACGTTAAAAGATAATTGCCAAAAAAAAAAAAAATCATTAAATTATGTAATGTCGTCGACTCTCTTAATAAAAATTATGTAAAAAAAAGAAAGAGTCTTAACAATAAATTTAAAAGTTGTAAATTTTTTATACTATTAAATACGCTAGCGTTTGACAAACTTATAATATTTATTATTTGTTTAAAATTGATTCACTCTTTATAAAGTTATTTACGTTTCGTAGATAATATATTATATTAAAAAGAATTAAAACTTAAGATTAATTTTTGTTTTTTATATCTTAAAGCATATAATAACAAAAATAATAATAAAGACTTTTAAACTTAATTTTTTTAAATATTTGCAATTAAATAATATTAACTTTATAAATCTTTTTTACAATTAAAACTTAAAAGTTTCTTAGCTTTTTTTTAAATATATAACGATTTTATACAATAGCGATTGATCAAATTATAAATCAAAGATATCTTGATATTTGTGCGAAGAAATTCGACTCTTTAAATTAGGTTTTTAAGATATGTAACGTCTATTAGTACAATTATTGCAATATTATGTTTATTACTGATCGATTTAAAAATTGTAAATAACGTTAAGTTTATTTGCGATTGCTTTATAAAAGCGCAAAGCTTTCTAATTAAAAAAAATTATTAAATACAAAAATAATTCTAGTTGTATTGTTAAATATATAAAGAAGATCGAAGACTTAAATATTGTTTATAGTTTTTAATATACAAATTCTTGCAATATAGATTTTTGAAAACAAGAAACTAATATATAAAAAGCAATAAAATAAATATAATAAAAATTAAGAACTTTTATAGCAATTAATTTTTCTCTTAACGTAATAATTTTTTGATTTTTATCTAGATTTAATATATCTAAAACGCTTAATTTTAACTTTTATTGCTACAAGTTTCGATATAATTATAGAAGATTTTACATCAAAAAAAGTTATTAAGATGTTAATAATTTGATTGTATTTGTTACAAAATGTTCTTTATTTTATGCGAGACTTAATTTGCAAGCTTTGTTGTGCAAAAGCTTTTAAAAAACAAGATATCAATTAGCGTATTATTTTAATAACGATTATCTAAGATATTTCTAATACTTGTTATTTATTTCAAAAATAAAAAACGTCACTTTATTTAACAAGAAGCTTTGCTATTTTGCTATCTTTAATTTTTATTGTTTGAAAAAGTTTAAAAGCGCTAGCGAAGTTCTTAAGTTACAATATTTATAAGTTAAAAATAACAATAATGCGAAGAAATTTATTAGATTTAATAACTCTTTGTTAATTTAGTTTTTATTTATTATGTTAATAACTTGCGATAAAATTAATATATCAATTTTAGTATACTAGTGTCTTTTACTCTATAAATTAATCTCTTATATATCTTTTATCTTGTATTATAAAAGCAAACTTTAATTAATTATCGCTATAATTAATTATTGCTATAATTGATTTTTGTCTTAATTAATTTTCGTTTTTAAAGTGTTATTTTATTTTAGATTCGCAATTAATTTGTAAAAATAAAATTCGTAATATTTAAACTTCGTATTGCACAAATTTTATTAAAAAGCGCAAAAAATAAATATTTTAGTTATATTATATAAGAGTGCAATGCAAACTTTAAGTAATAAAAAATAATAATATTGTATTTGCAATAAAGATATAAAATAATTAAAAAATTAAAAGAAATAAAAGAAATATTTGTTATTATTTTTATTTAAGTATTGCTTTCGCACTTAAGCTTTTATTTTATTTGTATAATTTTGTTTCTACAACAATTAATATTTAGCAAAACACAAAACATTAATTAAGTAAAAAAATACATAATGCTTTTTCGAAAATATAATTTATAATAATATAAAATAAGTCAATTTTATTTTATGTAACGCTACAAAGAATCTTAAGATTAATAGTATTTATTTAGCGTAACATTTAGCGCAATTTTTTATTTTAATAAAGATTTTTAAGATTTAAATCGACGAGATCGTAAAATCTAACATATAAAATATAAATAATAAAATAATATAAATTTGTTCGACGCTTATAAAACGAAATTAAATAAGTAATTAAACTTAAAAGTCGAAAAATTATAAATTTAACTAAAAGTAGATTTAATGCGTTTTAAACGCATTACGTCTAATTTTTTTAAAATAAAATATACAAATATATTTAAATAAAAATTGATTCGAAATTACAACAAAGTACTTAGATAACAAACAATTTTTAACGTAGATTTTAAAATAAAATTGTAGCTTAATTAAAATTGTTTGTTATTGTTTATTTTAGTTTACTTAAAGTAGCATTGTTTTTTTTGTTATTATTATTATAAAGCTTTTAGTAGAAATTTTATAAAAGCGCGCTTCTTTAGACATACTAAGCGCGCTTTTTTTCTTTAATCTTTTTATGCTTATGTACGAGATAAAATTAATATCTAACAACATTAACAAAAGATCTAATTCTTTTATAAAACGTGCATATTAGTTTTGATCTCTTAGAATTGCTATAAATTAATATTGATTATAATATTATATTAATTAAATCGATATTTATCGTTAACGCTTCGAAAGATAACAACAATTTAATTTCGAAAATTTTATAAAAATGTTAATAAGATCTTCGAATAATCTCTAATATTAATAATTTTTTAGTTTGACAAAGAACTTATAGCTATATAACGTAAATCTTAACAATAATTAACGCGACATACTAAAAAAAAATTAGTAATCACTTTATTAATAATTTGAATTTAACAAATTTGTATTAGATATAACGAAAAATGCTTATTATACTTCTTAAAAATTGATCGATTTTATTAACGCTAGAATTTTGTTCGTCAATAATATGTTTTTCGATTTTAATTAACGTTGATAAGCTTGTAGCAAAAATAAATAATACAATTGTTATAATAATAAAAATAAAAAGCGTTTATTAATTTATAAAATTCGCAATTAAAAAAGTTGTCGAATTATATATTATTGCGTAATTATTAACTTTTGTCGAATTATATAGTTGCACGCATTAAAAAAATCAAATAATTTAAAAAAGAATAAAATAAATGCACAATTAATATTAAAGAACATTTTTTAGTTAAAAATATTTTAAAAAGCGTAAACAAACTTAAGTTATTTCAATTTATTAAATATAATACGCAAATATCTTTATAAGCGCTTTTAACATCTCATAAAACTAGTAGTTTGCTATAGTGTAAATCGAATTTTTTTTGCTAACAACAATTATTTAATTTAGCGTCTTTTTTGCAATCTTTTCTTTTAAGTTTTAAATCGTTTTATTTTATATATTAGAAGCAATTTTGTTAAACGAATTTTATTAATTTTATTAAATATATAAACAAAGAGTTTACGTCTTATCGCTTAAAACTTATTTTTATATCTTTTTTTCATTAATAACGTTGCACAAGTTAAAACGATAAATTAATAAAATTGTTTTAAAGAATTGTTAACGATAATCTTAAATTGCTTTATTTCGTATATTAGCAACAATTTTATTAAACGAATTTTATTAATTTTGTCAAATACTTAAACGAAAAGCCTTTGTTTTTTTGTACAAGACTTATTATTTTTGCGTCTTTTTTTTGTTAACGATATTATATAAGTTGAAACGATAAAATAATGTTGTTGCTTTAAAAGAATAATTGCGATACTATATTTAAATAAAATTAATACTTTAATTTGTAAAGAAGTTGTTGTTATAACAATTATAATTTATCTTTAATATATTAAGATTTAATTAAAAGCATTTATATATTATGTAACAAATTTCGTAAAAAGTTAATCGCTTTTTACGTTATAATAATCTTAATAATAATAACTTAGATTGCTAGCATTAACGAACAATTTATAACATAATTTGTTTATTTTTAATTAAATAACTTTATATTAATATTTTTCTAAATGTTTTTTTGTTTTCGAAGAACAGAACATAGCGTAAATTGTTCTAAAAAATCGTTAAAAATTAGTAGTATTTTTAAAATTAATTTTTAACTTTAAGAGACTACAATTAATAACAAAAGAGTCTAATTGTTTTAAGTAAATAATCTCTTTATATTTGTTTTAAGTTTAACAAGTTTTATTAAGTACAAAAATTCGAAGAATTTTAATATTATTTTTACAACTCTTTATAATGTAAGAAACTCTCGCAAGAATTTCGAATATACAACAATAATCTAAGTTATAAATCGTATTTAAATATAAAAATTTAATAATATCTTTAAATAATATTATGCTTACAAAGAACAATATAAGATATCGAATATTATCGCATTTAGATTCTACATTAACATTTAATAAAATAAAGAACAAACAAAGTTGTTACTAAATATAGATATTATTTTGTTATATTTTAAAATTAGAAATTAAGATATGCGAAATTTATTGCTAATTTCTTAAAACAAACTTGAAATAAGTCTAAAATATTATTGTTACATTATACAATATACATAGTATAAACAAAAGCAAAGATTATTATTTAACAAATTATTAATTGATCGCATAATTAAAAACAAACGTCGAGAAAATACTTAAATACAATTAATATTATTTATGTTAAGCAAAGCGCAATTAAATGTATAAATGTAAGATTGTTTATTAATTTCTTAACAATTGTCTTTTTAAATATTAAATTTCGATTGCATTTAATTAAGTTTTATGCTATTAAAAATACAATATAAAAATAAAAGAATAAGATTATTTTAAATTAAAATAAACTTTTATCGAAAACTAATATTATAGATTTGTTAAGCTAAAAAGATTGTAATGTTTGTCAAAACGTTAATTAAATAAATTTCTTTATAATTTTAAGTTCGCAATTTCTTTTTTTAAAAACTATATTAACAAAGAAATTATTAAAAACATTTTAACTATTATTGTAAATTAACGATTCAATATTTTAAGCTTGTTATTTATGCGAATTTAAAATAGATTTTGACGTTAATTGCAACAACAAATATAGCAAGAAATTTCTACTTAAACTTCGAGATAATTATCTTAATAAAAGAGCAAAACTTGTTGTTAAAAAAGCAATTTGTATATTTTTTATTAAAATAAAAATAGTTGTTATCGTTAACAATTATAATATAATCGCAAAATAGTTCTTTATTATTTAAACAATGTTTGTAACTTTATTTTATAACATTTTCGATCAAATAATTCGCAATTGTTTCGAAATAAATTAATTTTTAGATTTGCAAATTTTAAAGATTTTAAGATTTGCAAACTTTTAAAAAATAATATTTAAATAATTTACAATATAGTTAAAGCAACAATAAATTAATTATTATTATTTGCTTAAAAGCTTATTTAAGACAAAGACTCTACAAAGTATTCTTTTTAATAAAATAAATTTTCGTTAATAATTTTTTGTTGCGCTAGTTTTTAATTTTGTTGTCGAATTTTATTTGAACATTCTTTAGCGTCTTTAAATTCTAAATCGTTCGCATAACGTTATATAATTTAATTGCATTTTTAAAGATTTTTAAAAAAATTTAAAAGAGAGTCTAAAAAGTATAAATTAATAAACGTTGTTTTAAATTAAAACGTTTATTTTAATTTATACGCAAAACTTTTTTTTATAAATTATGTATAAAAAATAAAGTTCTTTAGACTTTTATAATTTGTAACAAATTAAATCTTTAGACAATTAATTAATTAAATCAAAATATAAAATAAAGAATATACAAATATATATTGTAATATATAACGCAATTTGCGCAACAACTAAAGACACACTTATTATTAATACTCTTAATTGAAATTTCGATACTAGAGCAAAAACAACAATCTTTAATCTTTATTAATACAAGAAAATTAATAATATTAGCAATTATAGTTTGTTTACGAAAGCGTTTAACGAGATCTTTTGTTTTTGCTTTGTTGTTTAATTAACGTTTTTAATTAATTTTCGATTCTAAACTCTTTGTAGAGTTTTGTGTAATATAATTTTTCTAACAATGTTATTGTTATTATTTATTGTAGAATTGTAAAATTTAACTTTCTTAAATTAACTAAACTTGCGAATGTTGTTTAATTAAAAGATATTTATATATACGTTAACTTCATACAATTCGTATTTTTAAAATTCGTTCTTTTGAAATTCGATTTTAAAGAATTAAGAATTAATAATAATAATAATTTAGTTTATACAATAAATAAAAAATCAAAAAAGTCAATAAAAGAATTAATAAGTTTTTAAAGTATTAATTGCAAAAATAATGCAATAATTTAATAATAAAGAATGCAAAAGCGAATATAAACATAGAAAACTAATTTAAAAAACTTTCTTTAAAAAAGATTTATAAATTGTAATTTTTAAAGCTTTAAATATAACAATTTAAACAATATATTTTTGCAAAGTTGCTAAATTAAGTTTTACTATTTTTTTTAATTTGTTTTGATTAACAATCTTTAATTGTTTTTTTAGTTATTTTAAATAAAGTAATTAATAATAATTCTTTTACGAATTTAATTAAATTTTATAACATAATGTAAAACATTTCAAATAAGAAAACTTTAAAAATCTTAAATTAAAGCAGCAATTCGCTATTGTATTTGCAATCTTAAATAAATTATTTAAACAAATTGTTTATTAATTAATTTAGAAGCTAAGAATTTAGTATTAATAACGAAAAAATTAATATGCGAAACAAATACAAAATATTATGCTTTTAACATTTTTTCGTTCTAATTTATATCTCTTTTAAAATATATTAATATCGCTAAATTTTATGCTAATAGCTAGAAGACTACTAGTTTAAATAAAGATCTAACTATAGATTTATTTAATGTTTTTTAAGAAATTAATTTATTTTGTTTATTAAAAATTAAATATTAAAACAACGATTATCTTAGATTAGTTAACTCTATTTTTAAATAAATAAATAAATAAATCAAAACTTATCTTAAGCTTAATTGTTAAATAGATAAATTTAAAATATTCGCAAATGCAATAGCAAAAATTAAAGAAATCGAAAATCTTTTTAAACAAAAGTTTTTTTTATTTTTATAATTTTTATTAAAAGTTATTCTTTTTTTTTGTATTAAATTATAAACGTCTTAAAGAGTTTTATTTTTTAATATTATATTTAACATTTTTAAAATATATTGTATTAAACAAAATAACAACAATTCTTTTAACAAAAAAGAATCTTTTATTATTATTAATAACAATTTGTTGTTAAAAAGATCTTTTTGCATCGTTAACAACAATTTATCGCCTAAAACACTTAACGTTATTAATTGATTAAAACTCTAAAATTTACAAATTTTAAATAAGAAAAACGATGCTAACATAATAAACTTGTTTTTTTTGTTATTTTTAATAAAGTGTTATACATCTAGCTAGTAGATTGTTTTACTTAACAAGTTTTACTTGACAAGTTGCGCTAGTCTTTAAGAGAACTAGCTCGACGAGTAAAGATAGATTTGCGCATAGCTAGATAGATAATTAATTCAACTATTTATTACAACTTGTCTAGTATTTGCTTTGTTTGTTTCTTGTTTTGCTTTTATAATAAATAATAGCTTTAATCAATATATAAAGTACTTCTTTATTGCTAGTTTATTGTACTAGTTGATCGACAAACTATATTAATTATTTTGTTCTTTGTTCAATTCGATATATTAATTTATTAATTATTTGAATTACTTGTTAAGCAAATCTTTGTATTAAAGACAATTTACTCTTATTTAATATTTATTAAGTTACGCAATTGATTTGTAAAGCAAATTGTTAAGCTACGCAATTAACTTGCAAAGCAACTTGTTAATATTAGCTAACTTATTTATTCTCTAACTTATTTGTAGATTTTACTCAAATCTTGTATTTATTAAATATGCAATATTTATCTTTTATTAACTTTTGTCTTAAGCTAACTTTATATACAAAGAAGGAAATATTTATATTAGCTTATTAATTTCTTGTTTTTCTATCTATTAATTATTAATATTTAGTTTATCTTTTACTTTTTACTTAACAAGTTGTTGTTAAGATTGTTAAACAAGCTTTTTACTTTTTTTTATTTCTTGTTTAATTAACTTGCAAACGTAGAACTTATTTAATACAAAATTTTTGTATTTAATTTGCAAAGTAAATTACTAACAAGTCTTTTTTTAAACAAATTGTTAAAAGATTCGAGACAACTATTTAAGATCTCAAATTATCGAAGATTTAACTTAACAAATATATTAATTTTATTGTTTAATTAACTTTCGAAGACTTGTTAACAATCTCGAAATTCTTAAATAAGTACAAGAATTCTAAGTTTATTGTTTTAGTTTTTTCTATTAAATCAATCAATCTAATTGTTATTATTTTATTAGATAGCTTGTATTCAAGTAATTTATCTTTTTTTGTCAAATTAATCGATTTAATTGCTATCAATCTACGAGATAGCTTGTATTTGTATAATTAGTCTATTATAAGCAATAAGTTTTACAATTAATCTAAAAATCTAAACAACAACTTTCTTAACAAATCGACAAATTATTTCAAATTAAATACTTGTTATTAAGCATTCTTTGTTTTATATAGAGATTGCAACAATTACAATAAAGTAATAGATTTATTTAGTAATTTTTTTAAAACTTGTAGACAACAAGAATTTGCGTTTGTTTGCGAGAACAACTTGTTATATATAAAAGTATTAAATTATATTAAAATAATAGAAGAAATTATGTTAATAAAGCAAGTCGACGCTTTTAAGATTGCAATTATTAAATAGACTCTTTTTTTAAATATACAAAGTTATCTTGTTTTTAATATTTAAAATATATTTATTGTTTAAGATTTACAAAGTTAGCTTGCTTTACTTATTTAGAATTTCTTTACTTAGTTTTTTACTTATTAGATATCGAACAAGCAATACAATGTTAATTAGACTCTTTCTAGTTATTAAATATCGAACAAGCAACACAACTTTAAATAGACTAATCTCGCTTAATAGATATCGAACGATTAGTATAACTTTAATTAAAACGCTTTAAACAATTAGATATTATTTGCGTTTAAATACTTAATTAGTTTTGTTACTTATTTATATATTTATAGCAATATTGTTTATAGTTAACCAAGTTAGTCGAGAGATTTAAAAACTTGTTAAGAAGACTAAGCATTTATGTCTCAAATAATAAAGCAATTGCGTAAGTTAATATGTCGAAAAATTTAATAGTTCGATCAAATTGACAAGAATTCTTAAAGACGTTGTTATTTAAATAGAAGCAATAATTAAGATAACTTAATTACTTTAATTAATTGCTTTAAAACAACAAATTTAGAATTTTTTTATTTAGATATTTTAAAGAGCTATAAATTAAATAATATTATCTTCGCAAATAAAGAGACAATCTATTAAGAAATCTTTATATTTGTTGAGCGAATAAAGAATTATATTTATATAATCGACGAATTTGCAATAAAGGAAAATCTATTGTTGTGTTTTTGTAATATTGTTATAATTTAGTATTTAAAGAAGATTAAAGAGTTTAAGCGCAAAACATTTAGAAGTCTTTTATTTATTAACTTTATCGACAAACTAAAGATGTAATTTAAAATAAAAATTAACAAAGTTTTTAATAAGCTTATTTCGAAGATCTTTACAATTAAGAATGCGTAAAATAATTGTAAAACAAGCGATTTTTTTTAGAATATTATTTTATATTCTTAATTAATTGATATCTCTAATCTATAAAATTAATTTATATAGATCTAGAATTAGCTTAATCTAGAGCTATGTTTAATAATTATTATGTCAATAGCTTATACAATTGTTTAAAATTTTATTAAAAAGTTAGATGCAAAGAAAAAGCTATAGAAAACAATAATAAATATTTGTCGATTATTAACTTAAAATTGCAATTATACTTAAAAGTTTAAGAAATGCAACAACAATCTTAGAAATAACAATTAATAGTAGTAGACTTGTTAATTATTTATGTCTTATTAGCTACGCTTTTTTTATGCTTTGCGTTCTACTTACTTTAATCTATATTAATTGCTTATAAACTACTACATTTGTTTATCTTTGCAAAATGTATTTAATTTTATTAATTAATATTGTTTTGTTATATTGCTATCTTTTTTCTTTAAATGTTTTGCTATTATTGTTGTTAACGTCGAGACGCAATCGAATAGCGAAAACAAATGTTTTTTTTTAAAGCAAGTAATTGTTGTATCAAAAGTAGAGATTAACAAAATTATAATAATTATCGATTTTAAGAATACTAGCTATTCTATTAATTGTCGATATATTAGTAGTTATCTTACTAGCACGCTAAATATTAATTTTTTGTTTTGTTGTTATATTAATTAGTCGTTGTATTAACTTATTATATAGATTTTTTATTATATAATAATTTGTATTATTCGATCTAGTTTTACGATATTTTTGTGTACTACTTAGAAATTTCGTAGAACGATGTCTATTATGTTAAAGAAAATTATTAGAAAGAGATTTTATTAAGAGAATAACGCAAGAACTTGTTAATAATTGTTGATGTTTTTTATGTTAATTTGGAGATAGAACTTCTATTATTTAAACAACTTATTTGTATAAAATGTTATTGTGTTTTTTAGTCGACTAACAAGCTTTTTCGATATATTGAGAAAAGATACGATTTTGAATGTTAAATAAGATAAGTGTTTGTCAAGATCTTTTACGTCGACAAAGCGATAATAAAATAAAATAAAATAATTAATAATTTAAAATTAATTAAGTTAGATATTAAAGCGATAATCGATATAGACTTGATTTTTTGTTTATATTATTACGTTATTATTTTGTTGAAATTTGTTTAACAAAATTTGTTGTATATTATATGTGTAAATATTAAATATATTATAACTTTTATCGATTGCAAGTTTCTTAAGAATTTTGTATTAAATTTTTTTATTAAGAAGATACAAGCATTTATCTTTGTGCGCAATATTAATATTGCGAGATATTTAATCGATAACTATTTTGTATTAAATATATATATTAAAGATTATATATATAATAGAGAGTTTATTGCGTACATTTGTTAAAAAATATATATTGTCGATAATTTTAAAATTAAACTATTACTTAATATAAATTTTATAACTTTTGAACGAATAATTCTTAATCTCGATATCAAAAAGTTTACTTTAAATAGTTGTCGAAAATTAACAACTAATTTTAATATTATAGTACAAAATAATATTAAAATTTGTTAAGTTTTAAAATTAAAATACAAAATAGTTGTTAACGCAAATAATATTGTTAAAGTATTTGTTCGAATTAATTAGTCTTTATTAGATTGTGATTTTCTATTTAAGTTAAATTTTATCGACGCTTATGCATATATAGTAAATGTCTTATTATCGACAATTTATATACGTAATAAGAGTTTTTTGTTAATTATTGTTTATAAGTTAACGAATTTTAATTGTCTAATTGAGTTTAAAGAGCAAGACTACTATTAAATTAGCTTTGATAAGCATAATTAAGTTGTTAAGAATAATATAAAAGTAGAAATATTATCGAACAAGTATTAAATAATTCTATCTAACAGTATATATATTTGTAACTTATCGATTAAGATAGTTAAGCTTTGTATTTTTGTTAGTAAATTTTTTTTTTTAAAAGAACAATAATAGAATTGTTAAATTAGCAAAAGACAATTAAATAATTGTTTTACTAAATAACGATTAGAACTTTACAACAACTTTTAGAATAATACAAGATAGAAAAGTAGTTAATAAGAAATTCGACAAGCTTTATTAGCAAAAAAAGATAAAGTAATTTACGCAATTAACTTTTTTTAATTTCTCGATTTTTGCTATTTGATGTATAATTAATAACTTTAATAATTAGTTTGCTAGAAAGCATTAAGTAATTACAAATATTAAAAATCTAAACAAACTTATTATTATTAATAATTACTTAATACTTATGTAGAGTAGTATTATAGCGCAATTGAAGAGTTGCAATTATATAAATTTAATAAATAATCTTGCTTTTTTTTTCTAGTTTATAATAGTCGAATAAGATTGTTATAAGTTTTTGTTTATTATTTATCGAAACAAGAAACAACTTAATATTGCTATTATAAGATTTAAAAACTTCTCGACTTATATATAACAAATAATAAATAAACAACTATAACTTCTATACGAATTCTACAAGATATATATTGATAATATTGTTATTTTCTCTAATTTTTTTATAAATTATTTCGATTATTTACAAAATCTCTTTATTAAGTTTGTTAAGCTTTAAATTATACTAAGTTCTACAAAAATCTATTTTAACTATTTTAGTATTACTTTGTTCGAACAAAAGATTAATATTTTTGGCTTATTTATTATTAAAAAATAGATTGTTGCAATTAAGATTATTTAATTTTTTAAATTTTTTAGAGCGTTGAAAATGTATCTAGATCTTGTTAATTATTAATGCGACAAAATTGTTTAATATATATAATGCGTTAACTTGTTGCAACAAGAGAAGACGCAATTGTTTAAAAATTTGTTTGCGCAAAACAATTAAAAGTGTAAGATATATTTTCGAAATATTTCTATTAAGCAATTACTAGACTTGTTAAGCTTTTTCTATTAACTCTAGCGTGTTTTTACAATGTCGATTTTTATTTATCTATTTCGATGCTAATTGTTGTTTATTTGTAAGACTCGACACAATAAAGAAACAAGAATACAAGATTAAGATCTATTATATTAAAGACAATTTTGTCGACAATAATTTTCGAAAATTTAAAATTTAATATGTATTGTTTTTGTTTAAAATATTAAGTATTGTCGAGTCTTACTATTAATTGACAAAATTAAAGATTGCTTGCTTAGTTTAAACGATTAGAAAAATACAATATTTAATTAAGATTTTCAAGTAGTTAATTATTGTTTATATAGATTACTTAGCTATGCTTAATATTGTTAAGCAAACAATCTTGTTGTTATTTGTTATAAACAAGTTTAATTTTAGACTTATATATATATTGTAGTATCTTTTGTAGTTTAGTCTTGACATTTAATACAAAATAAATTGTCTAAATATAATACTTAACACTCTATTTTAATTGTTAATATTAATTGATAGGAAAAGAGCAAATAAGATTAGAGAGTTTAACAAAGTTAATACTTTTGTATTTAAGATTAAAGTCTTAAAAATAAATAAATTTATTAAGCAAATTTTTAAGAAAAAGAAAAATCTAATTGCATAAACAATTTTCGATAGAGCAATATTCTTTTATGTCTACTTAATAGAAATAAGCGTTAATTTCAAAAAACAATTGTTCGACGTCTATATTAAATTTGTTAAGTAGATAAAAATTATAAATATTGTTTAGAAGTCTATTATGTTGTCAAATATACAATTCTTTGTAAAAGATAAGTTGCTATACTATACAAACTATGTTAATTAAAAAGACTTTATCTATTAAAGAAGTTTAAGAAAGAGATTTTTACTTAAGTATATAACAAAAATTATTATATTAATTGTACTTGTTTATATAAGATAATTTTTATTAATTTTTTCTTTTGCAAGTTAAGTAATTGTTTACAACATTATATAATATATTGTTAAAAGTACAATCTTTGTCAAATAAAGTATTATTAATTGTACAATATTTTAAATTTTATTACTAGTTTTTTAATGCTCTTTTATATAATAAGCTTCGATTTTATATTAACTCTATTAAAGAAGCAAAATATAAACGTTGTACTTATTGCGATATATAAGTTTTTCAAAAAAGTAATAATTATAGTTAATAAAAACACGTATAATGTTAAGAACTAAATTAATATAATAATAAATAAATTTGCAAACTAAGAAATATCGAAGACTTTTATATACAATTGTAATAGAAAGTTTTTGTTTAAGTTCTAGTGTATTGTATTTAAGAAACTTGACGTTAACTTTTTAATCTTTGTTGTATATTATTTTTAAATTAATAATTAAAGCAAAAGAACTAATTAAACAATAGAGTTTGTTTTTTGTTACGCAATAGTAAACAATCTTGAACTTAATTAAATGTTTTTTCTCTTAATTCTTCGAACACAATTAAATAATTTATCTAATTTCTTTATTAATTTTTTGTCGAATAAAATAATTATAAAATTTAAAATTTAAAACTTTTTAATTCTTTTTAAATTCAACAAACAAAGAGAGAATTAACTTGAAAGAAAGTTAATAAATGCAATAGAGATTAAGATTGCAATTGTTTAAGTCAATATAATAGCAAAGAATCTCTACAATAGATATTATTAACTTTTGATTTTTTAAGTAAACAATTAAGTTTTTTTTTGCTTGTACAAAAGTTATAGTTTGTCTTTTATAAAGTTAACGAAATTAATTATTTAGCAAGTTAAATTTTTTACAATTTTCGAACAAAAAGATAATCTAGTTTATAAACTTAACTTGTTTGTCAATTAAAAGATTTATTTAGTTATTTTTATTATTAATCTAGAGTCGATTTTTAGAGAAGACAATTTTTACAATTGTTTATAATTTGATTATTTTAAATTAATTATAAAATTTAATAACAAATAATATATCTACAAAGTTGAATTTCTTGTTAATTATTAACTTTGATGTTACAATTGCAAGAAATCTATTTTAAAATATTTAATTTGTTAAAAAAATTATAGACTCGAGTTCGATTATTAGTACAACAAGAATTTGCTAAACAAAATTAAAAATCTTGTTAAAAAATACAAAACAAAGTATAATATTTTTATTAATAATATTATACGACGTTTCGATCAATCTAGAGAGTTTATTTCAATAAAAAACTTAATCGAAGAAATTATATCTACAATATTGTAGCACTTTTTAATTAATAAAGTTAAGAAAATCTTACAACAAGATTAAAGTTGTTCTCGAAAATTATAAGACAAATATTTTTGTTAAGTTAAGACATTAAATAAGCTAGCTATTATTAATTGAACAACTTTTAACTTTATTAGTATAGTTTAAATCAAGATTTATAACAAGCTATTGTGCTAAAACTTTTAATTTTTTGAGCAATACTAGATAAACAATTCTTGCAACATTATATTAGTAGTAACACAAAATATAAATAGTAATTAATATTTTTATTAATGCACTAATAAAATTAGATAACAAAATTCTATTTACTAAATACGTAATTTCAAATATTATTAATATTTACTTAATAATCTCTTCTTTAAGATTAACAACTTATTTAATTTTACAACTTAATAGATTGCGAAAATTTATTACTTGTTTGCGCGTTATCTATTATCTTTATTGATTGTTTAATTAGCTAAGTGTTATATTGTTATTATAAGACTTCTTAAGTTTATTAATGTATCTATAATTGCTACTTAGAAAGTTGTAGTAACTTATTAAGTTAAAAAGTATAAACAACAATTTGTTATTTAAAAGAGTACAACAATTAAAGAAGTTAAAAAGTAGATTATTTTTATTAATTTTAAGCAAAAAGATATCGAACACAAAATTATTAAAAACAAGAACAACAAAAATTAAAATAGTAACAATAGCAAAAATTTGTTTAACTATAATTATTTAAACGTCTAAGCTTTTTTAATATTTGTTAAAAACAAAATTAAGAATTGCAACAATTTTCTTATTATTAAAATATACGCTTGCTACATTTTTTTAAAAGAATTGAAATTTTTTATTTTTAAAAGTAAAGTATTTAAGATAACAATTAAAGACAATTATTTAGCTTTAAATTAATTTAAGTTTAACGTCAAACTTATTAAGTTAATTAACAACAATAACAAAACAACTTAATCTTAGACTTTTATTGCGTTAATTAATTTTAATATTGCTTGCGTAGTTCTTGTTAAAATTAAAATTAATAAAAGAGATCGATTATAATTAGCAATCTTCGATATTAATAACAATTTACAAATATTTTGCAAATTACTTGATATTTTTGCGATTATAAAATATAAAGAATTGTTTTATATATTAATTTATAAGCAAAAATATCGACTATATAACAAAGAGATTAACATTATATTTATTGTATTAAATATTAGCTATTATACAATAGAGATCAACAATGTAGTTATAAATCTAATAAAAAACAAGATCTATATAATAACAAAATTTGTATTAATCTTATTTATAATCAAAAAGTTTCTATAGATTTATGCGCAAAATATTGTAGATCAAATAAGTTTAATAAGCTACAACAATCTCTATATTATCTTTGTTTGTATTAAGTTTGTCGAATTTAAATTTAAAGCTATTAAGAGTAGATCTTAACTTAATAAGATTATTAATTTAATTAAACGAAAGCTACGAAAAGTACTTAACGCATTTATACTAATTAAAATATATGCGAGAAAGAAGATAGCGCGTATTTTTAACTTTAATTACAAATTAATTAAGTATTACAAATTTGTTGATCTATTTAATAACAAAATTAAGATTAATTGTTTTAATAGATTAGCGCGTATAGGTTTGCAAGACAATATAAAGAATAACAAGTTTTCTTCGAAACAAAAAGTAAATATTTTTTTAATAAATAACAAAGAGAGACTACGAAAGCAAATCTTTGTTTTGTTGTTCTTTTTGCATAGTATATTAATAAACAATATAAAAACTACAATTTCTACTTGCTTTAATTCTATAAAAATTAAGACTATAAAAATCTTTAAAATTATTAATATTTTAATCGACAAATTATACAACAAGTCTTAAGAAATTAATACAAGATTTAAAGTTATTGCAATAAATGCTTTAATAATATAGAACAATAGTATTATAAAAATATACAAAGATATTGTTCTAAATAGAATTACTAAATTTGTTTAAAAATTGTTACATTTGCTAGCTTCGATTCTTAGAAGCAAGCAAATTATATAAAGTAATATATATTTTATTAATTAATATATGCACAACGCGTATACTAAAGTCTTCGAAAAGATTTATTGAAGACGATTTTTTAAGTTCTACAATTTACTAACTATTATAGAGAATTAAATTGTCGCATTTATTGAATACAATAAAAGAAAAATTAAGAAGAATAAGAATACGAGTAATAATAGCAATACGAGAATAAGTTGTTTGTTGTTCAAAAAATTACAATATATAATTAGATAAGTATTTGTTAATAGATAAGTCGATCTTGCTTTAGTTGTTGTTTGATCGATATATTACTATAGATTAACTCGATATCGATAAATAATAAATGGGTCGACTAATTTGTAAATAGATTAAGAATTAAGGATTTAAAGATTGATTGTTTTTTTTTCTTTTATCTTTGCGACTTGCTCTAGTTGTCTTATAGACGTATTATTATAGATTTGCTCGACAAGCGTTTCTATTAATTAGGCTGACCGTTCGGGTCGGTTTTTTCCCAAAATCTATAACTCGACCCGAAAATTATACCTAATTAGGCCAAGTTTTAACCTAATATAGTTAGTATTTTCATAATTTATGCAATTCAATTCCAATCGTTGGAACCGAACGATCATGGCAGTCTATTGTTAATTATTATCGATAAGAGTGTTGTCTTCTTTTTTCGAGAGAGATATTTGTTATATATCTAGTTAGCAGGTTGCTTTATTCGACGAGTTTTACTCGACAAGTTGCGCTAGTCTCTAAGAGAACTAGCTCGACGAGTAAAGATAGATTTGCGCATAGCTAGATAGATAATTAATTCAACTATCTATTACAACTTGTCTAGTGTTTGCTTTGTCTATTTCTTGTCTTGCTTTTATAATATAAAGCTTGCGCTTCGAAATCGACGACAATATTATTGTCTTTAACGTCTATAATAAGATTTAAGAAAATAGCGTCTTACATATATCGAAATTCTTTAATTTCGTAGTACAAAATAATATAGTATTTGTGTTATATTGCAAAAATTGCTTGCAACAATAATTTTAATAACGAAAAAAACTTTATCTTGTTTAAGTTTTTGCACAAAAGCGATATTGTAAATATTTTTGCTAATATTAAATTTAACAATAAGAAAAGCGTTGCGACTAATGTTAAGTCTAATAATAAAAAGAGCGTTGCGACTAATATTGTGTTTAATAATAAAAAGAGCATTGCAATTAACGTTAAGTTTAACAAAAAAAAAACGTATTGTTTTTATTTATAGAAAAGCGATATCTAAGATTGTTAGCACAATTTCGAGAGAATTTTAACTCTTCTACATTATCTTATAGATTAAACAACATTTTCAATATATCTATAACGAAGAAACTATAAATCAACGAGTTAAATATTGCCAAATTGAACAACTTGACAAAATAAACTAATTATCGCGAAATTAAGATTAGATACTATGAGGACAAACGTTCTAGACTATAGGAAGCTTATTATGAGATTAATGCGAAACTAGAGAGGATAACAAACAATATACGAAAAGTAAATAGCAAATTAGATAGCAAGTAGATTAAAATCAACAAGTATTAATATTAAGAACTCGTTCTTATTAAGTTAATAAAGCGAAAATTGCAAAAAATGTTAAACTAGTTAGACAAAAAAGAAAGAAAAAGAGCTAAAATAAATGTAAACTCTATAGACGCCTTCTTAACATCTTTTTTCTTTAACTTTATTACAAATAAATTTTATTTTAGTTTAGCGTTGTCTATTTAAATGTTATTAAGAATTGTTTGTCTTTATTACTTGTTTTAAGTTTATATTTTTAAGATTAATTTAATGCGTTAAAGTTTCTCGCGTATTTAACATTATAGTTGAAGAAACTAAACTAAAATGTTTGACAAATGTAAAAGATAACTTAATTGTTAAAGATTATATTAATTGTAAATCAAAGAATTTAATACAATTAAAACAAGTTTAAAGTTTATTGATATTTGCTTCTTAAAATGTTTGTTTTTCTATAATATATTATTAGACTTTCTTAATTACTTAGAGTTTTCTAGAGTTTAAAAAAAAATTGATTATAAAATTAATTGTATTTTAATACTTATTATATTATGTGCTCTTATAAAGAATTAAATTAAATGCTATATTGTATTTGTCAAATTAGCGTATATTGCAATCGTTTAACTTAATTGTTCTATACAAATTATATTACTTAAAATTACAAAAATCTATTATAATTAAGTAATTGTTTGCTTGTAAAGCAATTTGTAGTTGTTATTTAAATTTGTTAAACAATAATCGAAACAATTAGAACAAACTTTCTTAAAAATTATTAAATTATTTTAACAATAATATTAAACATATTAAAGATGTTTTGAAAGAATTAGAGAACTATATTTGCAAATAATAATAATGTTTACTTTAGCTTTATATATTTTGTAGATTATATTTTTAAGTTGAGCAACTTAAGCATATATTGCAAATGTTAAGATCAAATAACAAAACGCTAAATCTAATTAGACAACTAGATACGAAGTACGTTAAGATAAATTTAATTTACTGAGAATTGCAAAAGATAATTTTCAAATAAAATATTAAGCTAAGAATATATTTAAAATTTAATGCGAAACTTTATATAATACAAATTCGAAAAAATATTAGAAATACTAAATAAAGAATTATATTATTTTAAATCTTTTTAATATAATAAAAACGTTTATGTTTAAGAAAACAAAATATATAAATTAATAAATATATTAAATACAATAAATATTAGCATCTTAATTCTTATTAAAAGTAGCAAAATTATTGTATATATTAAGATTTTTATTTATTTATTTGCAAAGTATTCGTAGTTTTTTGTTGATTTACAAGAAATTTTAATTAATATTTAATATTAAAGACAATATTAACTTATTAAGTCTTTGTTTGTTATAATAAAGTTCTTAATTTCGAATTGTTTTAATATTTTTATTTTGCTTTTTTTATATTAATAATTTTACAAGATTGTTACAAATTGACAAAAAATTAATAGCAAATCAACTTTCTTTAATACGTATATTAATACGTAATAATTTTGTAAATTTTAATTAATCTAAAAGACAATTGTTAATATTGCGTAATATAGTTAGAAAAAATAAAATTTGTTATTTAGATTTAAGTTATTTATATTAATCTTTGTAATTAAATATAATATTATTAATTTAACTTTATTAAATAACGTAACATAAACTAATTTACTAAGATAAGAAATATAATTCGCATTTGTTTTTAATGAAAAAACTAATTAATTATTATAACTTTTTTTCGATTTAACAAATTTGCAATTACGTTAATATAACAATAGTTTTTCTCTAATTAAGATGTCGAAGTTAAAGTTATTAAATATAGACGCTTTTTATTTATTGTTAATAATAAGTTTTACTTTTAATATTAACTTAGAATTGTTAATTATAAAAATAGAATCGACAATATTATATTTATGTTCAAGATTTTTTTGACACATTTAATAGCGCTTTAGAATAAAAACTAATTGCGAAAAATTTAGTAATTAATTATTAAATAAATATATTATTTATTTAATGTTTAAAATAATACTTGTAAATATTGCACAAATAATTTATAATTTTCTTTTTTTTGATTTTAAAACAATCGAACTTAATAGTATTTTTAATACTCTTATATAAGTATTGCTATTTTTGAGTAATATCTATTAAATATTGATTTTTTTTTAATAATAATGTTATTTTTAGTGTATTTGTTTTTTAATATATTTGTTTCTTAATTAATATTAATTTTATAATAATATATTGCAACAAAATAAATAAAATTAACAAAAAATACAAAAATTTATTAAAATATCTTAATAATACAATAAGCTATATTTCGAATTATAAAACAATTTTTTTTTTAATAATAAGTTTTTTATTTAAGTTTTTTCTTGTTTTCGAAATATTAAAAGAAAAATTTTATTGTTTGTTTTAAATGTTATTTGATTTTATATTTTTTAAATATATTATTTTATATTAGAAAGCAAAGTTAATATATATCGAAACATTTAAATAAATTAATTATTTTTAAACAATATTTTAACTTAATAATGTAACGATTTTAAGTAGTTGTTACTTAGCGAAAACTAACTTATAAAATTAATTAAATTTTGCGTAATTTATAATTATATATTTTAAAACTTCTATAATATACTTCGCAAAAATATATAGAATTTTAAGTTTATTAATTAGCTATTAAAAATCTAATTATTAATAATATTTTATAAAACGCTATAATCGCAAAACACAAATTAAAAAATATAAATATAAAAAAATAATAAATTATTATTTGTAAACAAAACTTTTTAAAATTGTTTAAAAAGTTAAACATTCTTAAACAATCTTTTTAGAACAAATATTAATAAATCGAAATTAAAGAAAATTATAAAGATAACATTTTTAACAACGTTAAAATTGTTAATATAACAATTATTAACAATAAAGTTAAAATATTGTATACACTTAACAAAATCTTAGAAGTTAACATTAAAACGTACAATTATTAATTTTTTTTATTAATTTAATTAATATAAATAATTTTTAATTAATATAACAAGCTTATAAACGCTTCGATTTGCGTAATATTCTTTAAACTATAAGAAATGTCTAATATTTAAAAAAAATTTTTTTTTTTTTTTTAATGTTTTAAGACAAATTTGCGATTTGCTTGCAAATGTAATAAAGAAATACTAAGAGTTTAATGTAAAAAAAATTGACTAAATAAAGATATTGCTATATATATTGTAGCTAGTAATGAAATAAAAAAAGCAACACGCTTAAGTGCAAAAAAGAGAGATTATCTTTAAAGCAATTAATAATTAAACTATTTTATAAACAAAATAAAAACAAAACAAATATAACAAAAGTTTGTTTATACTTAATTTAATATAAAACAAAATTTAAATTAAAAAATATTAATATAAATAATATTGTTACAATATTTATTTTCGCAATTTAATGCTTGTAGTTTGTTTTGCATTTAACAAAAATATTTTTAATATTTATTAAAATTTAAAACTATATAATACAAGTCTTAAAAAAAAGATAAATTAATAAAGATTTACAAATTACAACAACAAATTATATTAAAAAGCGTTATACAATTGTATAATTTATAATTAATTTATTTAATTAATTTACTTTATTACAAATTAATATAATAAACATAATATTAAATCTTTATAAATTTGTAGATTTCGACAAATATGCTTAATATAATTAAAATTACAATATTATTGCTTTAAAATAATATAATTACGTAACAAAAGTATTAAGAGTATTTAAAACTTTACTTAAATACTAAAAATATAAAATTATTTATAAAAAAACAAATAAAAAGAGTTTTAATAATTAGATGTTTATATTAGTTCAAAATAAATTATTTAATTTAAAACAATTTTAATTTTAAGAAATTTGTTTTTGTAATTTATAAAATTGTTTTTTATTATTTATTTTTTTAAGCGCAAATTTTAGCAATTATAATATAAATTAAGTAGAAAAAGTTTTGTACTTAAAAGAAATCTTTTTAAAATTATAAATTTTATATTAATATTTGTTGTTTATTAATAAATAACAAACAAATAAAACAACAAAATTTAATTTTTTTGTTTCTGTTTGTTAATAATATATTGTTATTAATTAAAATTTATATCTTAAAATTAAATTAAAAAGCAAAGAATTATTTTGCTTATAAATTCTTAAATACTTGCGTTTTCTAAAATTAATACTAAAAAACAAAAAAATAAAAGATCTTTTTATTTTTTGCAACTTAATTTTTTATATAACAATTATAGTTTTATGCAAAATTAATTTTTTAAATTAATTCTATTTTAGTCTACAAAAAATTATTAATAACAAATCTCTTAATTAAATTTGCATTCAAAAATTATTTATAAAAAATATAAATTTTAACAAAAATTGCAATTTTTGATACAAAAAGAAAGACAACGCAATTGTAAATAATGCGTAAAATGTTATAATAATTTATTTAAAATATTTAATAAAGTAAGATTTTATTTTAATATAATAAATATTATATAAGTGCAAATTTTATATATAATATAATTAAAAATTTTGTACTTTAGTTTCGAGAACAATTAATTTGTTATATAACGCAAATTTTTTTTTAATTAAATTAATTATTTATAAATTTAATAAATGTAGCAATCTTATAATGCGATAAAAGTTTTTGTTAATATTTATAATTTTATATATTTAAATTTACGTAAATTGTTGTTTGTTTTAAATTTAAAACAAGAATATATATATTTTTGCAAAGTATTCGTATTATAAAGAATAAATATTATATACTATTATTAAATATAATATTATACAATTTTAATAAAACAAATTATTTTAATAACATTTTTTTTAATAAAGTGCAATCGATAATAAATTGCGTCTTTTATAATAATATTATTGTAATTTTATAAAACGCTTTTAATTTAAATAAAAAAATTATTGTATTTAAATACTTAACATACTTTTAAAACTTAAATTAATAAAAAAAAGCAAAACAGTTAGTTTGCAATAATAATTCGAAAAATAATAATATTTTTTTAATTGTTTATTTAAATACAATTAAAATTACTTTATTATTCTTAAATAATTTATTAAATTATATAAAGATATTTATCGAATTATATAAAAAAATAAAAAAAAGAGTTTTTAGATATATATAAAGAACAAAGCTAAATTGTAACAAATTTTTTGTCTAAAGATAAATTACAAAGTAATTAATTTATTTAATTTATTGCAAAATACGTTGTTTCAAATTCTTTTATAATTTATTACAAAAAATTTATATTTTAATCTCGAAAATTAATATATTAATAATGTATATTATATTAAATAAAAAAGTTGTTTGTTTAATGTATTAATACAAGATTTGTATTTTATTACATTTATTATTAAATTTATTAATTTATTAAATATTATAAATTTAAAATTGTATAAATAAATATATATATAAAATATAATATTAGCAATTATTAATTAAAGTACAATAAACTAGAAACAAAAAATTTGCAATTAAATTAATTTTGTTATCTTTTATTTAATTAAATAATTTGCAAAATTAGAAAAAAAACAATAAATATTATAAAGATATAAACTATAATAAAGCATAATAAAAAGATTCTTTTGTTATTAATATAGCTAATACAATTGTATTAATAATATAATCTACTTAAATTAATAATTAATAAAAGAAAATTTAATATTTTATTTTTAAAATTGTTAATATAAATTTAAGCAATTAGCGCAAAATTAATATAAATATTATATAAAATTGCTATTAAAATTTGTTTTATTTTTAATTTATAATATATTCTTAAATAGTAACAAATAAAATGTACAAAATATAATAAAAGAATCTTTAAATTTATTATTGTTAATATTAATACAATATTATTAAAATATAATTTAAATATAATATATTTAATTTATTGTTATTAAATTATTATTATTTTAAATTTATTATATACTTTTTTTTGCTTAGATTTGTTGTAATTTAGATATATTATATTAATAATTTTATTAATTTTTGCAAATTATTTTTTGCGTATTTTTGTATATTTAAGTATAATATATTACAAATATAATTTTGTTTTTTTGTATTACTTTAGTTATATTTATAAATAATTAAACAAAGATAAAATAATTTTAATATTGTATATTCTTTGTTAAAATAACTTTGCATTATATACGTTTTTATATATAGAATTTTTAAAAAGTATATTATATATATTTTTAAATATTTTAAATATATAAACTAATTTAGTATTTAATAAATTTTTTTTTTTAGTAATTTGTTAAAAATAGTTTTTTTTTAATTTATTTTATAATTAAGTAACAAACTTTGTTAAAAATCTTATTTAATATAAAAATTAATATATTATTAATTAAACAATTTATATATATTATATTTGCTTAATTTATAAATTACGCAAAATATTTACTAATAATTAAAAGAACAAAAAAATATTTAAAAAAAAACAAAAAAAAAACAATAAATAATATTGAATTTTATTAATAAATATAGTTAACTATATATATTTGTAAATTTATAATAAATTTATATATATAATAATAATACTTTACAAATTTGTTAAAATTGCAATAAAAAATACAAAACAAAATAAAAATTAATTTCTTAATATAATTAAAGTTTACAAAAAAATTTATTTCAAAATTTAACAAATTTTAAAGAAATATAATTTAAAATATTATTATTTTGTGCAAAAGTAACTATAATCAAAGTAATAACATTTAATTAATAAAATATTCTTGTTATTAAATTAAATAAATTAAGTTTTTAGTTATTTGAATAATAATAATAACAATAAAACTTCTTAAACGCAATACAATATATTAAAGATTTTTGAAAAATAATTTTAATTAAAACAATATACTAAGCTTTAAAAAGCAAAAAAATAATATATTTTTAAAAAAAAAGTAATAAAACAATAATATATTTTTTTATAATTGTTTTGTTTTGTTTTGTTCTTTTTTTTTTAATTTTAAATTGTATTATTATATTAATTACTTTAATATTTATATTATTTTTTATATATTTTTGTTTATTATTGTCGTTATTAATACAAATAATTTGTTTTCATTTAAATAATAAAATACTAACAATTATATATAAATCTTTAAATTTCTTATTTATTATAATTATTTATTATTTTTGTAATTTTTGTAATTTTTGAATTGTATATATAAACTAATTAAATATATAAAATTTATTAGATTGCAAATCTTTTAAATTATTATAAATTAATAAAAAGCATAATAGAATAAAAAATAAAAAATTATAAAATTATAAATTTGTTATAAAACAAAGTTTTATATTTATTTTAATAATTAAATTTGCAAAAATAATAAAAAAAGAAAAAATATACAATTAATTGTTATTTTTTTTATTTTATTATAAAAAAACAAGAACGTAATTTCGCAATACTTTATTTTATCTTTGCTTTTATTTAATTTATATATAATTTTTTTTTACTTATATTATAGTATTATTTTTTTAAAATTTATTATATTTTTGTTTATATAATAAAAGACGTTTATTATAAATTAAATTATATTTAAAATATATATATATTTAAAACAATTATTTTATATCTTGAAAATTTTTATAAAAATATAAAAAATATAACGTTATTATAATTAAAAAACTTTAATTTTTATTTATTTTAAAATTTTTTTCTTTATAATTGCGCAAATACTTTATATAATATTGTATATATTTTAAGTTTTAAATTTTATTTTTATTATATAAAAATTTAAATTAAGCAAATCTTTTAAACTTATTTAAAATTATATATTCGCAAAAAATTTAATTAGTGTTAAATATCTAAAATATTTATTAATTTTTGTTATACTATTAAAAATTAAAGTAAACAAACTTTTTAAAATTTTTATTTTAATTGTTTATTTATTTAGAATTTTAAAATTATTGTTAAAGTTATAAAATTATTTAGAGTTTAAATATAATATTTTTATAACTTAACTAATATATCGCAATAAATTTTATTTTTTAATAGTATTTTTTCTAGTTTTTATAATTTTTTTTTTGTTAATTCTTAAGCAATAAAGCAATTTAATAGTTTTTATATATATTTTTTTAACTATTTTTAATATTTATATTTTAAAATTTTTAAAAAATTTGTATTTTTACTATTATTTAAAGAAAATATTTTAAATATTTATAATAACTATTTTTTGCTTTATAAAAAGATTTTGCAAGATTTAATTTATTAATATATTTTAAATATATATTTAAATAAAATTAACTTATTAAATAAAAAATTCGAAGAAAATAGCTATATAATTATAATAAAACAACAAGTTATTTAATATATTTTTTATATATAAACAAATTTTGTTGTACAATATTGCAAATTTATTTTTGTTCTCTTTTAAAATTGCAAAATGTTGTTAAATTAAAAAGATTTTTTTTTTATAATAATAATAGCTTGCTTTATAAACATTTAAACGCATTAAAATATTAATTATATTATAAAAAAAATTGATTAATTTCTTTTAAAGAGATTGTGTTGCATAATTGTTTTAAGAAAAATAACAAAAATATATATAAAAAAATACGTAAAAAGCGAGTTAAAAGAATTTTTTATAATTGTATAAATATATTGCTTTTACTTAAGATACTTAATAAATTATTTTTATTAAAAAATTTATTGCAATAATAGATTTTTTTATTAATTAAATTGCAAATTAAATTAAAATAGCAATAATATTTACAAAAATAAAAATAAAGAACAAATTAATAATAAAAGACAATAACAATTAAATTTAAATTAAAGATTAAAAAATAAATTGTATTTTAACAAAATTATTGTTAAGAATTTCTTAACAAATTAGTAAATTTTTTAAAATTAATTGTTAAACAATTATAATACAATAAACTACTTTTATTAAAAGATTACGTAATACAAAATTTAAAAATATTATTATAAATATTAATTATATAATTATAAAATTTAATAATTTATAATTTTTGCAAAACAATAACAATATAATTTTTATATAAAAGTTAGCTTTTTTAACAATTAAATACAAAAAAATTTTAATATTTAATATAGTTAATTAATTAATATTAATTAAAGGTTAAAAGTTAATAAAGAATTAAACTACAATAAAATCAAATAATTCTATATTTATTAATTTAATTTTTAAAAATTATTTATATTATTTACGTTTTATATTGTTTGTTTTGCTTTTAATTTTTTTTAAATTTTTTTTTTTGCAAATTTTTACAACTTTTTTTGCAACGTAATTTAATATATTTGTCTTAATAAATTGTTTAAAGATTTGTTTTTTTAAATTTATATTTTTATTTTGCAAACGTAATAAGTTTTTTATAATTATATAAATAAAATAAATAAACAAATTTATTAAATGTAGAATACATCTTTATTTAAATAAATATATAAAATTTTAAAAAAAATTAAACAAAACGTTTTAAAAAAAAAGTTAAACCAATAATACTAATAATTAAATACAAATTTTTAAGATATTGCAATATACAAACAAAGAAATAGCAATTTTTGAGCACAATAATAACTTAACAAATATATAATTTCTTTTGTATAATTATCTTTATTAAAGAAATAAAAATAATTATTTAATATTTTAATTGTTGCAAGAATGTCTAATTAACAAAAGTTTATTATTAATAAAAATTTGTATAACAATATTGCAACTACTTAAAATTTTAAAAACTATATTGTATTTAAATTTAACAAAGAATAATATAAATATTTTAAATTGTTAGCAATTAAAAAATACGTAATTAACAACTTTAATATTTTTATTTTAAAACAACTTTGCGCAAAGTATTAATAAATATATTAAAACAATATATTATATATAAAATAAATAACAAGTTAAAATAAAATAAATTTTTTATTTAAATTTGTCAAAATGTATAATTAATTAAATTTGTGTTAAATTACTATTAACAACAACGAAAACTTAATAATCTTAAATAACAATATTAATTATTTTATAATTAATTAATAAATTTGTTGCGCAATACGACGACGATATATCTAAAGTCTATAGATCCTAATAGTAGCAAGTGAGCCACTTGAAGAGTTGTTCGTCTACTTTTGATTAATTTGCTTAGCGAACTAATTCAAATCTAAGTTAATCTAATCTAGATAAGTTAGACTCAATTAAAATTAACTTAGAAGCTACAATATATTTTGCAATCTTTACTATTTGTATATAATTATCTTTTATAAAATTAATAATTTATTACGTTGTTAATTATATTTTTTAATAAATTATAAGTTCGAACTTGCGAAAACTTCTAATTTAACAACTTCTAATACTATTATCGCAACAATCTTGATCGCGTTTTATAAAAAACAAAAAATACTATTATTAATAAGCAAAAATTGACACACATCTTCGAATTACGCGAGAGATTTTCGCACAAACAAATTAGTTTTGTTCGATTACAAGTTCTACGAAGAACAAACAACAATAAAAAAAATCAATTTATACGTTTAAAAAAGAGCTAGTTAATGCTTTAAAAAGAATAGATTATATTGTTTAAAAAAGAGCTAATTAACGCTTTAAAAAGAACAAATTAAATTGTTTTAAAGAAAGCAAACATAGTATTAAAAAATATTGTTAAAACAACAACGTAATTACAATTTTCGCATTAAATTAATAAAAAATTAGTATATTAAATTTTTTTATTGTTACTTAACGAATATTACTTTATTTATTTTTTTATTTTTTTGTCAATTTTACTTTATTTATTTCTACATATTATAAGAAACAATATACGCAAAACAATTAACGTACTTAGTCGAATTACAAACGAACAATAATTTCGTCAAATAAAAAATTATCTTATAATAGAAAATCTTTAAAATGTAATTTAATCTTTAGACTCTATTGTACTTTTTATCTTTACAAACAAAATTAATTTAATATTATCAATAATTTTTTAATTTAGAGACGTAAAAACAAATGTTAAAGTTATTCTTTACATTTAACTTTGCTTAAACGAGAACAACGAAAAAAACATAATTGTTATAATTATCATATATAAAATATAAAGATTCTTGATATATAAGTACAAAGAGAAGCTTTGAATTATTAAAAGACAACACTTAATAAACTATATAAACTACAAAAAGTTTATTAATTAGAGTATTAATAAAACACAAATGCATTTTAAGAAATGAGAACAAAAGATTATTAAAATTTAACTTAATATAAAGAGACTATATCGCAATAATAAACTAATTTAAATATTGCTAATTTTTTTGCTCTTAGAATATATCGCAACTTAAGACACTTTTAATACTTAAAATTCTTTTAATGTCGACGTAACTCTTTAAAAGTTATAAAAAAAAATATTGCTTAAAGTTAATAAGATTGTTATGTAAATTAAATACGAAACTAATTGTTGAAAATTTTAACGTTAATATCGAAGTTTCTCTTTAAAATCAAACTTTAATTTTTATCGAAAATTTAACTTTTTTAATTAAAAAATTAATAGAGACATATATTGTTGCTATCTTTGTTAAAGTTTTAAGCATTTTGTTAAAAAATATCTTTTTTGTATTAATGTTCGCAAATACATTCAAAAAAAAATAAAAAAAACAAAAATTATTAAAGATAATAAACGAAAATTTTATAAAAAGTATCGCGTTTACAATACTAAAAACAATAATTCGTTAAAAAATCTTTACTTAATAATAGCAATTTTAATATTAAAAAAAATATTAATAAAAAAGTTGCGACGTTGTTCAAAAAAAATATTAGTAAAATTTTTGACAGTAAATAAGTTGTTAATATTGACGCTTTCTTATATATAATTAATTAGTTTCGATATTTTAAAGATTCTTTTATTGTTATTTCTAAACGCATTGTTAAAATTAAAAAGAGAAAATTGTTTTTAAATTAATGTAAAATAGCGACAATACGTATAAAGAACAAAAACAAAATATATTTAAAAAATGTTCTTTTTATTTTAAATTTCGAAATTGATCTTTTGTTTAGCAAACGCATATATTAGAAAAATTTACATAAAAATTTTAACAAACATAGCATATAAATGCGAGATAAACAAAAAAAACGTATTCTTATTACAAATTAACAAAAAGATATATATATAATAAACAAAATAGCGTTAAGTTTAAATAAGTTTGCTTTTATTGTTACTATACAATAGAAGTCTCTTGTAGCGTTTTTAACAATTAATAGCGCATCAAATTAAAAAATTAAAATACAAATTAATATTAATAAAGCAATTATTAACAATTTCAAAGCAAAGCTATATAGTTTTTAATATTGTTAATTTGCTTATTTAGACGCAATTAAATTGCGAAAGTTGCATAAAATTACTATACTTTTAAAGTTCGTTTTTATTATTAAAAACATAAGAAATCTTTGTAAAATATATATATTAATTAAGCTTTACAATAAAAGAAATCATTACATCAATAAATGTAAAACAATTATTTTAACTCTTATTTCAATTAATATTTGCGAATTATTGCTAATATTAAAACTTAAATACAAGTATTTTCTCAAAATTGTTAACAATTACTTTCGTAAAACATAATATTAACAATAATTAAACAAAAACAAATTGTAAACATTTTTTGTTAATAACGAATACAAATAAAGTTTTAAAATAAAGTTAAAGTATTTGTAATTTGTAGCGATAACAACATAGAATTTAAGTTAATACTTAATAAATAATGTTTATTTTTTAATATCGTATTTAATTACATTTTGTTGTACAATTCTCTTTAAAATATTGTTGCTAAACAAAATATACAAATTATCGAAAACTTTATAAAAGTTATAATTAAAAAGACGAAACCTTTTATTAAATTTTAGCTAAAAGTTGTACAAACAAACGTATATTTGCGAAATTGCATAACAATTAAATTGCTTATTAACAATAAACTTATTATATCTATAGAGACATTTATTAGCGTCAAATTATTTATTAATTATTTGCGCATATAAAATTACAAATGCTATTTCTATATAAATTCTAAATCTTTTTTCGTTAAAAACAAAAAAAATAAGCTTATAAATAAAGAACAAATAAGAGTGTTTCTTAAATACGTTAACAAGACAAGTGCATTTATTAAAATATAAGCATCGAACTTAAATAAAATTATTAAACATAATATTATTAAATATGTCGAAAACAAAAAGAGAGAACACATTAATCTTAAGATGCGTATTAAAATTATTAATATTTTGCTAAAAAAATAATTAATAAATAGATTTTGCAAAGATGCAATTAGAAATAAATTTAATTTAGATCTCGCTTATATTAACTTAGATATTGCTTATATTAGCTTAAATCTTGTCTAAAATAACTTAGATTTTGCTCAAATTACTTTAGATTCTTTCTAAATAACTTTAAATAATCTTGTTTTATTTAAACGTTATATATAAACATTTTTGCACGTTGTTATTCTAAAGAGAAAACAAGTTAATAATAGTGTAAAGAACTTAAAAGAACATCGAAGCAAAATTGTTTATACTATAACAATTTTTATAGCTCAAAATGTAATTAATAAAATTATAAATTCGAAGTGCGACTTTATAGTTATTAATAAAAAAAAAATAATGTTAGCAAGCTTATTATATTTATATTAAAGACATAAAACAAAATTGTAAACAATTTTGTTTAAAAAAAATTATAAAAAGATATTATATAAAGAAAAATGTTTGCTTTTGCTACTAATAATATATAAGAAATTGTTACTTCTTTTTGAAATATTAATATTGTAATAAACAAATAAGTGTTTAAAACAAAGATGTATATAAATAAAATATTAAAGAAGCTTAAAGCAAAATTGATCGCAAAAAACTTTATACAAGTTTTCGAAATTAATTACGAAAATACTTTTGCTTTAATTGTTAAATTTAATATTTTACAAATATTTTTTGTTATTATTATGCTAAAAAATCTAGAATATTATTAAATAAACGTTAACAACATTTTTATTAAATATTTTTTTAAAAAAAAGATTTATATAATATTCTTATTTAAAGTAAATATATTTCTAAAGTAATTTTTGCGTATTTTTCGAAGTTTTTATAATTTAAAACAAGTTGTTTGCAATTAGCATAAACGTTATATTAAAAAGTTTGTTAAATTAGACTTTAAATAATGCGATATTAATTCTTGTCTTTTATTGTATTTTGAACAACGCATTATGCTTTTGCTTTATATTAACAATATTGTTATTGTTATATAATTAATAAGTAATGTTAATTAATTTAAACGCGAGTTTTAAAAGATATTTAAGATAAAGAATCTAAAGAAAATGAAAAGAATTCTTAGCATTAGAATTATTCGCAATTGAAAAGTCAAAACTCTATATATAAATTAATTCTATTATATTAACGAAATACTTAATAGATTGCAAATGTCTATTAACAAAAACAATTAAATTAAATTGCTTATAAACAATTTTTTTTTTTAATTTGTCGAATCAAAAGCCGAGCGAATTGATTAAAAAAATTATTAATACGCAATTGAAAGCATTATATATATAATTATTTATATTCGTTTAAATATTGTCTTCGCAATAGAACGTTTAAGTTAATATTTTGTTAATTTAGCAAAGCATTATAATTAAGCTTTGAAAATATTGCTTTAATATCTTTGCTTTATTGTTGATAAAAAACTAACATATAATAGCAATAAAAGTTTATATTTAATAATATACTTTAACTTAAACTACGCATTTAATAAATTAAATCAAAAATTAATTCTTAAATATATATTTATAATAAGCGAAGAATTGATCGCATAAATGTTACGCAAACAAAAGTTAATAATAATATCTATTACTAAGATTAAGTATATAATTTTATTTATATATACTAAAGAGAATCTATAAATTATAAAGATTTTAAGAGATATTAATTATGCGAAATATTTTAAAGATTTACTAAATTGTATAGATATTGTTAAGAACAAAATATACGAATTTGTATCTTTTATATAATTAATAAGCGACAATCAAGTAACTTTAACACTTATTAAAAACGCTTATATTAATAATAGATTAAAGCACATCGACGTAATATTTTATTACGTTAAAGATTTTTGCAAAAGTAATCGCATTTGCATTAGTTTCGTTCGAAGCGCAAATATAATAATAAATAAGCTAACAAAGTTATTGCTTAAAGATAAGTTTAAGATTTTTATTAAATAGCTTAGATTAATAAATTAAAAAATTAATAAAAGCTAATAAATCCGTTATTATTAAGTAAAAGTATTGCGCAATACGACGACAATATATTTAAAATTTACAAATTGTAATAATAGCAAATAAATAATTTAAAAAGTTGTTTATCTACTTTTAATTAATTTGCTTAGCAAGTTAACTCAAATTTAGATTAATTTAATCTAAGTAAACTAGATTCAACTAAAATTAGCTTAGAGACTACAATATATTTTGTAGTCTTTGCTATTTGTATATAATTATCTTCTATAAAACTAATAATTTACTACGTTGTTAGTTATATCTTTTAATAAAATTAATATTAAAATATTCTTAATTAAATTATATTAAATTTTATTTGTTTTTTTAATTTTTTTATTTATGCAAAAGAATCGATTGCAATTTACAAAATATATAAAAACATATATAAATAATTAAGAGCTTTTAAAATTAAATAAGAATTATAAAAAACTTTTTAATTAACTTTATTAAAAAATCAAAAAATAATTAAAAAATATTAAAAAAAATTAACAAATTTATTATAAATGCGCATAAAAAGAAATATAAACAATAATTAATATTATTAAAACAATTAATTAGCGTATCTTTAAAAAAGTCTAAGTAACAATATTTGTTACTAAAGATATTAAGAACAAGTTGCGTATTATTTTTATAAATATAATTACAAATATACAAAGCTTAAAAATTAAAATATAAAAACTACGTAAAAAAGAAATTCTTAATAACAATAATACTAATTCGATAATAATTAATTAAATAAAAAAAATTAAAGAAAGTTATACAAAAGCTTTATATTTAGAAAGTTAATATTAACAACAATTGTATTAAGAAACAAAAGCAATTGTTTAAAGAAATTAATGCTTAAATATAATCTTATTTTATAGAAAAGTATTTGCTTATTTAATTAAGACTTTCGTAAATATATTTTCTTAATATTAATACTATTAAGTTCGCAAACACTTGTAGCGAATTTCTTTAATTAAAGACTTAATAAATTGCTATATTACACGCTAGATTATTAGATTTTTAAGATATTTTTCGTATTATATTTATAGCATAATTTAGTTATTTATTATTATTAAGCTTTAATAACTTAAAACAATCTTATGTCTAATATTAGACTTGTATTAATTATTTTTTTAATAAAGTATTAATTTAATTTAATTTTAGTTCGCAAGACGTTAAAGTATTTTGTTGTTATTATTATTAGAAATTGTTAAGTGTAATAATTTTAATAAATTTTTAAAGTATAAGCGATATATATATTGACTCGATTTAACGACAACATTTATCTTTAACTTCTTTATCTTAAATTTTTCTTTTTTTGCACTTTTATTTATTATTATTACGATTAATCTTATCTTTAACAATTTAGATACATTATTAATACGCAATTTAATATAACTAATATTATTGTTAATTTATAATTAACAATTACAACGTTGTTTAAGTAATTAATACAATCTTTAAATTTGCAATTTTTAATTAGCTAATATATTGTTTAAATTCTTGAAATTAATTTTGTTTATTAATTAACTTTTACATCAATCGTTTTTTTATTTTTTTTATTAACATTTATAATTTGTAATTATTTTAGATAATTAATCTAGTATAATGTTTTTGATACAATTTAGCATTTTTAGCGATTCGATTTAATAATAAATTAAACGTAGTCTTATATAGCAATAGATACAAAGAAAATTTAAAAAACAACAGCTTAAATAAAGTTTTATCTATTATAAATTATATCTAATAAAGAATTCGAATTATTAAGAATAAAACTATTAAGTTAAGAGTGTTTTTCTTGAAACAAACAAAAGAAATTGTAAAATCGATCTAAATATCGTTAAATTCGCTAATTAATTTTCGAGTTTAATTAATATTTTAATTATAATAATTAGTTTCTTTTTAATTATATATTAAGCTTTAACATTTAATTCGCAAATTTTTTGCTATATATTTATTTTTATCGCTAGATTTTTAATTATTTTTTTCGTAATATTTATGCGCAACTTTACAATTTGTAATTAATTTCGATTGTTGCGTTAATTAACTTATATAAGATTTGTTAAACAAATATTAACGTTCTTTAATTGCGTTCTTAGTTCGACAATCTAATTTTACAAACGTTAACTTTATTACTTTATAAATTTGTTATTGTTTTGTAATTTTTTAAGTTTTGTACAAATATAAAGCAATTAACAAATTAAGTTTTAAACATTTTTGATATTTATAAAAATAATAAGAGACGAAACGTATTTAAAGTTCTTTAACAATAACGATAAAACAACTTGTTTAGTTGTAACGAAATTTAGATTTTTTTTAGTTGTAAATAAGATCGACGCTATAAAAATTTTAAAAAGTAAGAGTTTTAAATTTGCATATAAATTAGAGATAAATTTGCGCTTTAATGCGATAATAACAAACAAACTAATACTTTAAGTGTTAAAAGCGTTAATATTAACGATATTTTTTAAAAATAAAGAGATTTTAACAAATTTATTGTATATTAATAATTAAAAACGCAAATATTTATTTATTTTTACTTTTAAGCATAGTTTCTATCGAATAAATCGTATTTTTAAGAGTTAAAATGTTAATGTTTGCATTTTTCGTTACTAATTTGTTATGTTTATTAAAAATAATCTTCGAATTAATATTCGTATTAAAGCTACTAATGTTAGTTAAAAATTAATTAAGAATTCATAATTTATTTTATTTATTAGACGATACTTATATTGTTCGTATTTAACTTTTTCGTTAAATTATCTCTTATAATGCTTTTTTAATTACGTTGATTGTTAAGATTTACGTTTATTATTTTAAATAAAATTAAAAAGAATAAGATATCTTAAAGTAACAAACAATTGCTAACGAAACTAATTAACAAAATTAAATTTTTGGCGATTTTGTTACAAAGATCTATTTGGAATTTTACAAATTTCAAAACATTTATTAGCAAAATAAGAATTTTAATTTCGTTGTTTTTATAAATTAGATTTAAAATTAAACAATAATTTTTTTTTTTTTTGTTTTGCAATTGTTTATTGCGAAAATAGTCTTTTAAAATAAATTAAAATAATCTTTTATTAACTTTAATATAGATTTAAAGATTTTAAATATATCAATCTAATATAATTATATAATCTATAATAACTAATATTAGAATATATGCATTTGCGAAGCTATTTGAGCAATAAATTAATAATTAATAAATAGATTTTAAAAGTAATAAGATTTGTAATCGATATTTTAAAATTGTTTATTTTAGAAAATTGCGCAAAGAATTTAGAATAAATTGTATCAAAAAAATTACAATATTAAATAACTAATTTATTAAGCGCTTTTTTATCTTTTTTTATTAAGTATATTATTAAAATAAACTTTAACAATTGTTATTTTATTTAAAAAAATTTATTTTGTTTTAATAAATAATTAAGAATAATTTTGCAATTAACAAATTAATTTTGCTATAGAAGTTAATACGCAACAAAATTTAGTAACTTTTCGAAATTAATTTTTCGAAATTAATTGCATGTCTTTTACGTCAATTTAAACAAAGTAATATATTAAGATTCTAAAAAAAAATATTGAAAGTCGACTAATTAAAATATATTTAATTATGCAAATATTGTCTCTAATATTAAGCAAACTTAAATTGCTTTTTTTTAGACTTTTCTTTGATTTTTTTAAACCATTTATTAATATAAATTAGATTAGATTCGAGTTAACTTACTAACAATAGTATTAATTGTAACAAAAATTAGTAATCTACGAGAGATATTTTATATGCTTGTTGTTTATTGTTTAAATAAGCTAATATATAAAATAATAAATTTTAAAAACAATAATTCTATAATAGATTTTAATTATATTTTTTTTACAATTTTTTTTAGCAATTTTTGAAACTAAATTATCAATTAGATTAAGTTAGCAACTTATATTGCTAAGACACTTTTATACAATTAAAGTAGTATTCGATATTTATAATTAAAAGACAATATCTTAAAATACATATTAAATTGCTTGCGCATTAACGACATAGAATTGTTTATTTATAACATCTAAGCTATAAAGATAATACAACAAGTTATATATATAAATTATAGCAAACATTCTTTGTTTCGATATAAATTTGCGTAGATTCGAATAATTAAGACGCTAAAAAGAATATTTTTAAAATATAAACAATTTAATATATATAGATATTGTTCTTTTTGTAATTTTGCAAATCTTTATGCTAATCTATATATATAAGTAAAACTTTTAACAAAATATTAATTACAAAGACTATATTATATTAATATATATAGTATTTATTGCATTTATTTAGTAATTTTTACTAATATATTTAGTAAATGCAATGTAGTTTCTCGAAGATAACAACAATAAAAACGCAAAAGATTGCAATAATTAAACAACTATATATAAGCTTAAAGTAGAGCTCTAGAAACTAATTTTAGATTTGAGAAAAATTAAGAAGATAATGCTTAATAACAATCTATTGTATTCTATATAATGCAAGTAATATATAAGCAAAGTAGAATAATATGTATAAAGTAATTAGTGTTACGCTAGTACTTTCTTCGAAGATATTAGAGTAAATTGTACTATTAAAGAGATTTGTAGACGTCTTCAAGCAATACAAGCAATTACTTGATAACAAGAATTTGCAACTATAAACAATTTCTATATTTAATAAATTTTAAAAAAGATTCGATAAACTAAAGTAACAATAAATAAAAATCTATAATAAATTAAACACAATTTATAAAAAAGTCGTATTTTAGTGTCTATATATTAAAAAAATATTAATTGTTTATTTTGTTTGTTTGTCGAACAATGCAAATATAATTGTTTGCAATATTTGTTCGTCAAATATAACAAATATTATACTTAAAATGTTTGCTTCTTAAGTATAACAAATATAATAATAAATTTGTTTAAAAACATAAAATCTAAATTACTAATACAACTTTAATAAGCTTATAATATTATTTTTTTTCTTTAGAGTTTTTATCTTAAAACTTAATGTCTTTTTATTATATCTTTAAAAAAAATTAATACTAGAAATTTCTTCTTTTGAATTTTTTTTTTTTAATACTTTAGATTTAATATTTTTAGCGATGCGTTTTTGTTATAATTGTACGATGTTTAATAAAATCTATTGTATAAATAATAATTTTAAAAAATGTATAAAGTATATGCAATCTAATTGTAATTACAATTTAACAATTTTTTTTGCATCGATTAAACAAATTTATAAAAAACAAATATGCTTAAAGAAAGAAGTGCGCAATGCGCGTACAAAGTTAAGTCAATTAGAAAAATAAAAAGAAAAAAATAATCGTAATTAAGTAAAAAAATATTAAAAATTTAAAAATAAATAAAGTATATTTAATCGAATCTTTTACGAGAATTCTTGAATTATTGTTTAATATATTGTTTGAACAATTTTAATTTTTAATTAATTAAAATTAAAATGCTATTTTTATATCTTACTTTAATAAAATTTCTTTAAAAGATTTTAATAACAATTAAAATTTTTCTTTAATTTTTACGTGTTCTTTAAGATAGAATATGTTTTTTACTTAATAAAATACTTTTAATTTTTTTGTTATAGAATTTTCTTAATTTTGAATTAATTTTTTTTTTGCAAATAAAAATAAAATGTGTTTTGTAAAAACGTAATTAAATTTGTTAACTTCAACAATAAAATATAAAATATTAAAAATATTTTAACGTTTTTAAATAAATCGAGTTTGTAATTAATTAATTTTTTAATTTTTTTAACAAAAAACAATTCGACTTTAATATAATTTAATTTCTTGCTTAACTTTCTTGTTTTAAGATTTTTTATAAAAAATTATATTTTATTTTTCTCTTTTAATTAAGATGTTGTTTTTTGTTTCTTGTTTTAATACTTGATTAATTTTTGTTGCATTTTTAAGATATTGTTGTGTATTTTTTTTAATATTGCTATTTTTTTAATAATTAATTGTGTAAACAAATGCGTACGCTTTTCTTTAAAAAGATTTAATTTTTTGTTATAATTAGCAAAGAATAAAATTATTTTAGTAATATTCGAAATCTTTGTATTAAGTGTCAATTATGTTATAGATAAAAATAATATTTAATTGTTATAAATATTGTTAATATAATATCTTAAATATTGCTTAAAACTCTAATTTGTTTTTTTTATTTAATTATTTATAATTAAGTAATAAACAATAGATATTTAAAGTCTTATATCTAATATTAAGAGAAGCGTCTTTTAATAGTTAAACATAAAAAGCTTGTCTTTGTTACTAGTTAATTTCTTAAATATATTGTAATATTATATAAATCGATTTAATATAATATATTTTAATTGTTTTGCAATAAACTTCTTTTTGCATGCAATAATATATAAGTACTTAATAAACTTATTAATTATTATTAGTATTAAATTATATTTGTTTTTAATTGTTAAATTTGTTAACTTTAACAACTTAATAATAAAGTTTATTGTAATTTTATTTTATAACAATTTAAATAATTTTCAATATTAAATTTCGTTATAATTCGCATATATATTATATTTGTTTTGCTAATAGCTAAGATATTGTTTAATATATATTTTAATAACTTGTTTTATTTGTAAGAACTAACAATGCTAGCGTAAAAATTAAAGAGTTTTTGTTATTTTTAAATGCTTTTAGAATAATTTATTATAATGCTCTTTTATATATTTGTCGATTTTATTAATAAATATTTGAAGTTTTTCTTTCTTTATTAAAAACTCTTTTGTATTATTTTGAAATATTCGTAGTATAACATTTAGTTTGTATTTGTTTATTAATAATAATTTGTTTTTGTTAATTTTAAGTATATTATAATTAAACGATTCTTTTGTTTTTATATAATTTTTTTTTTGTTAAATACGTCTACTTTGTCGTTATCTTTATTTAAGATATACTATATTTTAAATTTGTATTATTTAAGTTTTTTTAATTATTGTATCTATTTTCTATTTAGTTGCTTTATAATAACAAAGTATACAAAATTTTTATAATCTATAAAAATTATAAATTTTAATAATTTTTTTATATATACTTTTTATAACTTCAAAAAGACTACTATAGCGAGTAGTTTCTTATTGTAGACATTATAATTTTGTTTAACTAATAAGAGTTTTTTCGAAAAATATATTATTAAATGCTATATATCTTTATATTTTTAATTAAAGTATACATTAATAGCTAGATTTAATATGTTAATTTTAATTTTGTTTAATAATTGCAAATTACATATTTTTAATATTAACTTTTTTAAACATTTTAATTTAAGATTTTGAAATAATTTCTTTTCTACGAATCTTTATATTTACGATGTGTTTTTTTTTGTAAAATTTGTTAATAATATTGCGTATACTAATTAGTTTTTAATAAATTTCTTATTGTAGTTTATAAAATCTAAAAAGAATTGTACTTTTTAAACATTTATTAATAGTTTTTATTTTTTAATTATTTATAACTTTTCGAAATTTATATATATCTTATATTGTTTAACAATAAATTCGAGAAAATTAATTTTCTTTTAATAGAATTTGCATTTCTTTAATTTAAGATATAAATTTTTTATATTTAGATATTTTAATACTTTAAAAATATAACTAACATACTCTTTTAAAAATTTTAAATAAATTATAATATTATTCAAATATATTATAACAAATTAATTTAAATATTATCGTAATATATTATTAATTATTTTTTAACACATTGTTAAAACGTTCGTAAATTCGAACAATATTATTGTGTATTCGTATAATTTATATTGTATACAAAAAGCTATTTTTTATTCTTTCTTTGTTTTTATTCTAATTTAATTATACGCTTTTCGTAAATTTAATTTAATAAAATACTTTACTCTAAATAATTAATTCTAAAGTTCGTTAATATTAAATAGTAAATATTAATTCTTAATTGTAATATTATTTAGCTTCTAGTAATTAATATATAAATAAAGAATTTTATTTTTTTTTAATACAAAAAGAATTAGATATTCTATTTATAATTGGAATTTTTTAATAATTTTTTATTTTATTTTTTGCTAGATATTCGCGAAGTACTTCCAGCTTTTTTTTGAATAAAGTATATATAAGTTCAAATATAAATTGTTTGTTTAGTTTAAATCTAATTTTGTAATTTTACGTTTAATATTTAAAGAAAATCTTTATTGTTTTCTTTTTTTAAAATAAATGCTTTCAATTTATATGTATTTGTAATACGTACTTTAGCAATTTCTTTATTATATTAAATAATTTAAAATTTTTAAAAAATTCGTAATTTTCTTTATTTATTTTAATTTTATAACTTAATTAATCTTTATTAATATTTATTAAGTTAAACTTTGTTAAATTGTTTTTTTGCAAAAATATAAACTCGCTATTTGCAATCGATTTTTGATTTAATCTTTTATCTATTATCGAACGTTATTAATACGTAGATTAGATATAAATTACGTAATTATATTGCGCAAATCTAAATATTCGTGTATTTTAATTAACTTCTAAATTGTGTTGCTTTAATCAAAACATTTTTAAAACAATATTATAAATAACTATTTTTACTATATTAAAAATTAGTTTTTCATAATATTGCTAAATAGCTATTAATAATAGTTTGATTTCTTTATTTACTTTTTTATTCTTATTAAATAATAAATTTCTATTTATAATTACTAGATTGTATATATTAAACTTCTTTTAAATAAAATACTCTTTTCTTTTAGCAAAAGCTTTGATTATAAAATTACTTATTATATTAGAATTAACTATTACAATAAATCGACAATTATTAATTTTAATTAATGTAATAAGATATCGTACATATGCTATTAAGTTTAATTGCTATTATTAGACTAATATATTACATTTCTTTAGTATACTCTTTATTAAAAAATTTAAACTTTTTCTTGTTTTAATATTGTAATTTTTGTTTTAAACGTTTATTTGCGCTAAGCTTTCTTTCTATTCTAAATTAATAACTTTAACTTTTTAGAGAATTAATTAACTTCTTTTTTGTTTTTTAAATAAATTTAATATAAATTGTTATAATATTTTGTTTAATTAAGTATTGCATATTTCTTTGCTTTTTTTATTTTTTTTTAAGATAAATTTATATTGCTTAGTTGTTGTTCGATTTTATTAAAAATATCTCTTTTTATAGTAACGTCGCTTTTTAGCGTTTTCTCGCATTTATTTATAATTTAATTTATCTCTCTTTTCTTTAATAAATTAGTTAAAGCGTTAAAATGCTTTGTAATGTTGTTTAGACATTTATAAAAGTTCTTTTAGTTATATTTGTTGTTTAAGTTTGTTGCTAAATAAAAGTATAACATTTTTAATTGTTTTGCTCTTATAATTTTATTAAATATTTAATTGATTTTTTGCGTAAATACGAATGTCTTGTCTAATAATATTTTATTTAGAACTTTTTATAATTAATTTAAATTTTTAATTAAATAATAGTTGTTGTTTAATCTAATCTTAAGAGTATTCGTTTTTGTATTAGTTTACTTTCTAATATTGTTTTAACTATTAAATATCTCTTTTAATATAATATTAATTTATTAACAATTTATTAAATTTCGTAATTAATAATTTCTTGCAAAGTAATTTTAATTTGTTATATAAATAGTACGTTTTTTAAAATTTGTTATTTTGCTTTTCTTTAAAAAATTTCTTTTTATGTTGTTAAATAAAATTCAATTTTATAGATACAAACTTACAATAATTAAAATTATTATATTTTTAATTAAAACAAGATTCTTCTTGTTAATATTTAATTGCTAATTCAAAAAAAATTCTTGCTCTTTTTCGAAATTAATTATATCTTTTTTTTATAACTTTTTTATATAATTTGTTATTAAAATCGATAACTACTTTGATAAAATTAAATATATCGCTAAAAAAACTTCTATTACGCATAATTTCGTTCTTTAGATTGTTTTTAAAATTTTGTCGAAACATTGTTATAAATGCAATATTGTTTTATTTAATTAAATTAATATACTTTTAAAATTTAACAACGTAATCTATTACAAAGATTTATTAAGTTAAATATTAAATTACTTTTTTTGCAATTTGTTTGTCGTTAAATATTTTAAAGATTTTTCGAAATTCTTTTTTAAAATTATTAAAATTTGTAAATATTGTACAAGAATTTTTGCTATTATTTTTCAAGTATTTTCGTAAATTTAATTTGAATTAATATTGAGCTCTTTCTTTAAGAAATATTAATACAAAAATTGTCTTTTAATTCGTTAAAATAAAATAAAAGATAAAATAAATATTTATTTATATAAATTAGTTCTTTAGATTAATATAATCTTTATAATAGATATTAGATTTGTTAATTTTAATCTTGTTGTTTTTTATAATTAATAATTGACGTAATACTAATAAGCTAGTGTTTAAAATAAAAACGCGTTAATTTAATATAGACATTCTTAAAATATTTAAAGTATTATACTAGTATTTTTTTCGAAAATATTAAAGTAAGTTATGTTATTAAAGAGATTTATAAACGTCTTTAGACAATGCAAGCAATTATTTAATAACAAAAATTTACAATTATAGACAATTTCTATATTTAATAAATTTTAAGAGAGATTCGATAAATCAAAGTAACAATAAGTAAAAATTTATAATAAGTTAAACACAATTTATAAAAAAATCGTATTTTAGTTTTTATATATTAAGAAAATACTAGTTGTTTACTTTGTTTGTTTGTCGAACAATACGAATATAATTGCTCGCAATGTTTGTTCGTCAAATATAACAAACATTATGCTCAAAATGCTCGCTTCTCGAACATGGCAAACATAATAATAGATTTGCCCAAAGACGTAGAACTTGAACTACTAATATAGCTTTAATAAGCTCGTAACAATTAGCTATTAGCTATCTTTAGTGCGCTTCGATTAGAACTTTGTATAGCTAGATTAGACTAAAGAATAATTATAAGATTTTCCAAATTTAGTAATCTATAACTTCAAAAACATAAATAAATTCGAACAATTAGTCTAAAACTAATTCTTTAAATTAATATAATTTTTATAGTAGATATTAAATTTGTTAATTTTGATTTTATTATCTTTTATAATTAATAATTAATATAATACTAAAAAACTATTGCTTAAAATAAAGACGTATTAATTTAATAGAAATATTCTTAAAATATTTGAAATATTACGCTAGTACTTTTTACCAAAAAATTAGAAAAAATTATATTATTAAAAAGATTTGTAGATATCTTTAGATAATATAAAGAAGTTATTTAATAATAAGAGTTTGCAACTTAAAACAATTATAACAATGAATTAAGACTTAAGAGAAATTAAATACAATTTATAAGAGAGTTGTATTTAAGAGTTATATATAATAGATTAATTAAATTATTAAATTAATATGTTTAATTTTAACAATCTATTAATTTGTTAAATTGGTTGTTTTAGTAAATTAATATCTTTAAATTTATTAATTTATTAATTTAGTTATATAATACTTTCTTAATAGATTGTATTCTATATATTGTAAAGAGCTCTATGTTATAGTTAATAGAACTAAATATATAACTTGCAATATAATATCGAAAATAATACAAATAAACTATCTATCTTGTTAGATTAATTGTGTCGAATCGATTAATCAGGCAAGTTCGAATTAATTAATCGATTCGAATTTTAACAATTTAGATCAATTCAATTCGAAAGTTTTGACAAATTAATTTCTAAAGTTAAAATCGAAAATCGAGTCCAGTCGAATCAATTTCTAGAGTTAAAATCGAAATTTAATTCGAAAAATCGATTCGAATTGTCAAGACTATTTAAATAATTATATTATAATTATTAATAGTTAATATATAGTTAACATATATTTAATATTATTTAATTATTTAAATTATAATAAGACAATATATTATAGTAATATATTACTATTTTTTAAAAAGAGAATAATTAAATCGCATCTATAGATTCTATAGAGTCTATAGATGCAAATAATGTATTTTATTAATAAATTGCATCTATAAGATCTATAGAGTCTATAGATACAAATATTGCATTTTATTAATAAATTGTATCTATAAGATCTATAGAATCTATAGATACAAATAATATATTTTATTAATAGTTTCTTTTCTCAAATTAGTAATTCTTGATATAATAACATTATATTCGATTTCTTGACAATTTAATTCGATTTTTAATATTGAAATCGAAAATCGACTTAAATTGAATCGAGTTAATTCTAAAATAATAGAAATCGAGTTAAATTTCGAATCGATTTTTAGAGTTAAAATTGTCGAGTCGAATTAATTTCTAAAGTTGGAATTGAAATTCGATTCGACAATTAATTTATATCTTGTTCTATATCTTTTTCGAAAATAAACTTGAAAATTTCGATTATTAAATATTTTTTATTAACTTTTTTATTAATATCGCGAATATTAGAAGAGATTATTAAAGAACAATAATTTGTTTAATCTATTATAAATATTAATAAATATATAAAGATAGAACAAATATTTATTAAAAGAGTTGCAAAAGTTCTTTTTAGATATTTGAAATTTTAATAAAGAAGTATTTGTAAAAGCAAGTTTATTAAAAGATTATCTAATTGTTTGTAAATACTAATAGATATATAAACAACTAACTAATAGAGTTAAAACTATTAAACTATAATAATATTACAATTAATAATAGTTATAATAGTAATAGTTAAATTAGAAAGCAAACTATATATTTAGTAGTAAAATATCTATATCTATATATTAAGACTCTAGATTTATATAGATTCTAGATTACATAGATTCTAGACTATATATTTCTAGAAGAATCTTAAAGAATATTTAAATATATTACAAGCTTATTTAAGCTATATTAGTAGTTTAGATTCTACGTTTTTAAAGCAAATCTATTATTATATTCGATATGCTTAAGAAGCAAATATTCTAAATATAATATTTAATATATTTAACAAACAAATATTGCAAGCAATTATATTTATTATACTTAATAAGCAAGCAAAACAAGCAATTAGTATTTTTTTAATATATAGAAATTTAAATATAACTTTTTTATAAATTGTATTTAATTTATTTTAAATTTTAATTTATTGTTATAATTATTTAAATTGCAAACTTTTGTTATTAAGTAATTGCTAATATTGTCTAAAAATATCTACAAATCTTTTTAATAATATAATTATTTTTAATATTTTTGTAAAAAATATTAATATAATATTTTAAATATTTTAAAAATATTTGTATTAAATTAATATATTTTTATTTTAAGTATTAGCTTATTAATATTATATTAATTATTAATTATAAAAGATAATAAAATTAAAATTAACAAATTCGATATTTATTATAGAAATTGTATTAATTTAAAAAACTAATTTATATAGATAAATATTTATTTTATTTTTTATTTTATTATAGCAAATTCAAAAACAATTTTTGTATTAAATTTTTTTAAAATAAAGAATTTAATATTAATTTAAATTAAATTTACAAAAATATTTAAAAAATAATATTAAAAATTCTTGTATAATATTTACAAATTTTAACAACTTTAAAAAAAAAATTCGAATTTTTTTTAAAATATTTAACAAAAAACAAATTGCAAAAATAATAATTTAATATTTAATTTAACAAATTTTTGCAATAAATTATGTAACTAAATTTTAAAAATATATTAATTAAATTAAACAAAATAATATTATATTTATAATAATATTTTAACAATATTTAAAAAACAATCTAAAAAACAAAATTATATATAACAAAAAAATTCTTAGCAATATATTTAATTTTATTAAAGTAATTATTGATTTTAACAACAAATTATATAAAAAAATTTTAAAAAAAATACAATTAATTTTAAAAAAAAGCAAAAATCTTTTTTAAATTAGCAATTAAATATTAGCAAAAAAAAATTTGTTTTAATTAAAAATACAATAATTTAAATTATTAAAAATCTATATTTATAGAACTAGATTTTATTTAATAATATAAAAAAAAAACAAAAAAAAAAAACATATTTTAAAAAACATATTATTTATATAACAAATTAAATTACTTTGCAAAAAATTATTAATTATAAAACTTAATAAATTGTTAATAAATTAATATTATATTAAGAGAAATATTTAATAATTAAAATAATATTAAAAAATAAATTAATATAAAAATAAATATTTTTAAAATTAAATCGAATAATAACTATTATTTAATAAAAAATTCAAATTAATTATAGAAAGTTTTAATTAGAATATTATTAAACAAAATATTTAGATTTATATAGAAAATTAATTAAATACTTGATAAAATTATAAAAACAAAATAATCAAAAATATTATATTTTTATTTAGCAACAAATTTAAATAACAAATATAACTAAAAGAACTTTTATAAATATCTAGACAATATTATAAAATATTTTAATATTTTAGTTAATTTATTAAGAAAGAGAGAAAGTTATATTAAACTATAAACAAATACAAAAAAATGTTAAAAAGCAATATTATTATAAAAAAAAAATTCTCATAAAATTAAACAATAACTAAGCAATATAAGTTTATTCTAAAAATAAATAAAAAAAGCAAAAAAATTATACAATATTTAGTTAAATAATTTGTTATAACAACTTATATTAAATTTATTTAAAAAATAAAAAAAAAATTTATTAATTTTTTAAAAAATTAAAATTATTAATTTAATATAAAAAGAAAACTTAATATAAATAGATACTTGCAATAGAAATTTTAATACAAAAACAAAAAAAATTTAAACTTTTTAATAAAAAATATATTAAAGAAATATAATATATTAATTTAATAATAACAACTAAACTTAATAATATATATATAATATTTTAATATATTAGTTAAAACTAATA